>Ga0210395_10000066_pt1 | contig 93014 bp, 84 predicted proteins | sample IncBWH4OmetaG_FD_150861 | JGI IMG/M metagenome (GOLD analysis project Ga0210395, IMG submission 150861) | Forest soil microbial communities from Barre Woods Harvard Forest LTER site, Petersham, Massachusetts, United States - Inc-BW-H-4-O ...
GGACGGCGCCTCGAGCGTACAGCGTGTGGATCATAATCCCGGCCTTCTGCGCCTTCTCAAATGTGGAGGTGACGTCCGGGCTTTCCGGATCGCCGCGGAACCGGTCAATGCCATCGGCGATGACCAGGATTTCGCGCCGGGAGCCGGTCGCGTGCCACTTCGACATGACGTCCATCAGCGAAAGATAGATGCTCGTGGATGCGCCCGCTTGGCCGATCGTGATCCGAGCTTTCTTGGCGACGGCATCGTGGTCGGTGCTGAATGGCGCCTCGGTCTGGGTGATGCCATTGCTCGCGTAAAACAGGCCCACGCTGGTTGCCTTCGGCTGCGATTGGATGAATTTCCGCAAATCATCGATCTGATTCCCGATGTTGGAGAGGTCGTCAATGACGATTGCCAGTTCGAGGTCAGCCTTCTCGCCTTGCGCCGAATCCCATCCAATGACGTCCTCCCGACGATTGCCCGTGCGTACAACCACATCCGTTTTCCCGAGAGCTGGCGGAGCCGTGAAATTCGGGCCGAGAACTGTCACGACAGTCGTAACCGGCACATTCGAAGTGCCCGCCTGCGGAACTGCGGCGGCGGAGTGGACGGTGAACAGGGCCAAGCCCAGCAGAAACAGGCCCGCGATGAACTTCAGGTGAGGGGTCATGTCAGCCTCCTCAATTACGATGCGCTTACCGGGCAGAAAGGATACGCGATTCAGACGAACTCCCATGAGGGCCGGAAGGAAATCGCGCGTCACGGCAACCGGGATCGTTTGCATATCCGATGGGTGGGAGTTAAGCTTTCGCGTTGCTTCTTGCGAACGATACAAGGGAGAAGAACATGAAGGTGACGCGGCGGGTTCTGTGGTTTGTGGTTTTGCTGGTGATTTCGTCCTCCAGGATTGCAGCCGCCGCGCCCCAGGATTCGACGCAGGATAGCGATCGCGCAAGCATCGAAAAGTCCGTGCAGAACTACATGGACTCGTGGAACTCGCACAACGTGCACGCGGTGGCGATGACGTACGCCGAGGACTGCGATTTCGTGAACAATTTTGGAGACGTAACGCATGGCCGCGCGGGCATGGAGGCGACGTTCGGCCCGTTCATGACCGGCGTCTATAGCGCGACGAATCAGACGGGTAAAGTGCGGTCGATCCGGTTTCTGAAGCCCGATGTGGCCGCCGTGGATGTGGACTGGGAAATGACGGGCGCAAAGAATCAGGATGGCACCGTGCGGCCCACGCGCAAAGGCATTCACAGCCTGGTGATGACGAAGCAGGGCGACGGGTCGTGGCTCATTACCATCATGCACGTACACGAGTTCACCGCGACGCCTCGGATCACAAACCCAGGGCAGCCGGGACAGCCGCCAGCACGATAAAGTCCAGCCAGGTCCAAACCAGACGCAGCCTACTTCTGTACCGTCACTTCGGTGGCTATGTAGCAGACATCTGCCCAATGCGCATCGACGGAAACCTGGACGCCCGGTTTCACCGCGCTTCGATCCACGTGAAGGTGGTCCGGAATAGCGACCCACACAGCCGGACTTGTCGCTGGCTTCACGTCCAGAATATTCCCGCTAAACGATTGGACGGCGCCGGTGATTTGTGTGGGGGCTGAGGCGTCTTCTGACCGCGAAAAGCCCGGAACATCGGTCAGCCCGATCAGAATGGTAAGAACAATTAGAAGCCAACGAATTCGTAGCATCTGACCCTCCCGTTTGATATCTCCTGAGATGCAATCCGGCCGTTTCGCGTTGAATCAAAAGTGGGAGGAGAGATCGACCGTGGAAAGGAATCGCGGCGGCTTGCGGCGGAGGGTCGCCTGCTCGAAGGCGTAGGCGATCTTGATCAGCGTGGGCTCGCTCCAGGCGCGCCCAAAGAACGAAATTCCCACGGGCATGCCAAACACGAATCCGGCCGGCACGTTGATATTCGGATAGCCAGCCACGGCCGCGAGAGAAGAAGTTCCGCCCGTGTCGTGATCGCCGTCCACCAGATCAATCAGCCACGAGGGTCCGGCCGTCGGCGCAACCAGTGCATCGAGCCGATACTTTTCCATCACTGCGTCAATTCCCTCGGTTCGCGCCAGGCGATGGTTCTTCGTGAGCGCGTCCAGATAAGCCTTGTCGGTGAGCGGGCCTTTTTTCTCGGCTGCTACGAACAGGTCCTGCCCGAAGTAGGTGAGCTCCTTGTCGGTGTACTTCTCATTGAACGCGATCACTTCCTTGAGTGAACGCACGGGTGCGTTTGGCTCAGCAGACCCGAGATAGGCGTTGAGATCATGCTTGAACTCGTAGAGCATCACATCCATTTCGGAGTCGTCGAATTTTCCGAGCGATGTGATTTCGACTGGATCAACGAGCACGGCTCCTTCGTGCTTCATCGCATCGAGGGCGGCGCGGAGAACGCTGGCGACGCTCTCGCTGAAGTCGTATGACTTGTGCACGACTCCGATGCGGGCGCCGCGCAATCCGCCGCGATCGAGAAACTTCGTATAGTCGCCTGCCACCTTGCGGCCGGGAGCCTTGGTGGCGGAATCGTCGGGATCGGCGCCAGCTGCGAGCACGCCGAGAAGCGCTGCGGCATCGGCAACGGTGCGTCCCATGGGGCCGGCCGTGTCCTGACTATGCGAGATCGGAATGATTCCGGCGCGGCTCACCAGACCAACCGTCGGCTTGATGCCCACGATTCCGTTTGCCGAACAGGGGCAGACGATCGAGCCATCCGTTTCCGAGCCCACGGCCACCGCGCAAAGACTTGCGGAAACGGCAGCGCCGGAACCCGAACTTGATCCGCAGGGACTGCGATCGTACGCGTAGGGATTGTGCGTCTGTCCTCCGCGGCCGCTCCAACCGCTCGACGAATGGGACGAACGGAAGTTGGCCCATTCGCTGAGATTCGTTTTGCCCAGAATTAACGCGCCGGATTCGCGGAGACGCCGCGCCACCCCTGAATCCTTCGCCGGCGTAAATCCGAGCAGCGCGAGAGAGCCGGCGGTGGTCATCATGTGATCGGCGGTGCCGACGTTGTCCTTGATCAGAACCGGAATTCCGTGCAGGGGGCCGCGCGGTCCCTTCGATTGGCGCTCGGCGTCGAGAGAATCGGCGATGGTGAGAGCTTCGTGGTTGAGCTCAATCACGGAGTTGAGCGCGGGGCCGCTGGTGTCTAGTTCGCCGATTCGCGCAAGATATTTTTCCGCGAGTGAGCGCGCTGTGAACTTGCCTGACTTCATGCCGTCCTGGAGCGCGGCTAGCGTCAGCTCGTCCAGCTCGAATGGCTTTACTTCCGGGGTCGGCAGGGGCGCTTTCGCGCTGGGAGTGCGAGCGAACGCAGGGAGTGCGAGCGCTGCAGCGCCTACCTTAAATCCCCGCGCGAGAAAATTGCGGCGGGGAAGTTTGCTGGAATTGTCTGTCTTTGGAGGCATGGCTGGGCGCTCCTTTGGCTGGAGCGCGAAAACTTGGTGGGCCTGGGTGGACTTGAACCACCGACCTCGCCCTTATCAGGGGCGCGCTCTAGCCACCTGAGCTACAGGCCCTTCAAAACTGCGTGGCGAACTGCTCACAACTTATTCAGCTTACGATGCCTTAGCGTGATTCGCAACTGCGTACAAATCCGCGCTTTGTGTACAAGACAGTAATTTCTCTGTCATTTCTCGCTTCGGTCTGTGTTCAAAGTGCGCGTAGTTGCTGGTGTAACCGGCGGGAATTCACCCCTGCGTCACAACACCGAAAATGAAAACAGGCCGAGTACGAATGAAATATTCGTGCTCGTACGGCGTTCGCGGAATTCAGATAGCAAGAAGCTGGAAAAGCGAAGCTAAATCCGCCCGCGCCAAGCAAGAGCGTGAGTTTGCCAAGAGATGACGATTCGCTAGTCGGATCGCAAACACGCGCGCCTGCGCGTTTGTAGCGTGTCAGGCAAAATGCGTTGGATCGATGTAAGTGGTGGTCGCATGGGCAACGACGGGAAGCTCATTCGAAGTCGCGGAATGCCCCGACTCGCGCTCCGGCGCTCGCACGATCCCGACCGGTCTTACCGCAAGTCGCTTTCGTTCTGTACGTATACCGCCAGTTGCTTGAAGTCTCCGGTTTTCCAGTCGCCTAGGTCAGCCTCCAGGATCACGTGGGCGGTCTGGAGCACCCAACACAACTCGGTCTGGTCGGTAAAGCGGACACCCACGTAGAGCATTCCCTCTTCGAATATGTGCCCGGCCCAGTCCACGACCTTACCTCTCACGCCGGGATACTGTTTGCCCGGCGCAGGTTTCGGAGCCTCCATCCTCGCGGCTGATTTACGCTTCGCCATGATCAGCTCTTCCTTTCAGTCGGCTGAGCGATGCCGGTTCTGGCTCTACTTGCGGGCTTGCCGGAGCTCGATTTGACCTTCCTCGCGGAATTGCTACGTTGGTTTGCAGCGGGCCTTTTGGCTTGATCTTCGTCGTAGCGTTGCTCGTCGTCTTTGTCCCAATCGGGCAGCATCACGACGCGAGGAGGCAGTCCCTTCTTCCTCCGGTCTTCCTCCCGGTCTTTGACTTCGAGGTAGAGATCGAAGGGGTCTTTGACCCTCCGGTCATAGTTCCGACAGAATTTGTAAGCCCATTTGGCGTCTTTTTCGACGATCTCCCTGAACTTATCGAAGAACTCGCGGTTGGCATCGGCGCGGGCAGTCTCGATCTCGGCGCGGGTGTAGCGGAGCTGTTCCTTGTCGAATACCGTGACTTTTTCCATGCGTTCGAGCCCACGAACCACGTTCTCGAGCGCCTGATTAATGTCCAATAACTGCCGCAGGAGGTGGATTTTCACCGCTCCCTCCCCGACTTCGGCTGTGCTTCGCCGCCAGTTTCCCCGACAGGCTTCGGGTACTGCCGCTCCCATTCCTGCTGTTCTTCCTCGGTAAGGAGTCGGGCTTTGGGAGGCTTCCCCTCGATCCGCCGGCGTTCCTCGACAGCCTGGAGGTCGCGATAGACTTGGATTTCGTCGAGGCTAGTCTCTTCGTATTCGCGGTGTTTCTGCTCGAATCGGGCCACGTCCCGGTCCTCGTTGCGCCCAACGTTGTTGCAGAAATACGAATTGATCGACGCCCGGTGAGTCTCAAACAGCGTCACTTTTTCGTCGAAGCAGGAGGGGTCTAGGTCTAGATTCCTGGCTCGCTTGAGCCATTCCAATCCCTGAACCGCTTCGTCGAGACCGCGGTTCACCAATAGTATTGCTTCGTACACATGAGCCTTTTGCATTCGAATCTCCCTTTCCGCCCACCGTTGGGCCGCCCGGCAGAACGGTTGGCTAGGTTCCGGGACACACGGATCCCGACGGAATGGAGGGGCGGATTAAAGAGAGAAAGCTGCTGTCGGTGTCACACAATCGGCGGGGAACGCTCGAACAAATGGGACTGTCTTAGTGTAGGTAGATGCAGGAGGTAGAATGCTTGCGCGCAGAAATGGAAGCGGATAACTTCTGTTGCAGCCATCGTTGCACCTCACGTGTGCGACTTGGTCAGGGGCGCGTTCGTGTTACTAGCACGGGCGCGTCCCGCTATTTCATTTGGTCTTCTTTTTGGGGGGTTTTCTGCCGCCTCGCCCCCAAAAATGACCGGCTTTGTACTCCCTGAGCCTTTGGATGTCTTCGTCGGACCACAACCTAACTTGCACGCCGCCGACGTGTTCGATCTCGGGTGCGGTCACTTTCTTGTCCCGAATCCAGCGGTGCAAGGTGTCAGGAGCCACACCGACAAGTTTCGCGGCTTGTACCGTCGAGTAAGTCTTCATCGAGAATAAGTTAGACCCATCTTATTTGTCAAGCAGAAAAGTGGGCGCCCGGATCGCGCCACGACTCCGCGCCTCGGTCACTGAGAGAGTATCTCAGGTTTCGTTGGGAATCGGAGTTCCCGTCGCCAACTTCGCTTGGAATTGCGACATTCGTGCTCCTTGGCACCTTCACATATTGTGAAGTATCATTCGTTGTGCATATCGTCACGCGTAAGCATCTGCACGAGGCCATCGGGCAGTACCCAGATGCGGCGAACGAGATCAAAGCATGGGTGGTGATCGTCAAAGGGGTTCGATGGCACAATTTCCTGGAGGTTCGCAGCGCGTTCAAGGATGCCGACAAAGTGAAGGGATACGTGATTTTCGACATTCGGCAGAACCGTTACAGGGTCGTCACGATCATTCACTACGCCAGAACAACGAACCAGAAGCGAACCCACGGGCATGTTTACGTTCGCGCTTTCTTGACACACAAGGAGTGCGACAATCCCGCGAACTGGGATAGGAAATTTGGCACAAAATGAGCACAACACTTCTAGCAAATCCGGCCAAGATGATCGCAAAGGGCGCTCCTCACGTCATACACAATGACGAGGAGCTGGAAACGTACACCGACGCCCTATTCCAACTGACGGCTCTCGAGAATCCATCTCGCTCAGAACGAGAGGCAATCGAGCTCCTCACCTTGCTGATCGAACGCTACGAAGAAACGCACTACCCGATTCCTCCCGCGGACGCAGTTTCAGTCGTGCGTTTGCTGCTGGAACAACAGGGCCTCAAGCAGCGTGATTTGATCCCGGAATTTGGATCCGAAAGCGGCGTTTCCATGTTTCTGACGAAACAGCGGAAGCTCACACTGCAGCAGGTACGGAAGCTAAGCGCACGCTTCAAACTTCCTGCTGACGCTTTTATCCAAAGCCGATAGCGTACGCCGCGCGTTTCCCGATGCGCACGAGCAGCGTTTCGACCATTGCCCAATCGCTGTAGGCCGTTGCCATCGACTCCGAGCGAAGTCTTCGACGCTTTTTGACAACGGAGACGCTGGAAGCGGGTAGCGCTGTGCGGAGACACTTTCGATGTGGTGGGATTGGCTAAGTCGCTCGCGAGAGAGGCAACGAGAACTCGATGAGGGGGTCGACGCCGATCTTGTCGTTGCCAATCGCCGACGGTTTAGGCTCTGTTGGACGCTGTTCGGGTGCACGTTTTTGCAAGGCGGAATTCGGGCCTTGTTGCAGTTATCTGGTCTGTGGGACACAATCGCGCTCACCGTCACGACGGTATTCTTCGTCGCTGGCGTGCTGGTGGGACAGTGGGCGCGGGCAGAATCAGCGTTTCTGAGCAAGCCGAAACCTGACGAACCGACAAGGTTGTGGAAGTAGCGGGACCGCCCGCGATTGACGCCGCCACGACCCAAATCTCGTCAACTGCTGCGCAGCTGGATCACATGGCAAGTCTGCAAGCAGCGACGGTCTTGCGCCGAGTCCCGGTGGCTCGGGCGCGAAACATCAGAGCTTCGGCGGGGAATTGGAGATTCGGTTGGTCAACGCAGAATCAATAACAGGCTCTTGAGGTACGGGCCCACACGGGATAACCGTACGAACAGCGGAAATAATTCTGCCATGGCATCCCGAAGGCGGGGCATCGTTTTGCGGCAGCATCAACACGAATTTGCGGGCTCAGAGCTTATTGAGGCCGTCGAGCGCGGCGACCTTGTAGGCTTCGGCGAGCGTGGGATAGTTGAAGACGGTGTCGCGGAAATATTCGATGGTGCCGCCATAGGCCATTACGGCCTGGCCGATGTGGACGATTTCCGTGGCACGCTGGCCGAGGATGTGCACCCCTAGCAGCTTGCGGGTGTGGCGATCGAAGAGAAGCTTCAGCATACCGGTTTCATCGCCCAGCATCATGCTCTTGGCTAGTTCGTTGAATTTCGAGATGCCCACTTCGTAGGGAACTCTGGCCGCCGTGAGCTTTTCTTCCGTCTGGCCGACTGTGGAGATTTCCGGGATCGTATAAATTCCGTACGGAAACAATTCCGGCATGTGCTCGGAGGGAGCGCCGAACATGCGGCAACTCGCCAGGCGGCCTTGCTCCATGGAAGTGCTGGCGAGCGCCGGAAATCCGATGACATCGCCGGCGGCGTAAATGTGCGGCACGTCGGTCTGGTAGGAATCATTGACTTTGATCTTACCGCGAGGATCGGGCTCGAGTCCCGCGGCTTCCAGCCGAAGCAGATCGCCATTTGCTTGCCGACCGACCGCGTAGAGAAGCATGTCGCCTTGCACTTTTTTGCCGCTCTCGAGTTCGGCGAACACGCGATCGCGTTTTTCGTCCACGCCGACACTCGTGACCTTCTCGCCAAGGCGGAATGTGGTTCCCATCTGGCGCAGGTGATAGGCGAGCGCATCGACGATTTCGCGATCTACGAAATCGAGGATCAGCGGGCGCTGATCGATCAAGGTTACTTCGGCGCCGATGGCGGCCATAAATGAGGCGTATTCGAGGCCCACCACGCCCGCGCCGACCACGATGATTTCGCGCGGCAGGCTGCCGATGCAAGTGAACTCGTCCGTATCGATGATGCGCTTGCCGTCGAAGGGAATATCGGCGCTGCGAGCGGGGCGGGTGCCGCAAGCGATCAGGATATTTTCGCCGCGCAGACTGACGTTTTCACCTTCGCCCTGAACTTCGATTGTGTGCGGGTCAACAAAATGCGCCATTCCCTGAAAGATCGCGACGCCGTTGCGCCGCAACTGCGCGCGGATTACGTCCGTCTCGCGAGAAACAATGCTCGTGACGCGAGAAGCGAGATCCTGAACCGACACATCTCCCTTGCCTCGGTACGTGCTGCCGTAGAAAGTTCTCACGGCAATTCCAGTCAGCTGAAAAATAGCTTCGCGGACGCTTTTGCTGGGAATCGTTCCGGTGTGGACGCACACGCCACCCATCATGAGGGCGCGGTCCACCAACGCCACGCGCTTGCGCAGCTTCGCGGCGCAGATCGCGCCCTTCTGGCCCGCCGGGCCGCTGCCGATGACGATCAGATCGTAGGATTGGTCGGCCATGGATAAATGAGGTGCTCTCTCTTGTGAATGAATTTAAGGCGACTTCCGGCATCCACTCTCAGGCGCAAATGTTACAGGAATATGTATGCGAGCGCGAATCCAGCGAGTGAATGAGGCGGACAGGATATGGGAATATCTCACCATCCCGATGTCAATCGGCAACAATCAGATCAATCTCCACGCGAACGTCGCGCGGCAGGCGTGCGGCTTCGACCGTCGACCGCGCCGGCGGGTTCGCCGGAAAATAGCGCGCGTACGCATCGTTCATCGCGCTGAAATCGTTCATGTCCTTCAAGTAAACCGTGGCCTTGACCGCGCGGTCCAGGGACGATCCCGCGGCTTCCACGATCGCTTTCAGATTCTCCATCACGCGAACGGTCTGCCGCGCTACATCGCCTTCGACAAGCTGTCCGGTGGCAGGATCGAAGGCGACTTGACCGGCGGTAAAAATGAGTCCGTTGGCCTTCGTCGCTTGCGAATATGGGCCGATCGCTTTGGGCGCTTTCTCGGTCGAGATGATTTCCTTCAAGATGCCTCCTCGGAATCAGAATTCAAAGAATCGCCTGTTTCATTTCTGGGCCACTTCGCCGACAGCGTTGCCCTGGTAACGCTGACGAAAATCCTCCGGAATTCCCTTCTGGTTAAGCCAGAGGCGGAACATCGCCGCCAGGTCCCTGTTGCTGGATTCCTCGAGGGCCGCGCGCAGGTCGGCGTAACCAGCCTCTCGCCCGCGCTCGACCGCGACCAGATGCGCGAGACCGATTCGCATGGAATCTTCGCCGCAAGCATCCTCGAGCGCCACGAAGAAAAGCGGCGCTTTGGCCAGTGCAATGCGCCGCGGCCCAGCGGCATCGCCGAGCATGACTGCGCCCAGCGGAGCCTCCGCCGCTTCCTTGCTGGCATCATCGTATCTGCGCAAAGTTTCGGCCACGCGCTTGCGGCGAGCGTCCGCGCCATTGCGGGCCTCATCCATCACGATCGTCGCATATTCCGGCAGGCCCTCGCCCATGCCCACCGCCGCGGCTGGGCTAAAATAGATCGTTTCGCCGAACCATACGTGCGCGAGCGCGTGGGTCGCGATCTCGAGAAATTCATCACTGCTTCTACCCAGAGCCAGAGCCGCTGAGTTCACGATCGCTCCTGCCGGAAAAGCCACAGCGGCCGGCGCCGTTTCTCCGTTGAGGTGACCGCGCAATTCCCGGGATTCGACGATGTGTGGGCCGCGGATATCTTTGTCGAGCGGGCCGAAATCCTTCTCGAGCACATTCCAGGCTGCCGCGATTTGCCCTGCCGCGGGGGCTGGATCGTCCTTCTGTGGCTGGATCGTCCAGAAAATCGTGGAGGAAGATTTTCCTTGCCCGGGCCACACGGCATATTTCCCCGCGACTACGTACGTTGCCAGGCTGGCCGCGTCGAGCTGGAACCGATACTCGACCTCGTCGCCATCTTTCTTGTGGCCCTTCGGGATGCCGCTCGCGAGGACGACAAAATCCGCGGGAACGCGAACGCTGAAGCTCACAAGTTTAGGAGGATTCGGATACCGAGCTAGGACGCGCGTGGGCGGCTGAGGCTCCGGAAACCATCCGCGAGTGCCAAGATGAAAATCAGTCTCGCCAATCGTGATTCGCGCGCCTGAATCTTCGGGCGAACCAAGCGTGTATTCGATCAAGAGCTGCCGGGTCTGTTTGCGCCCCCACACCGGATTGAGCGGGATGCGCAACGCGTCCGGCTCCGCCTCGTGATGGCCCGCCGGGAGATTTATGGGCGGCGCGTCCTGCCCGTCGACTTGCACCCGGAGGTTTGTGCGGCCGAATGCGTGCTCTTCGGGAAAAACGATATCCACGAACGCCAAATCCTCGGTGCCGAAGTTTTGCAGTGTGTAATGCGCGCGCACCTGCAACTGCGCCGCCTGACGCGGGACGAACTGCACCTCGCGCGATTCCTTGACGATTCGATAGCCGGGCGCGAGCGGCACGGCGCAGGCGGACGCAAACAGCGCAATTGAAACGGCGAGAGCGGCGGCGAGCGAGAGCGAAATGTTGCGCTTCAAGGTACGAAGATTCTACAGAGGCAGGGTGAGCGGGGAAAGGCGGAAAAACGAAGTGCGGCGCCCACCAGCTCACCGATAACTTTCTCGAACTGCAGCAGGGCATCGGAAGCGCGGCACGCGACTCGAAGATGTCGGAGCGGCAGCTCCAACCCCCTAAAGACTATGGGGAGATGTTTTTGGCGCGGCTATTGCGCGTAGCAGATTTGGCTTGGAACCTGAGAGGCAAAAGACACGACCCAGAAAGATTCCTGACTTGCCACACAGACCCTGCCGGTGCGACCGGCAGAGATTTTCCGGGCAAGCGCACAGACTCTATAAACTCGCAAAGTGGCTGATAATCTGCGCGTCGGACGCTCCACGTCGGCGAAACGTGAGAATCGCCGCGGCCTGTGAATCGGGAACGCCGCGCCGCACGAGCTCGAGCAAGGTCAATTCGCGCACGCCGGCGTTTTTCAGGTTGGCGAGAGAAGCGCCGGCGAGAACTGGCTTGCCTGCTGCGCGATGCCGAGCGACTTCAAGGAGAATGGCGTCCGAAAGGCCCGCGAGGCGCATAGCCTCAAGCTCTCCCGCGCCCAATCCGAGTTGATTCATCCGGGCAAGCTCGAGGATCGTTTCTTCGCTGACCTGCGCCCGGATCAGGCTTGCGATTTCATCGCCCGCATCGAAGGGCTGACTGCGGCCGCGATAGATCTTCAGCGCCGCAACACAGCTTGCATCGGTAAACCCAGCTTGCCGCGCGGTGGCCAGCTGGGAAACCTCCGGCGCCGTCACATTGAGTGACTTCAATTGCTGAATTGCGTCGTAATTCATCCCGGAGGTATCGAGCGGCTTGGTATCAAGCGGCGGGACGGGGTGGCAACCGGCCACAGGCAGCATCATGGCCAGGACGACAAGGGCAAGCGGATGGGATCGGCGCGCAAAGCGATGCGGCACGTGGGGAGCGCTGGGTGGCCCAAGGTTACCCATGTGATGATTGTACGCGCGCCGTGGCCGGGTGCGGCGTGATGTCGCGGAAGGATTACGGGGTCAGCAGCCGACGGCGGCAACCTAGACGTTGTAAACGCGCTCGATATCGAAAACGCCGGGGATGCGCTTGATCGCCGCGATGATGTGCTCGAGCTGCTTGCGGTCGCGCACATCGAGCGCGACTTCGATGCGCGCGCGCGTGTTATCGTCGCCGCCGCTCTCGAAGCTGCGGATATTCGCGCCGGTGCCGCTGATAATGTTGGATATTCCGGCGATCATTCCGGGGCGGTCCTCGGTAATGATGCGCAATCGCACCGGAAACTCCGCTTGCGTGGACGCGGCCCATTCGACCGCGATGCGCCGGTCAGCTTCGTAGAGTAGATTCTCGACATTTGGGCAATTCTTGCTGTGAACAGCGATGCCGCGCCCGCGCGTGACGTAGCCGATGATGTCGTCGCCCAGGATCGGGTTGCAGCACTTCGAGCGATAGACCATCAAGTCGTCGTGGCCGCGCACCACAATGGCGGCTTCGTCCATTCCCAGCATGCGCTTGACGGTTGCCGCGATTTTCGGCTGTCGCTCCTCGGCCGCCCCGCCCGCCAGCGGTTTCCCGGTGACCTTCGCCAATACCTGCCGCGCGGACCACTTTCCGTAGCCAAGATCGGCGTAGAGATCGTCCACGCGCGAGCAGCCGTATTCGGCAGCGACGCGCAACCAATCGTCATCGGCGATTTTCTTCAGGCTTACGCCGGCCTGCCGAGCTTCTTTATCGAGCAGCTTCCTGCCGACGTCGGTGGCCTCCTCGCGCTCGTGGAGGTGAATCCACTGCCGAATTTTGCTGCGCGCGCGCGAGGTGTGAATAAACGAGAGCCAGTCGCGCGAGGGGGCGTGCCCTTTTTGCGTGACGATTTCGACGACGTCGCCATTGGCGAGCGCGTGACGCAGAGGAACCATCTCGCCATTCACCTTCGCGCCGGAGCACTGGTGACCGACCTCGGTGTGGACCGCGTATGCAAAATCGATCGGCGTGGCCCCACGCGGAAGGACGACGACGCGCCCCTTCGGCGTGAACGTGTAGACCTCTTCGGGATACAGGTCCACGCGCAGCGTCGAGAGAAATTCGCTCGGCTCCTGCATCTCCTGCACCCACTCGATCAAGTGCCGCATCCACACGATGCGCTGATCGTCGGCGGCCGACCCTACGTCATGGCCGCCTTTATATTTCCAGTGCGCGGCGACGCCCTGCTCGGCGATGCGATGCATATCTTGGGTTCGTATCTGCACTTCGAATGGCTGGCCGGAATGAATTACGGCCGTGTGCAACGATTGGTAGAGGTTTGGGCGCGGCATGGCGATGTAGTCCTTGAATCGCCCGGGCACGGGCCGCCATATCTGATGGATCACGCCGAGCGCAGCATAGCAATTCTTTACCGTGTCGGTGATCACGCGCACGGCCAGCAGGTCGTAGATCTGATCGAGATTGCGCTGCTGTTTCTGAATCTTAAGATGCACCGAATAGAGCCGCTTGATGCGCGCCTGCACTTCCGCGGGAATGCCGCTTTCAACCATCTTCTCGCGAATCGTGTCCTGCACTTCCGCCAGGAATTTGTCGAACGTGTTTCGCTTGTTGGCAACCTTTTTCTGCAGCTCGAGAAACGCGTCGGTCTCGAGATAGCGGAAGGCGAGGTCTTCGAGCTCGCCACGGATCAAGCCCATGCCGAGCCGATTGGCGACGGGCGCATAGATATCGAGCGTCTCGCGGGCGATACGCAGCTGGCGTTCGGGAGCCAGATATTCAAGCGTGCGCATGTTGTGCAGGCGGTCGGCGAGCTTCACCATCACGACGCGGACATCGTTCACCATGGCCAGCAGCATTTTTCGGACGTTTTCGGCCTGGCGATCTTCCGGGGCCAGCAAGTCGAGCTTGCTAATTTTGGTGACGCCTTCGACCAGTCGCGCGACATCCAGGCCGAACTGCTCGGAAATTTTCTCGATGGGCTGCTTGGTGTTTTCGACGACGTCGTGGAGGATCGCGGCGCACAACGACGTGACGTCGAGCTTCATGTCCGCGAGCAAGTGAGCCACTTCAACGGGATGCGAAAGGTAGGGTTCGCCCGAAAGGCGCGTTTGCGATTTGTGCTGCTCAGCGGCGAAATCGTAGGCGCGGCGAAGAAGATCGAAATCGTCGCCGGGACGATTCTTGCGCACTTTGTCTAGAAGCTCGCTGAAACGGAGATCAACGGTGCGCCGCGCCGCGATGCTAATCGCAGGTTTGCTGAGCGGGTCCATGAATGAGTTGATTGTAATCCCGTCGCCGCCAGCCCCGCGAGCCTTTGTGCTGAGCGCAGCATCCAAGGACTGCCGCGCGGGCCACCGGCTCCTAGGGGCCTGCCGGGCGTCACAGTGTGATAGCCTCCTCGCGAGAAAACCTAAGGAGGGACACGCGTGCAAGCGCAGTACACCCGACTCTTCGCGGATGAAGGCGGGATCTCCCACTTCGCGGACGTTGAAGTTCCCCTGAGCGCCAAATACACGGCTCCGCCTCTCGAGCCTACTCAGTTCGCTCCATTCGCGGCACCTGACAGCTGCTTCTGGCTTGGAGTTCCGAAAGGTTGGAACGGCGAAACACCGCATCCCGCGCCACGGCGACAGATCTTCATAACGGTCCGAGGCGAGTATCAAATGACCGCGGGTGACGGCGCGATCCGGCGATTCCCGGCAGGCAGCGTGCTGGTTCTCGAAGATACCACGGGCAGCGGACACTCGACTAAAATCATCAGCTCCGGGGACCTTCTAATCTTTGCCGTCGGACTGCCGCCACAAACCGCCGACTGAGGATCCCCCCGCGGGCTGGTCAGGACGAGACCGATCAGGAGCCCAACTTTCCGCCTGCGGCGGGGTTTAGCCAAGATGCGGCGGAGGCTGGCCAGGGCTGGCCCCCTTTACCAGTTGAGCGCTGCGAAATTGACACGCCGAACGCCGGAACCTAGGATCAAAGCAGGAGTCGTGCCATGGCTACGCGCCAGTGCCCGCATTGCGGTAAGGAAGTGTTCGATCGAATGACGCAGTGTCCCTACTGCCGCGAGGCACTTGGGGCAGTGCCCCAAATTCGAGGCGACAGCGTCCGCGACGCCCAAGGGCGAGGAATGATTCGGCAGGGCCTTCTGTGCATTCTTCTGGCGGCAGTGGTCCACTACTTCGCGGGCGGATACAGCGCCATGCAGCTTCCCTACCCAATTCAGCCGATGGTGACCGTCTATCTGTCGCCGTTGCTTTTTCTCTGCGGTCTAGGCCTGAGTAGTTTCGGCCTGTACGTGCGGTTCACGGCCTGAGCGCACGATTCACCCCAAATAAAAAAACCGGCGGACTCTAGAAGCCCGCCGGCGAAGGGATTGGCGTCCGGAAAATTCCGGAATATTTAGGAAGTAGGCGAAATATTCGCTTTCTTCTGCTTGATGGCCTTGACCTTGTCAACGAGATCATCCGCCTGTTTCAGATCTTCATCGCGCGCGGATGCAGACGTCTCCGAATCAGCCTTCTGACGATACAGCAGGTTCAGATAGGCCATGGCGTCGTCGTAATCGTTGCGCTTCTGGATGGCGGTCTGCAGATTGGTGATCCCCTCGTCGATGGTCGAACCATACTTCTGGGCAAAATCCGTGGCTAAGGCGGGCGGCATTGGATCGCTTTCCTTCACCGGCTTCTTCGACGTGTGGTTGAAGGTGTCGCGCATGTCCTTATTCGCACGATACGCGAGCGACCAGTCAATGACACCGACCCAGTAATAAGGCTCCGGATCGTCAGGCTTCAAGGCGATGTGCTTCTCGTGGTAAGCCTTCGAGTCGGCCAGCTTCTGGGCGTCGAAGGGCGTGCCGCCCATGTTGTAAAGAATCGAGCCGATACCGTCGATGGCGGAGACGTTGGACGGATCAGAGTCGAGAATATTCTTAAACTCCGCCATGGCCTGCTCGCCGTTCTTGATGTTCTCCGGAGAAGGGGCACCGGGAATGTACTGGCTGGCATAAGCGGTCGCGAGGTACAGCTGGGCGTTCGTGAGCGTGGGATCGAATTCCTTGGCTGCCTTGAAATCCTCGATCGCCTCATCGAACTGGGCGTTCTTGTAAGCATTCACGCCCTTGTTGAGCTTATCGCGCGCCCGGAGTTTATCGCATCCGGCTCCGGCGGCGACGGCGGCCGTGAGGACGGCCGCAAGAATAATTACGTGAGGCTTCCGCTGCATTACGGCTCTCCTTAAACGAGTGGCTGCGCCGGCAAATCCGTCCGTCGGACGGTCATGAGTTCCGGGCTACTGGCCCGCTTCGATCTTGGCGGTGATGAGGCCTACGTGGTCGATGCCTGAACCACGCATGATGTCGATTGCCCGCGCGACCTGTGCGAATTCGACATCTTCATCACCCTTCACGAAAGCGATCTTGTCTGCACGCTCTTTGAAAATATCAAAGAGGCGCGGACCGAGATCATTCCAGTTGCTCTGATCCTGATTGATCATCACTTTTCCGCCATTCATCACCTGGACCACGATCGTGCGCTGATCGGGCTCCGTCTGCTTCTGATTGGGCGGAGGGGGCTGAGGAACCAGGGTCTGCAGTCCCGTTGGTGTCCGGGGAGTGATCACCATGAAGATGATGATCAGCACGAGGAGCACGTCAATCAACGGAACGATATTGGGCTCTGATACAGGCCCGCCACTACTTCCACCGACTGCCATTCCCATAGGAAGACTCCTTGCCTTTCACTACCGAACTGATTAATCCGAGCCACCGGGCGGCGGTGGCGGAGCTACCTTGCCCTGGGGCTTTTCAGTCAACAGACCCAGATTCTCGACGCCGGCAGAGCGGACCTCGTCAACAGCCTTGACCACAGCGCCGTATTGCGCCCTGGCATCGGAGCGAACATAGACGGTTTTGTCGAGGCGATTGGAAAGCTGATCCTTCACTTCCCCGGTGATTTCGTTGAGCTGGACTTCCCTGCTACCGAGGAAATAGTGCCCATCGCGGGTGACGGCGACGATGATGGCGTCGTCGCGATCGGCGTTGGGCATTTTCTCGGCGTTTTCAGCCTTGGCCATGTTCACCGGGAGGCCCTTCTGCAGCATGGGCGTGATCACCATGAAAATGATGAGCAAGACCAGCATGATATCCGCCATCGGAATGACGTTGGGTGCCGCCATGACCGGTGGCGCTTTGGGCTTGTATCGCATGGCTTACTTCTTTCCGCCTCGGCGCGTGATGAAGTAGTTGATCAACTCCATCGAGGAGTTGTCCATCTCGACGTCGAAGGCTTCCACGCGGTTTGTGAAATAGTTGAAGGTCCACACGGCAGGAACGGCCACGAGCAAGCCGAGAGCCGTGGTCACAAGGGCTTCCGCGATACCGCCAGCCACGGCCGACAGACCGGTGACCTTCTGGTTCGAAATGCCTTTGAATGCGTTGATGATGCCCATGACCGTGCCGAAGAGACCGACGAAAGGAGCGGTCGAACCGATGGTGGCGAGACCGGAGAGGCCGCGCTTCATTTCGGCGTGGACGATGGCCACCGAGCGTTCGAGGCCGCGCTTCGCGGCTTCGATGACTTCTTCATCGCTCACTTGCGAGGAAGCCGCCTGGAACTCGGAGAGGCCCGTCGCCACAACCTTGGCGATGTGGCTCTTCTTGTTGCGCTCGGCGATGGAGATCGCTTCGTCGAGCTTGTTATCCTTGAGGGCGCCTGCGACCTGCTGCACGAATACGCGGGACTGCTTCCGCGCCGCGCTATACATGAGCGCACGGTCAATCATGATGCCTACCGACCATGCGGACATGACGAAAAGAATTCCGACCACCGTCTTCGCCGGGTAGCCCATGTTGTGCCACATGGTAATCAGATCCCAACCAACCTCGGGCTCCTGGAACATCGCCAACAGTGCATAAGCAAGCATAAAGTTCGATCCTCCTCCGTCACTGCAAATCGATCGCGGCAGCAAAATTTTGCCGGTCGGAATTCCCCTCCCCAGCGATCCGGGCCCGCAAGCGGGTCCGGCCCTTCCTAACCACCACCCAGCGAAAACACAACGTCAATCGTGGTATCCACTTCCACGGGCTCGCCATTGAGCATCGTGGGGTGGTAGCGCCATTCGTGCACGGCGTCCATCGCTGCCCTCATCAGCAACGCGGGTCCGGAAACATACTGCAATTCCTGAATGGAGCCGTCCTTGGCGATGACCGCGTGCAGGCGAACCGTGCCGGCAACGTGAGCCGTCTTGGCAATTGCGGGGTACACCGGCAGGACCTGGTGAAGAAGATTCGCGGCCTGGACCTGTCCTCCGACTTTGATGCGCGTGGGAGCCGCCTTCGGCGGAGGCGGAGGACCGGTATTGAGAATGCCGCCACCGAGCGCATCACCGGTGCCGCCAGCGACGCCGAACCCGGATGCGCCTGCGCCAACGTCCGGCGCCTCGTCCTTGATCATCTCAACTTTCTTGGGAATCACCGTGGGAGCCACCATGGTTTGCGGCTGGACGATGCGCGGCCTCACGACCTTTACAGGAGCAGCGGGCGGAGGCGGAGGAGGCGGAGGAGCGGGAGCGACCAAGAATGTATTGAGCATGCCTTTTGGCAACGCTTCGGTGTAAATGAGCGGAATCAAAATCATCACGCCCACGATCAAGGTTTGAACGATGGCCGACATGGCCACGGCCCAGGGCTTGTGAGTCCCCTCCTGATGCACACCGGATACGACCAGTTGATTAAACATGTCCTAGCTCCTTGCTGCCACCACCGCGCGCTTTCCGGCTGCAGATCCGGCGCGGACGGTTGATCCCTGCCCACCGTGATACTTGTTCCAGAGAACTACGATGGGTGCTGCGATGCCAAAACTGGAATACGTTCCTACCACAACTCCCACCACCATGGCAAAAGAGAACGCGCGAAGAACCTCCCCACCCATGAGGTACAATACCAAAACGGTGAGGAAGGTCAATCCGCTGGTCAAGATCGTGCGGGACAGCGTTTGGTTGATGGACTTGTTCACGATGTCCTTAAACGACTCTCGCTTCATGAGCCGGAGATTCTCTCGCACGCGATCGAAGATCACAATCGTATCGTTCATTGAATAGCCGACCAAAGTGAGCAACGCCGCAATCACCGTCAGCGAAATCTCGTAGTGAAACAGCGAAAAGAAACCCAGCGTGATCAGCACGTCGTGGAAGACGGCGATGACAGCCGCAGCCCCGTACACCCACTCGAAGCGGAACGCAATATACACCAACATGCCGCCAAGGGCATAGATGGTTGCCCAGAAAGCTTGATGGCGCAGCTGCGCGCCAACCTTGGGTCCCACAATCTCGGCGTCGCGTATGGCGAACGTGCTGAGCGAGTAATTGTTGGCGAGCAAACTGAGAACAGCAGGAGTAACGCCCGGGACGCTCTGGAGCTGATCGAAACCGGTGACGATGCCGTCGTGGTCCTTATCGCGCGCGTCGGTGAGCTGAGTGGCAAGTTGCGTGTAGCGATCACCGGCATTGGTCCCCAGCGAAAGCGGGTCCTTCTGCGTGAGATCGGAGGTGAGAGCGGACGGAGTGATGGAATTGAAATCGGGCTTCGCGGCGCTCTCGGTGCCAAAGGTCTTGTGGAGCACATCGAGAATTTTCTGCTTGCCCGCGTCCAGCGATTCATCGCCCTTACTTTGCTCGAGTCCGATCACGACGTCATTCTGAGAGCCAACGTTCTGCGTGTCGCTGATTCCTTGAAGCGTGCTGGTCGCCAGCCCAGCATCTTGCAGTCCTTTGCGAATCTGTTCCATGGGAGGCTTGCCAGCAAAACGCACGTAGACCAGAGTGCCCCCACGGAAGTCAATGCCGTACAAGGCGTCTGGATTTTGCGAATAGCGGTGAAATACGGAAATCCAGCCCACAGCCAGAAGGATCAGAGACAAGGCGACAAAGTACTTCGCCTTCCCCATCCAATCAATATTGACGCCGTGGAAGAATTCCATACCGAGTCCCGCCCCTCTACTTTGACACCGCGGCAACCGGGTTTGTGCCCGGCGATCGCCAGCTCAAAAAACTCGTCCTAGTACCCGAGCCAAATCCCTAAATACTCAGATGATCCTGACGGTCCATGCGGGACAAGTGATAGTCAAAAATTGCCCGCGACACATAAATCGATGTGAATACGTTAGCGAGCAAACCAATCACCAACGTGACGGCAAAACCTCGTACCGGACCGGTGCCGAAAAGGAATAGAAACACGGCAGATACGATCGTGGTCACGTGGGTATCAATGATCGTGAGAAAGGCACGGTCGAAACCAGTATCCACGGCAGGGGCCGGTACCTTCCCATTGCGCAATTCCTCTCGGATGCGCTCAAACACCAGAACGTTGGAATCCACGCCCATGCCAATGGTCAAAATCACGCCGGCGATGCCGGGCAGCGTCAGTACCGCTCCGGCGTACGCCATGAAGGCCACCAGGATAACCAGGTTCAGGATGAGGGCCACAACCGCATTGATGCCGCTGAGCCGGTAATAGAACACGAGAAAGATCATGACGACGACCATGCTGCCGATCGATGCCCGAACGCCTTGGCGAATCGAGTCCGCTCCCAGGGACGGGCCGACAGTGCGCTCCTCGAGATATTTGATCGAAGCCGGCAGCGCGCCGGCGCGAAGCACGAGCGCGAGATCCTGTGCGGAATCCTGGCTGAAATTTCCTTCGATCACGCCGGAATCTTCGATGCGGCTGTTAATGACCGGAGCGGTATACACCTTGTTGTCGAGAACGATGGCCATGCGATGACCGACGTTGGCTTCGGTGAAGGGACCGAATCGCGAGGCGGCAGACGTTGAAAGATGAAAGTTGACTTCATATTGGCCGGGATTATTTGTACTGGGCTGCGGCGAAGCGCCGACCAAGTCCTGTCCCGTAACGATCGGAGCGCGCGCAAGAATGTAAAAGACCTGTTGGGTAGGCTGACCCGGAGTTCCGGCATCGGATTGGCCGGGAACGATAATCGAGCCCGCCGGGAGAACTCCTCCATTGGCGGCGAGAGCCGCGATCTGCGAAGGATAGGTCTGGTCGCCCTCCACCAGGGTCAACTGCAACTGCCCGCCAGCCTGTATCACGGATTTTGCGCGCGTGGGGTCGCCTTCGCCGGGAAGCTGGACGAGAATCTCGTCATCGCTGCGGCCTGTGAACGCGATCGTCGGCTCGGTCAATCCCAGCGCATTGATGCGGCGCGTGATGACTTCGAGCGACTGATCCATCGCGGACTTGCGGAGATCGGAAACCACGCTCGGCTTCATGGTCAGCAAGTAGCCGTTGGTCTCTCCCGCTGCCGGAGTCATCGCCCAATCCGTGAACTGATTATTGACCAGATCGCGGAAACTGCCGGAAGTCGCGGGGTCGACGCTGCGGACGAGGATGTGCGTATCGTCCACGCGGCGGATTTCTCCGAAGCCGATATTTTTATCGTGGAGCTGCTTGCTGATCTGGTCCACGGTCTGATCGCAGCGCTGGCCGATGGCTTCCTCGACCTGCACCTGCAAAACGAGGTGGCTGCCACCCTTCAAGTCGAGACCGAGCTTGATGCGATCGGCGAGATTGAGTTTCAGCTGGGTAAGCGAGGTGGGGAAAGTGGGAAGGCCGATCACCCCGTAAATACATACAAGCAGCACAGCCAGAATAAAAATGAACTTCCACTTGAGCTGGGAACTCATGCCGGCCGCTAGCTCTCCTTGCTTTCGAGCTGGAGTCCAGCGATGGCGCTGCGTGACACCTTAATCTTCACCTGCTCGGCGATGCGAAGTTGGATAGCGTCACCCTCAAGCCCAACGATCGTGCCATAAATTCCGCCGTTGGTAATGACCTTGTCGCCATTCTTCAAATTCTTCAGCATCTCGTTCACTTTTTTCTGACGGCGCTGCGCGGGCATGATCATGAGGAAATAGAAGATCACCATGATCAAAATCAGGGGCAGAAACAGCGTGATTCCGCTGGGCTGCGAAGGAGCCTGCGCGAGAAGCGCCAAGCTTGCCGGGGCAATCATGCCAAACGTCACAATCATTTCGCCTTTTCCGCCGGGGTGGGCCATCCTGCCGCGCCCGGCAGGCTATAAAAACCAAGTTCTGAAGATGCTGCCCCGCCCTTTGCCGCACCCTGCGCCTTCTTGAGGTTGCCTACCCGAGGCGTGCCTGAAGGTCAGAACGGAATCTTTCTAGGTTCCCAAACCCGATAGCCTTACGAATTTGGCGCATGAAGTCAAGGTAAAAGTAGAGATTGTGGTGGGTGTTCAAGATGACCGCGAGAAATTCTCCGGTCGCCGAGAGGTGTCGCAGGTAGGCGCGCGAATATCGGCGGCAAACCGCGCAAGCGCAGCTCTCGTCAATGGGCCGCGGATCGCTTGCGTATCGTGCGTTGCGAATCAGCAATCGGCCGTGAGACGTGAACAAGCAACCGTGGCGCGCACTGCGCGTGGGAAGCACGCAATCCATCATGTCCACGCCGAGGGCGACGTAATCGAGTAATTGCTCAGGCTTGCCCACGCCCATGAGGTAGCGCGGACGATCGGCCGGAAGACGCGAGGCCGCCACCTGCGTCATCTCGCAGGTGACCCTATGGGATTCGCCCACGGCAAGGCCGCCGATTGCATAGCCGGGAAAATTCAGGTCCACGAGCGCGTCCGCGTTTGAGCGGCGCAGAGATGCATGCGTGCCGCCCTGGACGATGCCGAAAAGCATTTGACGCGCAGCGTCGCCATGACGAGCGAAATAGTCGCGAGAGCGGCGCGCCCAATCGAGCGTGCGTCCGGCAGCGTTGCGCGCGCGGGATTCTTCCGCTGGGGCTTCGATGCATTCGTCGAGCACCATGGCGATGTCGGCGCCCAAAGCGATCTCAATCTCGAGTGCTCTTTCGGGCGAAAGAAAATGTTCGGAGCCATCGAGATGGGAACGAAACGTGACGCCGTCGTCAGCGACTTTGCGAAGGGAGCTTAAGCTGAACACCTGAAAACCACCCGAGTCGGTAAGAATCGGGCGCGGCCAGGACATAAATTTGTGGAGGCCGCCCATTCCGCGAATCAGCTCGTGCCCGGGCCGCAGGAAAAGATGGTAGGTATTTGCGAGGATGACTTCCGCGTCGAGTTCTTCAAGATCGCGCTGGGTCTGGCCCTTCACCGTCGCGGCCGTGCCCACGGGCATGAATGCGGGTGTTTCGATAACGCCGTGCGGAGTGGTCAGACGTCCGAGGCGCGCGCCCGTCGGATCGGTTGCAAGAACCTCGAAACGAAAACTCATCCGAGGGAGTGTATCAGGAGAAGGCGGCGGCGATTCCGGTCTTGCCGATCACATACAGCAGCCACACGCCCACGACCCAGGCCAGGGCGCCGCCAAAGGAAAGCTTCTTGGGCGCGACCGCGCTGTAGCCCGTGGCGAAAAGGGCGAGCACCCAGAACGAAAACAGATCGATCGAATGGGCCGCCGCGAGCAAGGCCTTCGACGTCCCGGACGGCAGGTAAGCACCGACATCGGCAGCGAGCGGGTTATTCAGGTCTATGGTGCTGGGGTCCTTGAGCAAGACCACCACGATCGCCACCAGACCACTCAATATGAAGGGCACCCAGGCGTGCGCCGTAATTCCGAGAGAGGTTTTGAAATTCATTTTGATGCCGACGCCCATGCTGAACACGACCCAGTACACACCTGCGATGATCAGGACAACAAGAAAATCCACAACGAGAACTGCAGGGTAGGTAAACATGGGCGCGTATTTCAGCTGCGCTTCCAGCGCCTGCTCGCGCTGTTGAGTCGACATTTGCTGAGCGCGCGACGAATTGTCGAACTGCTGTTCCATGTATGCCCGCCAGGCTCCCGGACGCGAGCCAAAAGCCCCCACAACCGACAGACTTGCAACGCAGAGCAGAATCGTCGGCAAGAGCCAATTGGGCTTTCGGACAATCGACTGAAACGTCTCCTTCGGGCTGAATATCACGCCCACGATTCGGCCGAAAGAATTCACTTTCTCGGGCGACTCGGGCGCCTGCTGTAGGGTCGCGCTGGCCATTGGGAGTGCCTCCACTGGACCAATTGCGTGCGATTCTACAGTGGATTACGTATGGCGAGAAAAAATATTACAGGCGCAGAAAGATTCCGACTATCGCTGCAAAATGCGGGTTTCGCCCGGGGAGACGAGTTCGTAACGGATATTGCGCCAGCGCACGCGCTTGGTCGAAAGCGAGGCGATGAAATTCCAGGCGAAAAGAAAGGGGACGACCGGAGCCAGGGCGGTCCAAACCCAGCTCCATTGGCGGAGCTGAGCCTTCCATTCCGGGAGCATTTCGTCCGCAGCGATGGTGCGCAGCACGCCCTTCATCACGGCGAGAAAGGGAACGACAAATGCGATGAGGGCCAGATTCATCCACGGATCGCCGCCGGCCATCTGCACCAGGATGACAAACGCGGCGAAAATCAGCGTGAGCACATAGCTTCCGTGCGCCGCCGCGCCCATTCCCCAGCGGCGGGGCGCGTATACACGCGTGATCAGAATTTGGCGGTTGGTGAATTCAAGCAGGCTCGAGCCGGTCCATGGATGCAGCGTCGCGGCCAGACATTCGGGGCAGAAAACAATCTGTCTGCCGGCGGCCTCCAGGGCCTTCGTGAGGGCGAAGTCGTCGCTGATGGCGCCCTCCCATGATTCCAGCGCGCGAACATCGTTGAACGTGCTCTTTCGAATGGCCGTGCCGCCGCCCCAGCAGAAATTCTCGCGAGCGCGGCCCAGCAGCGTGGCGACGGAGGCGTTCCACGCCGACGCCATGGCGCTGGCAAAACCGCCGGAACCGATGGCGCGGCTGGGGATGATCCAGCGATAGGCCGTGGTGGCCCCGGTGCGCGCATTCTGCAAGGGCGCCACCAACTTGGTGAGCCAGCCTTTCGGAAGGCGCACGTCGGAATCGGTGAAGACAATAACTTCAAAATTTTCGGACAATGATTCGACCGCACGGCGGAGGTTATGCACCTTCTCGCCGCAATTCTCGGCCGGGCCGGCAATCACGATATGCACTGGCCGCTGGCTCGCGGCCTTGACTCGCTCGACGATTTTGAGCGCGGGATCGAGGCTGGTGGCAAGTGAGAAATAGATCTCGTAATTCGCGTAGTCAAATCGGGTCAGCGCCGTCAGGTTGTCTTCCAGCCCCGGCTCGACACCCTTGCACGGGCAAATGAGCGCCGTGACCGGTGCGTAAAATCCCGCATGCGACGAGAGTCTTCCCCGCACGAGACCGAACCACTGGTAACCGTCCCAGAGCGAGTAGAGCCCCAGCGCAATCTGCACCACGACCAGCAGATAGAAGAGGTAGAGCACTTGCGCGAGAATAGCAAAAACCGGCGGGAACAGGGGCGTGTGCGCGCGTTGACTTGCTAGACCAGCACGGGTAGAATCCGGCTCATTCTTTGATTCATTTCCCCTTCCGGGCTTTTTCCCAACTCGCATTGCAGGAGGAGGAAGTCATGTCAGCCACTGAGCCAGTTAACCAAGCGAAGTTGCACGAATTCATGATGAAAGCCGTGGGGGAAATGGGAGCGGCGATGAATGCGGCGCTCATCATCGTCGGCGACAAATTGGGTCTGTACAAGGCCATGGCCGGCGCGGGGCCAATGACGTCGACCGAGCTAGCCACCAAAACGAAAACCACTGAGCGATATGTCCGCGAATGGCTCTCGGCGCAGGCCGCGGGCGGATTCGTCACCTATGACGCGTCCTCGGCCAAGTTCACGCTCCCGCCCGAGCAGGCCCTGGCACTGGCCGACGAACAAAGCCCTGTTTTTCTCCCCGGCTTTTTCCAGGCCGTGAGTGCCTGCTTCAAAGACGAGGAGAAGGTTTCAGAGGCCTTTCGCACCGGGAAAGGCGTCGGTTGGCACGAGCACGACCACTCGCTCTTCGTCGGAACGGAGCGATTTTTCCGCCCGAACTACCGCGCGCATCTGGTTAATGAGTGGATTCCGGCGCTGGGCGACACCGAGGCAAAACTCAAGGCCGGTGCGAAAGTGGCGGACGTAGGCTGCGGGCTGGGGACTTCCACGATTCTGATGGCCGGGGCTTATCCGAAATCCACATTGATGGGTTTCGATTACCATCCGCAGTCCATCGAATTGGCGCGAGAAGCGGCTGCGAAGGCGGGCGTATCCGACCGAGTGAAATTCGAAACTGCGAAGGCGAAGGATTTCCCGGGCAAGGGATATCAGCTTGTCACGTTCTTCGATTGCCTGCACGACATGGGCGATCCGGAGGGCGCCGCTCGGCACGTGCTCGGATCGCTCGACGCCCATGGCGTGTGGATGATCGTGGAACCCTTCGCGAACGACAAATTGGAGGACAATTTGAATCCGATCGGGCGCGTGTTCTACGGTGCATCGACAATGCTGTGCACGCCCGCGTCGCTCTCGCAAGAAGTCGCGCTGGGCCTGGGTGCGCAGGCCGGCGAAGGACGGCTTTCGAAGATTCTGAAGTCGGCTGGATTTACGCGCGTGCGGCGGGCGGCGGAAACGCCGTTCAACATCGTACTCGAGGCGCGGCCGTAACTTTCCACGCGCGAAGCGGGGTCAATTGACGCGGCGACGGGAGAAAACTTTTCGCAGGACGCGGTCGGCGGCGGCGTTGATTTCGGGCTGAAATTTGCCGGCCGCGCGGCGAGCTTGCTCCATCAGCGACGGATCGAGCAGCAGCGCGACGCGGTCTACGAAGGGCCCGGAAGCCGCGGCGCGACCAGCGGAACGCGAAGGCTCGCGGGCTGCGAGCATTTCGTATAGCTCAAGGTCGTGCCAAAACTCCTGAGCGTCCTGCTCGCTCCAGCTGAGAGACTGGCCCAGCGCCACGAAAAATTCCTCGCGAAAGAGATCGAGAAAAGGAATCGCCAGGTCCAGGCCGGACGTCCTCTGCACGGTCTTCGAACGCGCGCCTTTCCTTCCCTTCTTCGTTTTTTTCGGCCGACGCCTGCCGCCGCGCACCGTGACACTGATCTTCAGCCGCGCGGGCAGTGCGGCTTCAATGCGCAATACCGCCGCAAGGATGGATTCGCGGCGAATCATCTGGAGCTGTTCGCGATAAAAAGAGGGCTGGTCAGCGCGGCCGGGACGGCGATGCTCTGCGGCGTACATATCGAGGAAACGCGCGACCATTTCGTTGTGGTCGAGCGTCGCCAACAGGACCGCGGCTGCTTCGCGGGCGCGCACGACGAGTTCCCTGGGACGATAGGGCATCGAGGTCGCGCGACGAGGGGGCGTTCGTCGCGGCTATCCCCTACGTACGCGAATGCGCCGCGCGCCGCAACAGGAAAGGTTTGTGGTGCGCTCAAAAGCAAAGGCCCGGACATCGCTGCCCGGGCCTATTGTCTTGAGTTTCTCGCTTCCGGGTCTTAGTGCACGGGACCCGCAATCGGGCGATCTTGACCGAGGGGACCCGCTGTGGACGGCCGCACCGGCTTATCGAACTTGCCCAGCGCGATTTCGAGGGCTTGTTCGGCGGTACGGACAAAGTGCACCTGGACGCCTTCGAGCATCTCGGGCGGCAGATCTTCCTTCACATTCGGCTCGTTTTCCGACGGCAGGATCACTTCGCGAATGCCGGCGCGCTTCGCTCCGAGCACTTTTTCCTTGATCCCGCCGACCGGCAGTACGATTCCGGTCAGCGAAATCTCTCCGGTCATCGCGACGCGCGGCCTGACCGGACGCCCGGTGAGGAGGCTGACAAGCGCCGTGACCATCGCGACGCCGGCCGACGGCCCATCCTTCGGAACCGCTCCGGACGGAACGTGAATGTGCAGATCCAGTTTGCGGAAGAAGTCAGCATCAATGCCGTAGCGCTCGGAGTTCGACCGCACCCAGCTGAGCGCCGCGCGCATGGATTCCTGCATGACCTCGCCCAGATGCCCCGTCATGGTGAACTGCTTTCCACCGCGCATCTTGCTGGCTTCGATGAAGACAATATCTCCGCCCACGGGAGTCCAGACGAGTCCGACTGAAACGCCGGGCTTCTGGACGCGCTCCTCGACTTCCTTTTCCAGGCGGAACTTCGGGATGCCCAGGACCTCGCGAATCACGTCGGGCGTGACGGAAAGCTTATCCGTCTTGCCTTCGGCGATTCGCCGCGCCTGTTTTCTCACGAGCGTGGCGATTTCGCGTTCCAGATTGCGGACGCCTGCCTCACGCGTGTAGTGGTGGATCAAATCGTGCAGCGACTCGTCGGTGAACTCGATCTGTTCGCCGAGCACGAGACCGTGCTCCTTGGTCTGGCGCGGGATCAAGAACCGCTTCGCGATGTGAATCTTTTCTTCCTCGGTATAGCCCGCCAGTTCGAGGACCTCCATGCGGTCGCGCAGCGCTTCTGGAATCGGATCCATCCAGTTCGCCGTGGCCACGAAGAGAACCTTCGACAGATCGAACGGCACATCGAGGTAGTGATCGCGGAACGTGGAGTTCTGTTCCGGGTCAAGCACTTCCATCAAGGCAGCCGACGGATCGCCGCGGAAATCGCGGCCGAGCTTGTCCACCTCGTCCAGCATGAGGACCGGGTCCATGGTCTCGGCGCGCTTAATTCCCTGAATGATCTGGCCGGGCAAGGCACCGATATACGTGCGCCGGTGACCGCGGATTTCGGCCTCGTCGTGCATTCCGCCAAGCGAAATGCGGACGAATTTGCGGCCGAGCGCGCGTGCGATCGACTTTCCCAGCGACGTCTTGCCGACCCCGGGAGGTCCAACGAAGCAAAGGATCGGACTCTTCATCCCCGGCTGCAGCTTCTTCACCGCAAAATAATCGAGGATGCGCTGTTTCACCTTGGTGAGGTCGTAGTGATCCTCATCGAGAATTTCCTGCGCCTTGCCGATATCAATTTGCTCTTCGCCCGTGCCGGAGGTTTTATTCCACGGCAGCGCGGTCATCCATTCGAGGTACGTGCGCGAAACCATGTACTCGGCGGAGGCCGGAGTCATCTTGGCGAGGCGCTTGAGCTCGCGCTCACATTCCTTTTTCGCCTCGACGGACATGCCCGATTCTTCCACCTTCTTGCGAAGTTCTTCGACTTCGGTTTGACCGTCCTCGGATTCGCCCAATTCCTTCTGGATGGCTTTGATCTGTTCGCGCAGAAGGAATTCGCGCTGGCTCTGGTTGACCTGCTCCTGCACCTGATCGTGAATCTTGGTGCGCAGCTCGAGCACTTCCTTTTCTTTCGAAAGCTCGTTGATCAGAATTTCCAGGCGCTTGCGGACGCTGAAGGTCTCGAGCAGCTCCTGGCGGACCATGGTGTTCAGAGAAGGCAGCGTGGAAGCGACGAAATCAGCAAGGCGCGCCGGCGAATCGTTGTTGGCGGCCTCGGTCTGAAGATCGTCGGAAAGCTGTGGTGAGCGCGCGACCACTTCGCGGAAAAGTTCCTGGACGTTGCGCTCAAGCGCGGTCAATTCAGCGTCGGACTGATCTTCCAGGTCTGGCTGGCTTTCGACGCGGGCGCGCAGAAAAGGCTTCAACCCAACTACTTCGACCACGCGTAGACGGCCGAGCCCTTCAAGAAAGGCGACCACGTTTCCGTTGGGCATGCGCACCATCTTGTGAACTTTGGCAAGTGTGCCAACGCCATGCAGATCCGTGCCGACCGGCACCTCCACGCGAGGGTCAAGCTGCGCCACAACAGCGAGCAATTTTTCAGGGCCTTCGAGAGAATCAAGGAGCGCGAGCGAACTTTCCCGGCCGACGGGCAACGGCATGATGGCTCCGGGAAAAAGAACGGTATCTCGCACGGGAAGAACAGCGAGTTCTTCTGGGACAACCCTGGTTTGTTTGGCCACGTGACCCCCTTTGGACAACATACGCGAAACGATTCGAACGCGTCCACCTGGCAGCCTGATCGACTGTCGAAAAGGTTAGATGCAGCAGCTCGAGAGAAAGATTTATCTAATCTTCGTTCCTGCGTATAAGGAGATATTAGTCTACTACACTAAAGGAGAAGACTCAAATGCTCACTCTCATCATTGCCAGGCCGTTAGGATCAGTGGGAGATTCGTAAAGTGCTGATATGTAGCCACTTATTTACCGTACGGCACCGACCTGAATGCCTCTTGGACCAGCCGCAGGGCCTCTTCGCGCGTGCTGACCTTCCCATTCAGCTGAGCCTCCTCAACTGCCTCGAGGATCGCATGGAAGGTCGGCCCGGGCTTATAGCCGAGGGATATAAGGTCATCGCCGGTCAGCAGACGAGGTGGCCGAACTTGCTCTGGGGGCGTCTCGGCGATGAAGCGGCGGACGAAATCGTAGTTCCCGAGGTGCCCGTGGCTCGAACTGCAGTCGAGCCGGTGCAGCTCAAGGTGCTCGTCAAAGCGATCGAGGCGCACGAAGCGCTTCAGCGTCGAAGTCTTCATCTGTGGCACGTCCTTGAAACGCAGATGGTTCGCAACGAGTGCGGCAATCTGCGCCGTGTCGAGGTTCGAGAACCGGAAGCGGCGGCAGATTTCTTCGGCCATGCGCGTGCCGACTTCGACATGCTCGTCAAATCGAATGCGTCCGTTGGGACCGGAGGGCGGGGTAAACGTCGGGGGTTTGCCGACGTCGTGGAGCAGCACGCCCCAGGCCAGCGTCGGGGAGCAGCCACCGCGCAGTCCATCGATCATGATCATCGTGTGCGTCCACACATCGCCTTCCGGATGGAATTGCGGCGGCTGTTCCACACCTTTGGTGCGCGCGATCTCGGGAAGAAGTTCTGGAAGCAGCCGCGTCTCGTCGAGGAGTTCGAAACCGCGGCGGGCCGCGCCTTCCGTGAGAATCTTGGTGAGTTCGTCGCGAAGGCGCTCGGCTGAAACCCCATGGATATCCGAAGCGGATTTCACGATGGCGGTGAACGTGGCTGATTCGATCGCGTACCGAAACCGTGCGGCAAAGCGAACGGTGCGCAGCATGCGGAGCTTGTCCTCGCGAAACCGGTCCGCCGGGCGACCAATGGCGCGAACGATTCCGGCGCGAAGATCGTCCCGCCCACCGACGAAATCGAGGATCTCCTGCGTTTCGGGATCGAGGAACAGCGCGTTTATCGTGAAATCACGGCGCTGGGCGTCCTGTTGAGCAGAGTCTGAGTACACCACCTGATCAGGATGCCGCCCATCGGAGTAGCTGACATCGGAGCGAAACGTGGCGACCTCAACCTGCGCCGCGGGACTGGATTCGGAATCTTCGGTGACGACGATGACTCCGAACTTCGCACCGACGGCCAGGCTGTGAGGGAAAAGCCGCTGGACGCGGTCGGGAGGGGCGTCGGTGGCAACGTCATAGTCGGCGGGTTCGCGTTCGAGCAAGATATCGCGAACACAGCCGCCGACAAGGTAAGCCTGATGGCCTGCGGCGCGCAGCGTGCGGCAAATGCTTTCCGCGAATGCGCGAGCGTTCATCGGCACAAGTATGATTCAAAACTCCAGATGTTGCTACGCGGTGACCCGCAGTACGAGACAGGTGATGTCGTCATGCTGGCGTGCATCGCCGACAAAGGCATTTACATCCGCCATCACCCGCTTGAGCGTTTCCTCCGATGTCTGGGGCGGAGCATTCTGGATGCAGGGAAGCAGCCGCGCTTCGCCGTATTCTTCCGCCGAATCGTTGACGGCTTCGACCACTCCGTCCGTGAAGATGAAGAGCAGATCGCCTGTCTGAAGCTGGATGCGTCCCGACGGGTAGGGAAGGACATCGTCGGTGAATAACGGAAGCCCAAACGGCGGCCCTCCGGTCGGGAGACGCTCGATTTGCCCGGAGGCGCGCCGCAGAATGGGATCGTTGTGGCCCGCGTTCACATAAATCATCTCGCGCGTCTTCGCGTTGATTTCCGCAAGGAAAGCGGTCGTGAATCGGCGTCCATCAAGGCTGTGGGCGCGGCAATAACGGTCCAGGCCCACCACGATTTCATCGAGTGTTACGGGCGTGGCGGCGAGCGCGCTGAGGCTGGCCTGAAACGTGGCCATCAGCAGCGCGGCGGGAACGCTCTTCCCGGCGACGTCTGCGACCACGACCAGCAGCGGGGGCGTGATCGATTCCTGAGGCGTGACCGGACGGAGAAATGCGTCGTAATAGTCGCCCGCAACCGTGTTCTGCGGACGAGTTGCAAAGGCAATGTCCACGCCCGGCACGCTCGGGGCATGGTCCGGGACGAGCCACTGCTGAATTTCGCGCGCAATTTCCAGGTCGCGCTTCATCGTGACGCGATCCGCCAGCTCGACCGCCAGCAGAAGAAACAGAATGGCCACGCCAAATCCGGCGAGGTTCAAGGTTACCTGGCGGTCAGTGCCCCAGTGAACGCCGGGCTGCACCAAAAGCAGCGCGACGGCCAGAAGTAAGAGCACGCGGCGCGCCGGCGTGAGTTTCATCAGCATGGCCTGGAACAAGGCCCAAGCCGAACGCCAGATCCTCCCCGGTCCGTGTGAGCTGCGGCCAACTTCGTCCCAATCAACATCCTTGGAATAAAGGGCGTAGCTGGCCTTCGCGTCGGAAACGAACTGGCTGCCGAGTTGTTCGAGACCGCGGCCTTCGGTCACGCGCTCCCAGAAATCGCGGAGGTGGTGGCGCCTGGATTTCGTAGCAGGTGCCGGAGTGGGTGTGGCGGCCATGGAATCTGAATTTTACGGCGCGAAGCCCTCGCGCTCGACCTTTCAGTCCCGCTCCGAGCGATTTGCGAGCGAGCCGCCGAGTTGAACTTTTGAGAAGCCGAATTTGTCGCGCAGGCGATCGGTGGTCCGCGCCAAGCGTTCGAGTTTGTCCCGGCGTCCGGGATCGAGGAGATCCAGCTGACCCGATCCGGCCGAAAACGACGTGAGAGCGACACCGACGAGCCGCACCATCGCGGAGCCGTTCCAGGAGCGCGCGAACAGATCGCGGATCGTTTTCAGGAACTCGGTGTCGAGGTCGGATGGCTCCGCGAGCGTCTGACTTCGCGTGATGGTGGTGAAATCGGCAAAGCGGATGGTCAAGGTGACGGTGCGGGCGTGAAGTCCCGCATCGCGCAAGCGCTTGGATGCTTTCTGGCAAAGATAGCTGAGGGTCGAGTGCAGCTGCTCGACGTCCCTGGAGTCCTCGCCGAAGGTCTGATTGTGTGACAGGGATTTCGCTTCGGCATCCACGAAGAATTCGTAGGAATCAATGCCGCGCGATTTGCGATAGAGCGCAGTGCCCCACTGACCGAAAGACTCCTCCAACTGCTCCAGCGGCACGGCCTGCAGTTGCGCGATTGTCTCGATGCCAAGGGCTTTGAGCGCGGCTTCGGTCACCTTGCCAATTCCTGGAATTCTGCGCACCGCGAGCGGCGCGAGAAAAGCCACCTCGCTGCCGAACGGAACCCAGACCAACCCGCGGGGCTTGGCTTGATCGCTGGCCACCTTGGCGACCAGGCGGGTGGCACCGAGTCCTCCGGAGCAAGGCAGGTTGGTTGTCGCCGTAATTTCGCGCAGAAGTTTGTTCGCAGCGGAAAGCGGCGGGCCGTGCAGCCGTTCGGTGCCGGCGAGATCGAGATATGCCTCGTCAATTGAAGCCATTTCCACGATGGGAGAATATTGTGCGAGGATTGTGGCTACGCGATCGCTCCACTGGCCGTAGAGATCGTGGTGACGGTCGAGGAAAACGGCCTGCGGGCATAGCTTCGCTGCCGTGCGCAGCGGCATCGCGGAATGAACGCCGAAGCGTCGCGCTTCGTAACTCGCCGAAGTGACCACGCCGCGCTGGTCGCGGTGCCCACCGACGACAACGGGATAGCCTTTCAGTTCCGGGCGCGTGAGAAGTTCGACAGAAACGAAGAACGCGTCCATATCGATGTGAAGGATTGCGGCGGTGGAGTCGGCCGCGGCCGCCCATGCCGAGTCGTGCTTCGCGCGGAAATGTGCCAGCTTCGGCATGGACCTCAATATAACGCCAGAGTCCGGCAAAATCCGAAATTTCAACCGGTGGACTTCCTGAGACCAGCGAGAGTCAGATTCGTATGGCGGAAAGGACGCGCGGGATGCCGGCGAGGTCGTGAGTGATGCTCAGGTTAGCCCAATGACGTTGCACGTGGAACATTTTGCGAACTTCGTCCGCCGAGTGGTAGCCGAGTTCGAGAACGAGAATTCCGCCGGTCCGAAGCAACCCGCCCGCCTGCTTGATGAGCCGCGAATAGATCTCCACGCCCGTGGGGCCACCGAAAAGAGCCGCGTGAGGCTCGTGGTCGCGGACTTCGCGGGCCAGAGCCTCGGCTTCATGACGTCCGACATACGGCGGATTGCTGACGACGATGTCGAAGGGAGAGGGATGAGGGCCGAGGCCCGACACCAGGAGAGCCTCGAGCAAGTCCGTTTCGAGGAACTGGATGCGATCGGCGACGGAGTGGCGGGCGGCGTTGCGGCGGGCGACAACAAGTGCGACAGCGGAAATATCGGTCGCGATGATTTCGGCGTGCGGCAATTCGTGCGCGAGGGCGACGGCGAGACAGCCCGAGCCCGTGCCGACGTCCACGACGCGCAGCGGCGGGCTGGGAGCTCCGGTGATCCTATCGATTTCGACTCCGCGAACGCCCAAAACCTCGAGCGCTACTTCTACGACGTGCTCGGTTTCAGGGCGCGGGATCAAAACCTCGGGAGTGACTTCAAATTCGAGGCCCCAGAATTCCTGCTTGCCGGTGAGGTATTGCGTGGGCTCGCCGGCGGCGCGACGCGCGATGAGCGCGAAATATGTCTCAACTGCGCTGGGATCGAGCTGGGATTCAGGATTCGTGTAAAGCCAGGTGCGGTCACGGCCGAGGGTGTGCATCAGCAGAAGTTCCGCGGCGAGCGTATGCGAGGGGACGTGCGCAGCCCGCAAGCGGGTCATGGCTTCCTTCAACGCGGTGCGCACATCGAGAGGCATCGAAAGGGCTGGTCGGCTCTCGCCGATCGTTCTCACGCTTCCACAAGCTCCTGCTTGAGGCGCTCGGATTCGAAATGGGTGACGAGCGCGTCCACGAGCGAACCAAGCTTGCCGTCCATCGCTTCGGTAAGTTGATGCAGAGTGAAATTGACACGATGGTCCGTAATGCGATTCTGCGGAAAATTGTACGTGCGAATTTTCTCGGAGCGATCGCCCGTCTTAATCTGGCCGCGACGCTCGGCAGCGAGTAGCTGGTGCTGCTTCTCCTGCTCCATTTCGTAAAGCCGAGCACGGAGAACGCGCATAGCCTTGGCGCGATTCTTGATCTGCGATTTCTCATCCTGCTGCGAAACAACGAGGCCACTCGGGATGTGCGTGATGCGCACGGCGGAGTACGTCGTGTTTACGGATTGGCCGCCAGGGCCGGAGGAACAGAACGTGTCAATGCGCAGGTCCTTCGCTTCGATCTTGATGTCAATGTCGTCCGCTTCGGGAAGGACGGCGACCGTGGCGGCGGAGGTGTGAATGCGGCCTTGCTGCTCGGTCGAAGGCACGCGCTGGACGCGGTGCACGCCGCTTTCGTATTTCAACTTGGAATAGACCTTGTTGCCTTGAATTGCCGCAACGATTTCCTTCATGCCGCCCACGGGCGACGCGGAGCTTTCCAGTATCTCGACTTTCCACTTCTGCGATTCCGCATAGCGTGAGTACATGCGGAAAAGCTCAGCGGCGAAAAGCGAAGCCTCGTCGCCGCCGGTGCCGGCGCGAATTTCGAGGATCACGTTTTTCTCGTCGTTGGGGTCCTTCGGAATCAGCTGAACTTTAATTTCACGCTCGACGGCTTCGCGGCGCGCTTCGAGACTCTGCTGCTCGTCGTGCGCCATCTGCTTCATTTCGGCGTCATCGGCTTCCGCAAATAACTGCTTGGCGCCCTCGAGGGCCTTTTCGATCTCTTTCCACTCGCGATACTTGGCGACGATTTCGCCCAGTTCGGAGTGGCTCTTGGCGATCTTCTGGTAGCGCGCCGAATCATCGTGAACCTCGGGCGAGGAAAGCTCGCGGGTCATGTCGTCGTAGCGCGATTCGATCTGCTCGAGTTTTTCAAAAAGCGTCAGATTCGCCATGGCTGTGACTCGTTTGATGCGTGATCGGTGATGGATGACTCGTGAAAGGCAAACACAAGCGAACAGCGCGCCAGCACCCCCGGACGGGGCGGAGAGAAGAGAACGCTAATAGAACGGGGCGAACATGGCAACGGTCATGTGAAATAAGGATAGTGGCAAGCGGGCTGCGAGTCAATCGACGGGCGCTACGCCCATCCATGATCGGTACCGGGCGGCACGCACTAGCATCAGCAGGTGAGTCACGAGGATGAGCGGCACAATACACGTAGGCAATAGAATGAGCGGGAACCGGTCGAGGAGGTGCATCGATCCAGGTACCGCCATTTCATCGCGGGCCGCTGTTGCGGCGACAGCGACGATGTCGGCGAGTCCGAGCAGGTTCCAGACAACGAGAGCCGACCTGGATTTGGCGCAGAAAAACATGACGACGAGCGCGAGGACCGCCACCGCGATGTCGCCCCAACCCCCGAACACCGCGAAGTTGTAGGGAAGTTCGCCGAGCGAATACAGAAACAGGAAGTAGAATCCGACGAATCGAATCAAGTGGAAGGCGATCAGAGATCGAATGTCCGTCGTAAGGGCCCACGCGCGAAGCGGGCGCACCATCCGAAGCGCCAATACGAGGGCTGCAACCACGAAAACAATGGCTTGGGGGTACCACGGCAAGGGATTCGCTCCAGAACCTCGCAGAGATCGCCGCGCTGATTCCGATGGTATCACGCAGCGACCGTGCGGGAGATCCGGCCGGGGATTTGTTGAAGAGCGGCTGCGAGCGGTGGTAGGCTCGCCGGAGTTAGAATCCCCGCTAAGGCCGTGAACGCCACCGGAACAAAACTCGAACGCGCGGCTTCGACCCAAGCGCAAACATTGGCGACGGTGCACCAGCTGCTCGTGGAGCTCGGAGGATCGCGCGGGCTCGAAGAGCTGGCCGCGCGCGGTCTGACGGCTCACCTCGAACGCGAGCTTGGGCTTGGCAGCCTCGAGCGCGTCGAGTTAATGGTGCGCCTGGGAAACGTATGCGGCGTGCGGCTTCCGGACCGGGTGATGGCTGAGGCTGAAACGGTTCAGGATTTGGCCGACGCGCTGCTCCGCGACAGCTCGGGCGATACCGTGTCCGCGACGACTCCGGGCATACACGCAGCCGCACCGGCGGCCACCGGAGTGTCACGATCCCTTGGACAAATCGCCGATCTTGAGCCAGAAATCCGCCGGGCCGAGTCGCTGACGGAAATTTTGCGGCTGCGCGGTCTGGGTGAGCCCGCGCGCGAGCACATTCATCTATACGGCGAAGACGAGCAGATGTATACGATCACGTTTGGAGAACTCTACAATCGCGCGTCGAGCGTCGCACGCGAATTGCGGGCGCGTGGCCTCGAGCCCAGCCAGACGGTCGCCATCATGCTGCCGACGTGCGCCGAGTTCTTTTATACGTTTGCGGGCATCCTACTGGCCGGCGGAATCCCCGTGCCCATCTATCCGCCAGTCCGGGCGGACCGCATCGCGGATTATGCGACGCGGCAAGCAAACATCCTGCGCAACGCGGAATCGCGATTCCTGATCACGTTCCGGCAGGCGGAAGGTCTCGCGCGCTTGTTGCAGCCCCGGGTTCCGACGCTCCGAGAGGTTCTGAACGCGGAGCGCCTGTCGAGCGCGACGGTGGAACCGGAATCGGTATCGAACGAATGGCGGCCGGTGGAAAATCTCTCGCATCACGCGCGCGCCGAGGACATTGCGTTTCTGCAATATACGTCGGGATCCACCGGAGACCCCAAGGGCGTGATACTGACGCACGCAAACCTGCTGTCGAATATCCGATCCATCGCCGCGGGAGTCGAATTGCAGCCGGACGACGTGGCCGTAAGCTGGCTGCCGCTCTACCACGATATGGGATTGATCGGCGCGTGGTTTGTCCCGCTCGTTTCCGGCGTTCCGCTCGTGGTGATGTCGCCACTCGCTTTTCTGAGCCGCCCAGAGCGCTGGCTATGGGCCATTCACCGGCACCGAGGAACGATCAGTCCGGCGCCGAACTTCGCCTACGAACTTTGCGTTCGAAAAATCGCGGACAAAGACCTGGACGGGCTCGATCTGAGTTCGTGGCGCGCGGCGTTCAATGGCGCCGAACCCGTGCGCGCAGATACCCTCAAGCGATTCGCGGAGCGGTTTGCGAAACATGGTTTCCGGCGCGAGGCGCTGCTTCCCGTTTACGGATTGGCGGAAGCGACACTCGGAGTCTCGGCGGCAAAGGTAGGAGGCTACAAACTCGACCGCATCGAACGCGCCGCATTCGAATCCGAGGGCCAAGCGATTCCGGCGGCAGCCGACGACGCCGGAGCCCTGGAATTCGTAGGTGCGGGAGAACCGTTTCCGGACGTGGAGGTGCGAATCGTTGCGAACGACGGCCACGATGCAGGCGAGCGCTGCGAAGGACGTCTCTGGTTTCGAAGCCCCGCGGCGACCAGCGGTTACTACCGGAATCCCGCGGCGACCAGCGAGCTGATGCGCGAACCGGGCTGGCTCGATTCGGGCGACCTCGCCTATCGGGCCGATGGCGAGCTGTACATCACCGGACGGGCGAAGGATCTGATCATCAAAGCGGGACGAAATATGTACCCGCATGAAATTGAAGTTGTCGCGGGGCAGGTGGCAGGGGTGCGGACGGGTTGCGTCGTTGCATTCGGCGCGCCGGATGCGCGCAGCGGGACGGAAAGACTTGTGGTCGCCGCTGAGGTACGGAATCTCGCTGACGCGAAAACCATATCGGCGGCGATCACGCGTGCGGTGCACGACGCGATGGGCGTGCCGCCCGACGTCGTCGAATTAGTGCCGCCGCATTCGATACCCAAGACTTCGAGCGGAAAATTGCGCCGCAGCGAGACGCGGCGGCTTTTCCTGGATGGAAAGCTTGGCAAGAGAGCAGCGCCCCCATGGATGCAAATCGCGAAGCTTATGGCGCATACGGCCGCGCCGCGAGCATGGGGCGCCGTGAAGCGCGCGGTGAGAGGCGCGATCGAATTTATTTACGGCATCTACGCGCTGGCGGTTTTCCTGATCGCGTTCATTCCACTCTGGCTGGCAGTGGCCACCACGCGAAATCAGAGGCGCGTGGCGCGTTACATGCACGTCGCAACGCGCGCGATGCTTTTCGCCGCAGGAATTCCGGTACGCGTCGTAGGAGGAGAACAACTCGCGCAAACGACGGGGTCAGGCCCGTTGATTTTCGCGCCGAATCATTCAAGCTACGTGGATATTCTGGTGACGGTGGCGTTCCTGCCCGAGGGCGTGAGATTTGTGGTGAAGAGCGAGGTGCTGGCGATGCCGTTCTTCGGGACGATCGCGCGACGCAGCGGTCAGTTTGCGTTTGACCGAGGCGATCCGCAGGCGCGAATCCAGCAAGCTGAGGACGTGAATGCGGCGCTCGGTCGGGGCGAATCCGTCGCGATCTATCCCGAAGGCACGTTCACAGCAGCGGTGGGAATCCGGCCGTTGCAACTGGGCGCATTCAAAGCTGCGGTGGACGCGCAACGGCCGGTTTGCCCGGTAGCTGTGCGCGGCGCGCGCTATATTTTGCGCGACCACACGTTCTTGCCCCGGGCCGGACGCGTCACCGTGACGTTCGGCCCGCTGCTCACACCCGATCAAGCGGCGGGCGACGACTGGCGCGAGATTGTCCGCCTGCGCGACACCACGCGAGAGATTATCGGGCGCAATTCCGGCGAGCCGCTGCTATAGCGAAAACATCGGAACGAGCGCATGTGGCGATTCGGCCCCGCCGCGACCTTGGGCGACACTCGTGTTTCACTACCCAGGCTTCAGCGGCGGCTGTTGGTCCTCGGCAGTAGGTAACTCGTAAGAGCTGAAAAGCCATGTCTTTAGGCGCGGGGGGCAGTGTTTACTGTCCGTGCGGACAGGTGATGGTGCTGCCCTTCTTCTAGTCGTCCGTCCAGTAGATAGGAACTCCGACGCGTCCCTAGACTGTGTGCGAGATGAAATTGCGCGCACAGAATGATCGTTGTGAACCCCGGGGGCGGAGCAAAGCGTTTGCATTGGTTTTGACTTTGCTCGTTGTTTTGACGAGCGTGGCCCTTTCAAACTGTACCGGTTATACGGTTGCTCCCTCTGCAATCGGGCAACCTGGGAATCCAGCTCCAGGGGACCCAAGTGTAGGAACGCTATCCGCTGGCCCCACAAGCGTCACGTTCGGCGAGATGGCAGTGGGAAGCACTGCTAAGCAAAGCGTGAATGTAACCAACACGGGAACATCTGCAATTAAGATTTCGAAGACGACGATCGCAGGGACAGGGTTTGCAGCGGTGGGAAGTATCCCTTCGGGTTCGATCCCGGTCGGGGGAAACATCACAGTCGAGATTCAGTTCGCGCCGAAAACGGATGTGGCACTCACCGGTTCCTTGACAATCACAAGCGACGCTGCCAACTCGCCACTTACGGTCCCGCTTTCTGGGACAGGCACCCAAGCGCAGATTACAGCGACTCCCTCGAGCGTCAATTTCGGAAGCGTGGTCCAAGGGACTGCTAATTCGCAAACCATCTTGCTCCGCAACGGCGGCAACGGGCCGCTTACGTTCTCGCGAGTAACTACGGCCGGAGCGGGGTACAGCGTCACAGGTCTGTCAACTTCGACGGTAGTTCCCGCGGGCGGCAGCGTGACGTTCGATGCGAGCTTCGCGCCTACTTCAACGGCAACGATCAATGGTTCTGTCACGCTGGCCACAAATGGCGTGCCTTCGACTTTGGTGATCGATATGCTAGGTGCGGGCTCGACTGCAACTGTGCAACTGGGTGCAAAGCCGGCGAACTTGAACTTCAACACCGTCACGGTGGGTAGCAGCGCTTCGCTGACTTCGACACTCACGAACGTCGGAAATTCAAACATCGACATTTCCGGCGTGACAGTTACGGGCACGAACGTGACCACCAGTGGAGTTTCAACTGGAACAATCCTAACGCCCGGTCAATCCACCACCCTGAATGTGACATTTGCTCCAACGAAGACCGAAGTGTTAAGTGGCGCGAGCGTGAAGGTAGCGAGCAACACTCCCAATTCGCCGACAACCATTTCAGTGTCGGGCACAGGCCAGGCGGCTCCGCCAACCTCCCATTCGGTGGCACTGTCTTGGACCCCCAGCGTCACGAGCGGAGTAAACGGGTACAACATCTACCGAGCGACCACATCGGGTGGGTACGGCACGGTCCCACTGAACCCTTCACCAGTCTCAGGAACCTCTTATACGGATACAACGGTCGTAGCAGGGCAGACGTATTTCTATGTTGCCGCGGCCGTGGATGCTGGAGTACAGAGCACCGACTCGAACGAAGTGCAGGCAGTGATTCCCTAGTCATCCGCGGTCGGGCAGGATTAGCACGATGGAGAGAGGCTTCCGTAAGCGAGTTCCACGGGCACCGACTGGCAGGATCCCTCTGAAGGCTCGAAGCTCGACTGTACCTGCGGACAGGTGTCTCGAGGTGCCCCCGATTGGTACCCCGGTCCAGTAGTTTCCCGCGGACTCTTTATCCGACAATCGATTTTTCCAATAGGGGTGTCCAATTTTCGGGCGATCTCAAGCGTTCAAGAAACCGAATTTCGGTGATCGAAGAATTCATCTCTGTCGTCGTAGCCTTAGGGCCGCGATCGTTACCGTCGCGCTGCTCGGAGCGATCGGTTGTGGGCTGAGCAATCAGCCGGGCACCTCCCCCGCTTCGGGATTGGGGTCTGGCGGGGGCGCGCTTGTCGCAAGTTCAAAGAGCATAAGCTTTGGCAACGTGCCCGTGAAAACTTCCACGGCGCAGCTCCTAACGTTAACTGATACCGGTCAGTCGAATGTTAGGATTTCCACCGTGTCGGCCACGGGGACAGGATTCAGCGCGAGTGGCGGATCCGATGTGACCATAACTCCCGCTCAGTCTGTCACGGTTTCAGTCAGCTTCGAACCTACGGAAACGGGAAGTACGAAGGGCAAACTCTCCATCTCCAGCAGTGCTTCAAGCTCACCCCTAACAATTGCGTTGTCGGGCCAGGGAATGGAGCGGGAAAACCAGCACGCCGTAGCTCTCCAGTGGCAGGCAAGCACTTCTCAAGTAATCGGGTATTTCATTTATCGAGGGACCGCAACAGGTGATCTTTCAAAGCTGAACAGTTCGGTCGATCCGTCCACCAGCTTTACCGACAGCGCGGTAGCGGCCGGTCAAACCTATATCTACGAGGTGACTTCGGTGAATTCCAACAATGTTGAGAGCGCCTCGTCAAATCCAGTTACCGTGAGCATACCGAGCCGGTAAGCGAGCGAGACACGTTTGGGTTCTCACGCCAGGATTTCCGTCACCAGTTCTCTCACGCGCTCTGCGATAGCCGGTGCGGACGTAAGCCCGGGCGATTCGATTCCCATGAGATGAACAACATTGAAAAATTCCGAATCGCGTTGAATGATGAAGTCGGCCGTCGCGTTTCCGTGAGGGCCGCTCGTGAGATGCGAGGGCGCGGTCAGCTTTGCCCGGATTCCAGAATGCGCGGGCGCCAGATCGGCAGCTTCAATTCCAGGGAGCATGAGCCGAGCACCTTCCGCAAACTCCTCGATGGTCACGCGATTTCGCTCGTAGTCATTCTTGTCTTCGACATATCGCGCCGTAGGGCCGAGGAGAGTGTTCCCCCAAAGCGTCCTCGTAAAGTGAACGCCGAGACCGAGTCCATCGGCACGTGGCATGGGGTAGACGAGACCGCGAATCCAGTCAGCCTTCGCGCGACAAAGTTCGCAGTAATCGCCCCGGACAGGGTAGATTTTGTGCTCGGCCATTTTCGAACCGAGCAGCTTCGCAACGTCATCGCAAAACAGGCCGGCACTGTTAACCAAACAGCGCGCTTCGATCTCACCGGCAGCTGAAGTAACGCGAATCCGGTCATGCGTGCGTTCCAGGCGTTCTACTTTGGCGTGCGTCACAATGTTTGCACCCTGGTCCGCCGCCACGCGTGCGTAGGCTCGTACAAGATCTTCGCTCGAGACGATACCCGTGGATGGAACTTCGATGGCTTGCCAGCCCTCGATGCGAGGCTCTCGGGCGCGAATCGCCGCACGATCGATGATTCGCAGGTCCTGCACACCATTCGCGCGCCCGTTCTCGGTGAGGTCCGTTAGTTCCCCGGCATCCGCGGCGGAGGCGGCAACCACGAGCTTGCCAGTTTTGCGGTGTGGCACATGATGGGAGGCGCAAAATTCGTATGTAAGGTAATTCCCGCGCACGCAGTATCGTGCTTTAAGCGACCCGGGACGATAGTACAAACCTGAGTGGATGACACCGCTGTTACGTGAGCTGGCGCCAAGTCCAAGCTTGGGGAGCGCCTCAAGCAAAAAGACATCGCCCCACGTCTCAGAGAGAGAACGGGCGATCGCGCAGCCCACCACACCACCGCCGATGATTACAATGTTTGCTTCGTCGATGGCTGGATACCTCCGATTGAATAATTTGATCGCGCAACGCCTTGCACGAGGCTGACGATGGTCCCCTCCCTGGCCAAATCACGGGTTACGCTCGGCGCATCACGTGGTCCCGAGTCATGTAATGTACCTAACAAATACCCTTGGGACCACGTTTTGCGAAGTGGGCAGAGACGCGACGCCGGAAAACTCCTATCTGTCATCGGTGAGACCAAAGATGATGTTGACAGACTTGCCCAAGAATATGCACGCCGAACGCAAGTGGTCGGTCAACTCACCGGAGGCTCCGCGAGTACCTACCAGTGGAATGACCTCAGGTTAGGATCACGGTGCTGTTTACGTTAGGGGATCGTAGCGGCAGCTTGGTTCGACAAGGCGCTTTCGACGCCGTTCGAATTCAAGGCGGTCACCGCATAGTAGTAACTCTGACCGGCTTGCACGTTCGTGTCGGTGAAGGTCGTTATTGTAATCGGCGAACCCGTCAGCAAGGCGTACGGACCACCTGATACCGTCCCGCGGTACACGTTATAGCCAACCGCGCCGCTGCTAGCATCCCATGACAAATCCGCTGAGTGCGAGACTTGCTCGACGCCTGCGCCCGAAATGGCAATCGACATCGGCGAATTCGCGGCGTTGCTGGTGACGGTGACGCTGCCAGACACGCCGACGACGGCCGTCGGCGCAAAAGCTACGTTCAACGCCGCACTTTGGCCGGGCGCCAAGACGAGCCCAACATACACGCCGCTGGTACCGATACCCGCACCGGAAATACTGATGTTGGAGATCGCGACATTTGCAGTACCAGAGTTGGAAAGCATATCGGTCAGCAAACCACTGCTGCCAACACTTATGTTTCCAAAGTTTAAATTCGCTGTACTTGCTGAGAGTTGACCTTGAGTCGGGGAAGTCGAGCTTCCCGAGCCACTGGCGCCGCCGCTGCTGCTGCCTGCGCTGCCGGTGCCGCCAGCCGGCTTGAACGCAGCCAAGACCGCAGCCCAGAAGTCCGTTGTGCTTAGGGAAGCGCCCGCTGAGTTCGGCCCGGCGGTCGCCTGTGTCTGGTCTTCGGCAATGACTCTCGTGTTGGGCGAAGCGGGAACGCTCTGTTCGATCCTATAGCCGGAGCTCGCAGTGTAAATTTCCCCGCCTGCGCTCATGACTCCTCCCAACAGTAAGTCGCCATTCGCAGTCGTCGTCACACTTCCACTGCTCGGAAAAGCGCTGGCCCCTTGTGCGGCTGCAGCGACATCCAAAGCGTTCGTCTTGGCGACTCCCGAGTACTCCAGAATCGCAAAACGAAAAGAGCCCAAAATTGATTGATATAGCGTCACCGTATTCGCCCCACCTGCGATGTTCGTCGCATAGTAGATGGCGATCGTTTCACCAGTGGTGTCCTCATTCGTCTGAATCGCTTGTTGATACGTATTTCCTCGTGAGTCTGACACGGTGAACGCTTCCCCCGACTGGCCCCCTTGAATGACGACGGCGATAAAATTACCCGCCGTATTGTTTGAGCCGAACCCAAGAGCTGCCCAGTTTGAATTACTCGCATCCAAACCGGTGAATTGCACCAGTGCGATCCCTGCACCCTTGGAAGTTATGTTGAAGTTGACCCCATTGCTCGCGACGCCGCCAACGGTAACCACGACATTGCCGGTCGTGGCTCCACTCGGCACGGCGGCTGAGATGCTGGTCGAGCTCCAGCTGGTGGGCGTGACCTCCATCCCGTTGAACGCGACCGTGCCCATCGAGGACCCGAAGTTCGACCCCGTAATCGTCACGAGTGTGCCTACCGGCCCCGACGTCGGGTTTAGGTTGGTAATGGCCGGAATGATGGGAGGAGTTGGAGTTGGAGTCGGAGTCGGGGTTGGAGTTGGAGTTGGAGTCGGAGTTGGAGTCGGAGTCGGAGTCGGAGTTGGAGTCGGAGTTGGAGAGGTTGGCGGAGTCGCGGCCCCGCCGCTGGCCGCCGCCTTGAACGCCGCCAGGTCGGCAGCCCAGTAGTCAGTCGAGCCCAGTAGAGCGCTCGCCGAGTTCGTTCCAGCAGCTGCTTGTGTTTGATATTCGGCGATCATTATCGTGTTGGGCTCGGCTGGTTCACTGCCTGCAATCGCGTAGCCGGGGCCCGGGGTGTAGGATTCCCAGCCCGCCGTCAAAATCCCTCCCACCAGTAAGTCCCCGTTCGCAGTCGTCGTCACACTTCCACTGCTCGGAGAGGCGCTGGCCCCTTGTGCGGCTGCAGCGACATCCAAAGCGTTCGTCTTGGCGACTCCCGAGTACTCCAGAATCGCAAAACGAAAAGAGCCCAAAATTGATTGATATAGCGTCACCGTATTCGCCCCACCTGCGATGTTCGTCGCATAGTAGATGGCGATCGTTTCACCAGTGGTGTCCTCATTCGTTTGAATCGCTTGTTGATACGTGTTTCCTTGTGAGTCTGTCACCGTAAACGCTTCGCCCGATTGGCCCCCTTGAATGACGACGGCGATAAAATTACCCGCCGTATTGTTTGAGCCGAACCCAAGAGTAGCCCAGTTTGAATTACTAGCATCCAAACTGGTGGATTGCACCAGCGCGATCCCTGCTCCCCCGGGTGTGCTGGGGGAGTTGCTCTGGACGGCGGAGTTCGCTTGCGACTGCGCAGATGCACCTAGCATCGAAAATAACGCGACCGATATCGCCGCACGCAAAATCCTATCCCTCAACAAAACGGTAGCCTCCGTGCATTTCTCGCGCGCCTCTCATGTGCCGAGTTCCAGGCAATGACGACAGCGATCAGGCCGTCGACGTGGCCTGAAGCGTGGCAGTTTAGGTCTGGATGATTGTCAGAATCGACTGGTCTGGGGAGCAGCCTAGGTACAGGGGAGGGGACAGTCCAACAGAGACGTGACGACCGATCTCTTGGTTGAGGCTGCGCTGAAATGGACCGTAAAGTGTCGGCCGTTGCTGTTCAGGTTTTCTTCCGGCTAGAATCAGACGACTTCCGCTGCAGCCCTGTTTTCAATCCTCTCGTGCCGACACCGTTGATCATACGACTCGATACGTCCCTCCCACGTCGAATGCAAATGCTCAGCGCTTGTGTCTGTGGGCGAGTCGAGCTGTGTTTTGGGTGTTTCGTGGAACCGCTCGATCTTCCCGTTCGTCCACAGGTGATGCGGCGCGAATCCGGGTTTCCGATCTCAAGCTTTCGCAGATGATCCCGGGAATGCGCGCGAAAGACAGCTCGCTGCAGAGTTTCGCTGCGCCAGGCGCGAAGGATGTAGCGCACTGACTGCGCGCCGGCCCCACGGAACCACCGCACTAGCTCCACCGCGCCGCTGCTGAAGGCCACCAGATTGGCAGTCATAACGATTCGCATGCCCGTATGACTGAGTTAACCGAGGATCAGATTCGCGAAGAAATCTCAAGAAACGTGGACCGTGTTGACTAGGATGCTCAGTACCAAGACTGCTGGGTCGACCGCGCAATGGATTCGATCATGACCCAAGAGCAGAGAGTAGTGCTTGCGCACGATATCCAGAGCAAGACAGTGAAGAGGGTTGAAACCGTGATCGCGAAAGTCCAAAGACTCCCTGACAGTAGTTTCGTCCGGTACTCCGAGGCTCTTCGCTGAGAAGGATCATCGTTGAGTCCCTGTTACCGGCGGTCGCCGTTTCTTATGGAGTGATTTGACTCTTCGATTGACGTCTCGCCTCCCACCCCCAAAAAGGTTGTCGATTAGGAACTATGCGAGGAAGGCAATCCTCACAAAGGGAAACGCCGCAGCGTATTCTTGGATCGTTGACAACGAATCAAACTGAGAGATTCCCGTCAAGTAATGGAGGCGAACGGCGCCATGTCAGCCAGACTTAAATTATTGGGTGTACTTGCGGTTGGAATTGGCACAGCCTTGATCGGGTGCGGAGGCGGCGGGTCCCAGCCGCAATCTCCACCACCCCCGCCACCCCCACCGACCATTACGACGACTTCCCTACCTGCAGCAGTCGAAGGTACGGCGTACAACCAGACGATCCAAGCCACGGGCTCCGCGCCGCTGTCATTTAGCGTGAGCACGGGAACCTTGCCGGCCGGGCTTCATCTGAACAGCGGTACAGGGGCCGTTACAGGAACGCCGACGGGACCGACGGGATCATCCTCCTTTACGATTCAGGTGACGGACGCCAGCACACCAGCTCAGTCAGTGATGCAACCCCTGAGCATTGCCGTCAACGCCGCGGCGACACTGACGATCACGAACACTTCACTAACGAATGGAAACGTGAACGCAGCTTACACCGCGACTCTAGAGAACACGGGCGGAGTCGCGCCGATCGCCTGGAGCGTGACGGTCGGTACATTGCCGACCGGGTTGAGCCTAAACCAAGGCACCGGAGCGATCACGGGTACGCCGACTGAATCGGGCGTGTTCAGCCTGACGTTTCAGGCAGCGGACTCGAGCTTGCCGCAACAGTTGGCTACGAAGGCGCTGGCCTTCACGATCGACGGTGGGACGCCTTCGATCACGACGACCACCTTGCTGAACGCGATGGAGGGAGAGAGCTACAACCAGACGGTCCATTTCACGGGGGGAACGTTGCCGGTGACGTGGAGTCTGGCGTCCGGGGCATTGCCGACGGGATTGTCGCTCGACCCAAGCACCGGTGCGATCACGGGTACACCTCCAATTGCGGCGGTAGGAACGAGCAACTTCACGGTGCAATTGACGGATTCAAGTGCGCCCACGCCACAGACGGCGACAAAACCGCTGAGCCTGACGGTAACCACGGCGACAGCCTGTGGATCCGGGAGCGAAAGTTTGTTGACGGGACAGTATGCCTTGCAGCTGACAGGATTTGACGCGAGCGGGCCGGCAGGGATGCTGGCGTCCATTACGGCGGATGGCGCCGGAGACATCACCGCGGGTGTTGAAGATATCAACAGCAGCGGGCCAAGTGGCGTGCAAACGAATGTGCCGGTAACGACGGCAAGCAGCTCGTACATGATCGGATCGGACCGCAGGGGATGCCTAACGCTGGTGGCCGGAGGCGTGACGCGAGTGTTCCACTTCTCGGTTGGGCTTATCAGTGCAGGAGTGGCAACGAGCGGACGGCTGATTGAATTCGACGGCACGAGCATGAACACGGCAGGGACGATCTTAATCCAAAACCCGGCCATCTTTTCGAACGCGGCGGTCGCTGGGAGCTGGGCGTTCCGCGTGAAGTCGCCATTAGCCGCGGCGGGAGGAGGATTCTTTGCGGCAGTCGGGGTGCTGAGCCTGGATGGAACGACGACGGTGACCGGCATGGGAGACTTCAATAACAACGGGACCGTGGATTCGGGTGACGTAGGGTATCCGGCGGCGCCGATCACGTTTACACCGGGCACGTATAACATCGGGTCGAACGGGCGAGGGACGCTGTCGTTCACGCCATCCGGGGGAGCGACGATTGACGTGATCGTGTACGTTGTGCAATCCAACGCAATGGTACTGATGAGCAGCGATGCGCAGAGTGCGACGAACACATTGTTCAGCGGCTTTCTAGGGCTGCAGATGGGGACCCCATACGGGAACTCATCGCTGAACAGCCCGACCGTGCTATTTGCAAGCGGGCAGACGGGAACGGGAGCGGGCAGTGCCAGCCTGGTGGAAGCGGGAGTATTCACGGCGGATGGTGTTAGCAGCTTTACGTTCTCCGGGGACCAGAACAGCGGGGGAGTCCCGAGTACCCAAACGGCGGCGGGCACGTATACCGTGGCGGCTAGCGGACGTGTGCAAGTCACGAACACGGGCGGCAGTACGCCCGCGATGGTCATGTATTTGGTCAATCCAAACGAGGCATACTCTATTTCCACAGATGGGCGTGTGATGACAGGGGACGCGGAGCCGCAGACGGGCGGGCCATTCACAAATGCTTCGCTCGCGGTAACGTACACATTTGGGACGATCGATCCGGTGGTGACCGCCAGTGCGCTTGCTGCAGGCGTAGTGACTTACGACGGAGCGGGAGACGTAACCGGCACGTTTGACGTTAACGAGAGTGGGTTTCTGTCCCTCGGGAATGCGATCGCGCGGACTTATGCAGTGTCCTCGAATGGCCGAGTGGTATCACCGGCGAGCGGGACAACGCAAAGAATAACTTACATTGAATCCCCTGGGAAATTGGTCACCTTCGACTACACATCGGGGAATGCGAATCCGACGCTCTCGGTCATGGATCAGTAATAGCGCACAGGCCACGGGGATTACGCGAGTAAAGAGAACGGCGGAAACCCGCCGCCGCAAGATTGAGACCACGGGCCTAGACCCGCTAGAATAATTAAGGATGCCTGGGGCGTTGTGTCGAGGCAGTGCGTGTGATGAGGGGCTATGGCCCCTGGGATTGCTATCTCGTAAAGCCGGGCCACCGACTGACGTGCGCGATCCGATCGTCGCGACAACTGAGAATGCTGTTGAGCCTGAACAAAGCCCCCTGCGACGCCTTCTCGACCTGGCGGCCTCGCTCTGCTACGGGCATTCGGAAGTTTTGTGAATGGCCGCTATCGGCGCAGATGGTCGAAGACCGGCCCCTGACTCGCAAGCAGTATGAACCGGTCAATGGCATCCAGTTCCTCAGGGTTGAAGCGGCCCTGGACTCGATTCCTCAGCTGTCCAGAAAGTTTGGCCCATTCTTCCTTTGAGGTGCCCAGCTCAGAGCCTTCCGGTTGTGCAGTACTACGCTGGGGACTACTTTGTTCCAGGACAAACCTGCGATGAACCGTCTGCATGTGGTCGCGTAATTCACGTTCCGAAACATACCAACCGTTGCATTCACTGCAGGTTACTCGAGCCGTTTGTGGCTGGGCCATCTAGGTTTACCTCCTTCGAATCTCCGCGAGCCTCCTTTTGAGCCGGCGGATTCATTTTAGGACTCCCCATCGAAGAGGGCAAAGGGAATCGAACATTCGGGCTGTGGAAAAATGAGACGGCTGTGGAAAAACGTGCAGCGTGAAGCCAAGGCCCCTCGGCAAAGACCAGAATCAAACTAGCAGGTACCGAAACGGATGTAGAAGTTACGTACAATCAGACCAGCAACCTGCTTCAAAAGCAAACGCGCCGACGAGCGGAGGCTCTCCGGCGCGCTTTTGTTACCGTCCTCGTGCTAGCTTGCAGCCTTGGCGGAAGCAAGCACGGAGTGATATCCCGAACTGACCGCTTGCTTGAGGGCTTCGATGCCCTCCGCTACCGTAATCAGTGGAGTGGTCTTAATGCTCTTGCAGGCGCCCCCAGCGCCGATGGCGATGGCAATTGCGGCTGCTGCAACGCTGGTAGGCATGTCGATCAGAAGGACGGCGTCGTAGTCACCGAATGACATGAACAGATTGAGGACTCGGCCACCGAGCGATTCAATCGGCGCTCGGAGGGCGTTGGTGCGATCTTGTGGATTTTGAAGCATGGCTCGTAGGCCTTCTTGACTGTAAGCGGCCTGAATCATATAGAGGGACATGAGAGTCTCCTTTGCACCGGAAATCCAATGGGGCCTGGAAAACAGCGTGATGGTACACCTCTATCACTTTTTGGCAATACCGCAAGGTGATTTTCATCGGAAGCACTCCGATCAGCGGGCATTGGAAATGTAGAGAATTCCGGTACGACGAAACTGCACGACCCGAACAGCTGAATCGTGCCGGCACGCCCGACTCGTATTTCATGTCGCGCAAGGGCTCCGTCAATGAGCCGTGGTCCCTGACGCCCTGAGAACTGCCAGTGATCCGCACTCGACAATCTTGGGCTTCCATACGGTAGACTGAGTCATGATGTTCGGTCAGTTTTTCCAAAGAATGCGAGACGAATGACGATTCTGGTGACAGGTGGCGCGGGATACATCGGCAGCGTGACTGCGGATCGACTGCGAGAAAAGGGTGAAGCAGTTGTGGTCCTCGATGATCTGGGTCGCGGCCATCGATCCGCTGTACATAAGGACGTACCGTTTTATTACGGTCGCGCGGGCGACCGTGCCCTAGTGGCGCGGATCACGGCGGAACATACGATTGAGTCGTGCGTGCATTTTGCGGCGCTCGCGTACGTGGGAGAGTCAGTCTTAGCACCCGCCAAGTATTTCGAAAACAATGTTGGGCAAGGGATTGCGCTGATGGGGGCCTTGCTAGAGGCTGGCGTTCGACGCGTGGTGTTCTCTTCGACCTGTGCAACATACGGGGAGCCGGACCAAGTTCCGATTTCAGAAAAATGCCCGCAGTGGCCTACGAATCCGTACGGATGGTCAAAGCTGGCCATGGAGCGCGTGCTGGATTCCTACGATCGCGCGTATGGACTCAAGTTTGTCGCGCTGCGCTATTTCAATGCGGCCGGTGCGAGCGAACTCCAGGGTGAACACCACGAACCAGAATCGCATTTGGTGCCCAACGTACTTAAGACGGCGCTTGGCGAAACGGCCGAACTCTCGGTTTTTGGACATGACTACTCCACGCCAGATGGAACGGCGATCCGGGACTATGTTCATGTAAACGACCTTGCGGAGGCTCACTTCCTGGCGCTGAAGTATCTTCGGCTGGGTGGGAGTTCAGACTACATTAATCTTGGAACGGGGCACGGCTATTCCGTCCTGGAAGTGATCGAGACCGCCCGCAAAGTGACGGGGCGTCCTATACCGACCCGGATCGAACCACGGCGCGCAGGTGACCCTGCGAAATTGGTCGCGGATGCGACGAAGGCTCAGACGGTGCTGGGTTGGCATACCGAGGTATCCGACCTGCCTTCGATTCTGCGGTCGCAGTGGGAATGGCGCCAAAAACATCCGCGCGGCTACGAATAAAACCTACCGATAGCCTACAGAAAGAGTCAAGTTCGGCTTCGATCGCATTTTCTTCATCGTCGTCGCCCTCATCGTTGACCGCTCCCTGGATCCCTCGGACGTGCGCTCCCGATCGCCTGCCGGTAGCCCACTCGGAGTGCGCCCGATGAAAAACCAGCGGAACATGGCAGGTTCGCGCTATCGGCGATGGTATGACTCGCAGGCCTAACCGAACGTGCAAGAATGGTGGCAGGGCGTTTGCCTTGTCGTAGTACCTGGGTACCAGAACCGCGACCGCGGTATGGAACCGACGAGCTATCGACCGCCATGGCCCCGCCGCCTATTGTAGAGATCGTCGTCAAATCGTCGATTCAGGATGAATTGACGGCGGGGCTTCCTCGGGCAGGCACCGGATTTGTCTATGTGGGTGACACCACCGCAGGATTTTCCGGACGCCCTAGATCCAGGAAAGGCTTTGATGGGAATCGTTCTCCAAGTCAGAGATTTGAGGGTTCGCTACCGGTCCCTAGACGCGAGACAGAGCTTGGCCCTCGATGGCGTCGGGTTTGAGATCACGCCCGGTGAAATCCTGGGAGTGATGGGCGAGTCGGGGTGCGGCAAGACGAGTATCGCTCTGGCCACGCTCGGTTTGCTGCCGAGCGATCGGACCGATGTGTCTGGCTCGATCGTTTTCCGCGGCCAAAATCTGGTCGCCCTGGACGAGCACACGCTTCAACGAATTCGCGGCGCGGAAATTTCCATGGTTTACCAGGAGCCGGGCATTGCCTTGAGTCCGCTGATGCCGGTGGGAACGCAGATTGCCGAAGTCGTTCATGCGCACCGCCAGTGGAGTTGGAAGCAATGCCACGCGGAAGCCCGCTTGATACTTGCACGCGTGGGCTTGCCGTCAACCGACAGAATTGTTTCTGCATATCCGCACCAACTGAGCGGTGGGCAACTTCAGCGAGTCGTGCTGGCTCAGGCCCTGGTTTGCCGCCCAGCGCTGCTGATCGCTGACGAGCCCACCGCTGCGCTCGATGCGCGAAGCCAGGCCGATTTCATTGCGATGCTGCGCGAGCTGAATCAGCAGTTGAATATTTCGATTCTGCTGATCAGCCACAGTCCTGAGATTCAAGCAAGCCTCGCCGATCGTGTTCTGGTGATGAAGGATGGCCAAATCATCGAGCAAGGCCGCTTCGAAGACTTGTATTGGAAATCGTCGCACGCTTACACGAAGACTTTACTGCGGCGCAATTCCGCCGTAGCCGCAGATGCCGGCGTCGAATCGGAACGCGTCACCCATGAGCCGTTGGTACGGTGAGGAGACTTTGAGAGTTCACTCGAAGCCAGAACCCGAACTCGATCGGACCGAACCGCTGGTGCGCGTCGAGCACCTGAGCAGGCAGTATGTCCAGCACCGTCCGCTAACTCGGGCCAAGTTCACCGTCGAAGCCCTCGAGGATGCGAGTTTGACGATTCGTCGGGGCACGACGCTCGCGCTGATCGGTGAATCGGGTTCGGGCAAGTCTACGCTTGCCCGCTGCCTCGCATTGCTCGAGAAGCCGTCCAGCGGCGCGATTTGGTTTGCCGGCGAAAACCTAGCCGAGCGGGCACCCAAGGAACTTCTCCTGTTTCACCGCCGGATTCAGCTGATCTTTCAAGACCCGACTTCCGCGCTCAACCCGCACTTGACCGCCGCGGAGATCGTCGCGGAGCCGCTGGAAATTCATAAAGAAGGAACAAAGGATTGGCGGCGCCACCGAGCCTTGGAATTGATGCAACAAGTCGGCCTGCCGACGGGCTCCGAGCGCAAGCGTCCGTGTGAATTCAGCGGCGGCCAGCGCCAGCGTCTTGCGATCGCTCGCGCCCTAGCCCTTGAGCCTGAGCTGCTCATTCTCGACGAGGCTCTTTCGAGTCTCGATCTCGCGAACCAGGAAATGCTTTTGAGTTTGCTCGCCGATCTACAAGCGGTGCACTCGCTGACCTACCTGCACATTTCGCACGACCTGCGTCTGGTATCTCAATGCGCCGATGAAGTTGCAGTCATGAACGAGCGAACGATCGTCGAACAGAAAAGCACGCCCGAGCTTTTTGGCGATCCTGCACATCCCTACACGCGAGAGCTTCTGGCCGCGATGCCATCCCTGGAATCCATTTGCCTGGAGCGCTCGGCATAAAATGAGATACATCACCCAACGGATTCTCCACGCGACGCTGCTTCTGCTCGCGATTTCGTTTTTCTCGTTCGCGCTGCTCGATCTCGCGCCCGGCGATTACTTCGATTCCATGCGGCTCGATCCGCAGATTTCGCGCCAGACGCTCACCGGCATCCGCGCGAAATACGGCCTCGATCGGCCGCTTCCCATCCGATACGCGCAGTGGCTCGGATCGCTTCTCGATGGCCAGCTAGGCGTCTCACTCGCGTCGCGCGGCCCCGTAGCTCCCTTGCTGCGCGTGCGCGCCCGCAACACGCTTTTGCTGTCGGGCACCGCGACGTTGTTCGCGTGGCTGCTCGCCCTCCCGATTGGAATCTGGAGCGCGACGAGGCGAAAGGGCTGGGCGGACCGGATCTTTGGCGCAGCCACGTCGGCACTGATGACGATTCCGGATCTCGTGTTGTTCCTCGGATTGCTGCTTCTTGCAATTCGCACCGGATGGTTCCCCACCGGTGGAATGCGGACGGAAGCGGCCACCGACTTGGGTCTGTGGAGCAGCGCGAAGGATCTCGCGCTCCACCTCGCGCTTCCCGCATGCGGAGTGGCGCTCGTCAGTCTGCCGGTACTGGTTCGGCACATCCGAGCGGCGATGATCGAAGCGCTGGAGGCGCCGTTTTTGCGAGCGGCCCGCGGGCACGGTATTCCCAATTCGCGGCTCTTGTTCCGTTACGCGCTCCCGGCGGCGTCCAATCCACTCATCTCGCTGCTGGGGTTTTCGGTGGCAACCATGCTGAGCGTTTCCGCGCTCGCTGAAATTGTGTTGAGCTGGCCGGGACTCGGCCCGCTGCTGGTGGAATCGATTTTGTCCCGCGATGTCTATGTGGTCGTCGCGATCGTGATGCTGTCATCCGTTTTTCTTGTGGCGGGCAATCTGCTTGCGGACCTGCTCCTTTTCGCGAGCGATCCGCGGATTCGAATGGAGTGACGTGGTGACGCACAAGCACAAACTGTGGGCCGCACTAGGGCTGCTGGGGTGTTTTCACGCCCTGGTGTTCTTCGCGGGATTCTTCGCTCCCTACGATTTCGCCGCTCACAATCGCGAACTGGCTTTTGTGCCGCCGACTCACCTTCATTTCGTGGACGCGCAGGGAAAGATTCACGCCAGGCCGTTTGTCTATGGTCAGAAGAATGATCCGACCAATCGCGGACTGGATGCGATTGATTCGGCCCAGATCTATCCCATCCACTTCTTCTCGCATGGCTCACCCTACCAGCTCGCGGGAATATTCCCCTCGCGTTCGCGCCTTTTCAGCGTGGACGACCCAGGCCGGCTCTTCCTAATGGGCACCGATGCATTCGGGCGGGACCAATTCTCGCGATTTCTCTACGGCGGCCGGATCTCGCTCATGGCCGGCTGGATCGCAGCCAGTCTTTCGCTGCTGATCGGCATCCTGGTGGGAACGCTTGCGGGATTCTATGGCGGCTGGATGGACCAAATTCTCATGCGCGGCGGAGAGCTTTTTCTGGCGTTGCCCTGGCTCTATCTACTTTTCGCGGTGCGCGCTGCGCTGCCGTTGCACATCGCTGGGTGGCAGGTCTTCCTTCTGCTGGTCGCCGTGATGGGGCTGATCGGCTGGGCGCGTCCGGCCCGCTTGATTCGCGGCGTCGTGCTCAGCGCCAAAGAGCGCAACTTTGTGCTCGCGGCTCGGGGCTTCGGGGGTTCGGACGTCCACGTGATCTGGCGCCACGTGCTCCCTGAAACCTACGGCGTCGTGCTCACTCAAATGACGCTTCTGATTCCGCAGTACGTCCTTGCCGAAGTGACCCTCAGCTTTCTCGGCCTCGGCGTCAGCGAGCCAATGCCCAGCTGGGGAACGCTGCTGGCCTCTTTGCAGCAATACTACGTTTTGTCCTCGTTCTGGTGGATGTTCTTGCCGGCCGTGTTCCTGATCCCCGTTTTTCTGCTCTATTACGCTGCCGCCGATGCTCTGCAGGAACGCCTCGCGTCCGTGCCGCTATAAAAACCCGGTAATCTTTGCTAAGAGTTGAACTTATGAAAAGAGTTCGACTTCGAGATCATTTCCTCGTTCTTGTCGCTGCGATGGCCTGTGTTTGCTCAGCAGCGACTGGGGCGCAGTCGCAAACGGCGGAAGAGCGGATGGTCGCCGAGAGCCCCTCGGGGCGCGCCGGAGGCCGGTTGGTCCTTACCATGCGCTCGGAGCCGAAAACCCTGAATCCGGTTCTGGCTCAGGACGCTCCTTCGCGCGACGTGATTCGCTGCTTGACGGCCGATCTGATTCATATCAATCGCGCTTCGCAGAAGACCGAACCCGCCCTCGCAAAGTCCTGGACCGTATCCCGGGATGGAAAGCAGTACACGCTGCGGCTTCGGCGCGGCTTGCGCTTCTCCGACGGACAACCTCTGGATGCGGACGACGTTGTATTCAGTTTTCAGGTGTACCTCGACGAAAAGATCGATTCGCCGCAGCGCGATCTTCTGGTCGTGGGCGGGAAACCGATCTCGGTTGAGAAAGTGGATCCATATACTGTTCGATTTGAAATGTCCCAGCCCTATGCCGCGGCCGAAAGGCTCTTCGACGGTATCGCCATTCTTCCGCGGCACCTGCTGGAAGGCGCCTATCGAAGCGGCGGCTTTTCGGGTGCGTGGAACGTCTCCATGGCACCCAGCGAATTCGCGGGCCTCGGCCCATTTCGCCTGAAAGAATATGTCCCGGGCCAGCGGATCGTCCTCGAGCGCAATCCGTACTATTGGAAGGAAGACAAAAGCGGGCACCGACTGCCGTATCTCGATCAGCTCGTTTTTCTGTTCGTCGCGAGCGAAGACGCGCAGGTCATCCGCTTCCAGGCCGGAGACGCGGACATTCTGACAAGATTCAGCGCTGAGAATTTCGCGGTTTTGGAAAAACAGCAAGCAGCGAAGCGTTATCACCTCGACGATCTGGGCGCGGGGCTCGAATACAACTTCTTTTTCTTCAATCTGAATAGCGTGGACCCAAAGGCGCTGCCTGAAATTGCGCGAAAGCAGGCGTGGTTTCAGGACAAGCGTTTCCGGCAAGCCGTTTCGGCGGCGATTGACCGTGACAGCATCGTTCGCCTCGTCTACAACGGGCGTGCGACGCCGCTATGGACGCAGGTCACCCCCGGCAATCGCTTATGGATTGATCCGGGTATTCCTCACCCGGCCATGTCCGTCCCGCACGCGCGCGAGCTTCTCGAGTCCGCAGGGTTTTCGTGGAAAAGCGATGGCGCACTCCTGGATGGTCATGGCAGCCCGGTAGAGTTTTCGATCCTCACCAGTTCGTCCAACGCCCAGCGCGTGAAGATCGCGACGCTCATCCAGGATGACCTGAGCAAATTGGGCATGAATGTTCAGATCGCTTCGCTTGAATTTCACACCATGGTGGACCGGTTGTTGACGAGCCACGACTACGAGGCCGCGGTCATGGGTCTGGTCAGCGGCGATGCTGATCCGACCTCGGAGATGAATGTCTGGATGTCCAACGGAGACACTCATCTGTGGCATCCAAATCAGACTCAGCCGGCAACGTCCTGGGAAGCGGAAATGGACCGACTGATGCAGCAGCAGCTCGTCACGCTGGACGAGGCAAAGCGGAAGCGCCTCTACGACCGCGTGCAAGAAATCGTGGCTGACGAGTTGCCCGTCATTTGCCTGGTGAGTCCGAACATTCTGGTGGGAGCCAGCGACCGCGTCGGAAATTTTCGCCCGGCGATTTTGGATCCTTACACGCTCTGGAACATTGATCAGTTGTACATCCGATAAGACTGGCGGCCCAAAAACCCGATGGCTCCTCGCGAAGGCACGATTCAACACGACAAGTTCCCCGCGTGGCCGGACCCGCGCCTGGTGCGGGAATGCCTCAAAGGAAATGAAGAGGCATGGTCCGCGCTACTGGACAAATACAGGAACCTCATCTTTTCCATTCCCATCAAATACGGCTTTACCGCCGATGATGCGACCGACATCTTCCAATCGGTTTGCCTGGAATTGCTTTCGCAGTTGCCGAACCTGCGAAAACCGAAAGCCCTGCCGAAATGGATCATGCAGGTAACTGCGCACAAGTGCTTTCACGGGAAGCGGCAACAGCAGCGTACCGAAGTCGCGGATCCCAGCGATCGAAAGTTCGAACGAAGCACGCCGTCCCGTGCGGAAAGCATTTTGCGGGAGGCGGAAGACGAGCAGAATTTGCGGCAGGCGGTATCGGCACTGCCGCCCCGGTGCCAGCAACTCATCCGCATGCTGTTTTTTGAAGAGCCTGCGCGCCCCTATCAAGAGGTGGCGCGGACCCTTGGAATCGCCCTGGGATCAATCGGGTTCATCCGCCAGCGATGCCTTGAGCGCTTGCGCAAGGGTCTGACGGAGGCGGGGTTTTCGTGACGCCACCGGCAAAGAAACCGCCTCTTTCCGAGAAAATGCTTCAAGACCTGGCGAATCTCACCAGCGAAGCGAGCCGGCATCGGTTCCTCGCGCGCCAGCGGCTCTATCGCGAACCGGTTCTCGACCAGTTGAATGACGTCGTTCGCGCCAAGCTGCGTGCGGACACGCGGCAGGCTCTGGCCCTTGCGGAATGCGCCATTGCCATTGCACGCCGCTTGCGCAACCAGGAAGCGCTCGGCCGCAGTCTCCGTTCGAAGGCGAGCGCCCTCAACATCATGGGCGACAATCATAAGTCCCTCAAATTTCACGCCCAGGCGCTGGGTGTCTTTCGAAAGATTCTCAACCCGGAACAGGAAGCGCGCACGCTGATCCCTTCCATTCAACCGCTGATTATGCTCGGCGAATACGACCAGGCATTCGAAGCCGCCGAAAGCGCCAGGAAAATCTTCCTCCGGCTCGGGAATCAGCAGCGCATCGCGCACGTGGAGATCAATCTTGGCAACATTTATCACCGGCAGGACCGGTTCGAGGAGGGTCTTGCCTGTTACGAGCGAGCCTACGAGGCGTTGCTCCCTTTTCGTGATTCCGAGGGCCTCGCAGTCGCTCTCTACAACATGGCTGTCTGCCTGATCACCATGAATGATTTCCCGCGCGCGCTCGCGACCTATCAGAGGGCTCGCGCAATGTGTGTCGAGCACGGGATGCCGCTACTGGTGACGCAAGCGGATTACAACATCGCGTATCTGTATTACCTCCGCGGTGAATACAGTCGCGCGATCGAAATGCTGCGCGCCACCCGGGAAGAGTGCGAGAAAAACGGCGACGCGTACGTCCTGGCGCTCTGTTACCTCGACCTGTCCGAAATATATCTGGAACTCAACCTGAGCACGGAAGCGCGCGAGACAGCTCAGGAAGGGTATCTTCGGTTTCAAAAGCTCGGCATGGGCTACGAGGAGGCCAAATGCCAGGCCTACGAGGCCATGGCCTTCAGTCAGCTGGGCAAGGCACTGCGCGCTCTGGAACTGTTTGCACAGGCGCGGCCCAAGTTCGTCCGCGAGAAGAATCTCGTGTGGCCGTGGCTCACCGATCTGTATCAGGCCGTCGTGCTTTTCAACGAAGGCCGCCTCTTCGAAGCGCGCCGCCTGTGCTCCGCCGCTGCGAATTTCTTTGAGACCTCGTTCTTGCCAGGCAAGGCCGTGCTCTGCCATTTGCTCCTCGCGCGGATCAGCCTGCGGACCGGCGAGCTTCCAGCGGCTCGCGCCGAGTGCAGGCGCGCGCTCGATCGCTTGGCTTCGCTCGAGGCTCCCATGCTTCGGTATCAGGCAGAATTTCTGATGGGCCAGGTGCAGCAGGCTTGTGGAGATTCTTCGGGCGCGTATGCATCTTGCCAGCGTGCGCGGGAAGCGCTGGAAACGCTGCGCAGCAGCTTGCGGGGCGAAGAACTCAAAATCGCGTTCCTGAAAAACCGCTTGGAAGTCTACGAATGCCTCGTGGAATTGTGTCTCGCCGACGCCGGTAAGAAATCCGCTGAAGAAGCATTTGGCTACATGGAACTAGCGAAGTCCCGGAGCTTGGCCGAGCTTCTCGTGCAACACGGCAACGCCCTTGGGTCCGGTGACACTGGCCAGAGCGAGCTGGTGCGCCGGATCCGCGAAATGCGCGAGGAACTCAATTGGTATTACCGGCGTATCGAGATCGAGCAGTTGCGCGCCGACGATCCCTCCCCTCAACGAATCGAGACGCTTCAGAAACAAGCGCTGGCACACGAGAACGAACTCCTTCGCGCCTTTCGTCAAATTCCTTCGCCGAGCGCCGGAGAAGGTCTGGGTCTGGGCAACGCGATCGGCTCACTGCAAAGCATTCAGGAGTCTTTGCCGCCCAACGCGACGTTGATTGAATACTTCAGCGTCAAGGACCAGTTCATCGCCGCGATCGTTTCGCGCGACGGTCTCGAAATCGTTCCTGTCACCCCGGTGTCGCGCGTCGTGAATCTGATTCGCATGCTCCACTTTCAGATCTCCAAGTTTCGTCTCGGTGCTGAATATGTTCGGACATTCGAAAAATCGCTGCTGGCTGCCGCGCAAGCTCATCTCGGCCAGCTGTACCAGGAAGTGCTTGCCCCGCTCGTCAGGCATCTCGAGGGCAAACACCTCGTGATCGTGCCGCATGGCGTGCTCCACTATCTTGCGTTCCACGCATTGTTCGATGGGGCTCGATACGTGATCGATTCCTTCACCGTTTCCTACGCCCCCAGTGCCAGCATTTTCGCCCACTGCCAGCGGAAACCTGCGCGAACCTCTGGCTCTTCCCTGATTCTGGGAGTTCCCGATTCGCAGGCTCCGCTCATTCTTGACGAGGTTCGCTCGGTCGCTGGCATTCTGCCGGATGCCGAACTGCTGGTGGGCGCCGACGCAAACGAAGCAGCGCTTCGAGAAAAAGGATCGCGCAGCCGGCTGATCCACATCGCCACGCACGGCAGTTTTCGGCAGGACAATCCGATGTTTTCAGGGATTCGCCTTGGCGGAGCATATCTGAGCCTGTACGATCTCTACCAACTCAAGCTCGAAGCCGAACTCGTCACCCTGAGTGGCTGCGCAACGGGATTGAATGTCGTCGCTCCGGGCGACGAACTGCTCGGTTTGATCCGTGGGCTTCTCTACGCGGGCGCGCAATCGCTGCTCCTGACCCTGTGGGACGTCAACGATCGAAGCACGGCAGACTTTATGAGCCGCTTTTATCGGCGCATCGGGGGCGGCGAGGGCAAGGCTTCCGCCCTTCAAGGCGCCATGCAGGAGCTGCGCAAGGAGTATCCCCACCCCTACCATTGGGCTCCTTTCACATTGATAGGAAAGGTTTTACCGGTCTAAGCACTCCCCTAAACTTTTCTGGCCCTCCCCTATATTTCCTGAGCGCCTGCGCACCCTTATGAGTTGAGCATTGCAGGAAGCCCTACAGCCTTTCTAAGGGTCGAGAATTGAAATTTTCGGGGGGAACGAGATGGAACACTATTCGTTGGAAAAGTGGGTGGATTTCGCCCGGCAGGTCATTGGAGAGCAGGAAAGAGCTGAAATGCAGAGCCATCTGGACAATGACGGTTGCAGGAAATGCTCGAAGGTTTTGAGCCTTTGGCAGCGAGTTCACGTCGCTGCCCGTCGTGAACTGAGCTACCGGCCACCGGAAAGTGCGGTCCGCTCCATGAAGGGCACGTTTGCCTTTCAGGGCCCTCGTAAAGCCACCCGGGGGGCTCGTTCAGTTGCCGCGCTTCTGTTCGACAGCGCCGCAAACCCCCTCATGGTCGGTGTCCGGTCGGCTGCAGCTACCTCGCGTCAACTGCTCTATGGCGCCGGCAACTATCGAATTGACGTGCGAATCGAAACGCAATCCGATTCACAGAAAATCGCGGTGGTGGGGCAGGTGCTTAATGCCGCCGATCCAGATGAAATTGTTGGCGCGGTGCCCGTCACCTTGTCCAGAGGCCGCAAGATCCTAGCTGAGGCCGTGACCAGCCCCTTTGGAGAATTCGACGTGGAGTGCGATCAAAAAGGCCCATTTGAGTTGAGGGTCATGCTCCCCTCCGAGGTACTCACTTTGCCCCTGATAGAGCCGACCCTCGGAGACATCGAAGGTGTTCCTGAAACAACTCATTCCAAAGAGCTTACTAGAAAACCTGGCAAGCGCAAGAAACGTACTAGGAAGAAGGTTTGATGCGAAAACCGCCAAAAGTAGCCGTCTGTACTATGGCCGAAAATAGGTCATCCGGCCGAAACTGTGTCCCTGCCAGTTGCAGTGAACAGCGGCTACTGAGCGGGAAAGCAAAAGGAGTATCGGCAATCATGAAACGTCGAACCTGGCTCTTTATACTTCTCTTTGTTGCCCTATCGGCCCGTCCTTCCGCCGCTCAAGGGCTTGGAGGGCTTCTCTCGAATCTCGGCAACACCTTGGCGAACCTGACGTCGCCACAACCCGGTGTGATCGTGCGCACGAATTTGGGAGTTGCCGGCTTGAAGACGGTCTGCCTGCTCCACGGATGCACGGTCGCGGGCAACCTGGACGGGAACCTCAACCAGGTCTTCCTGGTGAGGCCGGTTAAGGGACTTCTGCCGAACCTGCTGGCCAGCGTTCTGAACCTGGTAGCAGGAATTCTTGACGCGGAACCCGATCAAACTTTTCAGATTCCGCCCGACCCGACGAGCCAACAGACCTCGAACGCGCCGCCGGCGGGGCTGTGGGACACGACGCCGGTAAATTACTACGGCACAACCGTTACGGACGGATACGTTAACCAACCAGCTGCTCAAATCATTCAGATATCCCATGCTCAGAGCGTCTTCAATGTCACCGGCTCGGGAATTGTCGCGGATATTGACACTGGCGTGGACCCGAATCATCCGGCGTTTCAGGGAGTTTTGCTCACGGGCTACGACTTCACGCGCAATCAACCGGGCGGGTCGGAAATGAACGACGTTTCGATGAGCGCTCCTCCGCCTTGCGATTCCTGCCCAGCCGCGTATGTGAACCAGCACACGGCCGCAATGCTCGATCAGCACACCGCGCACATGCTCGACGGCACATCCTATGAGGCTTTCGGCCACGGAACGATGGTGATGGGCGTCATTCACCTCGTTGCACCCACCGCAAAGCTCCTGCCGCTGAAGGCTTTTGGTGCGAACGGGAACGGTTCGCTTTCAAACATTCTCGCCGCGATCTACTTCGCGGTCCAGAACAACGCAAACGTGATTAACATGAGCTTCGACCTGACGCAAAGTTCCACAGAACTGACCAACGCGGTCAACTACGCCAACGGTAAGAATGTTGTTTTGGTGGCCTCGTCTGGCAACGACGGCGCAAACGAGATGGTCTATCCCGCGGGATTGCAGAAAGTGATGGGCGTTGCTTCCACGAATAATCAGGACCAGCGTTCGAGCTTCTCCAATTACGGAAATCGAATCGTCTGGGTCGCCGCTCCAGGCGAGGGTGTCATCACCACCTACCCGTTCGGGATCTATGCCGCGGGATGGGGAACTTCCTTCAGTTCGCCGTTCGTTTCCGGCACCGCTTCGCTGATTCTCAACATGCAACCGAAGGACAATCAAAACCAGGCAGCTTGGGCTATTTCCCACGCGAAGTTCGTTGGATTGAACATGGGCAACGGCCGGCTGAACGTGGACTGGACGCTGTCGTCGCTGAATCCGGTCGAGGGTCTGCTTCAACTGCCGTAGGGGGCGTCCCACACTCCGATGCTCACGATCACCAATCCGTTGACAAGCGCTTCCGTACCACTGGATCGAATCAGTGGTGCCTCACAAGGGCTATCGTCGCCGGCAAGGTTCTTGACCAAGCCATCTCGTGAAGGGGCTCCCGCCACCCTGTACGTCAAGGGAATGGAAGAGCAGCTGTCAGCGCTTCGTACAGCTTTGATTTGCGCTTTCAATCAGCTTTTGGATCTCAAGGATCTCAACACCGGCGTTCACAGCACGCGCTTGGCGGAGTGGGCGCTCCACGTGGCGGGAGAACTTGGATTGGACCAGAGCTCTCTTTCCGATATCGAAGTGGCGGCGCTCTTGCACGATATCGGGAAAATAGGGATTCCGGACGCGATCCTCCAGAAGCCGGCCAAGCTGACCGAACCGGAATACGATCTAATGAAAAAGCATCCCGAATATGGCTGGGCCGTGTTGCGTCACGTTCCGGGGATGGAGCGAGCCAGCCTGATGATCCTGCATCATCACGAGAGTTACGACGGCAAGGGCTATCCGGCCGGGCTAAAGGGTGAAGAAATTCCAATCGGCTCGCGCATCGTTTCCGTGATTGACGCGTTTGACGCGATGGTTTCCTCCCGTGCCTATCGCGAAGGCCTGCCGTTTGAGGAAGCCGAACGCCGGCTGCTCGAAGCGCGCGGGACGCAATTCGACCCGGACGTGGTCGATCGTTTCCTTCCTCTCGCACGTGCGGAAATGTCGTCTGTGTTCGCCGCAGCGGGGACATCGATTTACGCAGCCCTGTAATCGCGCTCGCGGCCAGCACCGGGCCCTACTCGTTTGCGGAGTAGAAGAACCCACGCCCCCTTCGACAACCCTCAAGACTCGGGCACTGCGGTCCCGGGTTACCGTTGTGAAATTCCCTATCACCAGCAATCGTTCCCGGCGGCAGGTTAACTCCTGGTCGGACGGTCGGAAAAACGCTCGCCTAGCACTCCGGCTCTTGGCTGATTGTTCTGGGGCGAATCCGGGATTTTCTGTTTCAACCTTGCTGCTTGCACTGGATTCACCGCAGACTATAATCAGAATCCTACTTAGAGTGTGTGGGCCTGACCGAGCCCCGGCCTGATCCCAACGTTCTAAGCGCCCCCGCCCAGATTGGGTAACTAATTTGCGACTAAGAACCGACAGGATCCTCATCAGCCGGTTGTTGTTACCGGCCGTCTTCGGCTCAACTACGTTCATCGCGGCTCTGATACTTTGGCAACTACTACTCATCCACAGGCGCGCCGAGATCGAGGCCGCGACGAGAGAGGAGGCCTTATTCGTTAAAACGAAGACAGAATCGGAACTGAGAGCGCGCATTCTTCCGCTCGAGCACTTGGCGGGGTATTGGCAGGCTGGACCAAACAAGCAAGATATGGAATCCGATGCGAGTCTGGTGATGAGCGGTTATCCCGCCTATCAGGCGATCGAGTGGGTGGATCCAACGTTCCACGTCGTCTGGATGACGCCAGAAATCGGAAATCACGCTGCCACTGGAGCAACAGAAGGCGTTGATCAGGGTCAGCGCGCGATGCTCGAAGACGCCGCGGATCGCGGGAGCACGGTCGTAACAACTTCGCCGGGTAACCTACCGCAGGGAGGCCGAGGATTCTGGGTCTTCGTGCCAGTGCATTCAAAGAAGGAATTGAGTGGTTTCCTAGTCGGTGTTTTTCAGTACCAGGAATTACTCTCTTCCATCCTTCAGGGTGTCGCGCCCGACTATTGGCTGGCTATCTACGATGGAGATGAAGAAATCTATAGTCGCACCTCACCCAAACCCCTTGGGGAAGGGCGCTATGTCCAGGAAGCAAATATATCGATTGGGCAGTTAAACTGGCAAGTGCGCGCCTGGCCGAAGAACGGGGCCGTTGAGTACATACGATCACCTCTGCCGATGCTCGTCTTCGGCCTCGGGAGTTTAATCGCCATCGTCCTCGCGTTCGCTGTTTACATGGCGGAATCATCGCATCTCCACATCAGCGAGCTGGCAGCCGCGAATCTTGAGTTAGAAAAAGAGATTGCCGGGCGCGAGCAAGCCGAGCAAGCACTCCGAGAGGCGCAGAAGATGGAAGCCATCGGCCGACTCGCGGGTGGCGTGGCGCATGACTTCAACAACCTGCTCATGGTCATCCGCGGGCAGGCTGCGCTTTCGTTGAACGCAGTTGGCCCCGGCGCTCCACTCCATCGGGAGCTGGCCGAAATTGTAAAAGCCGCTGATCGAGCATCCTCGTTAACCAGGAAGCTCTTAGCCCTCGGCCGGAAGCAGGTGCTCCAGGAACGCGTGCTCGACCTCAACGCGCTTGTCACTCAGTTGGTGGAAATGTTGCCGCCTGTGCTCGGTGATGACATCAGCCTAAGGATCGATCTCGACCCCGGGCTGGGGCGGGTTAAGGCGGACTCAGCGCAATTGGAACAGGTCATCATGAATCTTGTCTTTAACGCGCGAGATGCTATGCCTGACGGCGGCGAGTTGACCATCGAGACCGAGAACTGCGATCTGGATGAGGCGTGGGTCCGCAGTCACCCAGGAGTTCGGCCTGGCGCTCACGTGTTGCTTCGGGTGCGCGACACCGGGCACGGAATGGATCAGGAGACTCAATCGCATCTGTTTGAACCATTCTTCACCACCAAGGATAAAAGCAAGGGCACGGGACTTGGTTTGGCAACTGTTTATGGAACCGTGAAACAGAGCGGAGGACACGTCGTCGTATCGAGCACACTCGGAGCCGGGACAACAATTCGAATCTACCTTCCGCAAGTTCAGGAGATCGCTGAAGTCGTCGACGCACCGAAGCCGCTGGTTCGTTCGCTTGAAGGCGAGGGAAGGATCCTCGTCGTGGAAGATGATGATGCGGTGCGTCGCATGACGCGCAAGTTTCTAGAGATCAGGGGTTACACCGTGATTGAGGCGAGGTGCGCCGCGGATGCCATTCGGTTCGTTGAGCGCCAGGAGGAAACGATCGATTTGGTTCTCACTGACGTTGTCATGCCCGGGATGAAGGGACGCGAGTTAGCCGATCATTTGGGACGACTGCGCCCCACTCTGAAAGTGCTTTACATGTCTGCTTATACTGAGGATGACGCGATTAACATCGGTATGCTCAGCCCAGGGACAACGTTTATCGAGAAACCGTTTAGTCCGGATGAACTGGCTGCCAAGGTGCGCGACGTCCTCCATAGCGACAGAAGCAACGTCAGCGGCCAGCGTCTGCGCCGGGGCGCGAAAGCTTGACGACCAGTACATCGCTCCGTCCGGAGCAGGCACCTGGAATCGACTTGCGAGCGACTGTCCCACAAGGCGTTTGTCGGGCATTGAGGAATTGCTGGCCCATTGCATTGCACATTCGCCGCGCTCGAAGCCCATCCTGCTTGGGCACGAAACGAACTGGTAGGACAACCCGGCCGCCTGCTGCTCGGCTTGCGAAGTACGTCTGGCGCACTGTAACTTCGAGTTCGACTCGGCGAACTGCATCCCGAGACGGCGCGGTGACCGCGCAGGCACGGTAGCAAGCGAACTTCAGGTGTGCCCCCAGCGCAACCTCAACAGGGAACGTAACCAGGTTCTAACAAAGACACTCAGCGGATCTCCCCGGAAACGCGCCGAGCAGTGCCGTTCCTCATCACCAGCGACGCCGTGCAGGCAGAAACCCTTCTTTGAACCTCGGTGTATTTTCTTCCCGAGCTCGCTGCCGAGCCCGGCGGACACCACCAATTCCGGGACTCAGAGCTTCAGTCATTTTCGCTTGACAGGCATACGTATGAGTAGTAGAAGCCGGCACAGGCCGTATCGGGGGCGCGCGACTCGCAACACCACACATAAGAACGAAAGCGGAGGCCGCACATGTTTAAGGGCTCTAAAGTATTTGAGTTCGCACTGATTTGCGTCCTGGGCGGAGCGCTGCTTTTGGTAAACGGAGCGACGCGACTGCGGGCGCAAGCCGTCACGGCAACGATTTCAGGTACGGTGACCGATACCAGCGGGGCTGTAATCGCGGGCGCGAACATCGAAGTCAGGAACATAGCAACCGGCGTCACGCAAACCACGGTGTCGAACGAGCAGGGGCGGTACACGGTACCCGATCTGAACATCAGCACGTATGACGTGCAAGCCTCCAAGCAAGGGTTTGAGACCGTCATCCACAAAGGCGTCAGCATTACGGTCGGCAGCCAACCCATTGTGGATCTTTCGCTACCGGTAGGACAAACCCAACAGACTGTCACGGTGGAGTCCTCGGTTTCGCAAGTGGAAACCGAATCGACGGCGATCTCCTCCTTGGTGAACGAGTCGCAGATGCGCGACTTGCCTTTGAACGGCCGCAATTTCGAGCAACTGGTGACGTTGGCTCCCGGCGTTACGCCGTCCGGCCCTGCGCCAGGCGGATCGCTCTACGGGAATGGAGACAACTATTCGATCGCGGGAGCGAGATCAGAAGGGGAACAATTCCTTCTGGATAATACCAACGTCTCGGATTTCTGGAACCATCAGGCTGGATCGGGCGCTCTAGGAACGTCGCTCGGAATCGAAGCGATCCAGGAGTTTTCCGTATTGACGAATACTTATAGCGCCCAATTCGGCGGCAACGGCTCGGTGGTCAACGCCGTTTCGAAAACCGGCACAAACGACCTTCACGGCTCCGCGTATGAATTCTTGCGTAACTCGGCACTCGACTCGCGCAATTTCTTCGACTACAACACCGAGGGGCAGCCGGATAAGCCGGAATTCCGTCGGAACCAGTTTGGCGGCAGCCTGGGCGGCCCGATTAAGAAAGACAAGCTGTTTTTTTTCGTAAACTACGAAGGCCTAAGGCAGGCGCTCGGTCAGTCAGAGGGTAATGTGGCTATTCCGGAAACCTACGTTGCTTCCGACGAATTGCCCTGCGGCCAGCCACATGCGCCAACAGAACTGCCCGGCCCCTTCGGAGCACCGGTCCCCAACTTGCTAAACTCGAATCCGGCTGCGGGTTGCGCCGCGCTCACTGGGCCGACGACCAATTGGGGGCCCGTGTCGGGATTTGAGACGGGATCCAATCCAGTCGAGCCGGAGGTCGCCTTCGGCAGTGGTCAGCCTGCCCAGCAAGCAGCCGCGGCGACGACGATAGCGGGGATTTTGGGTCTATACACCCCGTTCCAGGCCGGCGCGGCCACCGCCGCGGATCAAGGCGGGTACTTCTTAACTACCACGAGCGCGAGCCAAGTGCAGAGCGAGAACTACGTTCTGGGACGCGTCGATTACACGCTTTCCTCGACGGATTCCTTGTTTGGGCGCTATGTTTCTGACCGAGGAAACAGCAATCTTCCATTTCCGATATTCGGATCTTTCATACCTTTGTGGCCAGAACAGGACACAACTAGAAACCAGTACTTCACTCTCGAGGAAAAACATCTTTTTTCCGCTACGGTCGTCAACCAGGCCCGATTCTCGTTTGTACGGACCTTCGAGAAATCGGTCTCGACTGGATCGACCGCGCCGCTTGACTTCTTTCCCGGCCGCCCAGAGGGCCAAGATGCTGAGGTAATCCCCGGTACCCTCTCTGGAGTCGGCGCCGGCATATTAACTCCCGACGAACTCGTTCAGAACAAATTCGGCGCCGGGGATGACGTCGCGTGGACCCACGGGGCGCATACGCTTACATTTGGCGCTGAGGTCACCAGAGTTCAGTCGAATATCAATGCACCGTTCGAGTGGGGCGGATTCGCCCTGTTCACTTCCATCGAGGGTTTCCTCGAGGGCTCAGATCTTTTTTCTTACGGCGTCGCGAATAGCCCGTTCACGGACATCCCGAACCGCTACTTCCGCGAAATCGACGTCACGCCGTACTTTAACGACAGTTGGAAGATTTCTTCCCGCCTGACCCTGAATCTGGGGGTCCGTTACGAGTACGGCTCTGACCCGGCAGGATGGCCCCTCAATGCGATCCCCAATCCGCCCTCTGGCAACGGAGGATTCACGCCGGAAGGTCACGTGTTTGCCACCAGCCCGAACAGGAAAAATATCGATCCCCGAATCGGTCTTGCTTGGGATGTATTCGGGGACCACAAGACCTCCCTTCGCGCCGGTTATGGAATTTTCCACGATCCCATTGCTCCTCGTACCTACGCTTCCGCTTACTACTTCTCCCCTCCGTTCGTCTTCAGTCAAATATTCTTTTCCGGCTTCCCGAACATGTTCGCGGGTGTCCCTCCACCGAATCCGCCGAACGTGCCACCGACCGGTTGTCCACCCGCACCAAACTGCACAGCAATCCAAGATGGAGTTCCGTTCAACATCACCGTGGCTCCTTACCAGGAGCAGTACAACCTCAACTTGCAACGAGAGCTCGGCAAGGGAACGGTCCTGACCGTCGGTTACGTCGGCTCGCATGGTGTCCATCTGATGGTTCAACGGAACGTGAATCCCGCGGTGACGAATACCTCGCCCGATGATACGGGTGCGCCGTGCATGCCGACGCCGGCTAACTTGTCGACTTGCTATTTCGGCTCCTTCTCGCCTGCCACACCGTTTTCACCACCGGGTGTCGTTCCTTTTTCAAACCACATTAATAACAATTACAGCTATCTCAACGAGGGTCTCCCAGCCGGAAATTCCAACTACAATTCGCTCCAGGTGAACTTGGTGCGCCATGCAGCCAGAGGCGTCACCATGCAGGCGTCTTATACGTATTCGCATTGCATCGATGACGGTTCTGCCGCGTATGGACCTGAAGGGGCGAACTCGAATGGGCAGGAAGATCCCTATTTCCCGGCCCTTGACCGGGGTAATTGCAATTTCGACCTGCGCCACAATTTCGTGGCCAACGTCGTATATTTGTTGCCCTTCCGAGGAAACAGGCTGGTGGAGGGCTGGCAGGTTAGCGGGATTTTCACGGCTCAGAGTGGCGCTCCGTTCACGGTCACTGACGGCTTCGATCAAGCGGGAATAAATTCTAATGCCGTGAACCCGCGTCCCAATGCGGTGCCGGGCTGCGATCCATATATCGAGAAGAGAACGGCCTCCCCAAGCGGCATCGTAGAGCCATTGTGGTTCAATACGAACTGCTTCGCGATCGAGCCAGCCGGCACGCTTGGCGATCTGGGTAGAAACACGCTCGTCGGTCCTCGCTTCATCAATTTGGATTTCGCGCTGCTGAAGAATACCAAGATCACCGAGCGGCTCCAGGCGCAGTTCCGCGCGGAGTTTTTCAACATTGCGAACCGTACTGATTTCCTTAACCCGTTGGGCAGCCTCTTCAGTGGTTCGAGCGCGACAGGCGGGGGGGTTGCCGTTCCAACTGCTCCCTACCTCAGTGCCACGCTGCCAAATACGCAGCGCGAGATTCAATTTGGGCTGAAATTGCTATTCTGAGCGAGTCAGAAATTCCTGTCGGCCCGGAGCCGCGCGTCCTAGGTCTTCTCCGGGCCTTCCATTTGAGGTCCTCGGCGCAATCGACTGACGCCGAGAATCAGCGGTCGAGGCATTCCGGCCGTTGACCTTGATACCCTGAGTCCGATCTGTAGACACTGTCGAAGCAAGCCCTGTGAGTCCACAGAGGCTTTTGCGGTTAATTTTCTTCGAGCCGAAGCGATTCAGGCAAGTCGAACTGCAATCGTCATCTGATCGTGGTGTGACACATCAGAGCTCGGAAACCGATTGGCCGGGCAAACATCTTGGGTAGGTTCACGACGGAATTAAAAATGGATGGGCTCCTCATCGTAGCATTCCCTTCGTGCGCCATCGCTCGAGACTGGAAACGTCTAGGGAAGACTGGTTCCGTATCGACGAAAACCATCGACCCGAATAGCAAAGGAAGTTCCACGCACTGATTACACTCGCGCCGCAACAAGTGTGTTATCAACGCTTTACCACTGCTGATGAAGGCTTAGGAACTGGCAAGGCACCTGCCGAGCTATGGGCAATGAGTCATCTTGCCGGCCTTTGGCGAGGTGCTGAGGGGCCATCATTCAATCAGGAGAGACACATGAAAAAGTATGTTAAGCCCAGCCTGACAGGCCTTGGTCTGCTGCGGGATGTGACGAAGTTCAGTGGCTGCCGCTTCACTTATTGCGGCTAACTGTCCCTTCGTCTGATGTGGCTCCGGAAGGCGGGAGGCTTAGCTTACACGTCCCAATGATCTTCCCGCCTTTTGGAGAAACTTCAAACTACAACTTCAGAAACCAAAATAGAAGCGAATTTGGAGAAGTTAACTCGCGAGAGTTGGCTTGCTCGATTCCTCCCCCAGCTTGCCAGCTATCGACAAATTGAAGGGCCGATCAAGTGAGTCGGGACCGACCGGGCCAGACACACGCATTCGTCTAGACCTTAATGTGATCTCGCGATATCCTTACTTTTTTGATCGGATACGCGATGAGCCTTCACTCACCCTATTCGTGGTTCGCAGCCTACATAGCCGCCGCTTTTGAGACCGACTTCACCCGGCTGTATGGGCGCATTGATGTGGCACTCAGGGCAATCGAGAAAAGACTGGATGGTTCTCAGAAGCTTGATATTGCCGAGTACAATGAAATTCATGAGGCGCTGCGGGCACTTCAGATGTTAAGCACCGACGAAGTATCCTAAGTCGAAGTTCGCGGTTTTGGACGTTAGCGGTTATGGTTGTGACGAAGCGCAGTTTGCTCACCCTTCCCGACACAATTGCGGACGTCGCATTGGGAGATCATGATGCGCGGTGCCCAGGCCCTTTCCCGTTTATCCCTGTTACTGGTCCTCTTGCTTTCCTCAGGTGTTGCGGCTGCTGCTCAGAACTCCAAAGATAACTCGCATACAGGCTCACCCGCGCGGGCCGGATCTGCGGCCTTGCGCGTATCTCTGCGCACGCAAGACGATTCTGCCTTTGTCGGCATGGCGGACGTTCGCGTGACGTCCCAGGTCCATGAGGTCGCCGGCGTACCGTCTGGATCGGACGGCGAGACAACTTTCACCGACATCTCACCAGGAACATATGTCGTCGAGGCAAATGCGCCAGGCTTCCTGCCAGTCAGACAAGAAACAACGATCGAACCCGGCAATCGCGTCCAGACGCTCTTTCTGATTATGAAGCCCAAGCCGTGGCCCGTAACCTCCGTCGTACCTTCGGCGGCCGCCCTCTCACCAGCGACGGGAGCAAAACGAACGTCTTGGGTTCCACCGGGCATCGACGATGTCGTGCCAAATGTAGAGAAGGGGGTCGTCTGCGCTCTCCCACAGGTGGTCAGCGGTGTGGGGCGGCGAATGACGGAGTTTGTAGAGAACCTGCAAAAATTTGACGCCACCGAACATATGGAAAACTTCCCCGTGGATTCCAAGGGCTTGCGCGGAAAGCCTGATCTTCGCACCTTCGACTACATCGTAACCGTGAAGCTTTCCCAAGGGCGGGTCGCCGAGTTGGAGGAATATCGCAACGGCAGCCTCGACCCGAAGCAGTTTCCGGATAAATTCGCCACGACAGGGCTGCCGACGATGGTGCTCGCCTTTCACCCGGAGATGGTTTCCGAATTCAATCTTGTTTGCGAAGGACTCGGCCGATGGGATGGCCATCCGGCCTGGCAGGTTCACTTCGCGCAGCGGCCCGACCGGCCGAACCGGCTTCGCTCCTACCTCATCGACAACACCTATTACCCGATAGCGTTGAAGGGACGCGTATGGATCGACGCCGGTACCTACCAAGTCCGGCACTTTGAATCGGAGTTGATTGATCCGGTTACAGAGATCGGCCTTACCGAAGAACGCATTGCCATCGATTATGGGCCGGTACAATTCCGAACGCACTCGCAGCAGCTTTGGCTACCACTGTTTGCGGAGCTTTACTGGGAGCGGGGCGCGCGCCGCTTGTATCGTCGCCACACGTATAGCGATTTCAAGCTTTTCGAGGTTGAGTCTACCCAGCAGATTCAAGATCCCGAGGGATCCTACTGCTTTATGAACACAATCGATCGCGACATCGCCGGGATCCTTGTCGTGTCGCCGGCCTCCGGAATTTCGGCCGAGGCCGCCTCAGTCCGCTTCACAATTCCCCCTGGCCAAAACGTTTGCAAGCTCGTTGGCCCCGGCAAGGACGTGAACATGCGTGTTGATGACATAGCCTCGGCCACTTTCATCCATAACGGCCCTGCAGGTTCGATAAAAGCCAACGCCAATCTGGTTAAAGAAAGCGCACTCGACCTAGTCCCAGAAACCGACCCCGCAACCGTCAAACCTTAGCACTGAGCGCATCGCAGGCAGCGTTTAGCGAGTCCCTCCCCGAGACACTGTGCTTGCTTGATGACCAGATGCTGGGGATCGGGCAGCTGAATACGGCGATCATGGGCGTGGATTATCACCCGAGCGGTCAATACATCGCGTTCCTCGATGTCGAGACCGGGAACGGCGATTGAGCCAGGAAGATGGAAAGGCCGAGAAGTCTTAATAGAGCTGGCGAGGGGTTAACCGTGCGAGCGGGAAGGGAGGCGACTGGATTTCCACCCCCATCACAGTCTTTTTAGAAACCTCTCAGCGGTCCAATGCTCCGAAAAAAAACCATCGAAATTTAGACTGCTCTTCACCACGGTTCCTTCACTACTTCGCGCCCTAGGCGGCCATATCGTCGATGGGCGATCCGTCAAAGGCATCGGTTGTTGCTCATAACTGCAGTGGTGAACCGGCAGGCGTGTATAATGCCGCTGCCTGAGAGGGGGCACACGAAAATGCGTATGCTACTTAAAGTTTCAATCCCCGTCGAATCGGGAAATGCAGCAGCTCGAAGTGGCAGCTTGGAAAACACGATCAAGAGCATCCTCGATGATCTCAAACCCGAAGCGGCATACTTCGCCGAAGAAAACGGAGAGCGCACCGGATATATATTCTTTGACATGACGGAATCGTCGCAATTAACAGCCGTGGCCGAACCATGGTTTCTAGCCTTTAACGCGAGCATTACGGTCCGGCCAGCCATGAATGCGCAAGACCTCGCCGCTGGTAGTTCTAGCATCGAACGGGCCGCCAAACGCTACGGCAAGGCCGCAACAGCGTAATAGCGCCGCCATGTTCTATTAGCTGAAAGCGATCGGGAGTTGTGCACCCAGCGAAAGTCGTATCGGTGAATTTATGTTATATCCGTTAGGTCCAAGCTGGTCCGGTAACGAACCATCTGACCTACCAGACTCCACATCTCCGGTCAGCGCGTAAATCGGGACTTAGCCAACCCAGCCGTCGAAATCACGGGATTCGCAAAGTCACAACGGAACCGCCTTCCCATTCTCTGATCTTTGTAATCATGGCCATTCCGTGGCGCACGACCCGATCCGGGCATTTGACTTGACTGATGCCGAACCGGCGGGGATTATGTTGCTGTTATGTGCTGGACGCGTTTGGCCGGGTTTTGATGGGAAGATTGGACAAAACCGCCTACTTAAGATGCGACTTCTGTGGGAGTACAAGAGTCCGCAGGTGTCGTCGGCGTGGTTTTGTGGAGCGCGTCTTCCTACGATTTCTCCGCAAACGTCCGTTTCACTGCATTGATTGTTATAAACGGTTTTATAGCCGCTACCGGCCAATCGATGTTCAGCCAAACCAGCGTCCCGCGATAACCTATCGCTCGAAGCTCGTGCAGGAGCAACCCAACTTGAAGCCAAAGACTTCCGTGAATTATGGCCAGGCCGAAAGGCGAATTTTCAGTCGGCTGCGGTGTCAGATTCCGGCGCAAATTGTGGTCGGCTCGGGCCCGTGCATCACCGGAGTCGTTAGCGGCATCAGCCTGAATGGCTGCTTCATGGAGACACCGAGGGCTGTTCCAGTCGGAAGTGAAATTGAGCTCTCTCTCGCAGAGGGAACTCACAGTCGAGGACTGATCCGGGGGTCGATTCCGGCCAGGGGTATAGGAATCGAATTCACTCAGATGACCTTGCCGAACTTTCGAAGACTTCAGAGCATTGCGAGGAATTCGGTTCGGCTGGATGTAAATCCGTAACCCACTGCCTTCCCTGATCCGCAAGGTCCCGACGCGTTCCAGGGTCCAGAAAATCGGACGCCGAATACCGCCCGCGTTCTCGTCAGGCCGGTGGCGGCAAATTATAGGTTCTTAGGCCACTTGGCGGTGTAGCCGGATTCAGGAGCCGACCGCGGGCTGATCTGCGTGGCTACAGGCTCCGATTTCCATCTGCAATCGCCAGCGAAACCCTGAACAACCAGGACTCCGTGCGATCAACGATTTCCGCGTCGCTCGATGGACTCAAAACCCTTTTCTTTAAGTTCCTCTTTGGCCCTAAGCGTAGAGGCTGGATCACGAAAGGGTCCGACGAATACTCGGTAGAAACGGTCGGTTCCGGGAGGGGACACAAACGTCGGAAAATCCCTTCGGTGCAAATCCTCCGCAAGTGCGTCAGCATTTTCCTTATGCGTCAGCGCGCCTACTTGAAGCATGAAATCGGGAGGGCCTGCTGGGGCGGTGGCTTCGATGGGCGGCATCGCGGGATTTGTAGATGGAGGGGTTGAGGGCTCCGGCGCCTTCTCGGCCGTTAAGGCATCCACGTGCTGCTGGCTGTTCTTGCTCTTTTGCAAATGATAGGCCAGGAAGAAAACAGCTGAGCCCAGGACCAATGCACCGGCGGCAAATCCGATCAGTCGACCTGACGTTCGAGGGAAACCCATTCGTGTGTGAGCGTAGATCTCACGATTCACTCTAGACTCAAGCTCAGACCACGCGAGCGGGGGAGTTGCTGTATCGCGTGCATTTCCTGTCACACTCACTGCCGTACTTGGAGGCCTGGAATACCGTATGACCTTTTCGACATTCGGAGTAGCTTCAACCGCATCATCGGCAATTGAATGCAGGTTTTGGTTCTCAGCGACGGGTCTCATCGTCTCAGGTTCGGGAAACGATATTACATTTTCTGGTTCGTCCGTCGGCAGTTCCGTTGTTTCGAGCGTTGTTTCTTCCGCGGATTTATTCGTCCGGAGTTCCAATGAGATCCACCGTCTTATTTGATCGCGCGCGTCGTCAGGGAGATCAATAAATTCCAGACCTGCCCTTTTCATCGACGCACCGATCCAAGCAATTCGTCCCCTGGTTTCAATCCAGGGCTCCGATGGCGAGAGTTGAAAACGCATGCTTGGTGATTCTTCTGGGGTCAAGATCGAGACAGCCTGCACAGACAATCCGCGTTCGCTGACGTCCAGAATAAGGCCGCCATTATGCTCATCATCGAGTTGTATGCAGGCAAACGAAACGCGTTGGCGCGGAGAGTAACGGCGCTCGGTAGTGCGAGAATCACCCGCAGACTGAAAAGTGTCAGACATGACTTCTAGGATTTCTCGAAGGCAGGGGCGGGTTCCGCGCCATCGTCAGAAACCGCTCGGAGTATAGCTTTGCGTCTTCGTAACTTCAAGGAAGAGCGTTCTCTTGGTCTCGTACGTCCCTGTGGACCGCTGCGAAAAACAGCATTGCCGCAACCACCGATACACGGACGCCGTCAAGGATGGCCAATCGACGGATCCGACGAAATGTAAACAGCGGCGCGTCTACACAAGGAACTGTCGATACAATGCTCCGACGGAGTGCATCCATCGTTGCAGTTGCTGAAGCACGACCGCTGTGCGTAGAACTCTAACCGGTGAGACTACCGTGGACGATAGACGATCGTTCCTCCTAGCGCACCTGGAAGAAAGCTCAGCGGTGATGGACACGACAGTACGATTGCGACCACCGCAAGTGAAGTAGCGGGACTTCACGCCTCACCTCGGATGTCCAGTGTAGAAGCAGCATGCTAACAATTTGCCGTACCTGAAACCGAGCCCCGGGTCGTAGCACAGTGGATTTGACACGCCTCTTGAGGGCGCGAAGATGTCGCTGCGCTAAACATGAAAATCACCGAAAAACGGGCTTCTTCAGCGAGTTGCTAGAGAGGACAGCCACGCCCATCCCCGATGACCCAGGACACACAACGCCATATGTGGACCGGTTTTCTCGTCTCCGCATCCCGGCCAAAGCTATATCTCAGACGAATACCACTGAGACTGACCGAATTGGCCAAACCCGCTTGGTCATTCGTCGAAGAGCGCAAGCAGTAACAACCAACCCCAGATGTGGGCGAACCCAGCTGCGGGCCGTGAAAATGAAGTGAGCTCTGAAAGAGATCCAGCTTTAGCCCTCGCCACAAATTGGCTACCCGAAAGCTCGACTCCGTAAGCAGGGGTGTCCGAAACGATTCGATGGACAGTCGACTATCTAGACTGGGATCGGGCTCATATGCTGCGTCCAAGAGAAATGCGGGATGAGGGAATGGTTTTTCGAACAGTTGAATCGGCAGGACGATTGGCGATAACCGAATTCCCGGTGCCGGAAACAGAATCGTCGTTAGGTCAGGAGACGTCTGCGCCAGGGCAATTTGTGTCGTGAGTGTCTGCGCCTGTAACGGGAGGCAGATGCTCAGAACCAATCCCACCACTACAATTAGGCGATTTCGCATAAATGCTTGCCTTGTATTTCAGTGCGGGGTTTGAAGCCGATGCAACCAGATCAAGAAAGGGGCCGAAGTTCCGAAACGGCTGTCTGACTGCCCTACACAACACGATGCTAGATCTGTAGAGAGTGCATGTCTGTCTCGTTGAGCACATTCGGACAGCCTTTATCATAAAGGCCCGATCTTTCAGCTCCCCGACAGATCCGGAGTGAGGAGCCAATCAGGATGATCGGGGCACCGTTCGGGCCGACGCGCATGGGGCCATGGCCGTATGCAGTCAGATCGTGAGGTTCGGTCTCGAACCCCGGGGCATGCAAGTGATCGCGAACCTGACCGCACTTGTGTCATGCGATTTCTAATCTCTTAACGTACTTCTCCCGATGCCTACGCAACACCCTACGATCCGATCCCAGGGCCAGGAACTGCACGACGCTGACGTTGTCGGGGCGTTTACGCCGTTGTCAAACACCAAAGAAACACTGGGCATTAGCGCACGGCGACCTAGACCCCCCATCCTGGAAACTGTTCAATTTTGACCAGGCTTCGCCCAGGCGAACCTCTACATTCGTAAGTCTAGGCGTTCTAACGGACCCAATAAGGAAAACCATGACCGAAATCGATTTTAGGAATGGATAGCGCTCCACCTTCAGGCGCTACAAGAACCCCTGGGCTCCCCAGATCTTTCCGTACGCGTGAAAGAGGCCGAAACGTCAATCACCCGGCGCATGCAAGAACTGCGGACAAGCCCTCCGGAAAACGGGGAACGGAAGGCACTTGCGGACGCGCTCCGTAGCTTGCGCTACGTGAAGAATGAAAATTTCAAGTACTCGTCTGGGTTCGATTCTCAGTAGGTCCGAAGTGAGTGACCGCGCGCCAGGACAAGAGTCTTCAGAGTTCCATTTACTATCAGGGAGCTAGCGCGCGAGAGCACTATGTTGGCGCGACTGGCTCCCATTAAACGATAAATACCTATGCCCAACCTCTATTTCTGGGAGCCGGAAAAGCAGAACTACGGGATTCTGCAAGCCGTGTTGCCGTGGGAGGACTGCGATCGTGTGGTCGCTCGCGCGTCGGCAATCCGTCTTGGGGACGAGTTTCCAACCGAATCACCCAATGGGACCAGCCACGCCGCCGTCGTGATTCTTTACGTCCGGCCCGAAGAAGCTAATGAGAAATGGTTCCCAGGTTTCTACCGCATCGACTCAGAGCTGACGGAGATTCGCGACGCTCTCGTCGCCGCGCCCAAGATGCCCGAAACCAGGTGACTGGCACCGACGGGAGACTCGCATCGTGGGCGATCGTTTGCGGTGACTAGGGATTGATGGCCGACGCAATCCAGCGCCATATGCCAGCGGTCCAAACGCGATTGCCGATGCCTCCCCCGAACATCCGGAACCCGATTGCGCTGCGTTCACTCGGGGCCAATCCAAGGCTAGGGAGCCGGCCCCAGTTCCTTCATTCCGAAGTCCCAACTGTCCCATTTTGAACAGACTTCGGCTAATCGACCCATTAGAGTGCAGGCGTATTTTAATCTCTCGCCAGGAGAATCACGATGACGCAACCGACGATTACCCTCGCCGGCACAGTTCAGAGATTGATCGATCGCTCGATGCTAAAACAGGCTCAACAGGTTCAGATATATTTGCAAGGGGCCGACCATCTGTATGACGAACTGCGGATTCCCAACACACTCGGCTGGGAAGAAGGCAGAGCTGTTGAGGTGACGTTTCGCCTGCTCCCTGCTGACCCATCCCAATCGGCATAAATCACCGATACGGAGGGCCCAAGTGTGAAGAAACGGAAAAAAGATCGCGCTTTCAGTGCACGCGCCTTCCTCGATTCCGCAGGCGTGGCGAGAACAATCGTCGAATACAGACCGAAGGAGACCATATTTACGCAGGGGGATGTCTGCAAGGACGTACTGTACATTCAAAAAGGCGAGGTCAGGCTCTCCCTCGTTTCAAAGGCGGGCAAGGAAGCCGTCGTGGCGATATTGAAGGCAGGCGATTTTGTCGGAGAAGGTGGTTTGGCAGGACAACCACTACGCATCGCCACGGCTATCGCCGTTATGCCGGTCACGCTGCTCGTGATCGGGATTAAAGAAATGATCCGAGTGCTCCACCAGGAACACGCCCTCTCGGATCAATTCATCACCTATATCGTAGAACGCAATATCCGAATTGAAGAGGACTTGATTGACCAGCTTTTCAATTCCAGCGAGAAGCGGCTGGCGCGGGCCCTTTTGTTACTGGCCCGTTATGGCAAAAAGGGAAATCCTCAGTGGGATGTTCCCAAAGTATCGCAAGAAACGCTGGCGGAAATGATCGGCGCCACGCGGTCACGCGTCAATTTTTTCATGAACAAATTCAAGAAGCTAGGATTCATCAACTACCACAACTACAACGGCGGGCTCCACGTAAACGACTCACTACTCAGCGTTGTCCTGCACGATTGAAATGGTGTCGTAAGCTCCGTAGCGCAGCCGTAATGCGACCCCTTGCCAAGTCCGCCTTGCGGCCATCCGGCCCGGCGAGCTAAGTACCGCGAAGTCGGATAACCGGTTAGCGTTGGATTATTTCTGAGCGCGCCGTCATCCGTCCCGAACCGTTGGCAAGCGTCATCCGACTGGGAGTACCGGTGATTCTACCGGGCCAGAGCATTGCCTGTGGAAGCAGGCGAGCGTATATTGTCGGTCGACCGGCAGAGGAACGGTAATTCCCTCCTGCAATTACGAACTTCCGGTGGCGACTCGACGATGTTGCCAGTATTCCGAGCACAGGGAGGTCAGATAGCATGACCAGGAGAGTCTTGTCTCTGGCAATGGTAGCGCTCGGCGTCGCCGCATTGCTTGCCGTCTCGTTCGGCAGAACGAGTGCAAGCCAGAGTAGCGGCGAAGCAATTCGAATCAACAACGACGACATCGGTGGTACCGTCACTAGCTTCAGGGGACCGGAAGCAGGAGTGTGGGTGATCGCGGAAACGAACGATTTGCCGACGCACTACATCAAGGAAGTGGTAACCGACGACCACGGCCGCTACTTGATTCCCGACCTGCCCAAGGCTACGTACACCTTATGGGCACGGGGCTACGGGCTGGTGGATTCGCCCAAGGTCGAGACCGAGCCGGGCAAGATCGTAGACCTGAAACCGAGCGTGGCGCCCGACAAGAAGGCGGCGGCACAATACTATCCGGCAAATTATTGGTATGCGCTGCTGGAGGTGCCCGGGAAAAACGAATTTCCCGGGACGGGTGACACTGGAAACGGAATTTCACCGGCCGTCAGAGACCAGGACGAATGGATTCACCTGATCAAGACCGATAGCTGTGAGTCGTGCCACCAACTCGGCAATCAATATACGCGGACGATACCGGCGATGTTCAGCGACCTCCATCCGGCGCAGGCGTGGACGCGCCGCGTGCAGTCCGGACAGGCTGGCGCCATCATGTTGGGCGGGCTGGGTCAACTCGGAGCCAAACGAGCCAGCGAAATGTTCGGCGATTGGACTACGCGGATCGCGAAGGGCGAGTTGCCGGCGGATGCGCCTCCGCGGCCGCAAGGAGTCGAGCGCAACGTGGTGATCACGCAGTGGGACTGGGCAGATCCGAAAGCGTATCTGCACGACGAAATCTCGACGGACAAGCGCAATCCAAACGTCAACGCCAACGGCCTGATCTATGGATCGCCCGAGGAGAGCCGCGACTATTTGCCAGTGCTCGATCCGGTCCACAACACGATCAGCCAGGTTCAGACTGCTTATCGCGATCCGGACACGCCTGGGCAGCCGAAGCCACTGAAAGCGTCCGCGGTGTGGGGCGACGAGGCGATCTGGGACAGCCATACGACCGTTCACAATCCGATGTTCGACGAGCGCGGGCGCTTGTGGTTCACGGCTCGAATCCGTGGGCGCGACAACCCGGTGTCCTGCAAGGCGGGGTCCAGCCTTCCTTCCGCGAAACTCACTCCCGTCGACGGCTCCGGCCGGCAATTGGAGATGTACGATCCGGCGACCAAGCAAATTTCGATGATCGACACATGCTTCGGCACGCACCACTTGCTCTTCGCGAGCGACGCCAACAACACACTGTGGACCAGCAGCGGGGGTGGCGGCGGAGTTGTGGGATGGCTGAATACGAAGATGTGGGATCAGACGCACGACGCCGCGAAATCGCAAGGCTGGACAGCTCTGGTGCTGGACACGAACGGCAACGGCAAGCGGGACGCGTACGTGGAAGGCGAGCAGAGAGTGGCGACGACGCCTGGTGGCGAGAGTCTGGGCGCGGCTGCTGCGCTGAACGCGGTGACAGATCCCACCAAGGATACGCGCCTCAACGCGGCGTTCTATGGTTTGGGGATCGGCGCGGACGGGATGGTGTGGGGCACGGTGCTCGGATTTCCGGGCGGGCTCGTGCGGTTGAATCCGGGACCGAACCCTCCGGAGACAGCACTGGCGGAATATTACGAAGTGCCGTGGAACGACCCGAAGGCGCCGGTGTGGGGCTTCTCGCCGCGGGGCGTGGACATTGACCGCAACGGCGTCGTGTGGGCGGCTCTCGCGAGCGGGCACCTAGCGAGCTTCGACCGGCGCAAATGCAAGGGACCGCTGAATGGGCCGACGGCGACCGGACGGCAATGCCCTGAGGGATGGACGCTTTATCAGACGCCGGGGCCGAAATTCAAGAACGTGACGGACTCCGGAAGCGACGACTCGCACTATTACGCGTGGGTGGATCAGTTCGACACGCTGGGGCTGGGCAAGAACACGCCAATGGTGACGGGCAATTCATCGGATTCACTGATCGCGCTGGTGAATGGAAAGTTCGTGATCCTGCGCGTGCCCTATCCGATGGGCTTCTTCGCGAAAGGGATGGACGGGCGCTTCGACGATCCGAAGGCCGGCTGGAAGGGAAAAGGAGTCTGGACGACCTGGGGTACCCGCACGCCCTTCCACAGCGAGACGGGAAAAGGGACGAGCCCCAAGGTGGTCCACTTTCAGATTCGACCCGATCCACTCGCTGACTGAACGAAACAACTACCGCCGTTCACGCGGTTGGGCTGCCGGCTTCAGGCAAGACCGACCTCGAAGTGTGTTCAGGGAGTTTCAGGAAATGGTGCCGGGATCCGCTTGTCGGAAGGAGTCAGACTGCAGGAAGAGTTTCTCTCGTCGCCGGGATGAGATGGCACGCCCTCAACGACAATCGCGATCGGTAGAAGTGGTCGTGTGTTCTGCATTTCGAGCCACCGCGCGATAACTCCCGGATGGGAGGATTACCGGCGATGTGAAGTGGCACTTCACTTGGACCGTTTGAGCCGCCAGGCGAGCTGTTCGAGATTGTTTCCGGCTACGGTCGATTCCTCCGGCATTGCATAGCCCTTCCGGGTGTAGCTCTTGCACAGGATCGTCGCGGAAACGTTTATTTCTCTGGAAGTTTATCTTCAAGTTCGCTGGCCAGCTTGTGTACGTCCGTTGTTTTACTAAATGACTGAACCTCCTGCTTAGAAGACTCCACGTTCACACCCATGTGTTGGCAAAGCTTCTGCAACATCTGAAGGATCGTCGTCAGCTCCTGCTCGGAAAGCATCCCGACCTGAAGATCCAGATGCGACCTCCGCTCAGACTGGCGGGACATTCGGCCTTGACTGATCAGCACGAAGATCGTCAAAAACACGCTTTCGGAAGAGACGACGAGCGCCAGCACTCCAAATGGAAATGGATCAAAGGGCTTGAGGCCCGGAATTACGCGCAGGTTCAACAGAGCCCACCCGAATATTAGGATCAAATGAGCAGCGAGAAATCCCACATTGCCAACGACTCTTGTAATTAAGTCGCTCACTCGCTCCGTCGTAGTCCGGCGACCAAGCGCGTCATGTTCCAGTTTTGCAATTGCGTCGATATTGCGTCCGGTCGGATTCGGAGCAGCCCGGGATGGCGATTGGTTTTCCATGCGTTAGCTCCTTGAATGTGTCCTGGAACGGATTGCGCCAGCGAGGAGACGCCGACCCTCCTGCCTTCCGAGATAATGACAGCGATTCGGCTATCGCATGAATCTAGAGAAGAGGGGGAGCTTGGCACTCTTCCTACGGAGGGCTCTAATCGCTCTAGAGAAGCTCTTTCGAGGGGGCTGCGCCCTCAGTCAGCGGTAGGCCGACGCCTTGATGTATTTGTGCGGAAGAGCCTCCGCTCGGTGCCTTTTTTCGTTGAATCGTTTTTTTTTCGCGGTTGCTCGTCTTCCGGATTGCCGCTTTCCGCCGCGTTGACTTCCTAATTCCGGGTTTCTGCTTGCGCATGCGGAAAGTCTATCACTGCCTCATCTGCTGTAGTGCCTGAAAAGCCGTGCGGGTTCTCTGGTTAGTACTGTACTTTTCCGAGAGGTGCGTTAATCAGTCCCTGGACTGCGCGCTGGGGATAAAACAAAACTGCGCACAGTCGGAATGCACACCATACTGGCGCTAGGGAGTCCGCACAAACCCTCGGCTGTTGCCCTTCGGTTCTTTCCCCTCACTCCACCCGGCACGCCTCGGGCACCGGCTTTCCCAGGGCTGGCGAATCAATGAAATGCCCCTCTTCATCCAGCAAGGCGTACAGCGGATACTCCGCTTCGTCGAACTTCGGGCGCTCACCGTTGAATGTCCACGTGGCGTCCGCCTCATCGTTTCCTGGGACCACGCTCCAATCGAACGTCACCGTGCCGCAACCCTTCACCGGAATTGTGTACGTCACGTCTCTGCAGCCTTGCGCGTCGGCTTCCGACGCAGGCCGGAATGTTGATGGGGCACACGGCCCCTGACGCCAAATCCCATGCGAATACTCCGGATAGAACAGGAAATGTTTCTTCACAATTACCACCGGATCCTTCTGTCGGTGTTCGTTCACCGCCACGTAGATCCATCCCGCTGCCGCGGCGCAGAGCAGTACCACCGTTCCCGCATACTCGAGCCGCCGCCAATGAGCCTTGTCCACCGGAACCCCCTCGCCTTTTTTAACACAGGAACCGCCGCCGCGGATGCCTGTGCTCTTAGTCTTCACTTTCCCGGGTGCCTCAACTGGCGGACCTTTCGCGCCAGCGGGTCTTGAGATGTTCTGGAGCGGCGGGTTGAGTCCTGATTGGCCTACCGGACATTTGAAGGAACGCTCTACCCGTTCGGTTACCGCTTGAATGATCTCTCAGCAGCGGCAATAAAAATGGAAGCTGTGCAGAACAGGACAGACAAGCGGTTCTCGCTCGACGCAGCATGCATCGTGTCAATCGTGCATGTGGTCGTCGGGTTGCGTTGACTACTTTTGGGATCGCGAGAGTTGAAGCTTCTTTACCCGCGTTGTGGCTACGGGCCCTAGCCGGACGCCAAATTTCAAAACGATTTAGAGGAGGCCGCCATGAAGCCAAGTACCACGGATGAGATCGCAGGCAGGATTCACGAAGTGAAGGGCAACATCAAGGAAAAGGTGGGGCAAATAAAGAGCGATCCCAACTTGGAAGCCGAAGGCATCGGCGAGAAGATTACCGGGAAAATCCAAAAGAAAATCGGCCAGTTGGAAAAAGCCATTGAAAAACCGTGAGGCAGATGCCGATTGGCACAAACTAGCCGTGACCACGTTTAGACTTGGCACAAAACTCGGTTAAGAACTGGAGGCACGTAATGAATCTAGGAGAGATAACCACGACGCAAATAGCAATCGCTGTCACTGTATTCGTAATCGTTGTCGCAGCAATCGGCATTTGGCTGTTCGTTCGCAAGCGCCGGACGGAAAAACTGCGCACTCAATTCGGCGGCGCTGAATATTCCCGAGCCGTGAAAGAAGGCGGGAGCCAGCGGAAAGCGGAAACGGCGCTCGACGAGCGCGCCGCACGAGTCGAGGCTTTGCACATCCGGCCGCTCGCGCCTGGCGATCGGGCGCGATTTGTCGAGTCCTGGGCAAGAGTTCAGGCACGTTTTGTTGATGGGCCGGGGAGCGCGGTGACGGATGCGGACCAATTGCTGGGCGATGTGATGTCCACGCGTGGCTACCCGGTAAGTGACTTTGAGCAACGTGCGGCGGATATCTCGGTCGATCATCCACTGGTTCTCGAAAATTATCGTGCGGCTCATCAGGCCGCACTGCGCCAAACGCGAGGACAGACCAGCACTGAAGAATTGCGCCAGGCCATGATTCACTACCGGACGCTTTTTGAGGAATTGGTCGGCGCGCCAGAGGTTGCGCGTGCAAAGGGCGCGTGAGCAGCTGGCTCACTCCTGATAAGCCCTGACTGCGTCTTCGACGCGTCGCTGGCGCCAGAAGCTTGTCCAAACCGATTTGTCGATTCCAGAGAACGTAGTCAACGAGTGTCTGGAGAGTCGGATTACCGGGCATCTCCACATATCCGGTTGGGTAGTACTGCTAAATATCCGTGTGAGATTCCGAACTTAATCGGGAGAAATTTCGGCCTTTAATGCCTGAACTACCAGCACAGCATCCTGAATTTCGTTATATTCGGCATCGTAAACGGTGGGAGGAGAATCGAGCCGCGCCTTAATCGTCCTGAGTGCCTCGGCGATTCGGGACCCCGGCGGGCCGGGGCCTGTACCCAAAACGGCGGCTTGGTAAGCTGCATACCATCTGTATACCGCAGGATCGGCCATTGGCGTCCTCCCGCACGTGTGGCGTATTTTTCGATTTGGGTTCGCAGTATCAAACCGACCGGCTACTCGTGAAAGGTTCCCGGTGCGCCATGGCGTGCTCGGCCTACCAATGACGCCCTGACGAACCAACGCACGTTTAGCAAGCGTAGCGTGGTACGTTCAGCGGGCCGCGCGGAGGCTGAACAAACCGTATGACATTGGTCGGCGCGGGTACATATCGATCACATAAACAGTTCAGGGCCACGCATCCGCGGTCGTCGTGCATTCCGTTTGTGTGTCCACACTTAAGGCAGGTCATCTTGGTGTTACTCCGTTAGACACTTAGTGGAGCTCTATCGGCGCCACGGAACCAATCCCCTGGCGCAGCTCGGTGGCTGCATGTCGGTGAGGCGTTTCCTTCCAGTCTGAATTGCCAAGCGAATAAGGTTAATAAACCTTCTCGAATTGTGTCTGTCCGGTATTGGACACCCAGTGAAGATCACCTTACAAACCCCGTTCGTGGCAATTTAGAAAAAAAGAATGCCCGGCTCGGGCATCGAAGGGAACTTCGACGTGACTGCCCATGGTGTGATGAAGAGATTTCGATGCTTCTCGACTGGTCCGTCGCTCGCCAAACCTACATCTCTGTTAGTAGTCAGACAAACCGGTATTTGATCCGTGCTTAGTACTCTCGGGCGAGTCTACAATCCAGGCCTGAAGGTCGATCACCGGAGGACCGGTATTATCCGGGATAACTTTAATGCGGGTTGGGCCGCGTCTCGGCTGGTTCGCTGGGAATCCGATGGTCGGCTTCAGAACAAGAGTGTGTTTCGTGGTCTCTAGCGGCTCCCACACCAAGGAGGCTTCCAGAATGCCCGTAGCCAACAAGGAACAGCACCGCACAGAACGCATCGGCTGGCTACGCGCGGCCGTGCTGGGCGCGAACGACGGCATCCTTTCAACGTCGAGTCTGGTGCTCGGTGTCGCAGCCGCACATGCGACTCACAGCAATGTATTGGTCGCAGGCGTTGCTGGTCTGACGGCTGGGGCAATGTCGATGGCTGCCGGCGAATATGTGTCTGTCCACTCGCAGGCTGACACCGAAGAGGCTGAACTAGAGCTTGAGCGCGCGGAACTTAAAGCAGACGACAAGGGCGAGCATAAGGAACTGACGGCCATCTACGTCGCTCGCGGCCTCGATCCTTCGCTCGCGAAACAGGTAGCCGAACAGCTGATGGCCCATGATGCGTTAGGCGCGCATGCCCGCGACGAGCTCGGGATTTCCGAGACGTTCCGTGCGCGTCCGATTCAGGCTGCATTGGCATCGGCAGGCAGCTTTGCTATTGGAGCCGCCATGCCTCTCTTGGTTACATCAATGACCCCGGCGGCGGATTTGATGCCATTTGTCTCAGGAACCTCACTAGTGTTCCTTGCGCTTCTAGGCGGGCTGGCGGCAAGCGCGGGCGGCGCGGGAGTGACCATGGGCGCAGTACGGGTCACGTTCTGGGGTGCGCTGGCCATGGCGCTGACTGCAGGCGTCGGGTGGATGTTCGGAACAATTGCATGAGCGGAGCCAACCGGAAGCCAGGGCGGTTACCTGATGCCACACGCGTGGATCCCGACAGGCCTTCTGCGTTACGCTCACATAGGTGATTTCTGGACCCCATTTATGAATTGACAGGCCTTCCACAAACGGACCCTCTTGGGGGTCGAAGTGTTAGACTCATTCGGATCCGTGACCATCCCTCCTGACACCGAGTCGGCTCAACTGCTCCGAATCGCCGAAGCGTCCCTCGAAGGGGTTAAATTCCCACCGTTGGTTCGTCCCAACGTACCGTTCAACTCGGCTCCAACGAACGACTTGATCGATTGGACAATTCAGCTCTATTCGTTTTCATTCTTGAGTCAGTTCCGCGCCCTGCTTCGTGGCGTCATTCCGTTGATTGAAACGCGCAACATCCCTACTCTCCGCATTATCGTGAGAGCCTTATTCGAGTTGGGGGCTCACTCTTACTACGTCAAAAAGCACGTGAAGCAACACCTAGATGCGAAGAATCTGGAGGCGACGTGGGATTTCTTGATCCCAGTGGGGACCAGCGGCCTTTCCACGATCTCTCCGTATCCGCAAGAAAGCCAGCTGTTCCCCTCGTCCGCACACATCGGAGAGGTGATCAATTGTTTCAATGAGATCACGGATGGCGACGCAGCGACCGTCTACAGCCTCCTAAGCGAGTTCTGCCACCCCGACATGGCGGCTCTGAGACAGCACTTTCAGTGGGACGGGAGTCAATTGGTCACATTCGATGTGCCAGAAGGGAACACAGCCCTGCCCCTAGGAGCCTCGGCCACGCTGGCTGCCCTTAACGCCGTCAGCGAACTGCTCGAGTTGTCACATGAAACAGAAATCCGAATGCAGGTGATTCAGCTGTTACGGAAGTTAGTAACCTCTAGCCGGATTCGATAATCCGATTCCACTTGGATGGTTAGTCGTTAATAAGAACTTTATATAGACAGCTGTGCTCCTGACGTAGGATCCGCGCTAACGGCATGTCTGCATCAGCACAGACGACTTCTGTCTGCATCGTCGGGCCGGACCAGCCGGCGCGATGCTCGCGCTGCTGCTTGCGCGGCGCGGAGTCCCTATGACGTTGCTCGAAATGCATAAGGACTTCGATCGAGAGTTTCGCGGCAATACGATCCACCCCTCCGTGCCTGAAATCCTGGACCAAATTGATCTGGCCGATAGACTTCACGAGTTACCTCACAGTAAGGCAACTGGCCTGACCATCGAGTTTCCCAGCGGGCCGCTTCGCATGTATGACGTAAGCCGCCTCGAGATCCGCCTCAAAGAGCCCTAGGGAACCAACTTGCACAAGTAAACAGCCGGGACTCAAACGCCTTGGGCGAATTACGGTCAATCCATCTGGGTAACTCCCGGTTAATCGTTAATCAGGACTTAGCCCTGGGCCTCATCTGAGTTTTCGGTGCCACTTTCCTGTTTCTTCGGAGGTGTCTCTTTTGGCTCAGTCTTGCTTTCTATCGCCGACTACCTTGGTGGGGGCAAGCTCACAGCCATGTTGTGGGAGCCCCGGAGAAAAGGAGGAGACCACGATGCGAACATCTTACGGATTTGAAATCAGTGAAAGCTGCCAAACATGCAAGTTCAGCGCGGATGGGTTCTTTTGCAAACTGTCTCCCGCTGCATTGGGGGATTTTAATGCTATCCAATCAACCTCCGTTTATCCAAAAGGCGCACTTCTGTTTATGGAGAAGCAGGAACCGCGGGGGATATTTGTGCTTTGCCAGGGACAGGTAAAACTTTCCATCAGTTCGAGCGAAGGCAAGACGTTGATCTTGAGGATCGCCAAGGCTGGCGAAGTACTGGGATTGATGGCCGTCCTTGCGAGAGTTCCTTATGAGGCCACTGCTGAAATGTGCGGCCCTTGCCAGGTCGCTTTCGTTCGTCGAGACGACTTCTTGCGATTTGTTGGCCACCACCCGGAGGCATATCCGGGCATCGTGAAGCAGCTAAGCATGATTTACGACAAAGCTTGCGAACAACTCCGAAAAATTGGGCTTTCGGCCTCTGCCCACCAACGGGTAGGCAGGCTTCTGCTCGATTGGTCGGAGGGGGCGAAGGTAACAAGAAATGGACACAAAATTACCTTGCCTTTGACTCACGAAGAAATCGGAGAATTCGTTGGTATTTCCCGTGAAACGGTTACGCGGGCATTCACTCGGCTAAGGAATGACCGTCTGGTCGTGCTGAAGGGTTCAAGTCTTACGATTTCTAATCGAGCAGCCCTTGTGAGTCTGGTGACAAATTAACGCCGCGATTCCGATCTGCGGTGGCAGCCACCTCATACCGGCACTTCGTCACAGACGTGTGTGACCAAAATCACGGCGTTGCCGCGCTCTTCGGATTCATATTGTCCGAGTATGGCAACCCTTCGAAGGAGACGGTTTCTCATCGTCGATAATAACGACCAAGAATCTGGAGGGCTTGTGCAGCGACTTTTGTCCTTAGGTCAGGAGGCATCCGCAACGTGGAGCGGCAGAGACGCGTTGGATTATCTCGCATTAGCTCAATTCGATTTCCTGCTTGTAGATCAATACGTCGCCGACATGTACGCGGGCGAGCTCATCGAGCGGGTACTTAGACTGCCGAACCATCCCCGAGTCGTAATTATGAAGAACAGTGAGACATTTGAGCCAATTGAGTACGACAAATCGCTGGGAGAATGCCAATTTTGGGACAAGGGTAAGTTGGACCAGATGCATGAGGCTTTAGAGGCAGAATTTCCCGAATGCTACAACGGTCCAGTTAACTGACCCACCGAGTGTGTTCGTAATTGAAAGAAAGGCAGAAAGTCCTGGTCAGTAAGATTACTGGATACGTCCCTTTCTAGCACACCATTTGTCCGATTGATGCGGCCTTGAAGATCGGGCATGAAGATTGCGCGGTCGTTGATACCCTCGACGAGCAATCGAATTCCTTCTTGGCTCGCAAATTCGCCGGAAAACGGCTTAGAGTTAGGCTTTGAGGTGAATCCTAGCAAGCCGATCCCTGCAAATCTGCAAAGTCTGAGTTTGGAAGATGGCCTTGCCGCACGCGATAATACTACTAGCACCTGAAAAAGCGCCCCCACCACGAGGTAGTGTCAGGATGATCTTGCGACTAATAAGGATGCTACTGGTTGTTGAAGGTGAAATCCACGGTAGGAGACTCGCCTGCTCGGACAGTCACCGCGTGTTCCTGATTTCCAAACGCAGCGGTCCACACCGAGAGAGTGTAGTCGCCTGGCGGTACGTTCTTGATCGCGAAACTGCCATCGGCACCGGTGACCGCAAAATAAGGATTCGTAACCACGCCGATAAAGGCCTCCATCCACGGATGAATATTACAATGCACCGGCACCATGATCGCAGGCTTCGAGAATTTGGTGTTGACCGACGTAGTGCCGGGCTGCTGCGTAACATTCCAATCGCGGTTACCGTTTGTCGCGGATATGTGAATGTTGTGAGTCGTGGGATCCACGGTGACGACTTGGAGCGGCTGTCCCACCTGAATTCCCAACACGTGAGGCTGGTAAACGCAGTTTCCTTGGGTAAGCGTGACGGAATTCGCGGGCGCCGGCGTCGAGAGACTGCCGGAGCTTTTAGACACGTACACGAATGCATTCGGTAGCGTGCCGTTGGAATTGACACGCCCATCCTCTGGCAGGGCTTCTCCGGATAGCTCCGACGCGCAAACCGGGTCTTTATCCATCGATATGGGCCGCAGCTCCGGTGCCTTGCCATGGAAATAGACTTTGCCGGTTATTTCGTTTCCGCCTGCCACGCCGGCCTTCACTTGCGCGTCCAAAGTGACTACCAACAACACCATCGCTGCGACCGCCGCCAGCCCGACCCCCAATTTCCGCATTGGCCTCGCTCCCATTTTATGGCGTTTAGTACCGTGTCCCGATCGGCCGCTGCCGGACTCGCCTGGCAGGTCGGATCCGGCGAGCGGCCCTGCTACCCGAGGGAGGTCCTTTCCCCTCAGCTTCGCGAGCACTCTCGCGGCGAAGACTCAGAAAACAAATCGCGCGAGAATGTAAAGCGTGTTGTTGTCGGAGGCGTTTCGCCCCGACCCGTCGTAGTTCATCGACCGGCCGTTGAAAGTCCAGTATCCCGTGTACTGTGCGGCAAGATCGACGTTCTGCACCGGCCACCACGACAGGTTGAGAATGTATCCGCTGTTTTTTGGGCTTCCGTTCGCGCTGCCGGAAATCGGATTGGGAGCGAAGAGCAGCGCGTCCCGTGTACCCGTCGTATCGAACCAGCCGAACGTGCCGCTATATCGGTCGCCAAAATGATATTCGGCGTTCGCCATCACCGTATTCAAATGGTGCGGCACTTGCGCCGCTAAACCGAGAGTCTCGGTGGCGCTTGCGTTCAGGTCGGAATGCTCGTGAATGTAGACCCCGCGGATGGATAGTATGTCATTCCGGAACTTCGGAATCGTGCGGTCGTACTGAAAGTCGGCGGCGACATCCGAATAGTGGTCGGTCAGCGTGCCTCCGTTTTCTCCAGACGGACCCACCACATTGTTCGGCGTCGATTTCATGTACATCCCGTAACCGCCAGCCTCCAGGTAATT
>Ga0210395_10000067_pt1 | contig 92321 bp, 64 predicted proteins | sample IncBWH4OmetaG_FD_150861 | JGI IMG/M metagenome (GOLD analysis project Ga0210395, IMG submission 150861) | Forest soil microbial communities from Barre Woods Harvard Forest LTER site, Petersham, Massachusetts, United States - Inc-BW-H-4-O ...
GGCCAATTTCCCGGGATTTGGCGCGCGTCAATCTCATAGGCCAGGTCGCCGTCCACGACGTGGTCCGCCCAAACAGCGGATCCCAAAGAGACATCCGCGGGATCGCCTCCGCCAATCCCGGCGACAATCCAATACGACTTCGAAAAATCAAAGCGTGGGTCGAGACCGACCGCCATCACCGATGCCGCAGCCTTCGCGGTGCCGACGCCCGTCAAGATGCCAAGCACTCCTTCTTTGTTCAAGCGTGCATGATGGTAAGCCGACGGCACAGGAATAATCTCGTCGAGATGCTCCCGCTCAACCCAAAACTGGTACTCACCGGGCGTGTCCCCGGTGTCCTCGCCACGCTCAAACATAGTAACCACTACGACCTTGATGTGAATGGGTTTGCTGGGTGGCGTGGCTTGCGCAAGAAGCACTACGGGGAAAATCCCAAGAACAGCCCAAACCAGAATGCACCGCTTCGTGAGCCTCGTCATGAAATCCCCCAACTCTGATCGGGTTGCTCGGCCTGCTATGCTGTGCATGGCGCGAATGAGATTCTATATCACACTCTGTAGCTACCAGAATCCGCTCGTTCCGCGGGATTCTTCATGCCATCTAGATTTGCATTTTGTGCAGTAGCAACCACCAGCGCATTGGCTTATTTTGCTGTTGGAGCATCTGCCGCGATACTCGGTTCCGCTGCGGCCGATGTTGGAGTGCGTGGGGGTGGCGCCAAGCGCGGGATGTCAAAGACCTATCCGAGAGGTTTGTGCTTAAAATGGCGGACGCCGCTGCTGTATTCGGCTACGATGTGGCCGTTTCCGCGGAGCTTGTACTTATAGGTTGTCAGGCCTTCGATACCCATCGGACCTCGTGCATGTAGTTTGCCGTTGCTTATCCCCACCTCTGCGCCGAGGCCGTAACGGTAGCCATCCGCAAAACGGGTCGAAGCATTTTGGAACACGCCGGCGGCATCAACTTCCTGCAAAAAGCGTTCGGCGACCGCTTGATCTTCCGTAACAATGCATTCAGTGTGCCTCGAACCGTAGCAGTGAATATGTTCCAGGCCCTGCTCCAATGTATCCACAATTTTGACCGAGAGGATAAGGTCAGAGTATTCGGTCGACCAATCCTTTTCGATCGCGGGCACCAATTTTGCCTCGGGAAGCAGAGCCAGGACACGAGCACAGCCACGAACTTCCACATTTGCTCTTCTTAATTCTGCGACGACCCTTGGCAGAAATGCGGTGGCAATATCTTTATGCACAAGCAGTGTTTCGACGGAATTGCAAGCCGCAGGGTATTGAACTTTGGAGTCTAACGTGACTCTTACGGCTCTGCTCAGGTCCGCAGCTCGATCGACGAACACATGACAGATTCCCTCGCCGTGGCTGAGGATAGGGATACGACTGTTCTGCTCCATGAACGCAACGAACTCCTTCGAACCGCGCGGGATCAACAGGTCGACTTCGCGGTGGAGACGCAAGAGCTCCATCACATCCGAACGAGATTGCAATAGGTGGATGGACTCCTGAGGTACGTCGGAAAACCTGCAAAGCGTTTCTCGCCAGACAGCCACAATGCTTTCGTTGCTATTTGCGGCTTCGGCGCCACCTTTTAGCAGAACCGCGTTGCCGGACTTGAGCGCCAACGAAGCGATCTGCGGAACGACATCGGGCCGAGATTCAAATACCACTGCAATCACGCCAAGCGCGCAGGATTCTTTGTGCAAGATCAAGCCTTCGTCGAGCTCGGTGGCTGCCAGCCGTTTTCCCAGGGGATCGGGTAGGTTGGCGACTTCCCGGACGCGGGTGGCCATCTCGGCGATGCCACTCTCTTTGATGCATAGGCGTGAAAACAGGGCTTGGGTCATCTCTCCGGTAGAAAGGAGCTTCTCCGCGGCAGCGCAGTCCTGTGCATTGGCCGCCAGAATCCGCTCGCTATTTTTTTCGAGCGCGTCCGCAATTGCCAGGAGACTGGCCTTGCGCGTTTCACCGGAAAGAAATGCGAGTTCTCGGGATGCCTCCCGCGCAGAGTGCGCAATGGAAGTGACATCAGGGAGTGGTCTAGTGGGAGACATATTCATCAAGCTTTGGGATCCAGGAGAACAATGTTGTCGCGCGTGAACAGGACACCAGCGGTCGCGGCCGTCTCGCTAGCGCAGTTGGCAATTCCTCGTGCAAATTCGCTGCCCTCCACGTTCGCGATGCTTACTACATCCAGCAGACCAAATGGTTTTTCAATGCGAACGACGCCCGATGAGAGCAAACTGGCCTTGCCGCACGTTATGGCGCGCTGCGCGCCCGCGTCAACGACGACGCGGCCGCGAACCCCAGCCGCGTAGGCAAGCCAGCGGCGTTTGCCCTTCATTCGGTCGGAGGGTAGGAAAACAGTCCCTTCGGATTCTCCTCCAAAGATGCGCGAAAGTGTTTCTGGCCGACTTCCATTAGCGATCACGGCTACACCACCACAATTCATGGCAATTTCCGCTGCTTCAAGCTTGGTCACCATGCCGCCACGCCCAGATTGCGAAGGCCCGCTCGCGAGCGCTCTGAACTCGGGCGTCACCTTCGAAATCAGCGGGATCACTTGCGGGTGACTTCCTGATTCTGTGCGTTTGTGCTTCATGGAAGTCTCTGTATTCAAGAGACCATCGACATTGGTGAGAAGAATGAGCGCGTCTGCTTCCAGACCGCTCATGACAAGCGCCGCAAGCCGGTCATTATCACTAAAAGCCAGGGAACGAGGACTGTCGCCAACGGTCTCGAGTTCCGCTGTCGAAACCGTATCGTTTTCGTTCACAATGGGCAAAACACCAAATCCAATCAGTTTTTCCATCGTTCGGCGCAGGTTGGAATAGCGCTGCCAGTTGCTGAAATCTTCTTCCGTTAGCAGCACCTGAGCAATCTTCACGTCGTACGCACCAAACAGTCTCTTATAGGCTTCCATCAACAAGCTCTGACCAACGGCGGCGCAAGCCTGCTTGGTTACCATATCTTTCAGGCGAGAAGGGTGGAGTCCGAGCCATCCCCGGCCGAGCCCCACGGCGCCGGAAGAAACCAAGACGACTTGGCGGCGGTTCGTTTGGAGGGTCGCGATTGCACGCACAATCGGCTCGATCCGCTCCAAGGAGAGTTCGCCCTGTGAGCCCGTGACTGTGCTGGTACCCAACTTAATGACCACGCGTTTTGCTTGGCGCAAGAGGTCATTCCTGCGCTGGTCATCCTGATCTAGAGATTCGCTCATTTGGTTCCCGCTGAACCAATTAAGAGTACGACATTCACTGCGCTTATCGAATTCGAATTAAGCGGCAAAAAAGGCAGGGTCGAAAGACGTACGGTCGCGTTCCGCGGATGACCTGAAAATAAAGGGCTTAGCGTTGCAAATGGCTCATGAGCCCCAAGTCCTAAGGCATAAGTTAGCGATCGTGTACCCAGACAAGGTTCGAAACCTGCAGGTCCTCGGTCAGGCGTTGACGAACAGAAGTCATGAAAAGTTACTTTGCGAAATGGAATGTGCTGCAAGAAGCCATTCCATGCTTTCAGAAAGGAACCTCGAGAGGTATCGCGCCTGCAGTGAGAAGCAGGAGGATGTCGCTTCCCGCCAGGGACGGCCAAACGGCAAGAACGTGCCCAGGCAAAAGTACGTATACGCGGAGAGGGGAAACTCCGACCTGGCCCTGGATCCGCGTGTTTAAGCACGAGAGCGGAATATCGCGATTCTGTCTGCATCTAGCGCGCCAATGACGCTTAGCCACTGCTCTTCGGCGACGAACCGCGTACATGGGCCAAACGTGCAGATTCGAATCTCTCGCTTAACGGCTTCATGTCGCAGCGAGTTCAGCACATCTCGTAAGATGGTGCCTATAAAGGGCGTATATAAATAGAATACGGTGCCGTCGGACAAGTCCGCCTCGCGCGCATCGACCTGGATAAACCTCACGTTGTTCAGGTTTAGCGACCGAGCGCTCTTCCGGGCACAATCGACATAGGACGGCTCAAGTTCGATCCCAGTACAACTAGCGCTAGTGCAAATGGAAGCCATCAAGGTAACGTGCCCCAGCCCGGACCCGAGATCGATCAAGAGGTCCCGTTCAGTGAGTGCTGTTCGGCCGATGAGATCAAAGATATGGCGCGCAGGCGTCGCCTGATAAGACACCATTTCGGAGTCTAACTGGACGACCTCAGTCGACGGCTCTTCAAACTGCAAGACTCCGCTGATCAATTCGTCCAGATAATCATAGCCTCTGCAATTCATGAGGTTAGCTGCGCCATTCCCATCGTTCATCCACTCAAGCAGTCTACTTCCGCCGGCGCCACGCTGAATATCTTGACGGATGGCCTCGTAGAGTCTGAAATTAACAGACTCCAACTCAGCGTAAATGGCCCTCGCCCGGCGATCAAGGCCTGTTCCGATGGGTTGCCCATCCGGAAGGCAGGCATCCAGGTCATCGAGGGCCTCGACGCGTTGACACAGACGCCGCGGTTCGTCCAGCGAACGATCTCGTTCCAAACGCCCAATGAGTCTCACCAGCGCTCTCTCGATAGGCATACGGTCACAGTCTGGTTCGGGTATCAATCTCGTCGTCTTCGCCACACATTAAAAAAAGGGACGCACCAAATATTCCATTGAACCTGCTGAGGCGCAATCGGCACGTTTTTGAATCTGCTAATTTTGTATCCCTACTATACTTGCCAAGACCGTTGATCTCAGGAATTCAAGTGTATCCTTGGACAGTGCATATCGCTCGCCGATTCGCTGGCAAACCGAAAACATCTGCGTGATTCGGGGTCGTCAGCGGAAGCCAGCCTGATGCCCATCGCGACGCAGAATATCGTTGCCCAGGATGTACTTCCAGTGCCGTCCGTGCCGCCCGCGAAAGCTCGTGAAAGCCACCTTCTGCCGCCTCGCAAAATCGCTAAGGCATTTTGAACACATGGGACGGATTGTGTGCCTATCTAGGCTCAGCAGTTCTCGATTGAGGTGCTTGGGTAAGTCCCGGTTATGTCACGGCTACTCCAGATATGAAGTATTGCTTCACTTCTCGGAGAGCGGCAGAGACAACTGGATGTACAATGCCGGCCGGAGGAACGCATGTTAACCGCCACTGCCAATCTGATTCTTCCGAGCACCACTACGGGCTCGTTTCCGCGACCGCGGTGGTTTGACACAAACATGTGGGGGCGCCCGCTCGATACCTGCATGCTCGATGTGCGCTTTCGCGAGAAGTTTCAAGACGCACTAGCGGTCGTGATCAGCGATCAGGAGCGCACTGGACTCGACATCCTTACGCACGGCGATTTTCATCTCGATGAGGATATGGCAGGCCGGGCCTGGCATCACTACCCCCTTCAGCGGTGGGCGGGCTTCGAAGGAGACTATTTGCAGCCTGAGAAGACAACGGCTCCCTGGCTTCACTATCCGCCCGGCACGCTACTGAACGAGATTTATACCGGCTGGAGATGGCCGCACGTTGTTGACAAGATCGAGCACAGGCCGCTTGACTATCCAAAATTGTGGCGGATGGCGCAGGGAAAGACTCCGAAGCCGGTCAAGTTTGGCACTTGCTGCTCGCAGGTGATGGCACTTTTCCTGGACATCCACACTCCCAAATACAAAGACAAGCGCCAAGTGATCTGGGATATGGCAGAAGCAATGAATAAGGAGTTGCTCGCGCTACGCGATGCTGGTTGTCGGTGCATCCAGATCGAGGAGCCGACATTCCACTTCATGGCGAACACCTACGGCAAAGACCACGAAGAGGTAAAGTTCATGATCGACGCGTTCAATCGCGAGGTCCAAGGGCTCGATGACGTCGAGCTATGGATTCACACCTGTTGGGGAAATCCAAACATGCAGCGCGTGATGGAAGATACGAGTTACGCCAAGTCCATCGAAATCTATCTGGAGCGGTGCCGGGGCGACGTGTGGACGCTTGAAATGAAGGATCGCAACCAGAAAGATCTCGAACTATTTGAGCCGTTCAAGCACGACTTGAAAAAGAAAATCGCTGTGGGCGCCGTCAGCCATCGCACGCTGCAGGCGGATCGGCCGGAAGACGTGGCGGGCGAGATCCGCAAGGCTCTGAAGTACATTCCGGCGGAGCGTTTGATAGTGTCGAGCGATTGTGGATTTGGCCGTCAGGGGTGCAACCGAGAGATCGCGTTTTACAAGGCGAGTGCGATCGCGCAGGGCTGCAATATCGTTCGGCGCGAGCTTGGGGTGCCTGTGACCAATATACCGGCGGCTGATCCAAGATTACAAATAGACGTGGTGCCCGGGCGAGACGTCGCGTGAATGACATTGAGCACTTCGTGGCCCGCCCGCTAGAAACCGATTCGGCGGCACTGGTCTTCCAGTGCGACTCCAGCTACAAAATCATGTACGCAGCAAAGTTTCTTTCGGGGCTCCGGTGACTCGCCCTTAACCGCGGCGCTGGTTAAATTCCCGGCTTCTAAGTACATGCAAATAAGAACGCCCTGTGGAGTGTATACTGCTGGCGCGCTGATAGTCCTTTCGCTTCACTTATGGAAAGCTTTATGAGATCCAAGCTCGAGGCTATTGCGGGCCCGATGAAAGGTGCCACGCTTTACCTCACCGACGAGCTATCACTAGGGGAAAACTCGGACCACGGTGCCTCAATCGATTCGTCTCTCGGGGGCCCGCGGTGCCTGATCAAGCAGGAAAACGGAGTTTTCAGACTTTGCAGCTCGGGAAATCAGCAAGGCGTGTTGGTCAACCGTCAACCTGTGACTGATCTGGTGCTTCGCAGCGGCGACGAAATCTCCATCGGTGAGTCCGTATTCCTCGTGGCTCTTCCCGAAGACGCCTCCCCCGTTTCCGACTCCGCGCAAGAAGCAGAGCCGGAACCTGGATCCGGCTCTGCGGTAATCTTCAACCTCGATGAGCTCCTTCCGTTTAAGGGGCTGCCCGCCTCCTCTCGCCTCGAGCCTCTGGGCAGTGCCGGAAACGAAGTGTTCCTGCATGCCTGCCGGGCGGTCAGCTCGATTCAGGATCTCGACGATCTCGAGCGCCGTCTGGTCAGCCTGATTTCAGACTGTGTGCCCGCGGAACGCGGCGTGATCCTGCTCAAGGGCCAAGTCGAGGGCGAATTTGCCGCAGTTACCGGCTGGGATAAACGATCGGACTCGAAACGTCCTGTCAAAGATAGCCGGCAAATTATCGATCGGGTTTTGCGGGAAGGCGTGGCCATCCTCAGCAATCAAACTGCGGGGAGGGTGGCGGGGCGAATAGAGAAAGACGCGGCTTCGTCAGACGAGTTCGGCGAATCACACGTGCGGACCATGCTGGCCGTCCCGCTGGAGGTCTTTGGCGCGGTTCGCGGTGTGATCTACGCAGACACCTCGGATCCTGCGGTGCGCTTTGGCGTGGAACAACTACGGAGACTGGCGGCGCTGGGCGGCCTGGCGGCACTGGCTCTGGAAAATGCGCGCCGTTTGCGTTGGCTAGAGGTTGAGAACCGGCGGCTGCACGCGGAAATCGATCTGGAGCACCACATGGTCGGCAATAGCCCGCGCATGCGCGAGGTCCACCGCTTCATCTCCAAAGTCGGACCTATGGATGCCACCACCTTGATTTATGGGGAGAGCGGCACTGGAAAAGAGCTGGCTGCGCGCGCCATCCACGATAAAAGTCCGCGCGCCGCCAAACCTTTCATAGCCATCAACTGTGCGGCATTGCCCGAGAATTTGCTGGAAAGCGAACTTTTTGGTTACGAGAAGGGTGCGTTCACCGGTGCCGTGGCGCAGAAAAAAGGCCGCTTAGAGATCGCCGAAGGTGGCACCGTCTTCCTGGATGAAATCGGCGATATCCCACTGACGTTGCAACCCAAACTCCTCCGCGTCTTGCAGCAGCGCGAACTGGATCGCCTGGGTGGCACGCGGACGATTCCGGTAAATGTTCGCATTATCGCCGCCACCAACCGCAACCTCGAAGACGCCGTTCGGGACAAAACGTTCCGGCAAGATCTGTATTACCGCTTGAACGTCGTGTCGCTCAACTTGCCGCCCTTGCGCGAGCGCCGCGACGATATTCTGCAACTCGCCGATTACTTTCTCAAAAGATTCGCGGCCAGGGCCAGCCGCCAGATCGTCGGATTTTCGCAGGAAGCCCGCGTGTGCCTCGAGCGCTACGACTGGCCAGGGAACATTCGCGAACTCGAAAATGCGCTGGAGCGGGCGGTAGCGCTGGGATCCGACGAACTTATCGTCCCTGAGGACCTGCCAGAGCCGCTGCTCGAAAAGGCCGGGTCCGGCAAAGTCGGCGGATATCATGAGGCGGTTGCCGACGCGAAACGACGCCTGATCACCAAAGCAATCCAGGAAAACGGCGGAAATTATACCCATGCCGCGAAAGCGCTGGGACTGCAACCCACTTATCTGCACCGCCTGATGCGCAACCTCAACCTAAAAACAGAAAACATCCGCCAAAGCTAAGCCAAACGCCCAAAGAGAATTGCGATGGCCTGGCTGTTCCGGTTGCGGCGGGCCGCCGGCCTGCCCCTGAGCATGCGAACCCGCCCTGATGTTTGACGAATAGGGTGTATCTGAAAAGATATGCCCAAAACGAAAAAGATATACCTGCCCCAGCGAATCCCGGCGAACGCGATGACGAGCACTCCCGTTAACTCAAGCTTGATGAACGATTTAGGGTAAATTGGCAACACTCGTATCCTCACCGATGGTTTGGTCTCCGTGTTGCTTCTAGTAACCGCGTCAGGAGGAAGAAAATGAAAATCAAAACAAATGTAAAAGCGGGACTCAATCCTCAGCCACTCCCGCCGCTTGAGTTTCGCAAGTACTAAGCTTCTCGCACGGAAGGAAAACGGCCAAGTACCTGCTGTCACGATTCATAAAAGGAGAAACTCCGTGAAAACCAAGACCCATGTCAAGGCGGGCCCCACTGCTGTAGAGCTGCGCAAGAAGTGAGCATTAGTATCAGAAATTAGAAAAGGAGAAAGATCATGAAAATCAAAACGAATGTGAAAGCGGGCCACAGAAAGTAAGCATTGGTGTCAGAAACCAGAAAAGGAGCAAGATCATGAAAATCAAAACGAATGTGAAAGCGGGCCACAGAAAGTAAGCATTGGTGTCAGAAATTAGAAAAGGAGCAAGATCATGAAGATCAAAACGAATGTGAAAGCGGGCCACAGAAAGTAAGCATTAGTGTCAGAAATTAGAAAAGGAGCAAGATCATGAAGATCAAAACGAATGTGAAAGCCGGACTCAATCCTCAACCGCTCCCGCCGGGCCGGATGCCCGTCTAGCAACAACTGCCATACAACCGAAACTGCCCGCTCGGTGATGACCCAGCGGGCAGTGCGGTTTTGCGACGATTTACCGCACACCAGCGAGAAGCGCATATAGCATTCTGGAAGCGGCGCTCGTCGCCAGCTACAGGAAGGCCCGGGTTCTAGGGGTGAGCGATCACCAGGACCGTAGGCGCTCGACGCAGCACACAATCCAAAGCCAGACGGACGTTCTCGGGATCGAGCGCCGCGAAGCTTTCATCGAACACCAAAATGTCGGCCCGCTGCAACAGGGCCCGTGCAATGTACAAGCGGCTGCGCTCGCCGTGGGAAAGTTGCCACCCGGTCTCCCCGACCATCTGCACCATGCCCGCAGGCATTTTCTCGAGCAGCGGACCCAAGCCGAGTTCGTGGCAAACGTCCGTGGCTTCTCGCAAATCTTCTTCGGTGGGCGGCCATTGCCGGCCCATCACGAGGTTAAAGGCAAAAGTCTCCGTGAACACGTGGTTTTCGTGGAATTGCGGCGCAGAGACGATATGCCTGCGCCAACCCTGGCTGCCCAGCGTCTGGCGGTCCAAGCCATGCAGCAGCAGGAGGCCCGACTGTGGAGCGCGTAGGCCGACAAGAAGCGACGCCAAGGTGGACTTCCCTCCCCCAGATGGACCTTGCAACAGAATCCGATCACCCCGCCGCAGAGCGAGACTGCAACCACGCAGGACAGGTTCGCTGCGGTCGGGATAGCGAAAGGTCAATTCGTGCGCATCCAAGACGCTCGCCGTCTTGTCTTCGGCTGCTACTGCCGATTGCGCGGAGTCGATGCTGGGAGAGCCACGCAACTGCGGCCGCGCCGCGGCGTGAAAAAGTTCCGCCACCTGATCCCAGGAAATGACCGCGTCGGCCAGCGCCAGCGCTCCACTCGTAAGCCGCCGAATCGCCTGGTAAGCCAACAGGATGCCGCCGAGAGCTATCGCCAGATGAATATCCGTGACAGTGCCGAAAGCGAACGGAGCGGTAATGCCCAGTAGCCCTGCCAAAAGCCATCCACGGGGCGCCAGAACCGTCAAGCGTGCCGCGGTGCTGTCCATCCTGGCGGAAAAATCGAAGTAGCGCTCCAGTGCTTCGTCTTCGCCTTCATGCCAATGTTCCGGCGCTTCCTGCGCCAGGCGAGTGCGGTGCCCAACCATACGTTCGGTCAGGTTGCTGGTAATCGCGAGCCGATCCTTCGTCCACTGACGGCGTTGTTCGAGATAGTACCGCGCCGCCAGCAGTGTTAGCGCCACCCAGGCAGGCAGGAGCAGCATTTCGATTAAAGCGCCGACGCCGCGTGACAGCACGAACTCGGCGGCCAGCAGTTCGATACCGGCCGTCAACCCTTCGAAACCCACGCTAAGCGAGAGCGCTTCCACCGCTCCCGATTCCATGACCTGACCGAGAAACTGCCCCACACCTTTGTGCCGGATCTCTTCGGGATGCAAACGCAGCGCACCGAGCAGCAGGCGCTGTTTGAAAAGTATGCCGCCGTGAATGGCCAGCCATCCCTGCAGCCAGGTGTTGAGCCAACGGAAAGGCACCAGCGTGAGCAATATAAGCGCCCAAGCGAACAACCAACCGCGGTCCAAGTGACCTGCCAGGGCGCCACGCCCAATCAGCCACCAGGAAAGGATCAGCAGAACATAGTTCACGCCATGGCCTGCGAGCAGTAGTGCCAAACCGCCCTGCATCCGCGCGCGTTTGATCTGACGCCAGAAGTCTGCTCCCGGCGAAGCTCGCAGCAGCCAGCATCCGCCGACTTCCTGCCCGCGCAGTCGGTCGCCGACCATCGCAGTCCGCGCGGATTCGCGCCGCGAACCAGTAATTCCCGCTTCTTCGAGCAACCGCTCGGCTTCACTTGCGATCGGCTGCTCCACTTCCGCACACAGTGCGTGCCGCACCGCTGCGGCGGAAAACTGCACGGTTCGCAGATCCGGCGCGAGTAGCGAAACTCGGCCACGGCCAGGGCCCGGCAGCAGAATCAGGAAACGAGAAATCCCGGCGCCGGGGAGCTGCACCACGGCGGGCCCTGCGCCTTCCAGCATATCGTCCAGTCTCTCGTAGGAGAGCGTGCACGGCTCCGCTTCAACGCCCAGCCAGTCGGCCACGGAGTCGATCCAATAGCCAAGATTTTCTCCCCTCGCCTCCTTGAATAGCGAAGCTGGCGGCGCGGGCACCTCGACCGATGCCGAGCTCAGTCCGCTACGGCGTGCCAGTGCCTCCAGACCAGCGCCGAGTTGCGACAGTGACCAGTAAACCTCGGGCAGCTTTGCGGTCATGGTCGCGGCCTTGCCGGGAATTCACTCAATTGCCCATGCTCGAGACGAAGTTGCCGCCAGGCACGGCTGGACCACAGACCCTGATGAAGCTCCTCCTCTGCTTCGACCAGCGCGCCATAGCGCGAACCGGTTTGTAGTGCCAGATCTTGCGGGCTGCCGTCCTGGACAATTTTCCCGCCATCGATCACCAGCACGCGAGGAAACGTGAGCGTTTCACTCAGATCGTGCGTCACGCAGAGAAGCGTCGCGTCCTGCCAGTGAGCTCGCGCCCGGGCCAGCAAACGGCGGCGGGTACTCCGGTCGAGTCCGCGAAATGGTTCATCCAGCAGCGCCAGTTGGACCCCAGGCCGCAGCAACGCACGGCCAAAGCGCACGCGCTGTCCCTCACCGCCAGAAACCAGTGCGCCGCTTTCTCCTAGCTCGGTCTGCAGACCGTCCTGCAAATTCTCGAGCAACTGTCGGAGCGCCGCATCCTCCAGGAGCCGCGCGTCGGGAACTACTTCTCCGTTGCCGTAGCACAAGTTTTCGAGCAGCGAGCGATTCCACAATTGCACAGCGGGATCAACCCATGCCGTCGCGAGGCGCAACCTATTTATTAGCTCGCTCTCGAGGAGTTCGCCGCCTATTCGCACTTCGCCTTGCGCTGCGCGATGCCAGCCCAGAAGCAGCCCCAACAGACTGGATTTGCCGGCGCCCGACGCGCCCACAATCGCGACGTGTTCTCCCGACGCAATCTTCAGATCAATCTCTTCAAGAATGGTGTGTCCCGCAGCACGAACTGTTACCGCGCGCAGTTCAATGGAGTTTATTTTAATCGAGGAGACGCGGCCTAACTCGGAGTTTGCGGTGCCGGCGGGTAACACCGAACTATGCACCGCAGACTGTTCTTCGGGCGCACCGAGCGGCTCCAGCAAACGTAGCGTCGCGTTGCGCTGCCACGGATACTGGCGCGCCGCTTGCGCGATCTCTTCTCCGAGCGCCGGGATATTCAACGACCAATACACCAGCAGCAAGGCTCCGCTGACCTCGCCGGCCCTCAAAACATATTCCAACATCAGCCAGGCGGCCAACGCGAAACCCGTCAACGACTGCAAACTTTCCACGCGCGCCACCAATTTCTGCAAACCAAAAGAGGCGCGCGCCCACTCCATCAACAAACCTTCATGCTCCCGGCGCAAAGCCCGCTCGGCGCCGTGCGTCCGCACCGGAATCAGTCCGAGGAGCGCATCCAGATAGAAGCGGCTGAGGGCTCCCGTGTGGTTGGCGACTCGCCAGTCAGCTTCGGTGAGTGCGGGTTGCATGAGCATCGGCAGCGCAACGGCCAGAACGCCCGCCAGCGCAGCAGGCAGCGCAAGCGCCGGGTCCAACCAAAAAATTCCCAGCACCGTGAGCACGAGTTCAAAAAATGAACGCGCCAATTGCCCGCCCAGCGGCGGCAGCTGCCGAATACGGTGCGTGTTATGGCTGCGCTCCGCCATGTCCGACGTCAGCCGGCTGTGAAAATAGCGATCGCCGAGCTTGGGTATTTTTTCGAGAAACGCCACGCGAAAACGGGCTTCCAGGTGTCTGCCCATGCGCAGCAATGCGGTGCTTGTCGGCAATTCCACCACCGTCACCGCCAGTGCAAAAAGCAGCAACGCCGCCATTACCACCAGCCTCTGCCCGGAGAGGCCAAATTTCAAAGGCATCACCAGCAGACTACGCAACAGCACCGCTTGAATCATTACGCCAAGGGCCGCCAATCCGAGCGCGCCCAGCAACGCCGCCGGGGCAAGCCAGCCGTCCTTGCGCAGCATACGCAGCAGTTCCGCTCCCGGCCGCGCTGACTTCTCCGAGAGTGCCGCGGATATATCCGCAGAAAGTGCCACCGGCGCCGGAGCTGCTGACGCGTGCTCGCGCCGTCCCGAAACGTGCACCAGCACCGCTCCACGGAAGAACACGCGCTCTTCCCCAGCTTCCGTCGGCGCTTCCCACACCGACCAATAATGCCCTGGAATCGCTGTTTGCCCTGCGAGGCCGTCGCGGCAAGCGTGTTCGAGCAGCCGCTCCAATACGCGCTGCGCCTCTCTCCCGTTGCGCAACACGCCGGAGCGCACCATCGCGTCAGTCGCCCGCGTTCCAGCGTCCAGACGCGCCAGCGAGCGCCAACTCGAATCTTTCATTGCATTGCTCACGAGTAAACCAGCAGCGCGCTGCGAAAACCCCAACTTCTGCAGCTTTCCTTTTATCGGGTTACTAAATTTTTCGGAGCGCGCCCACTCGTGCCAGGCGCTAGCTGGAACGGGCGAAACGTGCAGATATAGTTTGGACAGAAACTCCGCGGAGGAGATCCACTGACGCCCGACGCCTGGATCCATGACCTGCAACCAGCGGCCAAACTTCCGCCAGACCACCACAAAGTGCGTCACGCCATTGGGATGAACCACCACGGCGATGCAGGGCAGCAGCTTGGCTTCGCCCAGCAGCACAAAATCCGCAGGCACCATGATTTGCTCGGCGATTAGCCCCAGCTGCCCGGCGACTTCCTCGACGGTGTCGATGGAAGTGCCATCCACTTCGGTCTGGCAGGCCTCACGCAATCGCCCGTAGTTCACCGCAATGCCGAAACCCTCCACCAGACACTTCAGGGCCGCCGGGCCGCAGTCCATGGCGGAAGTCTGCACCACTTCGGGGACAAACAATCGCCGCCCGCGCAACTTCATTGCCGAGCGCCTGTATCTACGCTCGGGGAATTGCCTTTGGATTTAGCCAGCGAGCTTCCGGCGATCCGCAACACGAGACTCGCAGGCGTGATGCTTTCCACCTGCACTTCAACCGAGCCGGGAAGCCCGTGTTGCAGCGGAATGCGCGAGCGGTCATCCGCCTTAAGCGCCAGTTCCACACGAATCGTGCCGTCGCGGATTTCACTCGCCACGCTGGTGACGGTCGCGCCAACGCTGCCGTACTGTCCCCACGGGAACCCCTCCAGCCGCAAGCGCGCCGTTTGTCCGGGAAGTATGTGACCAAGGGCCGCGGGAGGCGCGAAATTTGCCACCACGTGCAGTTTTCCCTCCGGGACCACTGATCCCACCTGGTCGCCAGCGCGCACGAAACCTCCGACGCGCAACGGCGCAACCTCTCCTAAAGTCCCATCGATCGGCGCGCGAATGTTCCGGCGATCCACCTCCTCTTGCAACCGCTGCACGGTGACACTTGCTGTTGTGCGCTCGCTCTTGATCTTGTTCAGGTCGCTGGTCAGCTTCTGGATCTGCGCGTCGCGCTCATTCAGCCGTGTGTGTTGTTCCGATTCCAGGCGCGCGATAGCGTAGCGCAGTCCATCGGCCGCGGCGCGCCGCTCCTGGGCGTCCGCCAAACTTCGATTGACTTCCGCCTCGGACGTGACCCCGGCAGCAAATCCCTTGCGCATCCGTTCCGCTTCGCTCTGCGCAAACTGCGAGGCGGATTCCGCTTCGCGAGAGTGCGCGCGCGATTCCTCCAGCGCTTGCTCGGCGGCCGCCTTTTCGTTCTCGTAGGCTTGCTTCTCGGAAGCAATCTGCGCTTCGATCGCGCTGATCTGCGGCCGCGATCCGGCAACCTGGGATTGTTGCTCGCCGAGCTGAAACTGTTGGCTCTCCGCTTCCAGCTCCAACAGCACGTCGCCCGCTTGCACGTGCTTGCCGAGGAGTAAACTGCTCGCCACAATGCGCCCACTCACCGCCGCCGCAATGGGGTGAACCGCTTGGTCCACTTCCAACTCTGCTTTGTCAGACACTTCGTACACCGACACACGAGCGAAGAAAAACCACACCGCCCACAGCGCCAGCAGGATTGTACCGAGCAACAATCCAAAATAGGACCGGCGCGAATTGTCTGCTTCCAGGAAACGGTCAGATCGCGAAAAAGCGGACGCCAAAGCCTACCCCCTTTCGACGGTTTCAGGGCGAACGGACTCACCCTCTCCATGGAACCGAAGCTTTTTCTCTTACCACTTGCGGAACGCAGTACAAAGCGCTGACAGACACGCAATCCAAGACTCACTGCCCGCCGATTACCGTAGCAGATTACTCCCAGCATTCAGTTCCGGAGAAGAGATTTATATCAGAGGAATCGCTGTGGGTTGAAGCTCGGGGTAGCCGCTCAAGACAGCGGAAGAAGCAGCTTTTCGCCGTTGAGATTGTATTCCAACTGATATTTCGCGTTTTTCTTGCGTTGGGGCACGGAAAAATACAGATACCCTGCAACCGGCGCTGCCGCTTTGCCTTCAGGCAGTCCCTTTTCGGTTAGTTCCTTTTCCATGATCTGACGGTCCCGATCAGTTGACACCGGCACAGGATTTGGATTGCTCACTCCCACACCCGCTCCTACGGATGTGTAGACGCCGTGAGCTCTCGTAGGTTGGCCCGTGGCCGGATCCGTGTAAGTGCCAGATTCATACCCAACACTCGCACCGCTCGTCACTTGAACGGCGGAGCCGGAACGAGCCTTCTTCTGTAGCAAGGCAGCGATCACGATGGGGCTCCCCGGCTTCTCGGGCACATCTTTCCCTGACTCAAATATAGCGAAATCATCCAGCGACAAATCGAACTGCGCTCCCTTTTTTGGATAGAAGGCGAACTCCACGACAAGACAGCAGCGGTTCAAATCTGAGAAAAAAGCCTTGGTTATCTGCTTAGGTGGAAGAATCTGCGCTCCAATGTTGACGCTGTCCCGCTGGGCATGAGTGTGATAGCGATCAGCGGAAGCCCGCGGCGCGGTACCTCTGGGCCCCGCCTCTTTGTCCTCCGTATTTTGGCCAGTAGAGGATATCGCGGACATCAAAAGCGCGATCTGAAACAGGACTGAAAGAAGCACAAACCTTATCGGGCGCATGAGCACCTCGTTAGCGATTAGGATTGCTCGGATCGAACCAGCGAAACGTGCATCGCAGGACTCCCCTACCGACGCCGCCAACCACATTGTACGCCTCTCCTGCGTTTCTATCCCCGACGAATTGCCACCAGCGCAGGCCGGCAGGATTACGCGCTCCCGGCGGCCCATTTTTCGCCGTCCAAAGGGGCGACCGTCTTAGTGGGGCTAAAATGGATCCATGAAAATCCGCCCCGGCCAACGCCGGGGCGCAACAGCGATGTGCCAAGCCGGCCACGACGGTGGGAAGGCCTTGGACGGAGGATCTCCTTTCATGCACCAACGGAAGATCAGGGCACGATAGGTGAGCGTGATTGCCCAATGAAACTCTCACCAAGTGATATCGCACCCCGCGAGACTCTCGGCGCCATATTGGGAAGCGACTCAGGTCTGCGGCCCAGATCGAGCTTTGCTCACTAGATAGAGTCGACAGACCGGAGAAGGTGATGGCAGTACATTGGAGATATGAAGCGCGTGGCCATTATCGGTCGTGGAGCCTCAGGCAAATCGACTCTCGCGGTGCGCTTGGGCGAGATCACCGGGCTGCCGGTAGTGGAGCTGGACAAGGTCTTCTGGCAGCCAGGTCTTGTGGCAACACCTCGCGATCACTGGATAGCGATCCAAGAAAGACTTGTCGCGGAAGAGGAATGGATCATGGATGGCGACTTGGGGCTGTACGACGTTGTCGAGATCCGGCTTCGTTCGGCGGACACGATTCTGTTTTTAGATTTTTCGCTCCTCCGCTGCGTTTGGCGAGCAATTCAGCGGTCGCGCGAGCGCCTCGACTTCTGGCGCTGGCTCTTGGCGTATCGCTGGCAAGGTCGTCCGGTTCTCATGGAAGCGATCGCTAAACACGCAGTCCATGCGGACCTCCATGTATTTCGGAACCCTGCGGCGCTGAGGAGGTTTGTAGCGGAGATAGCGCGCGAATCACGGCCTGAATAGCACAATCCGAGAATTGGCCGTTTGGGGATGCGTTGGCACGAATTGCCGCTGCTGTACGATACGTACATGCGACCGCCGAGATTAGTCCGCCTTGAATGTCCGCGTCCGCCATAGCCGGCGAAATGCCACCACCACAGATGAATTATCACTTTCCTTGGAACCGCCGCCGCAAATGCCTTTCCAGAGGCTTTTTGCAACTGCCAGAACTGCGCGCAGCCGCGAATGCTAGGTGGGCCGAGCTTGCGAAAACGGTCTGCGGCGTTCGTCAACGACGATTTGCTGATTGATCTCGGGCCGGACATTATGGCGGCGTCGGATATGCACGGCTGTTCTTTAGATAACGTACAGTATTGCTTGCAAACGCATCTGCACGCTGATCCTCAGGATCTATAGCACCTCCTCTCTCGCAGCCCAGACTATGGCGCGGTTGGGGTCTTGTCTTGAATGTCTAGGCCTCCCAAGAGACCGCGGAACGAGCTGCAGAGACGTTTGAGAGAGACCTTGCGGGCTACAGTTTATTGTCTCCTGAAGCAGAGAAGTGTCTTAACTTCAAGATGCACCCAGTCCAGCGTTTGGAGCCTTTTATGGTTGGCCGTATTCAGTGATGGCCCTTCCCGCCAACCAGTGCACCCGGGATGGGAGCGATGCTGTATTCACATGCAGAGTCGTGGCGTGTGTTTATAATCGTGCCGTTTTGCCGCGAACTGCCCGCGGACATGTTGGCCGTTAAATTCGATTTCGTATTTCCCAGAGACGCGCCTGGCGTCGGGCATGGCCTCGTCGTCTAGCCAAACCTTTCCGCGGGCGAGGACTTCGCATTTAGCGTCGGCGATACATCCATTGCGATAGACATAAACGTCTTTCCACGTTTCCTTCGGCACGTAAGGGATACCTGGAAAGCCCGTATATAAAAATAAGAACAGTTTTCCTGGCGCGGGCGCGCCGTCGACTTTCGCAAGAAAAAATCCAACGCCGTCGCAGTACATCTCGAAATGCCCGGTTGCATTCTGTCCAGAGGAGGCTGTTGGGAAAACCGCAAGCAATAGAACCACAGCGCTGAGGCAGATCCACATTCGAGCGAACTGTGGAACGTTCATATGACGAGTGTAGCAGCAGCCACGAAGTGGGGGGCGGCAAAGTGCGCGTTGCACTACTTCACGATAACGCCGATGCCGAATTTACCGCTGGAGTTAGTGACCCAAAACGCTGCCAATAAGAGAAAAAGCAAGAAACGAATCGGTGTGCGAATATGGCCTATGGGCTTGCTGCGCAAAATATCGCTCTCGATTGCGGCTCTAGTTTTGCTTCCGATAGTCGGAGTTTGTATTTGGTTGTTTGTCTATACGAGAGACTTGCCTGACCTCGACCACCTATCTCGGTTCGCATCGAGTGTCGATTCTGTGGTGTCAGATTCTTGTCTCGAAGCGCCTTCTACACCCCTATCCTTCGAACGCATTGGCAAGGTGTTTCAGGATGCGCTGGCTGCTGCGGAGCTCCGCGTGTCGCTGTCTGACCAAATCGCACGCACGTTGATGTGCGACAGACGTGAAACAGCCGCAAAGTACGAATTGGATACGGTTCGGTTGAGTTGGCACATCCGACGACGTTTTTCGCAAGAGCAATTGTTCGCTGTCTATGCGAACCGAGCGTACTTCGGACCGGGAGCAACGGGTATTGAGGCAGCCTCTCGACAGTTTTTCCACAAAGCCCCTGACACCCTGAGCGCCGAGGAGGCCGCAATGATAGCGGGACTGCTCCGAGCGCCGGCATCGTACTCACCATACAAGCACCCTGAGAGGGCGTTGGAACGAAGGAACAAAGTCTTAGAGAGCATGGCGGCTCAAGGAAACCTCAGTGCGGTTGAAGCGGCGAGAGCAGCAGCGGCTCCTCTCGGCGTCGTCGGTCGCCTATCAGAAGAAGAAAAATCGCTTCTCCCCCACATGCCTGATTAATGCCGTATCCGAAGGTTTGCCCTGCGGATCCCAACATGGATGACGTGTCCATTCCAACGCCAGGTGCCGAAGGCACCGCTCATTTCTTGGTCGCCAAAACCCCGACTAGGCGGCGCTCGGCGCGGTCGCATCCGGCGGCTACCGGCCGCACGATCGAGCCCCATGGTTTCGACATGCTGTTTATGATGCGATTGGCGGCGGATTGTATCAACCGTGGCCAGTTTCCCGATGTCTATCGGCCAGTATGTGCCGACTGCATCGCCGCGATCCGCTCGTCCATCTGCCGCGTGAGGTGCGGCGTGATGCCGAGCATCCGCTGAACCACCATCAACTGCCCGCGGTGATGCATCTCATGTTCCTTGGGCGCGATCAGCATTTCGAACCGCGATTTCACCCGTGGCTCCATCCCTTCCGGGTACTCGACCTGCTCACCCAAAAAGGTCTCCGAGGCGCCTTCCAAAACCTTGGCGTACTTCTCGCCCTCGGTGCGCAACAGTTCCAGTATCTGCGCCTTTGTGCGCGGCGCCTTCACTTCTGCTTGCAACTTGTCCCTGAACCCGAAGAAATCGAATCCAACTAGCGTGCTGCGGTGGTCGACCGCATGGATCTGCTCCGGCACGCGCGGCATCACCGCAATGTGCACCAGCGTCTCCGCTATCGAGCGGCATCCCTCCGCCGGACGAAATCCGTACTTCTCTTCGGGGATCTCCTCGGCAATTTTGATCGTATTATCGCGGACCGTGCGGAACGATCGCGCGAGCTCTTTTCCTCCGTAATAAGTCATGACTGACTTTTCCCTCCCGAGTGACTTCGAGACTAGTTTATCGCGCCGTCTGGCTGCTATAAAGCCCGATGCGTCTCTTCACCGGTCTCGATCTGCCGTAGGCGGTCTTTCACAACGTGGAATAGCTTCTCGAGTTCAGCATCACGGACTTCGAGCAGCCTGCCGAACACCCAATCCGCAAGCTTTGACGATAATGTCCCGACTGTCCTCGACCGAAGTCACAAACCCAGCGTTGTCGCGGTCTGGTCGAGCCACAGCCTTGATTGGCGCACCCTCACAACACTCGAATCTTCCGTTCAACGCACCAGAATCAACTCCCCCAGGGCGATGCGGACGTCACTTGGGACTGCTGCACTTCCCCCGCACTTCCCCGTACGCACTGGCCTGAAAGTTGACAATTTCACGTATAATCCGCTCATCCTCGCAGGTCAAAGGAGGCTTGAACATGGCGCTGAAATACAATGTTAGGCAAACTAGCGATGTCACGATTCTCGATCTGAACGGGCGCTTGAGTCTCGGTGAGGCAGTAGCCTTCGGTCCCGGTAGTGGGGTCGTACTTAGCGAAACCATTCGCGAATTGAACAAGAAGGGCCAGAAAAAGATTCTACTGAACCTTGCAGAGGTGACTTACGTCGACAGTTCAGGCGTGGGACAGCTCGTGGGTGCCTTGACGACTGCGCGCAATCAAGGTGGCGATGTCAAGCTTCTAAAGCCGTCTATCCAAATCCTTGATCTACTAAAAACTACCAAACTGGACGGCGTGTTCGATATCAAGGAAGACGAAGCTGCCGCGATCCAGTCGTTCTCCAATGGTACAGGAGCAACTGCGTAAGTACCACACCGTCAGCTCTCATTGCGGCTTGCAGTGCCCACCGGCATGGGCATGAACCGCAATGTCGCGGAAAATTGAGCTGTTTGACCAGCCTAGCGCCCGCGAGACGCTCGACTCGGACGGTCGCCCACTTCACCTTTGTGAAAACCACATAGAGTGCTATTGGAATTTCTGGCCATCATTTCGTGGCGCTATTCGAGACATTTGACCAGCTCGAAAGCGCCTAAGTCGTCGGTAACGCCGAATCAAGCGGAGATGTGGTTCCCAGGTCTCATTTATAAGTGAAACCAAAAGTTTGCGAAATTCCTTAGTGAAGTGGCTCACCCTGCCAAATGACTCCGGTTTCGTCCGAGAAAGCTGCATAGCTCCATTGTTTCGCTGCCGTGTCTTCCAATCGTAGGTCGTATCCCTGGCCGTCTGCGTGAACGTTTAGCCGCAAACTGTATCCAGGCAAGATTTCTGGCATGTCAGCAAAGCGCAGGTTGACTTCCTGCGGGTAAAATCTTAAGAGCCACTCGTTGAAATATTCTTGCTGGTGTCCCAGAAGAGTAGGCCATGCTGCGTACGAGCCGTATTTATGGAGCTCCGTTACTTCGACTGTGTTAATTGTCCTTACGAGGCCCATGCCGAGTGCACGGTGGAGTTTTTCCTGGTCTGTTTTCTCGGCGTTGGTGGAAGCGTCCTGGGCGAATTGAGGCGTCAGAACACCGAGAGCCAACACGAGCAAGACCGTGCTCAAGAGGATTCGATGTTTCTTCATGTGGGTTCTCCTTTCGATACGCCGGGGCAAACGCACTCTTAACAAACCGATTGGCTGACTGTCAGTAAGAACTGTTCTGCCTGGTAAACGTTACCGTCCATCAAGTGATTTCAAGAGAATTAAGAACTGCCTATCGATGGCAAAGCCAAAGGAAAAATCCGCAGACACAGCCCAGAGGAACGGTAAGGACCAGAAACCCACGCGCTTCTGGTAATCCTACAAAACCCATAACGAGCAAACCAACCACAATGACTAGTCCAATGGGATGACCAGTCCAGAGTCCTGCACCGAAACGACCGAAGGGAATGACCTCGGCAGGATGAGGCAATAGATCCCGAGAGGCTTTTGGGAGAGAGTGGCGATAGGTGTTCATGGAAATCATCTCCTGAATATCCTATACGCCTTGCAAACGTACACGGCAAGCATCTTCACGCTGACGACGCTGACAGCAGAGTCGACGCTACCGTCCATCTCCTGGCCTATTGCCGGGCCAGAGGCGCCGCTAGCGCGAAGTCCGAGTCTTGCAGGCGCAGTGCGAGGTCCTTGGAGATGATGCCGTCTCGAAAGGCACAATTCAGGCAGAGGTAGGGTCCCTCGCCGCACCTGCGGTTTCTGCTACTCGACCAACGAGAATCAAGTTTCCGATTACGGCTGCGTTTATCGGGCACTTGCCCTCTAGGAAGAATTCCCTCCAGCGTAGCTGCGCGATACGCTCTCGCGTAATCCGCAAATCTTGGGCTCCGCTTCAGTGTTCGCTCAGACCACGAAATCAAAACATTTCATTAAAATTCTCCGTGGTCCCTGCGATGGTGGATAACGGACACGAATGTCCCGGTGTCATAGGTTGCGGAACTCCACGGCACGCTCAAAACAAAATCCGCGAAGTCGCCGCAGCCGTCAAAGCTGACCGTAAACGTCGTGCTGGCGGTGCCTCCCACCGCGAGATCGCCCAACACGATGGGATAACCGCTCGGCGGCGTGACCACCGGCATGCAACGCTCACCCCCAAACTGCTGCAGCGTAAATCCGTTGATCTCTGTGAAGTAAGCTATGCCCACGTCCCCGTTCGTTGCGGTCATGGTGAACACGCGCGTATCGTGCTGCTTGCCTTTGTCATCGGAAACGGAAAACGACAGGCCGTATCCCGGTAACTGCGTCGGATCGACAATTCCCCAGTAAGCGGGCTTGGCTTGCAACTCTGTATCGAAGGGCAGAGGCGCATCCAGCCGGTCGATCGGGAAACTATCGAGCCAGGTGTCGTCGTCCGCAAAGCCCCAGAATGTGACGGCGCTTATCTTGCCCCGCAACCGCCGTAGCGCGTCAAAGTATTGTTTGTAAAGCCAGCCCTGCTCCGCAATCAGCGATGGCGGCACGGTTGGCGCGTAGTTCGAAGTGTTGTCCCCCGCATTGTAAACACTGACGTCCATTTCGGTAATTTGCTGATCGATGTCCCAGAAATTCTGGTGAATCGTGTCGATCGCCTGAACCATCGCGTCTGCAGACGGATAGTTGATGTCGTTGTGCATCTCGTGGCCGACTCCATCCAGTGGAATGCCGCGCTGGCGAAGATCGCTAACGACACGAACCAGACACGCCAGCCGGTTCGGATCGGTCGTGCTGTATTCGTTGATGAACAGCTTCGTTCCCGTAGGCGCGTACTCTCGGGCCGCCAGCAGCGCGACATCGATGTATCCCTTGCCGAGCACCTGGTAGAACGGGCCGTGATAGAGACAATCGGGTTGAGCGGGATCGATCGGTTCGTTCACCACATCCCAGGCATACACCGCTGTGCCGAAGTGCTGCACTTCGTTTTGTATGTGCTCCTGGATGTTCGCGGTCACCGTAGCCTGATTGGCGGCGGAATTAGTGCCGTCTCCAGTGGCGTACGCTGGGGTCTGCTCGCCAGTCGACCACACCAGGTTGTGCCCTCGCACGCGCATCTCGTTGCACACCGCCAGGCCCACTTCGCTGTCGGCGTTTTCGTACGTGTAGGTGCCCTTGGTGGCTTCCACCGAACTCCACTTCATGTCGTTCCCTGAAGTGATGCTGTCGAAGTGCTTCGTCAAAAGCTGTGCGTGCGGTCCCGAAAGATCCGTCAAATCCACCTCTGCGCCCACCGGGAAGAACGGCGAAAGCGTCTGAAAAATCGAAACAAGGTTAGGCTGAATGGTCGGCGGCGGAACGTACGTAAGCTGGAAGTCGTCAACATAGAACGCCACTAGATCGTTGCCTGATGTCGGAACGGTCTGCAAATAGAGATACGCAGCCCCCGAATCGTAGTTGCTGGACATGTTGTACCGCATCACGCTGATCTGGTGCCAGTTCCCATCTGCAGGAATGGTCACGCCCGGGTAAGCCGTCACGCTCGGATAGCTGGTGTTGCCGTCGAGCGTAACCTGCAGGCTCATGTTCAGGATGTGATTCGAGCCGTCGGTCGGCACCAGCATCACCCACACGCTGGCGTTATACACCGACCCGTTGTACATCTTGTCGCTGACATTGATTTGCGGCCCGTCGTAATTGGCGATTCGCCCGGTGATCAGCAGGCTGTGCGTACCGCTATGGGCCTCCGCCGTCGTATTGGTCAGCGTGGAACTGCCCGTACGCGAACTCCACCCGTCCAAACCGCCATCCTCGAAGGTCGTGCTGATCCCGCTGTTGTCCTGCTGGCTCGGACTTGGCGGTGCTGGCGAGAGCTCGCCGATGGTAACGTCATCAATGTAGAAAGAATCCGTCGCGCTGCTGGACTGTATATACAAGGTCAGACTTGATGGCGGACCAGGCAAATTGCTGAAGCTCAATGTGCCCTGGACCTTGGTCCACGCGGTGCTCGAAAGCGGCCCGGACGTCGCCAGATTGCTATACGAACCCGAGCTGTTCGCGCAGTTCGTGGTCTTGGTCGAAAGGGTCGCCGTCGGATTACTGTTGTCCGGCGCTGCCAGCAATACGTAAGCTGTAATCTGATACGACGCGCCCGCAACCACGTTGTTCACGCTCAGCAGGTTCAGGCTCGGCCCCATGTAACCCGCTGTGCGGTTCGAAACGAGAAGGCTGCGCGCATCGCCATTCGGGTCGACGATCGGCGGAAGGCTATTCGCAAGCGATGCAGAACCAAATGGCGTCCAGCCATCCAGGCCGCCATCGGCGAAGGTGTACGTGGCTATCGGCGTTCCGCCCGGCGGCGGCGCCGTCTCCGTAATCCCCACCTCGTCCAGATAGAACGATTGCGCTGTGGTCGCTCCGACCAACTGTGCGTATAGCAGCAGTCCGGTTTCCGCGGTGCTGACCGTGTAGCTCCCGCCAATTTGCACCCATCCGGAACTCGCTACCGGCACTTGGTAGGTTCCTACGGTGTCGTAGCACGTCCCCCCGGAACAGCTCGGATCGCTGCGCTTTATCGTGAAGTTCGCGTTCGTTGCCGTTTCGCCGCTGGTGAGCATCACGTATCCCGTGATCGTGTACGTGGCTCCCGCCTGCAGCACGCCATTCAGCGAAACCGACGGCCCACCCGCGCCGCTTGAGCTGGTCGTAGTCAGCAAACTGTATGATCCGGAATACGCCGCGGCAGTGGTTGCCACCGGTGTGCTGGCGCCATTGAATGATGTCCAGCCATCCGCTGTTCCGTCTTCAAAGCTGTACGTCACTACCGTTTGCGCGCCCGCACTTCTGGCCCACAGGAGCGCGAAAACAACAATCAGAAAACCGGCACGCGCGATTTGATTTGCGAATACTACTGGCGACGACTTGCGAGAGGACCAGAGCATGGCGATTCTCCTTTACAAACACGACGGCCCTAAACTGCCTATCGTGTACGTTAACGGTAACTGCTACGTTTAATACATAGATTAGGTACTTCCAGGGGAACCTACTTCGGCGAACGACAGCCCTAAACTACACCCGCCGTATAGGTGCATGTCAAGCTGCTTATGTTTTAGGAGCTGTCCTAGCAACAAACAGAATGTCTAGAGTCAACGTGAGGATGCCGTTGGAGACTGTGGCTGAGAAACAGTTCGATTTCGACGCTGCTTTAGCCTTCCTCAAACTTTGGCCAGAAGCCAGACCGCGGGCAAAATCAAGATTAGCCATGGAATGACAGCGACAATTGTCGTGACAAAGATTTAAAGCATTCTGACCAGATGCCTTAGACGGTGCCTCCGCACCGTGTCCCGACTTCGTCAAGTTTGGGGCTTTTGACTTGGTCGATTTGTTTTCCTTCGCTTGGATTAATTTCTTCCACTAACTTCTCAAAGCCAATTCCAGCCAAGACTTGCTGGGACAGTTGGCTGATCAACCGCTCAGCTCCTCAGGGCTTGCTCGGTTCCTTAGCCGGGGTTTGCGGCGTCGCTGCCCCTTTTTTGTACACGATCTTCTTCGTCCCGCCATCACAGGTACCGACTACTTTTCCGTCCACGTCCTGGTCCGTGGCCACGATTTCCAGGGAGTACCCTTGGACGCCCTTTGCGTCCAGTTTCGCTGCGATTTCAGTCTTCAGTTCTTCACAAGGCTTTGCTCCCTGCGCGTAATTGCACGCCGGCACAAATAACACCCCAGCAATGGCTAGCCATATTTTCATCTTGGGATCTCCCTCTTCGGAAATTCAGGGCCGACACCCAGCATACCAAATCGAATTTTGCCCAGCCGCTCTCCTCACGTTCCCGTTCCCGATTTAGGCAACCTCCCTCCTCGCCCGTCGTACTGCCAGTCAAACTGTGGCCGCCCGGGTTCCCTGCATTAACACTCTCTGCTGGCCCGGGGAAAGCAAAAAATTTAGCGACGCATAGATGCTTCAACGATAAACTAGCCAGAGTATGCCGCCGAGTTTGGATTTTGTACTGTCTTCCGTGCACGGCACCGCGACACAAAGTTGCGGTTTGCGGTAGATGATGTTGGTGCTACTCGTGTTGGTTTGCCGATCCGGAAGGCGAATCGGGCTTGAGCCACCGCATGAACCATTCGAGATTGCGCAGCATATACTCGCGTTCGAGGGGCGGCTCGAAATTGACATGCCCTCCTCGAGGATAAACGTCGAACTCTACCGTTTTGTGCAGCGTCCTGAGCGCCTTATAGAATTCTTGCGCTTCGCTGAGCGGAACTCGATTGTCATTTTCCCCGTGCTGGATCAGGAGCGGCGTCGAAACATTGCGCACGTGCGTTATGGCGGAATGCTGGATCAGGGACGCAGCGTCTTCCCAGGGGAATCCGAAATACTCCGCGATCGTGTCTCCCGCGTCGGAGAAGTAATAAAGATTGATTAAGTCGCTCACGCTGGCCGCGGTGGAAGCCGCTTTGAAGCGGCTCGTCTGCGTGACGATCCAATCGGTCATGTAGCCGCCGTAGGAAGCGCCCATCACTCCGAGGCGGTCCGGATCAGCGATGCCTTGCGCAATCATGGCGTCGACTCCGGCCATAATGTCCTTGTAGTCGTCCTCGCCCCAACGGTTGATGATGGCCCGAAATCCAGCGATGCCGTAGCCTGAGCCCCCGCGAGGCATGGGGAAGAGAATGGCCATCTCCGCCGCGGCCATGGCTTCGACCGGATATGGGTCGACTTGTCCCGGGATATGAGAGAACTGTGGAAAAATCCCATACGTGTAGCCGCCGATGGGCCCGCCGTGACAGTAGACGACCATCGGGATGCGCTGCCCGTGCCGATAGCCAGGCGGAGTCAGCAGCAAGCCCCAGATTTCCTTGGCGTCAAACGATTTCCAGTGGACCGGCTCGAGGTCGCCTAATTTCAGGTTGCGTAACTGAGGATTGATTTCCGTAAGCTTACTGGCCCGGCCGTTGGGCATGTTCATGACGAAGACATCGCCCATCGTGCGACTCTCCACGGAGCGGTAGGCAACGCGCCGACCGTCGGAGGAGATGCTCAGGGAATAGTTGACGACGCGCCCAGGCGTGACCATCTGAGGACCATCGCCATCTAGCGAGACGCGAAAGATGGCCTGCTCGAACATGTGCTCGCCGGAATCGTTGGTCTGCTCGTTGGGGATATAAAAAACCGAGCGGCCGTCCGGTGCCCAGCTAAATTCGTTGACCCAAACCTCGCGCGAAAGCGTGAGACCATGAGGCGCTCCGCCCGTTCCGTCCGCAGCGACGACATAGAGGTCCTGGGCGTTGATCATTCCTGGCTGGCCACCGGAAGAAATAAAAGCGATCGATCGGCCATCAGGAGAATATTGCGGCATGCGGTTGGTGCCAGGCCGCCGGACAATCGCTCGCGGCTCGCTTCCACTCGTCGAAATCGTATAAATGCCTGAATTGTAGGGCGCTTGGAAACCAGTCTCGTCCGAACCTGCGTAAACCAGATTTTTGCCATCGGGAGCCCAGTGAAAGTCCAACACCGTCTTGTCAGCCGGGGAGATGGCCCACGGTGCGCCACCGGGAATCGCTTGTAACCAGAGCCGCGGTGGCCGCTTGTTCTTATCCACATGAATCACGAAACTCTTGTTCTTTTTCCGCTGCTCTTCCTCGGGCGGAGGTGGGTCAGCTCCAATAAAGGCGATCTGTTTTCCGTCCGGTGACCATTCATAACGGGTTACCCCCTCCATAAACGAGGTGAGTGCCCACGGTTCGCCTCCTGCGGGGAACATCGCCATCACCTGAGGAAGATCGCCGACGTACGCAACGAAGGAGAGCAAAGAACCATCTGGGGACCAGCGCAAACAAGGCGATGGCAAAGGCTTGTTGAAGATTCGTGTGCTATAGGTCAAACGCAGCGGCGTTCCTCCCGCGGCGGGAATGCGGTAGAGAACGGCTTCATGTGATGCCGTTTCAAGCGACGGCGTGGAGACCACATACGCGACCTGATTTCCGTCTGGGGAAATTCGCACATCAGAGACGGAGGAGAGGCGCATGAGATCGTCCACCGTCACCTGCGCAGCGTGCATGCACGCGGGCGCAATAAATGACACTGCCAAAAGGACCCACCGAGCTTCCCTGTCGATGCTCATCCTTGTTGCTCCCCTCGCTGACGCACGAGCCAGGCTTCTGACGAGACGCGGCGTCCTAGCGCGAGATATTTTGGCAGTCTTATATCACAACGTCGGCCGAATCGCCGGGTTGAACGGAGATGTCAGAATCGTCTTGGCATGCGGATAGACGTGTCTTCCATGCGCCGCCCTCTGCGAATGGAGGCCACGGCAAAAGCGCCGGTGCCATGGTCGGTTCCCACATTGACAAAACCAGCGTTGCGCCCGATGTCGTAAATACCATAAGGATAGGCGCGAGGAACTCCGGGGCTGGGAGGTCGTGACCCTGAACCTTGCGGCTTCCCACTAGTGAACAGCTTCTTAATCCAATCATGCAGTTCGCATTACCGGCGGATTTATTGTTTTGCCAGCATTATCCATTCCTCGCAAGATTGTTTCGTTTCCTTTAGGTCAGCGATGTGGAGCTTTCCATTCGCGGATTTGAGTGAACAGGTTCGTTCCGGCATCTTCAAGAGAGAGGCACAGGGTCTTGTTATTTGTGTCGTCCTTTATCTTCCATGTTCCTATCATCCCGAGCGTCGGAAATTCCTTCCAATCTTTCACGGATTTTTCTGCGCGCACCTCTCCCACAATTCTCTCCGCGCTCTCTATGACGCTGGGAGCCGCCACGTCAGCAGCGGACTTGTGATGGATCACGCGATAAAAGAGTTCATCCACTGCATCGAGTTCCGGGACCAAACTCTCCTCCCCGAGGTCTTGTACGCCCTCGGGAATCAACCGGACGTTCCAGTCGGTCTGGCGCTCTTCACACATTCCGCAGGAAAAGAAGGTGCGAAAGAACTTCTTCTGCTGAACCTTCAGAAGATCGCCTTCCACCCTCGTACTGACCGACTGGTCGACCATGAAAGCGTAGGCTCGGGCAATCTGCGGCCGCGCGGTCATCCCGTCCCAAACCCAAACGCTAATCTGTGCTCCGACGGTACCACCTGCACTCTGCGCATACGTTCCGTCGATGTAGAAACGGGGCTGGCCGCGCACATCGTTGGGCAGCTTTCCTAAACGAGGCAGAACCGACCCGGTGCTCCCCGAAGCCGCGAAATAAGGCCCTCGCCCACCGTGCCGGGCATTCTCCGGACGCCAAGCCGCCAGAATCACAGCCTGCTCGCCGCGGGCCTCCTGAGGCTGCGCGGTGCTCCATGCCAGGTGATAGTGCCCATCTGACTTCGCGACGATGAAAACGTTACCAATGGGACTCGGCGCGACCACGAGAAAAGCGTTCTCGTTTAGCTCGAGGTACTCAGGCTCATCTCCATCTGGGACAAGCTCGCCAAGCGCTGTTTTCAGACCGTCCGGCCCCTCCGATGGATGTGCGTCAAGCCAAGCAGCAACCCACTCGCCAGCAAGGGACCACTGTCGAGCCAACAGTTTGGGGGATTCCGGATCGCTATCGATCCAGGAATCAAAGACAAAATGTTTTTGAAGTTGGGAACTGACAGCCTTGTATTCACTCTTGAGCTTGTCGAGGTCCTCTTGCGGCCAGGCTGGAACCGACATCATTGTCAGCCACACCATAAAAAACAATGCCCTACGAGCACGTCCGTGAATCATCTGGGGCTCACCTGCTGCGGTAGAACTGAAGGGTAACTTCTAACCATTTCGCAAGTCCAACACGACTTCGAGCGCAGTCAAACTTTTCCACACGGTCGGGGCAAAAGGGTATGCGGCAATGTCCACAGCAATTGCGATGCACTTCCTATCAACCGTACACTAGGAATGGGACGATTCGGGACAAGAGTCTTGAGCGAGTCTCCCGGGGTAACCTCATGTTTGAACGGTACACGGAGAAGGCGCGACGTGTGATTTTCTTCGCGCGCTATGAAGCGAGTCAGTACGGCAGCCCCTACATCGAGACTGAACATCTGTTGTTAGGGCTTCTACGAGAAGACCGAACTCTTGTAAAGCGGTTTCTAGGTGAAGTCAACTCCGAAGTAGGAATTCGTGCAGAAATCGAGAGGCACGTCACGCCACGAGAACGCTTCTCTACTTCGGTGGAAGTGCCTCTGACACGCGAATCCAAGAAGATTCTGAACCTCGCCGCCGAAGAGGCCGATAGACTGGGACACCGTCACATCGGGACTGAACACATACTGCTTGGCTTATTGCGCGTGGAGGATTCCCTTGCTGGCAAGATTCTCCAGGCAAGGGGTGTCAGAGTGGCAACACTTCGAGAGCAAGTGGCAAAAGTCTCGGTTGAGAGTATCAATGTACAGCCAAAATCAAGCAGGAGAGCCATGGCTACTCTGGACAGTTTCCTTGCTGGGCTCAAAGGGCACAAAGCGGAGGAACTGTTGACTTTTTTCACCGAGAACGCGCAATGCGTGGACGTCCATGGAGAACGATGGAATCGCGAGGAAATCCATAAGGAATTTGAGACCCTGTTTGCCCCCTATGCCAAGAAAAATGCCACTTACATAATCGAAGAAACCCTGGCGGATAGTAGCGACCTGCTGATTGTCATTGTCCTATGGAAAAACGCAGTCCTCGCTAGCCTAGAGCGGGTCTGGATCCACAGGATGAGTGTGGTCCTTGTTCCTCAAGGCGATGATTGGGCCATCATGCTAGCGCAAGTGACTCCGGTTCATCCTAAGTAGGTTCGTTATGAAGCTCGCCCACCTGGCGAATCTGAAAAGCCGAACCTAAATGAGCGTGCGGTTTGTTCTTGCGCCGCAGGCTGCGCTCGATCTCGTCGAAATCTGGCGTTACATCAAAAAACAGACCAGCCTCACAATTGCGGACCGCGTTGAATCCGCCATCCGCGAAAAAATAGTATTTCTTGCCGGAACCCCTGGTGCCGGCCACAGGCGGAAGGATTTGACCGACGAAGATGTGAAATTCTTTCCTGTCTACTCTTATTTGATCGTCTATCGGCCCCCTCAGCCATAATTTCGGCGAGCGCGTAGCCGTCGTGTCTGGCCCATCCGTCACAAAACCTCTGCGGCCATTTGCCCACCGCTTCTTCATCTGCTTTGGACTGCCGTGGCGAATCAGGACTGCCAATCGAATTGGCTCACCCGCCAGCCCGAGCCTTCCCCGAGGATGGCCCCCACAAATCCCGCGGCCGGTTGGAACGACCACATCGTCCATCGCTCGGAATCTGGGCTTACCAGTTTTTCAGGCTGGCCAGGCGTAAGAGAGACGCTGAAAGACTCCAGCGTGATGCGCAGTCCTGCACCGCGAGCTTTGACATAAGCTTCCTTGCGCGTCCAGCCAAGAAAAAATCCTTCGGCGCGCAATTCGGCAGGAAGCGCACGAAGTTCGGCGAGTTCGCGCGCAGAGAAGAATCGCGCGGCGATATCATCCGTCGCAAAATCGGGCCGAATGAACTCCAAATCAATGCCAACTTCGCGACCCAGGCTGAATGCGAACACGGCCAGACCGTGCGAGTGCGACAAATTGAAGCGAGCAGACTTTGGGGTAGCCACCGCATCGAGCGCCGGTTTCTCCTGGGGCCCATACCGAAATCTCAGCCCTGCGGGAGCACAGGACAAGTATTTTCCCAGCAGATCCCGCAGTATTCCGCGTCCCGCTACGTAATGATTCCGGTCGCGCTCAAACAGAAATCTTTGCGCGCGGCTCTTTTCATCCTCCGCTAAAGTGGCTTCCAGCCGATGAAGGGTGGCAGGCTCGCACGCGAGCGAGGCTCGCCAGACGTGGACTTCATTCGGTCCCAAGTGAAGTTCTGAAGGAGCCGATTGCCAATCTGAACCGCTCGCCTCATATCTCGACAGGTCCGATGAGATGTGGTCTCTGTGAATTTCATGCTGCAAGGGAGGTTGCCTGGATTGCTTTGTCGATGGCTCCACTCAGAGCGTCGGCCAGATGCTTCACAAATGGCTCAAGAAGCATGCCTGCGGGATACACCGGCAGGCTGATGATCTCCTGCCCACCGTGCGCCAATTGCCTCCATTTGAGTTCCGGCGAGGAATATCTCGCATACTGGACCATGGGTCGAAAATCCGTAATCTTCCCCGGATAAGCGCGCGGAATATAGGTCAGGATTGCTCGATCGTTCGCCTCCCAGATCCTCGCCAGCGCTGCGGATTTGCCGCTGCTCTCGCTCAGCGTCTTTCCAAGCCTCCCGAGCAGCACGCCGCACCAGACGTACGATCGTCTTCGCAGCGCTTTGAATTGTTCTTTGAAGAACTTTACCTTTCCCTGAAAGTCTAGGAGGAAGAAATTCATTCCGTAAAAGCTGACTCTCTGCGCAAGGTGATACGTCTCCCGCCAGACCGAACCAGGGAGAACACCCGGCCAGTTCATGGTATCGAACAGCGCCAACAATGCGGTTCCCTCTCCGAGAGTCTTGAGTTGCTGGGCCATCTCCAAGGCGATGGTCCCCCCCATGCCATACCCGCCAAGATAGTACGGCCCGCGCGGTTGAATTCTGCGTATTTCTTTGACGTACAGCGCCGCCATCTCTTCGATTGTAACGACGTGCGGAAGCTGTTCGTCAAGCCTTTGCGCCTGCAAACCATAGAATGGCTGGTCGTGGCCCAAGCGCCGCGATAGGTCGCGATAGATCAGGACATGGCCTCCTGCGCCGTGAATGCAGAAAAAAGGAGGGCGTGAGCCTTCGCGCTGGATCGGCACCAGGGGCCCCCATTGGGCCGATGAGTCCTTGTCCTGCAGGAGCTCGGCGAATTCCTGAATCGTCTGTGCGTCGAAAAGAGAGGAGAGCGGCAGTTTCGCGTGGAACACTTTCTCGACTTCAGAGAACATCCGCACAGCCAGCGGCGCGGTTCCGCCCAGCTCAAAATAATTCTGCTGCAAACCAATCGGTTGCACTCCGAGCACCTTCTCCCAGATTCTCGCCAACTTCTTTTCAATTTCGTCCTGGGGTAGCGCCAGTTGCTCTGAGGATGGCTCGGCGGTGGCCAGCCTTTGTTGCACGGGGACAGGTAATTGACCTATGTGTGTTTCGGGGTCTCGAACCATCGCTTCGAGAATCTTGCAATAATCCTGCAGAATGCTCTGAATTGTCGCGCGTTCATACAGGTCAGGGTTGTATTCCAGCTGGGCGCGGACTCCCTCGAGCCGCTCCAAGAGCCCCATCTGCAGCTCAAAATGTGTGCCCAAAGCAAAATCCGGAAGGGGCACCACCGTCAGGTCGCGTAGTTCTCGGGGCTGCAAGAACGCCTTTTGATAGAAGAAATAACATTGCGAGAGCGGGTTGCGGCCACGAACTGAACGCACTTGTAGTTTTTCCAACAGCACTTCGAATGGCAGGTCTGTATGGCTGAGCGCATCGAGCGTCACTTCGCGGATACGGTCCAGCAGCTCTCGTACCGTGGGATTCGCAGACAGGCTCAAGCGCAGGGCGACCAGCCCTGCAAACGGCCCGATGAGAGCCTCGGTTTCATTCTTGCGGTTGGCGACAGGAGAAAAGATTACAAGATCGTCCTGCCCCGTGTATCCGTGCAGCAAGGCGGTGTAGCCGGCCAGCAGGGTCATGAACATCGTCACATTTTCCGACTTACCCAGGCTCTTGAGCGAACGAATCAAGTCCTCGGGCAACAGCAGCGTTTCCATCGCTCCTTCGCGAGTCGGGCGATTGCTCGGGGGCCGGTCGGTTGGAATATTCAGCACTGCCAGCGGCGGTGCGAACTGCCTCTTCCAATAATCAAGCTCTTTGTGTGCATTGTCTGAAGCGAGCCATTCGCGCTGCCACTGGGCAAAATCGCCATATTGGATTGTAAGTGGAGGCAAGGAAGGCTCGCGCCCTTCCCCCAGTGCCTCGTAAATCGTCCACAGCTCCCGCTGAATCACATTTTGCGACCAGCCATCCACTAGGATATGGTGCGTGGTGAGAACCAGCGCGTGCTCTTGGACACCCAGACGGAACAAGCGCGCGCGTATAAGCGGCCCTTGAGCAAGATCGAGGGGCTCACTGGCTTCGGCGCGGATCGCTTCTTGAAGTTTGACGCCCTGATTCCCATTGACGGCCTCCTCGAAGGGCGTAACCGGAACAGCAATCTTTTGCGACGGCGAGATGATCTGAAACAAATCGCCGTCACTGCTCGCAAATGTCGTGCGCAGTATTTCGTGGCGCTTGACGAGAGCCTGAAGACTTGCCTCAAGTCTTGGCACATCGAGTGTGCCAGTGAGCCGGACGCACGCCCGCATGTGCAGGGCGGGATTCCCCGGGGCCATTGCTTCGAGGAACCAGAAACGGCGTTGCGCTTCGCTCGCAGGCAGCGCGCAGGATTCTTCGCTGCCTTCATCGTGCAAGGTAGCCACGGCTGAAGCAGACTCGGGCGAAGGGGCCATCTGGGGAGGGCGTCCTGTTCCGTGCACTTGGCCACCTGTTGTTGGCAACGAACCAGCTCTACCGACAGGATTTGAAGGCGTTCCACTCCCCTCTTTTCGTTCTTTGGCTAGCTTTGCACCTTCGGACGATGGAAATTCAGAGAGGCGGCGCTCCGAATTTTCCGCGATCAGTTCCAACATTGCTTTGTAGTCACCTAGCAGGCGTGCGATCGTGCTCGCTTCGTATAAGTCCGTGTTGTACTCGCAGGCGAGGCGCCAGCCCTCGTTTCGCAAAACGAGGAAAATATTCACGTCGTACAGCGCGCCCTGACATTTGGAGGGAATCACCGTCAACTTGATACCCGAGAACTCCAGCGGTTTTACTGGATCTCTTTGGCAGATGAAATTCAAACGAAACAGTGTATGGTGACTGGGATAGTCGTTAGGACGCAGTTCCTTTAACAACTGTTCAAACCGCAGGTTTTGATGCGCGATGCTTTGCAGTGCCACTTCCTGCACCCGGCTCAGCAGTTGAGCAAAGCGCGGATCACCCGACAAGTCCATGCGCAAGACCACGCTGTTGATGAACATTCCGATCAGCCGTTCGGTCTCGACATTGGTCCGGCCCGCGACTTGCGTCGCCACCCCGAAATCAGTCTGCCCGGAATACTGCTGCAGCACCATGGACAAGGTAGCCAGCATGGTGTTAAAGAAAGTGGCGCCCTCCCGGTTGGCAATCTCTCGAACGGCGTCGGTGAGCTTCACGGGCAAGAGGATTGAAGTGATGGTGGCCTCATAAGTCGGGAACGAACCTCGAGGATGGTCCGTCGGAAAATCGAGCAAAGGAATATCTTTGAGCTGCGTTCTCCAAAATGCGAGTTCCTCCTGCATCACTGGCCCTTGCGCCTGCTCGCGCTGCCAGATCGCGTAGTCCCCATATTGGATGGGGAGCTCGGGAAGGGTGGGCTCGAGGCCACGGGAGTACGAATCGTAGAGAGCGCCAAGTTCGTTCGAAACCAGACCCACCGACCAGTAGTCAATTACGGTGTGATGCGGCGTCACCAGCATCACATGTTCGGTGTCCTCGACGCACAGCAGGTTGACGCGAAACAGGGGCCCCATCCGAAGATCGAATTGCCATCGTGCTTCCTGGAAGGAAAGCCGGTCAGCCTCGGCGTCTCGCTCAGGCTTCGGCAGATGGCGTAGATCGATGACCGGCACTTGAATCTGGAGCGATGGTTTGACGACCTGCGCGGGCTGACCGTCCACGACCGTTAAAACGGTTCGCAAACTTTCGTGGCGTCGCACGATGTCATTGAACGCGCGCTCGAGAAACGCCACGTTCAGGGGACCCTGCAATCGGAAGCGCACAGGTACGTTCCACGTCGGATTGCCTGGATTCTGGCGGTCAAGACCCCAGAATCGCTCCTGTCCGAACGAGGTTGGGAGTACGAAAACGTCTTGCGATTCCGCACTCCTGGAGTGCTGGTCCGCGGGCGGTGGAGTTATGCGGTCCGAGGAAGTCACTCTTTAGGTTCCTTTCCCTTCATACCGCGAGTTGTTTCTGGCGATACTTGTCGCGCGAGACGGGCACGATTTTAGGCACCGCGACCTCCACTGCCGCCCCGTCGCTGTCTGCTTGAGCCAGCAGCGATGCGATAGTTCTGTACCTCAGAAATTGCGCCGGTGCGATCTGGATTCCAGCCTTGCCGGCTCGTGCAGCGATCTGGAATATGTGCAGCGAATCCGCCCCAAGTTCAAAGAGATTGTCGTGCACCCCGACGCTCTCCACATGCAACACCTGTCTCCAGATGTCCGCCAGCGTTTTCTCCCGTTCCGTACTCGGAGCCACAAATTCTCTCTGGCGCACCGATCGCCTCGTTTCCGGAGCTGGAAGGGCTTTCCTGTCAATTTTACCGTTGGCCGTGAGTGGCATGGAATCTATGCGCACGACCGCTGACGGGAGCATGTAGTTCGGCAATTTGCCCGTGAGAAATTCGCGGACGGCCGTCACGGACATGGCTTGCTGATCGCTGGATAGATAGGCCACTAGACGCTTGTCGCCCGGAATATCCTCGCGGACCATGACCACAGCCTCTCGCACTCCCGGATAGCGGGCCAGGGCCGTTTCGATTTCCCCCAGTTCGATACGGAAGCCTCGCAGCTTCACTTGGTGGTCCAGTCGGCCCAAGAATTCAAGCCTGCCGTCGGACCACCGGCGCACGAGGTCGCCAGTCTTGTAAAGGCGCGCGTTAGCGTCGGTGCTGAAGAGATTCGCAATGAATTTTTCCGCGGTCAGCTCCGGACGATGAAAATATCCTTGAGCCAGCCCGTCGCCGCCAATGTGCAACTCACCCGCTACGCCTATCGGAGCCAATTGGCCGTTTGGGTCGAGAACATAGAATTCCGTGTTATCGATCGGCAGGCCAATCGGAATTGGCCCATCCCCTGCCTTCACTTCGTCAGCGGCCGACCAAATCGTGGTCTCCGTTGGGCCATACATGTTCCACACCGAGATCGCGCGCTTGGCCAAATCATTCGCAAGTTCGCGAGGAAACGCCTCGCCCCCGCACAACACCTTCAAGCGGGGTGTGCCAACCCATCCGGCTTCGAGCAGCAGCTTCCACGTTACCGGCGTAGCCTGCATCACAGTGGTTTTCGAGGACATCAGCAGAGCAAGGAGTTGATTTCCGTCGGCGGCGGATTCACGGCTGGCGATAATCAACTTTGCGCCGACGCATAGAGGCAAGTACAGCTCCAGTCCCGCAATGTCGAATGAGAGTGTAGTTACTGCTAGCAAGGTGTCCTGCGCCTCCAGACCTGGCCTCTTGCGCATGGAGTTGAGAAGATTGACCACCGCGCGATGCGGAATCTCAACACCCTTTGGCTTGCCTGTGGAGCCCGAAGTATAGATTACGTACGCGAGGTCATCGGACGTGACCTGGGCAGGCGGAGCGCCAGCACTCTCCCGCTTGATCTCCTCCCAGCTAGTGTCTAGATAGACTAAGCGCGTTCCACCGGTCGTCAAGTTCTGCGCCAGTGTTTCCTGGGTGAGCAAAACAGGCACGTTTGCGTCCGCCAGCACGAACGCGATACGCTCCACAGGATACGTGGGATCCATTGGGACGTAAGCACCTCCGGATTTCATCACGCCCAATATAGCGACGATCATATCCAGTGAGCGCTCCACAAAAACTCCCACCATCACTCCGGGCTTTACGCCAAGCTTTCGCAGGTACCCCGCCAACTGCTCCGCGCGCTGGTTTAGTTCCGCGTACGTTAGTTGCTGGCTCCGAAACGCCACCGCTACAGCTCCTGGGGTGGCTTCGGCTTGCGCTTCAAATAACTGGTGCACGCAGGAACTCCGCGCATATTCCGCACGCGTCGCGTTCCAGTCGACCACGGACTGCCGACGACCAGCTTCGTCGAGCAAGGGCAGAGCAGAGACCGGCTGATGGACATCGGCCACCATGCCAAGCAACAGAGTTTCGTAGTGGCCCAACCAGCGCGAGATGGTAGCTTCATCGAAGAGGCCCGTGCTGTAGTCGCAGTCGAGAACCAGCCCATCCTTTGATTCCACCACGTTGAGGAAAATGTCGAAATTCACAAAACTTTTCGGATTGGGATCGATCTCCACAGCAAATCCCTCGAACTGCAATCCATCCCCAACGCGTTCGAGATTGAATTGCACTTCCGTGAGCGGCAAGCGGCTAGGGTCCTTCGTAAGGGCCAGCTTTCGCACCAGCCTACCGTAGGTGTAATTCTGATGATCGTAAGCCGCGAGCAGTGTCTGGCGAACCTGCCCCAGAAAGTCGGCGCCACTGGGGTCGCCCGTTGTGCGGCCGCGCAACGGCAAGAAGTTCACGCAATGCCCCACCAGGACGCCATCCTCGATCAAAGACTGGCCCGCAGCAGGTATTCCGACGACGATATCGTCCTGTCCGCTCAGCCGGCTCAGAAGAATCTGAAAACCCGCGAGCAGGGTCACAAACAACGTACACTTTTCCCTGGCGCCCAGCTTCTTGATGGCGCCGTACGCCTCGGCGGCGATTTTTCGGCGGCACGTCGCTCCTTGATATTCCCTTATCGATGGATGAGGCCGGTCGGTTGGCAAGTCTAGAAGTGGCGCAGGTTGTTGAAACTGATCTAGCCAGAATCTTTCTACGTTTGCGCCTTCCAGACCATTCAGAAAATCAGTTTGTGACTTCGAGTAAGCCGCAAAACTCATAGGAACTGGAAGTTCGCATGCCACGCCGCGTTCGAGCGCGTTGTATAGCCTAGAGAGTTCATCCAACAGGACGTTTATCGACCACCCGTCGCAAACAATGTGGTGCGATGTGAAGATCAGAAGATAGTGCAGGTCCTCCATCTGAATTAACTGTGCTCGCACCAGCGGGCCACCGCAAAGGCTGAAGACGGAGTGTGCATCCTCCCGAATGATCCGCTCGACACAGGCTTCCCGCTCGGTTGCGCCTAGAACGCGCATATCGATGGTCGGGATTTCCAGTTTCCATTGCGGTCCGAGCCGCTCGACATTTCCCTCACGGCTGAACGTTGCTCGCAACGCATCGTGGCGCGAGACGACTTGCTGCAATGCCTGCTTGAACGCCGACTCATTCATTCGGCCTCGAGCATGCAAGGTAAACGATTCGTTATAGCTGCAGGAGGCTTCCGGCCCAAGCTGGTCCGCGAGCCAGACTTCGAGCTGTGATTCGGTCAACGGAATCTCGATCGTCTCGCGCAACTGCCCCGCGGCGACCGCGACAGGCTGCCCCTCGATGTAAGGTGCAGGAGATTTCTCTTCCGGCTCGGGCAGAACGCCACCCGCTTGCATTTCCGCCACGGTTTCTTCAAACGCGCGCACGATACGCTCAATATCGGCGTCGGAGTGAGCGGTTGTCAGAAAGCAAGGAAATCCTTCGAGAAGATAGATCCCTTTCTCGCGCAAGTGGTAGTAAAACAGGCTGCCGAAGCGGAAGTCAGGCGGAAAACTGAAGTAGAAAATACTGGCGAAATTCTCGATGTGCGTCGGCACCTTTTTCTTCTCAAAAATATCATTCAACCGCCATATCATCGCGCTGGTGCGCTCCGTCAGCCGCCGCTGGAGTGCAGGCCCCTCTTCTTTGAAGTGCTGCAGTACGGCCTTCACCGCTGCGAGCGCGAGCGGATGGCGCACAAATGTACCGGCGAAGAATGTCACCCCTACCTCTGGGAAGGACTCGTCGCCAAACTGCCACATGCCGCCGTCGAGCGCATCCATGTACTTCGCCTTACCTGCGAGCACGCCGATGGGCATCCCACCGCCAAGCACTTTTCCGTAGGCAGCCAGATCGGCACGAATGTCAAACAGCGCCTGGCAGCCGCCAGGATGGACACGGAATCCTGTCACGACTTCATCAAAGATCAGACAGCTGTCCGATTCCTCGGTGATCTTGCGCAGTTCCTTGAGGAATCCGACAGGCTGAAGATTTGGATGCCGGCTCTGGACAGGTTCAACCATCACTGCCGCGAGTTCGCGTGCGTTGGCGCGGATCCATTTGAGCGATTCCTCAGCCCCGTACTCCAGGACAATCACGTTGGCCGCCTTTTCCCTAGGAATGCCCGGAGCAACTGGCATCGCTTGCGGCACTCCGCCACGCTTGATGCCCTTGACGAGGACTTCATCAAACATGCCGTGATAATCGCCCGCAAAGAAAACGATTTTATTTCGTCCTGTCACCGTGCGGGCGACGCGCATGGCTGCCGTGACCGCTTCCGAGCCGGTGTTGCAGAACGTGGCACGCTCATTGCCGGTGAGTTCGCAGATGGCTTTCGCCACTTCGCCAGCCAGCAATGTCTGTGGTCCGATTTCAAATCCTTCGTGAAGCTGCTTCTCGATTGCCTTCTCGATGAATTCCGGACGGTGGCCGAACATGATCGGTCCAAATCCGTTCAGAATGTCGATATATTCATTTCCGTCTACGTCCCACAGTTGGGAACCCTGAGATCGCACCGCGATGATCGGATAGATCATCTCCTTCCACTCTTGACGGAATCCGGTAACCACGCGCGGGTCAGCCAGCGGCACGCGGTATTCCTGCGTCTTCCGCTTCGAGCCGGCCGTGCGCTTTGTGTAGCGCGCGATGAGCGCGTCAATGTGCCGGCGCTGCTGAGGCGTGAGCTCGCCCGACCGACCCTTCGGCAACGGCTTGAATGGCGTGTAACCCTTCACCTCGTTCGAGTCCATCAAGTTGCAGGCAGGCGGGTCTTCCGTGATCGATGCGACGGGTACCGCGGGTGAAACCCTGGACACCGACTTCGAGCGAACAGGAGACACCGCGTCAGTGACTGTCGCTGGGACCGGTGCAACCGGTGAAGCTGCTGCCGCCCCCAGCGTTTCCAATTGCTTCGCGAAGAGCTGATTCATGGTCTGGAGCTGTTCACGCATCAAGCGTTCTATTGCGGATTCAGACCTGGCGGAATCTGCATTGCCATTTGTGACTGCTGCTGCAACCGGGACTTGCAGCATGTTAAGCGGCACGACAGCCGCCACGGCAGCGGGAGCCCGCGCACGATCCACGGCCGGCTCTGTGGGTTCGGAGAGGACATTGGACGGCAGCTTGCTATCGACGTAGCCTGCCAGCGCGTCCAGAGAGGACTGGTCGCCCAGCAACTGACGAAATGTAATTTTCAAGCTGAACTTGCTTTGCAGTGACTGAGTGACTTGCGTGAGGAATAGAGAATCGAAGCCCATTTCGACGAAGCTCGTTGAACCATCCGACTGCGATAGACTGATGCCCGAAAGTTCTTCAAAAATATCCGTAAGAATCGTGCGGATACGCGACACGCGGTTGGATGCGTTTGCCGTTGCTGCTGATATGTGAGTCGGGGCGTTCACTGGCTCTCTTCCCTCCGTGATAATGGATTCGAGTCGCGCCGGTTGAGACGCCGCCGGCAGGGGGGCCGCAGCGGACGCACTCAGGTCTTCACCGACAGGCGCTTCCAGCCAATAGCGCTTTCTTTCGAAAGGATAAGTGGGTAATGAAATGCGCTGGCGACGATCTCCAGCGTGAACCGATTGCCAGTTGGGCTGCACTCCCGCGAGCCACAGTGAACCCAGTGCGTTCATCAGGTTCGCGGCATCGCCTTCGCCCGAGTATCCATCCGAAAGTGTGGACGCAACCATCTGATCGGCTGAAGCCCCGGCGTGCTGCCGGGCCAGAGTGGCCAGAGCGTTGCCGGGGCCGACCTCCAGCAAAATGCAGTTCGAATTCTTCTTGAGCTCGATTACCGCTGCCGAGAATCGAACGGCCTGCCGGAAATGGCGCGCCCAGTAAGCCGGATCAGTCGTTTCTTTTTCGGTGACCCATGTGCCGGTAACGCCGGAGAGATAAGGAATCTGCGGCGGGCTCAAGCGCACCTGCTTCACGCGCTTAGTGAAAGGCTCCAGGATTGGATCCATCATCGCCGAATGGAATGCATGGGAGGTTACGAGCCGCCGGAAAGCGATTCCCTCCGTCGAAAGCTGCCGCTCCATTTCGTCCAGTGCTTCAAACGGTCCCGCAACCACGCATAGCGATGGTGCGTTCACAGCCGCCAGAGACAAATGGCCGTTGAGTCGGGCGCGTAACTCCGATTCCGAAAGACGCACCGACAACATACCGCCGCTAGGTAGCGCCTGCATCATCCGCCCGCGCGCCGCCACTAAAGCGAGCGCATCCTCGAGAGAAAACACGCCAGCGAGACATGCGGCGACATATTCCCCTATGCTGTGCCCAAGCATGGCGTGCGGTCGGATGCCCAAGCTTATCCATAGCTGCGCCAAGGCGTATTCGACTGCGAAGATTGCCGGCTGCGCGATGATCGTATCGGTGACGCGGCGCTGGGCTTCTTCCGAAGCGCCACCCACCGGGTAGAGCAGCTGACGTAGGTCGCAGTCCAGATGCGGCTCGAGAATCGCCGCGCAGCGGTCCACGGCTTCACGGAATATGGGCTCAGATTCGTAAATTTCACGGCCCATGTTCGAGTGCTGGGAACCCTGGCCCGGAAATAAGAAATACACCGCTGGATTCTCGTTGGAACAAAGGCGAGTCTGCACGCGCTGGCGATCGCGAGTCGTGAGCGCGGAAATCGCCTCCTGCATATCTCGGGCGACGATCGTGCGACGGAACGAAAAGGCTCGCCGCCCCGCTTGCAGCGTCCATGCCGCATCCGCCAGTTTCGTGTTCGGGGCGGCCTTGAAGAATTCAACGAGATTGTCGGTCGCTCCATCGAGCGCGGCCTGCGATCGTGCGGAAATGACCAGGAGCTGGAACGAGCGCTTGGGAGCCTCGGAAACCCGCGTGGGGGCTTGCTCGAGGATCACGTGCGCGTTCGTTCCACCCACGCCGAATGCGCTCACCCCTGCTCGCCGCGGTACTCCATTCGTTTTCCATTCCTCTCGCTTGACGTTGACATAGAACGGGCTGTTTTCGAGATCGAAGTTCGCATTCGGCGCGGTAAAATGGAGTGTTGGCGGAAATATCCCGTGGCGCACGATGTGGGTTGCGTGGATCAGACCGGTTACGCCGGCGGCGATATCCAGGTGGCCCACGTTTGTCTTAGCTGTGCCTACGGCGCAGAAGTGCTTCTTTGAGGTTCTCCCGCGAAAGGCTTGCGCCAATGATGTCAACTCAATTGGATCCCCAAGCGGCGTCCCTGTGCCGTGTGCTTCCACGTAACCGATTGTTTCTGGATGAACTCCAGCGGCTTCTTGAGCAAGGGCGATCACGCGCGCCTGTCCCTCCACGCTGGGGGCCGTGTAGCCCACTTTTGCTGAACCGTCATTGTTCATGGCGAAGCCACGAATCACGGAATAAATTTGATCGCCATCGTGGACCGCGTCTTCCAACCGCTTGAGCAAAACCACGGCGACTCCACTGCCAAATACCGTCCCCTGGGCGTTAGCATCGAAAGTGCGGCAGTGGCCGTCGGGCGAAATCATCCCACCTTCTTGATAAAAGGAGCCGCGCTTCTGAGGGAAAGTAATGGAAGTACCCCCCGCGAGAGCCATATCACTCTGATAAGTCAATAAGGACTGGCACGCTGTACAGATCGCCAGCAGAGAGGTCGAGCACCCGGCCTGCATCGTAAAAGCCGGCCCGCGCAAATTAAATTTGTAAGCAACCCGTGTGGAAAGGAAATCCAGACCGTTGCCCATCATCTCCAGATAGTTGGCTGTCTGGTATGCGCCCGTAAATTTGTTGATAAAACCAGGGCGCGTGCAAAGGTGAGATAGGAAGTAGGTACTCAAGGTGCTTCCCGCAAAGACGCCCACAGCTCCCGGATAGGTGAACGGATCGTGGCCGCCGTCCTCAAAGGCCTGCCAGCAACACTCCAGGAAAAGCCGCTGCTGAGGATCCATAAGCTCCGCTTCGCGAGGATAAATGCCGAAGAACTCGGCATCGAACAGGTCCACGTCATCGAGTATCGAGCGGGCACGCACGTAATTCGGATCGTGCGAGAACTCCGCCGAATTGGGGACTTCCAGATCCTCGACGCGGAAAGCAGAAATGGCTTCGATGCCGGCGAGCTGGTTGCTCCAGAACTCGGCCACACTCCGGGCGCCCGGAAAGCGTCCGGCCATGCCGACGATCGCGACGCCTTCGAACAGCGGGCCGTTTGAATTCTGTGCCCTCACGCCGCACCGAGCGCCCGGCGCTCTCGCGACTGGGTAAATGCATCCCGTTGCTTCTGGGCGCGCTCCCGATGTTCACCAAGCGAAGAGCCAGCGGGTTTAGGCTCTTCCAGGTGCCGAGCCAGCGTCCGCACCGTGGTGAACTCAAACAGATCAGTCACGGGAATTTCCACGTGAAGCATCTTCTGTAGATTTGAATGCACGGCAAGCAACAAAAGTGAATCTCCGCCCAAGTCGAAGAAATTTTCGTCGAGACCCACAAATTGAGCTAGCAGAATGCGCTTCCAGAGGTCGGCGATACTCTGTTCTAACATCGTTTTGGACGGTTCTGTTGGCGTCGGTGCCTCGGACAAAGGCACGGGCAGAGCAGCACGATCCACCTTCCCGTTTGGCGAAAGAGGCAGCGAGTCCATGGCCACGAACAGCGCCGGAACCATGAACTGAGGCAGCTTCGAAGCGAGATTCTCACGCAATTCGCAAACCGAAAGGCAAGTCTTCGTACTGGAAACGTAGTAAGCCACCAGGCGCTTAGAACCGTTTCCGTCTGCGTGAGCCACGACGCAGACGTCCTCGACGCCCCTCTGGCTGCGCATCGCCGCCTCGATTTCGGCGGGCTCGATGCGGTGGCCATTGATTTTCACTTGGTTGTCGATACGCCCAAGGAACTCCACCGTGCCGTCCTCGTACCAGCGAGCCAGGTCGCCCGTGCGATACATTCGGCCGCCAGTTCCACCGTGGAAGGGATCGGCGACGAACTTCTCTGCGGTCGCTTCGGGATTGTTCAGGTACCCGCGCGCGACTCCGTCGCCCGCGGCGTAGAGCTCGCCCGCTTCGCCAGGTTGGAGCGGGTGCATCTGCTCGTCGAGGATGTAGACCCGTGTATTCGAGATGGGTCTGCCGATTGGAATCGAATCCGGTACAGACCCTCCCGCACGCATCGCATGGCAGCACGTGAAGGTCGTGTTTTCCGTTGGTCCGTATCCGTTAATCAGGGTGCAATCCGGAAAGTTTTCCAAAACCGTGCGCACGTGGTGAGAAGAGAGAACGTCGCCACCGGCCAAAAGCTGACGAATCGGCCGGAGGTCTTCCAGGCGTTGCTCGACTATTAGGTTGAACAGCCCGGCGGTGAGCCAAAGCGTTGTTACACCCTGATCGCGGATGGTCTGGCCGAGATCTTCGACCGAAGCGGACTCTGGCGGCATTACCACCAGACGGCCGCCATTGAGAAGCGCCCCCCAAATTTCCAGTGTCGAGGCGTCAAAAGAGATCGGAGCAAATTGAAGGAAAACTTCTTCGGGCCCGAAGTTGCAGAAGTTTGTATTGCGAACCAGGCGAACTATGGCGCGATTTTCAACCATCACTCCTTTCGGCTGCCCGGTCGACCCGGATGTATACATCACGTAGGCGAGGCTGGTTGGTCCTCCTGCCAGCGCGGGGTTCACATCGTCGTCGGTGGGTGACGGGGCATAGTCATCATCAACGCAAACCCACTTAACACTTCGATCTGCGGGCACGAATGTCATCAAAGACTTCTGAGTTAGCATCACCGGAGTGTTGGTGTCCTTGAGCAAATAGTCCAAGCGCTCTCGCGGATAGGAAGGATCCAACGGAACGTACGCGCCGCCTGCTTTGAGGATGGCTACCAGCCCCACGATCAGATCCAGCGAACGCTCGATGCAGCAGCCCACCAAGGTCTCCGCCCCCACCCCCATGCGGCGCAGGCGGTGCGCGAGACGATTTGCGCGCACGTTCAGCTCGCCGTATGAGAGCTGCTGGGACACGAAGCTGACAGCAATTGAGTCCGGGCTGCCCGCGGCAATATCTGCAAACAATTCCGCAACAGATGCCTCACGCGGATATGCCGTATGCGTGGCATTCCAGGATTGCACGAGCTCAGGCAGGACAAATGAAGTCGTGCGCACAGCACTGATAGGTTGAGGTTCCGGGATCATGTCACTCGTAAGGAAGAAGAATCTCCTTCTCACCAAAAAGACGTTCAGCCTTGATCCCGCGCGTGATGCAGGTTTTAATCAGCCGATCCGAATGAATGATAGGATTGGATTTATCCGTATATTTGATGCTCATGACGTGGTTCAGCCAGGGCTCCTGGCCCATCGCGTATACATACACTTCCTTGCAATGAAACTGGTCCACCAGTGCCAGCGCGCGTTCATAGTTCGAGCCCGCCAGCCGCCGCGAAAGATCCTTGGGGCGCTCTAATCGCTGCGTCAGAAGCGGTCCGTATATCCAGGAAACCGGGGCGCCGTCACATTCCATGCCGACGAAAAGCGCTTCAACGTCGCCGATCTGTTTGTGCACATGCTCGTACAACTTCGGCGAGATATTGCAGGAGTCGGCAGCAAACATCAGCGTGTGGTCGTTTACGCGTAACAAGTAAGCTGATTTGGTTAGCACATTCAAATCGCCGTGTTCCCCGAGGAACGGAACAGCCGTGATTGATCCGCGTTCAAAAAGAATTTCCTCCATTTCCGCGAGCTCAATGACGTTCTGGAAGCCGCACTGCTTCAGCAGCAACCGCAGGGAAGGATCCTGCAACGCGCCTCCACCGTTACGCGGAACTACGATATTGCGAATGCGGTGGCGCAATTGAAGCAGCGTCTCAAACAGAATGTGGTCCTGATGGTTGTGGGTAATGACCGCGTAGTCGATCACTTCGGGCAGATCTTCGTAGGTGTAGCGCGAGATGTCGCTTTCGTAGGTGTAACTCAGCACCGGATCAGTGAGCACCGTGACGCCTGGGGTCTCCAGCAAAATGCAGGCATGGCCGAAGTAGCGCCAGCGCGCGCCTTCTCCCTTGTATTTCGAATACGGCCGCGGCTTCTCCGTCGTCAGGAACGCAGCGAATCGTTCCGCTTGCAGGTCATTCAACCCCAGCGCATGGCGGATTTCCCTCAGCGTAAACGGCTCGTTCTTCATTCGAAACAGCTTGTCGAGCTGTTCGCTGGCAAACGGCATTCCCACCTGGACCGAACCATTACTGTCGATCCTTGGCGTACTAAGGACGAACGGCCGGTCATCTTGGCGAATCTCCGAGAGCATCACGCTCTGCAGCGATTCGTCGTAGTAAGGGCTCTTGTACAGTAGTGGCTCAATCAGTCGGAACGACGGGTGATTGTTGAGGTCGTAAACCAGTTCGACATAACCCTGCAGTTCCTCCGGCACCTCCGCGTAAAGTGCCTCCAAGCTAAAGCCCGTCGCCTTCTCACGAAGCAAAGCGTCGAGCCGTTCAAGCGCGCCTGACAGCCGAACCAATTGACTCCTCTCGTGCAAGGTACGCTCGCGAAGATCTCTGACATCGTCCACTCGGTTTTCGCCAAGGTCCATGAAGGGACCGCCCAGCAATGTGGGATTCTTGACCGCCGCCTGATGACTTTCCGGCGTTTCGATGTAAGACTCCATGATTTTCAGGTGCCGCTCGGTGAGATTCCTCGCCGCCGTCGCAGGAGGGATCAGATGAGCCCAGGCATACCAGCCGTCTACAAGAGGCTCAATCATCACGTTGGGCTTCAGGTAGCACCGGTCGTCGTTCGTTCCAATTTGAATCGCAAAGCCGCCGGCTTCCCATTCAGCGGTGGGTGGCTCGACCCGAAGGACCTCACACTTGACATCAACCGGGAGGACACCAATCTCATTAGGAATCCCTTCTCGATCAATGGTGAGTACCACGCTCGTACCGACTGGCGGACAAACTGGCGCAAAGACAAACGCTCCGTGCTCACTCACGTCCCGGCTGCGGCCTTCGCCCTGTCGGGACTCCTCATCCCCATTCGTCCACCAAAATGTAACGGCTCTTTGTAATGGAGACCGGAGCGACCTTCTGACTGGGCGTCCAAGATTCAACACTCACCGCCATGAACTTATCCAAATGTACAGTAGACACGTAAGCGCGATCCTGCAAGAGAAGGAATGTCATCTGAAACGCTGGCCACCATCTTTAGGTACAAAAGTACCTAGATCGCTCGTGTTGATCGTTGTGCTTCGGTTGGCCCAGACCCTTTAGATGGCTGCTTACCGCCGGAAGTAAAACCCCGAGTAGTACGGCACTGTGTAACTAGGCAGGAGAGGCATCTTTAATGAAAGTTCCAAAGCGGGCCACTGATCGATCATCACATACCCTTCGGCCGCAAACGCTGAAGCCAATTCCTTCTTGTTTCTGACAAGGCACGGGACGGCGTACGAACCCCTGTGCTGGACGGTAATAAAAGGAGGCTGCGTGTCATGTACGGGAGTTCGGTTTAGGATAACGTGGCGGGGTCGTTGAGGAAACTGCCCGATAAACTCTTGCACGCTGGTCTCCCAATAGTGAAACGCGCCCGAGACCAGAAGGGTTTGTTCCTCTCGAAAGCCGCGGAGTGAGTCTTCGAAACTCAGGCCAGGCGCACTCCGGCTGGCGGCTATTTCGCGGCCTTCCTCCAGCGTGCGTGGCAAGTCGAACACCGTCCAGTCGAGAAGCTCACCCGCTCGCTTGAGATATGGATAGTAGCTGTAGAAAAGATTTCCTACGTTGCCAGCAAAATCGAAAACGCTTAGGTTGTCCGGGTTTATTCGTAGTAGCCAATACAACACTGCATAGTCACTGGGGCGAAGGCTCTTCGAAAGGAATAGGTGCTCCAGAATATAGTCGGGGTGATCGTGCCCCGCGTATGTCCCCGCCCTCGCCCACTCCCAGGCCTCCTCGAAAGACCTAAACAGGCGCCGAGGACCGCTCATGGCGTTTAGAAGCCTGAGTCCGGCTCTGGATTTTCCGGCCAGCTGGAGCAAGCTTCGGCACGGGCCAGTGTCCAGGAATCGGATCGCGATTTCTCTGGCGTTCAGCACTTTAGTCCACCGCCTCGTCGAAAAAGACGCGCTCAAACGCGGCTCCCGGCTCGCCTCGGGTCATGAGTGCTCACCTCAACGCCGGTCGCCAGTTGCGACGATTGCCGGGAGCGGCACTGATTCGGAAAAGAAGCCTTAGCTGCATTCCTTTTGTCGGACGAGACGGAAAGTAACTGGGGTAGCCGGTTGAAGTATCTGGCGGTACTTGGAGCATTGACCGAGTTTCAGCGGACCTGGATTTGAACTGCGTGGTATCGGTCCTCCATCGTGCAGAAACTCTGCTATGTAATCAACTTCGGGAAGTGTAGCGGTCCAGGCAGTCTTTCAATTCCTGGGCAATTCGCTGAGCGTTCGGAGCTTTAAGGATGTCCGTATGATCGCCAGGGACAATCCTAAATTCGCTCCCTCCCTGTGAGAGTTTGCACCAAGCCAGGCGGGGATCGACCGCTGGACTAAGCCCGCCATAAGGCCAGTCGTCTCGCCCAACGATTACGAACGACTTGCCAGGGTAAGACGTTGGTCGATAACGACGGATATTGCGCCAGACCTTCTCATCCGTTTCATCCATGCGCGGTGGCGCGGGTGGAATGTGCTTCTCGGGCAGGCGGTGGTTCATTTTGCCAATTCTGGTGCGTTCTGCAACCCGTCGCGCCATGCCTCCTGGTCCGCGCTTCAGGAAATTCTGAAGGCGCCAAACTCCCCTTTCAGCGAAAAACCGGAGTTTTCCCGCCCAGTTCTCCGGGTACCCAGGAACTGCACACTCTGCGATTGCCAGCACAGCGACTTCGTGGCCTTCCCTGTACAACTGTTGAGCCATTTCGAAGGCGATGTAGCCACCGCCGCACCACCCAAAAAGACAATAAGGCCCCTCGGGCTGCACCGAGCGCAATTCCTTTGTGAAGCGAGCCGCCCGTTCGGGAATTCTCTCAGACTCCTGATCCGGCGCGGGCAACTCAGCTTCGAATCCGTAGACGGGTTGGTCCAGACCTAGAAGGAGCGAGACTTCTCGATAGGGCAGGATGGTCGTTCCGTAACCTCCAGGGATCACATAAAGTGGGGGACGCGAACCGAGCGGTTGAATCGCTACCACCGACGAATCCGGGGCAAGTTTCACATGAAACGGATCGCTGGCCTGACTGATGAGCTGTGCGAGCTGCCGCACCGTTCGGGCAACCAATAAGGTTGAGAGGCGGAGTTCGATTCCGTACGTTTTTTCGATTTTGCTGAAGAGTTCTACGCCTGTCAGTGAATGGCCACCGAGCTCGAAGAAATCACCATCAAGATTTACCGCGTCTAGACACAATAATTTCTTCCACCAGCCGACGAGGACGGCTTCGATATCTTTTGTGCGGGAAACGGCTCCGGCAAATTGCTGTGTCACAGGTCTGGAACGCGTTGTCGCATCGACCGAATGAAGTGCACTGGGGTAAGACGATTCGTGGCCGGGAGCATCCTGCGTATCACGGGGTACGGTCTTGGTCTCGTCGGTCATGAACTGCTTTCTCTCACAGTATCCCCAAACTCACTCCTAAATCTCAGTAGACCACTATCTTTAGCATGCTTTTCACGCCGCCCGCTTGTCAATCAGAAAAGACTTACCAGGAGGAGAACAAAGCCTTGCAGAGCCAGGCTGCTCTTTTTCTTACTGGCATTCAGCTGCGCCGCACTGAAGGTTCACAACACGATAGACCATTACCGTGGGAAATTGCTTGCAGTCGAAGTTGATCGTATCCGCATTCGAGAATAAAGGCGCGGTCCCGATTCGGTTATCTCGGATGGGCTAGAAAGGGGTAGCGGGAATTAAAGCGCCCGTAATGGGGTACCTGCTTTGGCGGGTCTTCCAGGAACAATAGGTGACTTGGTCTGAAGCGCTACTGGCATTCATTGCGGTTCCCTTGGCCATACTCTTTCTGATTCCAGTTCTATTCTAGGTAGGTCGGTCTATCTAGATTTCCCCGAATCTGGACAACGTATTCCAACCGAGAATATGATCGCTTTTGTCATATGGCTCGCGCTGAGAGCAACACGTGGATTGTTTTCACAGCCTTTGCTTTGGGGCTTTGTGCGCTCGCGGCAGCGCTTGCTACCCCGGCCTCCGCCTATCTCTTCGGCCCAGGAAAATACTGTGGAGTCGTTGTGTTCGACCGCTGGGATACGTGCTACCTGGTCAGCGGACCTTACCTCAACTATGTTGCCTCGGATGTGAAAAGTGAACTCGTCCGTTACAAAGGCCAAGCGATTCAAGTTGACGCATCAGAAGTTGCCTCAGGCGGCCTCAGCCGCTTCCTACCGGACCCGATGATCCTCAGATATCAAGTTCTAGGCCCTGCACCCGAGCCGAAATGGATCAAAATCGACGGATTGCAGCTGGCCGTCATTCCTGCCTTTGGTCGATATACCCGGCCACAGTTTCTGATAGAGATTCGTAATGTCGGAAAATCACCTGTTACGATCCATCGGTCCAATATGGGCGTGTTGCTATTCAAAGCTGAAAAAGAGTTACCGGAAACGTACAGATCCGATGACCACTCAGTCGCTCTCATTTCCAGATCCGGCATCGAGGAAGCGTCTTACATGTCGACGGCAAGCGTCGGAGACCAGAGAACCTCATGGGGCTACATCGTGGATACGACAACCCGGCCTCCTGCGAGTTTTGTGATCGCGCCCAGGCAGTCGGTGAGAACTCGGATTCGATTCAAACTCTACTTCGGACAATATCAATTTATGTTTGCTTACGGAGACGGCGTCAGTTCAGAGAAAACCCTGGTTAGCAACGCAATCTCGTTCGACATTGGTCCTGACGGGCAAGCCATTCAAGTGAATCAATAATACGGGCCGATGCGGTCTCAAGTCGTATCCCGCACCTCGGCACAGCTGTTTACGAAGCACAACCGCCGCAGCGCCTGATAAATCGCGTTACCGCACAAGTTATACTTCGGCGTCGCTGGAGTTCCGATGGATGCGAGAAACCGACCGTGCAAGGGCGTATTACAAGATTCACAACGCCATGAATTTTCTTCTACTCAGGTCCTACGATACAGAGAAACATGGCAGGACGGACGAAGCTGACCATGAAGCCTTTCGCACCCTTGAAGGGTTGGATGAAGCTTTCCGCAAAGGCGAATTTGAGGGAGTAACCTTGACGCGGCCCTATCGTCGGGAAAAAAAAGCTTGAGCCACTTTCTTCTATGCAATCACGGGTATTGCCTACGTTGGTAGGCTAATCGGAAACTGGAAATCCCACATGGACGGTAACGGCTTTATACGTCCAAGTGACTTCTGAACCCGCCGAAGACACAATCGCCCGGGTGGCCGTCTCCTTGACGGGAAAGGAGAGAGCGTGTACTCTCCTTTCCCGCATAGGGGAGAGCCTTTGACGAAACCGGTTGAACTCCCGCAGGGCACACTCGAGATGCTCATCCTCAAGGCGGTCTCGCTCGGTCCGCTGCATGGCTACGGCATCCTGCTGCGCATCCAGCAGATCTCCGGCGAGCGCCTCGAAATCCTGCAGGGTTCCTTCTACACCGCCATCTATCGTCTTGAGCGCCGGGTCTGGATCAAAGGAGAGTGGGGTGAGTCGGAGAACAACCGCCGCGCCCGCTTTTACTCGCTGACCGCTGCCGGTACGCGTCAGCTCAAGGCCGAGACCGCCAAATGGACCGACATGGCCGCTGTCGTCGCCGGCATTCTCAACAAGAAGGCGGACGAGATATGAGTCTCCTCGCCGCAATTCGCAAGCTCTGGCACTCCATCGCGCCACGCAGCCACAGCGACGTCGAAGAAGAGTTTCGTTCTACCCTCGACGCCTACCAGGAAGATTTAATCCGCCAGGGCCTCCCCGAAGAAGAAGCCCGTCGCAAAGCCCGCATCGACCTCGGCCAGCCCGCCGCCCAAAACGAAACTTACCGCGACGCCATCGGTCTCCGGCTCTTCGATGAGTTAGGCGGAGACATCCGCTACGGCCTCCGCGCCCTGCGCCGCAACCCTGGCTTCGCCGCCGTCGCCGTGCTCTCACTCACGCTCGGCATCGGCGCCACCACGGCGATGTTCTCGCTCATCTACGCCGTCCTCCTGCACCCGTTTCCCTACGCCGGCGCCGACCGCATCATGAACCCCGTCATCATCGACGAGCAACATCCTGACGAGCCTAGCTGGTTTCCCCTTAGCAAGGCACAATTTGATGACCTGCGCCTTGCTGCTCCGGTTGATTCGCCGCTTGGCTTCAACAACTCGCACATGGAGATCACCGGCGGTGCACTGCCGGAAGAGATCTTTGGCATCTACCTCACAGAGAATGCCGGGACTTTCTTTGGTGTGCGCCCGCTTCTCGGCCGCAACATCGAGCCATACGATGCAGAGAACGGCGGCCACTCCGTCGTTGTTCTCAACTACCACTTCTGGCAGCGCCACTTCGGCGGCGATCCCCACATCATCGGGCAAACGCTGGAAATCAATCACGCCCCCTACACCATTATCGGGGTCATGCCGCGCAGCTTCGCATTCAATGACACCACCGGCGTCGGCGATGTCTATCTGCCGGGCAGTCTAATGCGGGGTCTTTTCAACGTTCCCTACTTGACTTACATACCATGGATCAAGCTCCGGCCCCACGTCACACTTGCCGCCGCCAACGCTGCGCTCGAGCCCATCGTGCGCCAGTTTGCGCGACAGCATCCCGAGCGCTTTCCCGATCACTGGCATCTCGCGCTTCAGCCCATCATCGTGCCTTACCAGCAGGAGACCGGCCGCACCCTGACGCTTCTTGTCGCGGGCGTTGTGCTCTTGCTAATCATCGGCTGCGCCAACTGCTCCATCCTCCTGCTGGCCCGTGGCCGCGCGCGCCAGCATGAGCTCGCCATCCGCAGTGCGATCGGCGCCAGTCGCTGGCGCATCGTCCGCCAGTTGCTCGTCGAAGCCGTCGTCATCTCCTGCACTGGCGCCGTTCTTGGCGTTGCTGCGTCTTACTGGCTTGCAAAGCTTCCCTTGTTGCTTTCTCCGGATTCCTTTCCAGCCGAATCCGTCATCCGCATCAACGCTCCCATCCTCGCGTTCTCCGTCGCGCTCGCGCTGCTCTGCGGCATCCTCTTCGGTCTTGTCCCCGCATTGCGTCTCTCGCGTCACGATTCCGCGAGTATGCTCCCCGGCAGGCAGATTGGCGTCGTCGCTGCTCCCGCAAAGCATCGCTGGAGCGTTCTCATCGCCGCGCAAGTCGCGCTCACGCTTCTTCTCGTGGCCACTGCGGGCACCGCCATACGCAGCTTTCTTCATCTCATGCAAATGCCGCTTGGCTACGATCCCGCAAATGTCATGAAGCTCGGCATCATGCTGCACACACATGACCCAGGCGAGTGGGGCCGCATTCAGTCGCGCGAAGCGCGCACCGCTTACATCGAGCAGATCCGGGAGAAGATCGCATCCGTCCCCGGTGTCTCCACTGTCGCTGTCGGCACCGATGCCACGCCGCCCTATACTGGCACTGAGAGCTCCTTCAACATTGACGGAACTCGCGATCGCGAGCAGCCGCAAGCCCGTGTGATGCTGGTCGACCAGCGATATTTCGCTGCGCTCCGCATTTCTGTGCTTGAGGGTCGCATCTGGAATACGGATGAAAACACGCGCGGAGACTTCATCGCGGTCGTCAATCACGCTTTCGCGACGCGCTATCGCTCCTCGTTCAATACCTTGGCCCTACAGCTAAGCATTCCCGGTCTCACAAGTAAGAATCACTACCAGGTGACCTCTGCGCAAAGTACCGCCGCGCGTCAGATCATCGGAGTCGTCGGCGATGCGCGCAACGACGGCGTCGATCGCCCCGTCGTCCCCGCCATCTACGTTCCGTACACCGCCGTGATGCTGCCCTATGTGCAGTTCTTCGTCCGCACCCAAGGCGATCCGCTCACCTACCTGCACGCCATCCGCGGCGCTATCGCATCCGTCGCTTCCGACCAGCAGATCTCCAACGGAGGCTTCAACGGCACGTTCACCCTCAACGAAGCCATCGAGCGCGACGCACAGTACAGCCGCCAGCGGCTCTTTTCCATATTGTTTGGGGTTTTCTCTGCCATGGCGCTCGCGCTCGCCCTGGTCGGCATATTCAGCGTCGTCGCTTACAGCGTCGCGCAGCGCACTACGGAGTTCGGTGTCCGCCTGGCGCTCGGAGCGCCGCGCGCGCACGTCCTGTGGGTCGCCGCGCGCATCGCGCTCGTCAGCGCGGCCGCGGGCATTGTCATCGGTCTTGCCTTTGACAGCTTTCTCGGCGCCGTCCTCGCCCACTGGATGCAAAGCGCCTTTGCCGCAGGCAGTCTGTTCGCAGCCGCCGCGCTCCTCGCTCTCAGCGCGCTCCTCGCCTGCCTGTTACCCGCCCGCCACGCCATCGCCGTCCCACCCGCCGAAGCTCTCCGCCATGAATAAAGCGTGTCTCATTTGATCAGCGCGCGGGTGCTCTGCGTCGCCAAAAGAGCAACCTACCTTTTCTCATCTTTATCCCGGGCTCGATGCGGAATCGCTGCGTTTTTACCAGGCATCACTGAGTAATGCTTGACTTGAAACTCAGTCTGGATTTTCACAGCGGTAGTTCATATTTCGCACACCAATCCCGAATTTCCGTTAGATACTTTTCAATGATAGCGGCGTTAGCTGGATGCGGAGCTTCTTTGGTCAGCGACGCCACAAATTGCTTGGCAAGCCTGGAAGCGTCTTCTCGTTCACCTAGGGCGAGTCTAGCTTGGGCAGCCAGCGAGAACCAAGAATCAGCCTCCAGTTGCTTCGCTGCCTCCGGCAAATTGCCGTTACTTCTCATCCACGGAGCACCGTACTGTTGCCAAGCATCGGCCAATACTACGGCTAAGTCATTCGCGTTCGACGAGGGCACCACGGTCCACCAAAAATCGCGATGAACAGGTAGCAAAAGACCAATTCGCTTGCGCAGTTGGCAGTTGTAAATTTTCGGAACCCAACGTTCGGCCCCAGGCTTTGTCCATATCTGTTTTACAACTGCATCAATCGCTGGAAAATAAAGTCCCAGTTCAATTGTGAAACGAGAACTCGATGACGTGTTCCATTGGCTTGATTGTACGACCACAAGTCGGTTCGATTCTGGCCCGATTTGATAGAAGGTCGTTCCCCGCTTCTTGAAACCATCCTTGCGCAAGAGTGGGGCCAAGCCGAGTTTGACAGCGTCAGCAATCGTCAAAGCAAGGACGGAACAAGGCATAGTTGAAAGATTTTAGCAGCACACTCTCGCCATACCCTTATTAGTTACGTAATCATGTGGATTTTGGGCGGTTTCACTTGTCCGGTTTCGACGCTAATCGTTAATCAGCCGCCGAGAGTCGAGATTGAATTAGGACCTTGGTCAAAATTTAGAGATGAACTCAACCTTCCCTGCCACGCGCTACTCTCCTACATCGGAAGCTGATGGAATGTTATCTATTCATCGGGGAGAACACGGATGTCAGCAATTGCTCTGTTCAGAAAACTTCCGAAAACTTCGATTGACAGCTCAGATGTCGAACTCATTTTTGAAGAGCACGATGAAGAGGTTGTCATCGCGCCCCGACGCGATCTTTCACCTGCTTGGACAGTTCCTCAATCTGTGCATTCGTGATCTGGATCTCGCCGTCGAGAACTACCAACAGCCGCCCGGATCCGGCATCCTTGAACCGGGCGTCTTTGAGTTTCGCGTACCCCTGAACGGCGGCGGGGAGTGTGGCACTGAGATCTGTTCCTTTTTGCAAGGCAGACAGGACCGCCTTCCGGATCTTTTCACGCAGCATGTCGCCGACTGTCCCGGAACGGAGCAGTTCACCGAGGGAGCCATCGGCCTGGATCGGGCCAACTTCAGGCACCAATCGGAGTTGCGTATTGTCTACCTCAACCGCCGGAGTCAGCTTCAATTGCATGGCGGCGTTGCCCCCGACCAGTCTCTTTGCCTCCTTCTTTCCAAAAACCTTGGCGCAGGCCCATCGCTCGTAATGAAGCTCAACGACGGCGATGCTGGCAGGCTCCATGGGAGAGAGAGTGGCGTGCTGAATGGCGATCCGGTCGCCGCAAGCGTCGTCCTTATCGAGCTGTGAACTCAAAAGGTCGGTCATGCTTTGCTGCAAGCCGGCGAGATCGGCCGTCAGTTGCAGGTTCAGGATGTTCAGGCCATGAGTTTTGTTCGTGAGGGTAATCAATCCGGAAGCAATGATGTCAATGCGCTGTTCCTTTACATTCATCGGGATCTTTACGGGGGGAATTTTGAATGTTTCCGTGTGATCAGTTCCGCGAACCGGACAGGCGCAAAGAAACAAAACGGATATGAAGGCCAGCCGAACGACCACGTTCCTCGAGTGTAGCCAATTCGCTGTCCTAGCCCCACCCCTCCAGAGTCGCGATACGTTCGAGAACAAGCTCCTTGCCATCAGCATGAGATTTCGCACGATCAAGGGAGCTCCCAGGTTCGCTTCAGTTTCGAATGTTCGGTCGATTGGATCGGATGAGGTTGCACGGGGAGCGGTTGCCTGCTGTGTAAAACGATTGCATGCTGCCAAGAATCTGGCCGACGAGCTCCAGAGAGCCGGTTCGCCGCAGTTTCACCGCTGACGGACCGCCGACGAGTACGCCGAAAAGTTCAGTGTAGCTCCGGAGGATATCGCCACGATTAGCGTTTGGCTGAGCGCCCATGGGTTCGCGGTTCACGCTCCAGCCCGAGCAGAACGACGATTTATTTCTCCGGTACAGCCGGTCAAGTACGCGAGGCGTTTGGCACTGAAATTCATGCGCTCGACAGCCAAGCGGCAAATCGCGAACGCGCGCGCCCGTCCGCAAGCTGCACAGTAGACCTTTACCTCGGAGAAACTTAAAACTGCTTTAGGTCAAAAATGAGCGACGCATCTGAGTGCCCATCATGCAAAGCATCATTAAGCGTTCCGTTTCGCCACAGAACTCCAATCACCCGCGCAACCAGGATGCGCCCGCTTGCATTTTTGCAGCTGCTCGTGGCGGAGTTAGCCTGCGATAGCCAATCTCTTTCGCACGAGGATTCCGCTTGCCTAGCTAACTCCCGATTGGCCGGCTCATCGGACGTGTGATTTTCTATTAGCTTAAATGTTGGCGTTCAGTGCCTATCGTACATCGAGAACTTAGCTAAGTACGTAGGGACAAAAAAAACAAATAAGGCCAATGATCGGATTCTGCGTTATTTCATGCGGCACCGGCTCGCCCTTCACATGTGGCGATCGGGGTCAATCGAATGTGTTTGCGGGAATGCGAAAGAAGTGTAAAGGCTGATCATAGCCCTGGGCAAAAAGCAGGAGAAATGGATCGCGCATTTCGAAGCGATTCGCCGCGGAAAGGAATTTCAGAAATTGTGCCTCCTGCGCGTTTAGTGCTTCATCTCCACAAGCCATGCGGGTGAAAGCAACCGGCCCGAACTTGATGGTGCGGCCGTTGATTTCGACGGAACCCGTGAAGCGATTGCAGGAAGCATTTCCTGCGGCGCGCCCGTTTTCGAGGACAGAAAACGAAGCTTGCGAGGTAACAACAACCGTTGTGCCGGGTAGGTCGGTAAGCAGCCATTCCGTGCCGATCAGTGATGGCGGTTTCTTAAAGGAAGCTGCAGCATTGCTGAGAATGGGATTGTGAGTTGACGAACAGGAAGCGCTAAACGCCACGGCAAACGCTGACAGGAGGAACGGAACGGACCATTTCATTGGTACATTTCTCCTAGCAACACTTTCTACCTTCTTCTGCAGCGCGGACTGACACTTTCGCTATCCGCTTTGGCGCTTGGGCACAACCAGTTTGCCAGCGTGAAAGTGGTTGTGTCTAGCGTCGGTCTTCCTCTGTGCTGGGTCGCCTTACAGGGAATGTGGATTTTACCGTGCGGGTATCCGTTATCCCATCGACGGATTACAATCGAATTTAAACACCGTTCGTATTTTTCGGCCTGCTGTTCGCTTCATAGGCGGATTTTGCCTAACGATTGCGCCGTTCCGCAGCCTGTTCCCGCGGCGGTTCAAAACCGTCCAGCCTTTCAAGTTTGTCCAGAAACACCGGGATTTCCTCGTTCCATATTTTCCATTCGTGCCCACGGGGAGAGATTTCGCGGTATTCATAAGGAATGCGGCGTTTGGCCAGCAGCTCCAGGAAAGCATGGGTCTGCTCGATATTTCCATCCTGTCCGCCGCAAACCAGAAATAGCATGGGGACTTCCTCGACCGGGACTTTCTGCGCCAATTCAAACACGTCGCGGGCTTTCTGGTCCTTCGATCCCGGTGCCCCCATTAACGCTTCATAGTCCTGGCGCTCTCTCTTTTCCTCTTTCGTAGCGTTCGCCGGTAGCGGATGTGGCATGACGTGCCCGAAACCAACCGAGCCACTGAAACTGCCGATCGCCGCAAACTGATCCCGGTGCTCCAACCCGAGAAACATCGCACCAAATCCGCCCATGGAAACTCCAGCAATCGCCCGCGCAAAGGGTTCCGGAATCGTACGGAAGTTTTTGTCGACGTAAGCGATCACGTCTTTCATGATGTAGTCGTCATAGTTTGCTTTAGGATTCGACACGCTGTTCACATACCAACTGTGCGAGGCGTCCGGAGTTACGATAATGAGCTGGTGCCGGGTCGCATAGTCCGAGAGATTCGTGCCTCGCGCCCAATCCGTGATATCCGCATCATACCCGTGCAGTAGGTACAGCACGGGATATCGCCGCACTGCTGTGTCGTAATCGACTGGCAACATCACCAACATGGTCCGCTCTTCTGCCAACGTGGCGCTCGGGAAATGTACGATCCTCACGTTCGTCGGCAAAACCGTAGGCAACTCCTGCCCCTGGACTAATGGATTGAGGCAAGACACCGCCATCACTGCAATCACCGCAGCCCACACATCGCGAATTAGCTGGCGCATACGAATCCTGCGAACGTCCACAACGAACGAAAACTACTTTACCTTCACTGGCCTTTTCCTCGGTTCCGCAAAAGGCTTACGCCGTCTGCACCACCGGTGCGTTCCGTCGCGCCGACGCCACCATATACCAGGCCGGCCAAATCAACGCCCAGTTGTAAATCCACAAAGCCTGATTGCTCCACGCGACATACATCAGAGCCGTCGCCACCACTGCCAGCGCACCCCACATCACGCGCTCGAGACGAATGCCCCGTAATCCGTGCAGAATCCCCACCGCCGCAGGGAAAAGAAACAGGAATAGGCAGAACCTCGGCAGCGGCTCAATTGGAAAGCAAGCCCTGGAAAGAGGCAGCAGGCACAACCCCACGCTCACCCAAACCGTCCGCCGCGACATAGACCCCACCGCAAACCCCGCCGTCCATGACCACGCCAGCAACAGCAGAATGTGGCACAGAAGCAGCGAAACACCCTCGTGCCCCGTAGGCCAATACCAGTGCCCGACCGCGGGGTCCATCAACCGCAAGAACGTGCACGTCACCGACGCCGAAACTCCCATCAGCAAATAGCAGCTTGGCAGCGCCACTCCAAATCCCGCCAGCCAGGGACGCCAGTCGCTCCAAAGTACCCCAAACCGGCGCAGAAACAGACCGAACACATCGACCAACGCCAGGAAAACATTCTCATCGGCCTCGCGCAAATCACCCAGCACCACCTCGCGCTCCTCCGGCGCCAGCAACCCAGCAGTCATTTCGACGAGAGCCCAGGTATTGTCGCTCATGAGACTTCCCCCGCCCGGCCCGTCACCCATGATGCGCCCTGGCTGATCCGGGTCACCGCTTCGTAAAAGCTCTTCGCCGCAACCACGCCTTTAGACGTAATCCGCACCATTCGTTTAGACCGTCCGCCCCGCTGCGGCGTCGCAGCGCCCATCCACGTTTCCAACAGCCCTTTCTGTTCCAGGCGGTCAATCGTGGTGTACAGCGCCCCAATGGAGCAGCGCCGCCCCGTGTTTTTTTGAATTTCCTCGCGGATCGCCGCGCCGTAGGCCTCGTCTCCGAGCGAGGCAGCGGCAGTAATCAGGAGGTATTCGAATTCCCCAAGCATAATTAGTTCTACATTGTGGTCCTAATCTGCTACGCTGTCAACGTCCTTTCGAGCCGGGCTACCCCTTGACCCATTCAGTCTTGTCGCCGGGTATTACGTCCACGAGGCTGATGGCCTCCGGGGTATGCTTCCAATGAACGATCAAGAAGGGAGCTGCTTGATCATTCAGGTAGAGGTCCTGATGCAGCAGGCACCACAGAGTGAACGACTTGGCGTTCGCGACAGCCTCCGGCGAACCGTCCCGGTTGTACCCGAAAGCCTGGATGTCGCTGGCAAATCCTTTTTCTACGCCAAGAACCCTGTCGAACGGCGCGCGCAGGTTCATCCGGTAGTCCTGATCGATGGTCCGCACGTGCTCCCGGAGTCGCGGGGGCGTCCGCTCATGATAGCGCGGCCGAAAGTGATATGTGGCGATGGCCATGGAACCCACAAACTGGGAAAGGCAGTTGCGGTTTTCTTCCCCGTCAGCCGAGAGGCAAAACCCTCGGTTCGTCACCCGGTCCCGAAACCGGAACTCCTTCGTGTTGGAGTTTCCGTAAGACTGCACGCTCATGCGCACCTCGCATTCCGGTGTCAGAAAGCGGTAAATCGTTTCCGGCCCCTTTTCGGAGTTTCCCTTCTCGAGCGCCAGCGGAAGCGCAGCCAATCCCTGAAGGAAAATCCGCCTGCCTGAGCTCAACAGTTCTGCCCCCATAGTATCCTCTACATTGTGATACTAATTAGACGATCCTCCCCGCCGTTTGTTTCACCTCGAAAACGTTTTGGACGCTCTGGCGCTCCAACAGAGCTGGCACATCAACGACGAGGACCCGCTGCATGAAAAATCAGACATAGTGGACAGCACAGCGCTTTCCTGTTTGAAGGAGTATCCTGATGGTCCTCGTACATATGCGGTCGGGGTAGCGCAGGTGGGTCCGGCCATGAACAATCTACACGCAGGCCGTTGCTAAGGCTCTAAGAGAGGCGAATAGCAGAGTGGTTTGCCTAGTGCTCCAAGCGCAGGTTGCCTAGCGTTAGTGGCCCCTCGAAAGGTCACAAGCTGTTATCTATGAAGGAGATATTGGTAGGGGCGGTGGGGATCGAACCCTTGCCCTGGCGAATGAAGGGCAACGGCGCGGATCGTCGGAAGCGCATCTCGGCCGTGGTTGTAGTGTTGAAAACAGTTCGATTTTAGTTTTGGATCACAGGTGAATAAGGCATTTTCGGATCCGGTTGTCACTCGTGCCGCCGAGAGCTGCTAAAAAACCGCTTCTCAGCTTTTCTTCAGTTCGATTCCGCCATTCGTCGTCGCGACCTTCAACTCTCGTCCACCTCCGCCGACCGTCCCGGAGAGCGTCTTCGGCCCAAACGTCCCCTGCACGGTAATCGGAAAGTCCGACCGAATCCCGCCATTCGTTGTGGCCGCGTCCACCTTGAATTCCGCGGAAGCCGGCAGCGTCACGTCTACACTGCCATTGGTCGTCATCAGCTCCAACTCGCCGCTCCACTTGGCATTGCCCATGGCCACGCGCACGCCACCGTTGGTGGTCCTCGCCGAAGCCCATTCGCTGGTCGACACTTCCACGTTGCCGTTCGTCGTGGCCGCCTCCACCACGCTCTCCAGGTTCGCGCAATGCACGCCGCCATTGGTCGTCAACGCATGGAAGCGCACGCCGTGCGGCACTTGCACGTCAAAGTTGATCTTCGCGCGATGACCATGCCACCAGTTGTTGCTGGACTCGGACGATACGCCGCCGCGATGGCAGCGCCCCGGCGCCTTATCTTTCGCGTACACGGCGCAAACGGTGACACCATCCGAGTATTCGACGACCTCGATAAATAGCTCGTGGTCGTCGTCGCTCCCCCCGCGCACGCCTTCGACGCGCGCCGCAGCCCCGGAAGCGCGGTTCGCGCCAATCTCGCCATTGGTATTGACCAGTTCCAGCGTCTGCCCGGCTTTCAAGTTACCCTGCCAATGAAAATCGCTCGGCGCGAAGACCGTCCGCTTCTCCCCCTGCGCCCGCACCGGTACACCCGCCACCAACAAAATCACCGCCACACAAATCGCCCCCGGTATCCAGCCCCGCACCAAATTTTCTGTCTTCTTCATGATCCCTCCCTCCTAAGGATACTCTTTTCGAACCGCCTTGCCCGTCTCCTTCTGTACGCACGCAGCCCCACTTTGGTTCCGAAGCCCGGAGCCTAGAGTGCGCAGGATTACATTTCAAACCTAAGTCTTGCGATTGCCCCGGTTCCCGGAGTAGACGCCGAGGCCAACCAAACGCGGGGTGCCTCTGCTTGTTCCCGGAGAGAAGATGACCTTTGGAGGTAAACGAGCCATAGTTCACACAATCGTTGACGGAACTTTTCGGCAAACCAATTTTGACTAACCAATCGCGCGAGTATATAGCCAAGCGCGAGGAGCTGCGTCGCCATCTCCCGCAAGGCGCGGCGATTCAGGATTACCAATTTGAAGAAGGCCCGCGCCACCTTAACGCTGGCGACGCACCGGCGCGCACCGTCCGTCTCGGCGAACTTTTCACGCAGCCCAATCGTTCGCTTGTCATCTATGACCTGATGTACGGAAAGCGGCACCCAAGAACGACGAATCGGTCACGCCAACTCTGACAGTGCTCGACGTCGAGTTTTCGCAGGGCACTCACCCCTTTTCAATGAAATGCCCACGTAACTGATTTTTGCCGCGCTCGGATATTCTGAATCGAAGAACTCGGACCGCATGAAAGAACGAATCCGCGAAAACGCAGCGGAAATTGCGCGACTCCATTCACGTATTCATGAAACATATGCGGAGCGGTCGAAGAGTCCCAAAAAGAAGCGCGAATGGGAACTGGCGTGTGCGGAGTTCTCTGAACGATACTCGGAACTCGCGTTTCCCGGCGGTTTCGGAGACGCGCTTGACCGAATATCTTCCGGTAACCCAGAAGCAATGCAGACCCTCGATGCAGGAGGAGTTCATGTTCAAAGTTTGATTTCGTTGAATTCGGATCAGCGAATGATGAATACTATGCGATGTATAAATTAGGGGTAATGATCCTTGCACCTACCGGGCGCCACGCGTGAGCCCTCTCAAAGTCCCCAGTCTCCAGCAGCTTCGCCGCTACATGATTGCGCGAAGCCTTTTCGAGCCCACCAGCCTCCAGCGGGCCATTGCGCGCCTGGGCTTTGTCCAGGCCGACCCAATTCGCGCGCCCGCTCGAGCCCAGGATCTGATCCTCGCGCACCGCGTTAAAAACTATCGCGTCGGCGAGCTGGAGCGCCGCTATCCGCGCCTGGCGATCGAAGAGGCCTTCTTCATCAACTACGGATTCCTGCCTAGCGAGACACTGTCCCTACTGCATCCGCGCGGGGCGCCACGTGCCTGGGACGCATGGGACGCTAAGATGCAGGCGCGCGCCCAGGAGGTGTTGGCCTTTGTGTGCCAGCATGGTCCCACCTACTCCAAGGACGTGCAGGCGCATTTCGACCATGGCCGAATTAGGCGCTGGGGCGCCGACCTGCATGTCAGCAATCATCTACTGGAGGGGCTGCACTATCGCGGGCTGCTGCGCGTGGCGCGGCGCGAGGGCGGCGCCCGGGTGTACCAGACGGTCGAGCACCCGCCGCGCGACGACAGCCCCGAGGCGCGGCTCGTGCGCGCCGGCCATTTGCTGGATGTGTTGGTGCAACTCTACGCGCCGCTTCCTGCGGCCAGCCTGGTCTATGTGTCGAGACTGCTAAGCTATGGAGTGTCGCACCTGGCCGCCGAGGTGCGGCAGCTCCAGGAGCACGCCAAATCTCGCTATACTCATGCCCAGGTCGACGGCCTGGTGTGGTTCTGGCCGCAGGGCGAGAACCCCGGGGCTGTCCGGCACCAGGTCGACGACAGGCTGCGCTTCCTCGCACCCTTCGACCCCGTGGTCTGGGACCGACGGCGCTTCCAGTTGTTCTGGAGCTGGGAATACAAGCTGGAGGCCTATGTGCCAGCCCACAAGCGCCGCCTGGGCCATTACGCTATGCCCATGCTATGGGGCGAGCAAATGCTGGGCTGGGCCAATCTGAAGGTGGTCGATGGACGGCTGCAGCACGAACTGGGCTTTGCCGGTCTACGGCCACGCGGCAGCGCCTTTCGGCGGGCGCTGGACGAGGCGTTGCAGCAGATGCAGGAGTTTCTGGAACTCTAGCACGCGCAGTTACTTCATATAAATAGACGACGGAGCGATTAAACATGGACCCTCGATGCAGGAGGAGTTCATGTTCAAAGTTTTATATCGTTGCAATCGGACTATCGAAGGTCATACCAACGGCCGTGGTGAGTGCGGCACCCGGCGAAAACCCCAGCGCCATGATTTTGGGTCCTTCTTCCAGAATGAGGTCCCAACAAACTTCTAATGAACTCTGCATAACTTTTTAGTACCCTCTCTGCGACACTAAATCTGGCTGTTGAAGGGTCCACATCCGTCTTGGGTAGGCAAAGATATCGCTCAACGCGTTTCTCGCGTTTTTGCATACTCGGCACTGACTTCATGATCTATCCGTTATTTCAGTGGACCTACGGCGTCCACCATGACGCATTCTGAAGACAGCCCGATCCGAATGCACGCGGAAGACGCTTTTCACAACAGCGAGGAGCGAATCCACCTCATACTCGAATCCGCCACGGAAGCGATCTGTGGCTGCGATTCAGAAGGTATTTGTATTTTCTCAAGTCCTTCGGCGGCGCGCATGCTCAGATACAACGATCCCGCGGAATTAGTCGGGAAGAACATGCATGCGATGCAGCACCATACCCGAAAGGATGGCAGCCCATATCCAATTGAAGAATGCCCAATTTATATAGGCTTTCAAAAAGGCGAGGGCGTCCACAGAGACGATGAGATTTTTTGGAGAAGGGATGGCACGAGCTTCCCCGTAGAGTATTGGTCTCATACTGTCGTTCGGGAAGGTAGGACCCTGGGCGCGGTGATAACGTTTATCGATATCACCGAGCGGAAACAGGTGGAAGAGGCGCTCCGTAATAGCGAAAGGGAATTTCGCACCATTATCGAAGCAATTCCGGCTTTCGTCGTGAGCGCTCGGCCTGATGGCTCCGTGGATTTCCTAAGTCAAAGTTTGTTGGATTACACGGGCCTCTCCAGGGAGCAGTGGCTGGGTTGGGGCTGGAGAAACATAGCCCATCCCGAAGATGTCGACAGGGCAGTGAACAAGTGGCTGGTGGCGTTGGCGGGTGGAGAACCTCTCGAGGTAGAAGTACGCTATCGGCGGGCGGACGGGAAATATCGCTGGTACCTGGGCCGCCAAGTGCCGCTGCGCGACGATAAGGGAAACATCGTTAAGTGGTATGGGACGCTCCACGACATCGACGACCGAAAACGGGCGGAAGAGGCGCTTCGTAAGAGTGAAGAGCGGAACCGCAGCCTGCTGCAGATCAACAATGCGATTATTACGAACCTGACCCAGCAGGCCCTCCTGCACTCTATTTCCGAGGCCTTGCTGCGTGTCATCTCCTTCGACCGGTGCGCCATTACTCTTTATCAGCCGGAGAGAGATACTTTCCGCTTCCTCGCCGTGGAGGGAGACCTGCACTCGGACTACTTCCGATCGGGGCTGGAGGACAGCCGCAACGAGACCTGCGTCTGCTGGGCGTTCGACCATCAGCGGCCTCTCCTGCGCCGCGATCTTGAAAAAGAGGGGCAGTATGCCAATGAGCGCCGCCTTGTCGCAGAGGGCATCCAGTCGATGTGCGTCTTGCCGCTGGTTTTCCAGGGAAAGTCTATCGGCACGCTCAGCTTGGTAAGCCGGGAAAGGGATCGCTATTCGGAGGAGGACGCCGTTTTCTTGCAGGAAGTGGCGAACCAGGTGGTATTGGCGGTTCAGAATATGCAGTCCTACCAGGAAATTGAGAGCCTGAAGGCCAGGTTGGAGAAGGAAAACGTTTATCTCCGGGAGGAACTGCGCACGGAGCACAATTTCGAAGAGATCGTGGGCAATAGTCCAGCAGTGCTCAGGGCGCTCGGCGCCGTCGATCAAGTCGCTCCTACCGATGCGACCGTGCTCATTTACGGGGAAACGGGGACGGGGAAAGAACTCGTGGCGCGCGCGATCCACAACCGCAGCGCCCGCAATGGCCGTGCCCTGGTGAACGTGAACTGTAGTGCCATCTCGGCTGGTCTGGTGGAGAGCGAACTGTTTGGCCATATGAAGGGAGCCTTCACAGGGGCGCTCGAGCGGCGCATCGGGCGCTTCGAGCTTGCCCACGGCGGCACGATCTTCCTGGACGAGATCGGGGAACTGAGCTTGGAGACGCAAGTGAAGCTGCTCCGCGTTCTGCAAGAACACGAGTTTGAGCCGGTAGGGAGCAGCCACCCTGTGCGGGTGGACGTGCGCGTGATTGCGGCCACGAACCGCAACCTCCGTGAAGCAATGCAGGCGGGCCTGTTCCGCTCAGACCTCTTTTACCGCCTCAACGTTTTTCCCATCGAGCTTCCCCCATTGCGAGAACGCCGCTCCGACATTCCCCAGCTAGTGGCTTTCTCCCTATCCCGGTTCTGCAAGCGGTTAGGGAAGAAGATCGACGGAGTTTCACGGGAATCGATGGAGAAATTGATGAACTATCCATGGCCCGGAAACATTCGTGAGCTGCAGAACGTAATTGAGCGGGCGGTTATCTTATCGGTGGATCCGACACTACGGCTGGACCGCGACCTTATGCCAGTCGCCGCCTCTACGAAACGCCTGGAGACTCCTGAGATAGATGCTGCAGAGCAGCGGCAGGCTGACCTCAAGTCTCGAAACTCACTCCTAACCCTGGAGGAGGTAGACCGAAACCATATCCTCACCGCCCTGCAACATGCCGGTGGAGTGGTTGATGGTCCAAAAGGCGCGGCGAGGATCTTGAACCTTCATCCAAACACGCTTCGCCACCGGATGGCTAAGCTCGGCATTAAGGGATCTCGCCACCGCCCATCGTAGTTCGTCCAACACCAACTCGCCCCGATTACCAAATGTGGTGGCTCCCCCCTCAGTCCAGCACCGTGGAGGAAGCAGCCGTCGGCGCATCCTGGGAGCCGAAGCGCGAACAGATGGCGGCAACCTATTGATTTAGATAAACCATTGGCTCGGGCGGTCTCGGAGGCTCACAGGAGATCGCTTCAAACCTGGCCTGATTTTGCGAAGGGCACGTCAATTGCTTTATAGCAAGTCCAGAGGAGATCGGGTGAACCGCGATGCTGAGGATCACGGTAGTTGAATCGTCACGGAGTGCAGTGACCCTTCGGGTAGAAGGTCGAATAACGGGTTCCTCGGTCCAGGAGCTCCGCACAGCATGCGCTGTGCATGCTTCCGGCGGTGAGGTTCGGTTGTCCCTCGAACTGGCGGACGTTTCATTCGCCGATGCCGCGGGGATACTACTCCTCAAAGAACTGGGGAATCGGGGTGTAGGTCTTAAGCGCGCTAACCCGTTTATGGCCGAACAGCTCAAAGAGGGGGCATCCTTTGAAGAAATCTAGAGTCACAAAGTATTTCATGCTGAAGCCGGAAGGGGTCCTTCCTCTCTGAACTTCAGCACATCGCGGAAGGGAGAGAGTTTCAATGCTGAAGCAAGCTGTATCTAGGAGGCGGTTGTTGTCGGCTGGATCTTTGCGGAATAGGCCATGGGATCTTCCAATTCTGGAGCCGCTTTCCGCCGTAAGCAGGATGGTCGCTTTCGTTTCCCACGATCTTCGGCATCCCTTGACCGCCATCCTTGCAAATGCGGAATTTCTCACCCGGTCCGATATCAGCGAGATGCAAAGAAGCGATACGTACCAGGAAATTCGTTGGGCCATCGACCGGATGAATGAGATGGTCTCCTCATTGTTGGAGTGCTCCAAGGGTCGTGACACTCTTCGGCCTGCCGCCCGAAACATCGTCGACACAGTCGAGCACGCGATTCGGATGACAAGTGTGAGACAGGAGTTCCCGCGCATCACCATCAAGCATCATCATGAAGGCTTGGCCGTGGGCTGGTTCGATTCCAGCCGCCTCGAACGGGTGGTCGCCAACCTCGCCCTGAATGCTTGCGAGGCGGTTTCTCCGGACTCCGGGCAGATCGTCATAACCACGACCGGAAATCGAGCCTGCTTGCAAATTGGCGTCTGGGATAACGGCCCCGGCATCCCCCCGACGATTCAGGACTCCGTTTTTCAGCCCTTTGTGAGCTGCGGGAAGGCCCGGGGCAACGGACTGGGTCTCGCGATCGCGAAGAAAATTGTCGAGGATCATGGCGGCGTGATCTGCCTTGATGGGAAGTGTGAGACCGGAACTTTATTCAAGATCACCATTCCCTTCGCGAACGACTGCGATACCACTGTGGTACGCAATAATTCCCTCCAGCTCCCATCCGACACGATCACCAGCTCTGAGGAGGAGGTCCCATGAAGACACATGGACACAGGATAGCCCCGAAGCCCCACTTAACTGTGTGAAACACGAAAGCTTGTCCTTCGATGGATTGAAGATCGCTTACCGTGAGGCTGGCGATGCTGCCCAGCCCAAGGCTGGTCCTTCTGCATGGCTTTCCAGCCTATTCGCATCAACATCGCAACCTGATACCGCGCTGGCGACCGCTTTCACGTGATCTCGCCTGACTATCCGGGATTTGGCAAGAGTGACATGCCGGGCCCCGCGACTTTCGCTTACTTTCGACAAACTGTCGGAAGCGACAGAGCGGTTTCTGAAGGAGAAAGGCTTTGAGCGGTACGGTTTGTTTGTCCAGGATTACGGAGCGCCGGAGGGCTTCAGGACTCACCCGCAGGCCCGAAACGCATCTGCGAACTTTTGCCGTGCCGTCTGTCGCGCGGCCGGCCACACGATGCGCACGCGTAGGACCGCGGTAACCCTCGTAGGGAGGCCTCAATGCTCAAGCAAAATCATCTTCCGCATTTTGAGCAGGCTGTCTTACCGCATCTTGACGCCGCCTACAACCTCGCGCGCTGGCTGATACACAATGAGCAGGACGCCCAGCACGTTGCCCAGGAAGCGTACTTACGCGCTTTCCGATTTTTTCCCGGTTTCCGCGGCGGCGATGCACGTGCATGGCTCATGAAAATTGTCCGCAATACTTGCTATACCTGGTTGCACGTAAATCGGCCACTGCAAGGCGCCACGGAATTTGACGACAACATTCTCCCTGCCGATTCTAGCGCTCCCAATCCTGAAGAAGTCGTATTCCAAAACGAAGACGGCGCTCTAGTGCGTAGGGCGCTAGAGAAGTTGCCGGTGAATTATCGCGAAGTCCTCATTCTTCACGAACTCGAGGGGATGTCCTACAGAGAGATCGCAGATATCACCGGCATGCCCGCAGGCACAGTGATGTCGAGCTTGTCTCGCGCGCGCGGCCGGCTTCGTCAGATTCTGACAGGTCTCATGAGCGGAGATTCCGTGGCAAGTTCACGGCGAATAGCAGCTGCGAACGCATGAGTACGTGAAGGTGGATGACCAGCGATTCGCGGATTCCAAATTAGGGCAACTGCTTGGCAGATTCAGAGATGGGAGCAAGGTTATGAATCAGTGTTTATCAACATGTTTGCTTTTCGGCGCTCTTTTGTCGTTGCCGCTCACGGCCGGCGGGCAAAACACCAACTCAACAACGGCGCGAAGAAGCATTATCAACGGGCCATCATTCCAGACGGAGGACCCGACTGAAATCGTGCCGCCGAGAACTGCTCACAAAAACCGGATGCATATCCCTTAATGCCGCCTCTTGCCGCCTCGTTTTTTTGGGCCTTCCGTCAAATCGGGAAGATATGGCGTAAGCGTGTGGGAGTCGAACGCAAATCTTAGACTCCCAACTCACGGCAATGATGATGTTGCAGCTTCCGCCAGGTTCCCATTGGAGTCAACCGGAGTCAGAACGGCCCCGGATTAGAAGCGGCAATCGGCGGGTGTAGACTGTGTTTCTATGAAGACACTCTTCAGCTTAACGTTGTTTGCCTTCTTGATTGGATTGACCATTCTTTGTTGTTTTGCTCTCTGGATCATGGCCACGACTGCCCCTAGCGCCACCACGGCAGCCAGCGCCACGACAGCTACTAACGTGATGAATGTGGAGGGACGAGACTTGATTTCCGGAGCTTTTTCTGGCAACCGCGCGAATTCGGGGAACATTACGGAGAACTCGGGCAACAACCAAAATACCGACTGTGTCTACAACAACGTACTCTACGTCGGACCCTCCGGATGCTTTACGGGCTCCGACATCGGCGCGCAGGTCAACGCAGCCTATGCGGCCCTTCCTTCGACCGGAGGGGTCATCTTCATTGCGCCCCAAACGGGTGGAACCTGCTACAGCTATTCGACACCAATTGTGCTCAACACTGCGGGGAAATACGTTCGCCTCCAGGGCCTGGGCACGGTGACGGCGACCTCTTCAGCCATGAGCGGTACTTGCCTTAATTACACGCCAAGGACAGCAACGGCTGCCATCATGCTTGATTATGTGCCGGCTGCAGCTACGAATCCTCCCACAGGACACGGACTCCGGGACATCGGACTCATCAACAATCAATGCATTACTACCGGAGGATGTGGAAGCTCAGCAACGGGCATCCGGGTGGGAAACACCAATGCCGGGGACTACGACTCGGTAATGGAAAATGTTGCGGTCTACGGATTCGCGACGGGCTACGTCAACACAAACAACTTGGCCGTCAACACCAACTGGGTTAACCCCATGTTTCAGGCGAACGCGCTTGCCTTTCAGTACGCCAGCGTTACCGAGAAGTTTGTGAATGGCGTCATTGCGGGAAACGGGCAGATAGTTCAGTCGACGACGAATCAGACCCCGGAACTCTACTTCACCAACGTCAACACTTTCAACAATGCGAACAATGCGAAGGGAGCCTTCGATTTCACGCGGTCGAGCACCGGCCCCGGCAATCTGCATCTTATGAATGTTCATCAGGAAAACAGCCAATCAACGGCTGCGCATTACATCTCTGGAAACGTCAACGTGAATATGGTTGGCGGCGTCATTGAGGATGATAACTCAACCGGAATTGGAGACTTCATGGTTTCGGTCTGTAGCGGCGGCCAATGTCTCGTGCGAGTCCTGGGAACGATCATCCTTTCTCCGCGAGCCTATACCAACGTTTTTCTTATGGCTTCCAATGCCCGAGGAGTCATACAAGCCACAAATGGAAGCCCAGGCACTTTGACCAGCAGCATGTTTGTCGGCGGGGCGGACGTGGCCAACACGACGCAGATGATTACCCCGCTGGGCACTTCGAATGCGGCATACAACTGGACGTATGAAAGCCCTCAAAGGATTCCTCTTCTGAATCAGGTTGTCCCTTCTCAATTTGCTGGCGTATCCGCATGTTCTGGCGGAATCAAGACCATCAATCTTGCACTCATTCCAACATTCACTTCGCAGCCAGCTATTCTCGTGTTCGATGAGACGACGGCAGGTGGCGCGAAGCTATCGGCTAAAAGCAAGAGCGGATTCACAGTCTCTTGCACGGGAACGACGGATAGGTTCGATTGGATGGTGGTGGGGAATCCGAATTGACAAATGATTCGACCAGGTCGATGCCGGATTTGGCGCCCTCGGGCGCTCCTCCCAACAGTGCAGCGGAGGACTCGGAGACAACTGAACGACGCGCCCATAAGCGATCAACCTCGACTGAGGCTTAAGTGAACAACGATAAGTCATGACAAACTGCCTCGCGTGCGGTAACTTGGTGCTATGGAAACGGTGGATGTAAAGTTGCCGTCGGAACTTCTGAGAGTCGCAAATTTGGAGGGGAGCAGCCTCTCCCAGGATGCCGCTCGATTGCTAGCGCTCGAACTTTATCGTGAGGATAAGGTCTCGCTCGGACGCGCTGCTGAGCTATGCCAGACGCCGTTGGCGGCCTTCATGGATTTTGCGGCGATGCACGGTGTCCCCCCGCTACGCTACAGCTTTGAGGACCTGGAAGAAGAACGCCAGACCGCTGACCGTCTCAAAGCGTGACCGTCGTAGCAGATTCATCGCCGCTTGTTATTCTGACCAAGCTTGGATGCTTTGACCTCCTCAATCGACTTTTTCCACGTCTTTGCATCTCCACCGAAGTTCATTACGAAGTTGTCATCACTGGTTTTGGACTACCAGGAGCAATCGGAGGTTTCGAAGGCAGAATGGATTGAAGTTAAGGCAGTTCAGAATCCAGCCGGTCTGTATTCGGCCCAACGAAAATATGGCCTGGGTCCGGGTGAGATGAGCACAATTCTCCTGGCGAAAGAGCTCGGTGCGAATCCTGTGTTGCTCGACGATTACAGGGCGCGCAAATTGGCGAAGGTAGAAGGCCTCGAAATTCTGGGCACGGTCGGTTTGCTTGAAGCCTTTTACTTACGGCGCTATTTGACCGACCTTCGGAGCGCCCTTCAGCAACTCCTGATGCGCAACGTCTATATCGATCAGCGGCTGCTTGACCGTCGCCTGCGAGCCCTGGGGCTTCCCCCGCTCTAAGCTCGCCCCGGTGGAGGGTTTGCGCAATCCTACAGGGGGTCAATAGTGCCGCCACTGTTCGAGCGGCACATAATACACACGAAACAAACCGTAACAACCTTTCCTGAAACCCGTGCAACTAACGTAACAATTGGTGTTGGTGCGCATCCCGCTCAGGGGGGTGGGGGCGATGCGAACAAACATCCCACGAGTGGCTCTCTTGCTGTTTCTGTCTGCTTTTTCATTTCCATTCTTTGCAAATGGCCAAGGGCCCGACGCTCCTCCTTCCATCGTCGCAAACGAAGCCGGGGCGCGTCTCGCGTTGAAAGAAAAGAATTCCGTCTTCTCCATCGATCTCTCGGCAAACGCCCTCAAATCCCTTCACGCCACGCTGGTCGCTAAGATTCTGAGTCCCGCTGACAAACTGCTAGCCGAAGCTTCTGTTTCCGTGCACCTCAGTTCTACCCCGCAACGGGCTGAGGTTCCGCTTACCTGGATCCCCGTGAACGGCCTCCCAGACGCCTCGAGTTCCCGCCTTTTTTACGAAGTCAGGCTTGAAGGAAGCTCCGCGCCTGTAACCTCCGGAATTCTTTCGCCCTATGCGCTGATCCCTGACCTGTTTGAGCTTCGCTTTCTAGGGCTCGATGCGATCGGCATGGGCCACACTTACGTTGCTCGCGTCTGGGCCACACGCCCCGATTCCGACAAACCCGTCCCCGGCGTGTCTCTCACCGCCTCGTTCGGCGATGAAGACGAGGACACTCCAAAAGGTATGAAAGCTCAGGCCCGCACCAATTCCCGTGGCGAAGCGATGCTAACGTTCCATCTTCCCGAAATGCCGGGCGCACCCGATGACCAACAGGTGGATCTTGAAATCCGGGGCACTCGTGGCAATTTCCGGAATTTCCTGGCCGCTACCCTCCACTACTGGCGCCGCGCCGCTGTTTTGCTTTCTACCGACAAGCCTCTCTACCAGCCCGACCAAACCCTGCACATGCGCGCCCTCGTTCTCGACGACCAGCGCCGCGCCTGGGCCAAGCATCCTCTGCGCTTCGTCGTCCGCGATCCCGACGAAGCCGTCATCTTCTCCACCGACGCGGAAACTTCCCGCTTCGGCATTGTTTCTGCCGATTGGACCATTCCGCCCTCCCAGAAACTAGGCAGCTACCGCGTCTCCGCCGACATTACCGGAGACGCCGACAGCAGGGAGTTGCAAGGAAACCAACTCATCCGCATTTCCCGATACGAACTTCCCACGTTCACGGTGAACGCCGTCGCAAACCAGCCCTTCTATCTCCCGGGCCAGAACGCTGATCTGACCGTCAGCGCTAACTACATGTTTGGCAAGCCAGTTCTTCGTGGCCACGTGCGCATCGTCCGCGAAGCTCACCGTGAATGGAACTATCGTGAACAGAAATGGGAAGCCGAGGAGGGGCAGGCTCAGGAAGGCGAACTCGACGCCAAGAACGAGTTCCGCGCTACGCTCAATCTCTCCAAAGACCACCCCGACCTCGAGGATACCGACTGGAAGCGCTTCGAAGATCTTCGTTATGCCGCTTACGTGACCGACGCCTCCTCCAAGCGCACCCAGGAGCGCCACTTCGACGTGCGCATCTCTCGCGACGCGATCCATCTTTATGTGCTGAATATTGGCGGAGCGCTGCCGATTGGCCTTCGGCCTGTGTTTTACCTTTCAAGCTCTTTCGCGGACGGAACGCCCGCTGCCGCTGACGTTCTCGTCAACCTGTATACACAAGATCCCTCTGACACCACCTCGTTAAAACAGCCGGCCCAGCCTTTTGCCACGGCGCACGTCCGCACTAATCGTTACGGCATCGGCCGCGTCCGTTTCTCGGAGCCCCTCCGAAAGGAAAAAGATCGGGATAGGGATAAGGATGTCGAGCGCATCTACGCTGCCCTGGAAGCCAAAACCCTCGACGGCCGCACCGGCCACCACCTCGAATCCTATTCGTTGCAAGAAGACCCCGCTCTTCGTATCACTCCGGAAAAAGCAATTTTGAAGCCCGACGATCCCATCGAAGCTGAACTCGAATCTTCCGTGCCACAGCCACGCGTCCGCGTTGAAGTTGTGCAAACCGACACGCAGACTATCCTGGCGTCCCAGGAAGTTAACCTTTCTCATGCCTCGACGCACGTCACTTTCCTGCCGGACAAACTGTACACCGGCACGATTGTACTCGCCGTCTATCCCCTCAACATTGAGACTGAGTCTTACTCCATGTATTCGCGGATAGCGGCAGCTTCCGTTCTGTTTCCCAAGCCAACGAATCTTCGACTGGATGTCAAACCGGTGAAGTCGACTTATCGCCCCGGTGAAGCGGCAACCGTGAATCTCCACGTGCGCGGCCCAGAAGGCGAACCCGCCGAGGGTGCGCTCGGACTGCTCGTTTACGATCAGGCGCTTGAAGAGCTAGCTCGCACCGAAGCTAGCCTCTTCACCAGGGGGTACGAAAGCATCGATCCGCGCCTTGGCTTCCGTTCTTTCGAGGAGGATAACGACTCCATCGCCGGAATCTCCGTAAAGCAACTTCTCAATCGAGCCCCTGATGCTGCTGTTCCTCCCGACCTCGAACTCTTAGCTCAGGCTCTGCTCTTCAACCGCAGCGGCGCGCCTTTGCGACTGGAGTCCTCCGATACTCCGCTCTACCTCAATCAGGTCTTTCAGAAGCAGATTCACGCCTCTCTCGATCCTATTGCCAAACTCTTGCAAGAGCATTTCTCCAATAAAGGCCATTTCCCGAAGAATGAAGCGGAGTATGCGAGTTTCCTAAAGGACGAAGGCGATGATGCCTCCACCCTGAGAGATCCATGGGGACAACCCTTCCACCCCCGGCGTACCTATCAGTGGATGAATGAAGTTTTCGAATTTAACAGCGCAGGTCCTGACAAAAGTCTCAAAACCGCCGACGATTTCACCGCAATGAGCCTCTCGCGGCCCTTCTTCGAGTTCGACGCCAAGCGCCTGCGCGCGGTTATCGATGCATATCACGCACACACCGGCGGTTACATTTGTGACCAGGCCACCCTCGAAGCTGCCTTCGCACAGGAGCGCACTTCACTTTCCAGTTTCATCGATCCCTGGGGCACGCCTTACCACTTCCTGTTCGAAATCGACCGCGACAACTACACCATCAAGGTGCTCAGCGCTGGCCCAGACAAACGCTTTCGTTCCGGCCCAAATGATCCGACCGGCGATTGGGACGATTTGCAGGTCTCCGTTCAAAACATGCCCTACTTTCGTGAGACCGCCCAGCGCATTTCCGATGCTCTCTTTGAAAATGCAAAATCCTCCGCCCATTTCCCGGAAACCGAAGAGGAATTCCGCAAAGTGATGGCCGATCACGCGATCGACTGGAATGCTCTCCGCGATCCGTGGGGCCGCCCGTACCGCGTGGTCCCTACGGTGGAAATGGGCTACGCCGACAAGATCACACTGCGCGCCTACGGACAGGATGCAGTCACTTCACAAACTCCGGTTACGCGCACCACGAAGGGCATCAGCATCGTCAGTGATGGCCTGGACCTCACCCCTAATACGTCAGATGACTTCGTCCTAGCCAAATTCGCCTCACCCTTCCTCGAGGAACCGGGCAATCCCACAGGCAAGCCCGCCACTCCGCAGAAACTCCAGCCCATCTACAGCGGCAACTCGGGTGCGGTCCGTATCTTCGTTCAGGATCCCACCGGTGCAGTAATCCCCAACACGAAGATCACTCTCACCAACGAAGCTACGGGAGTCGCCTACGAGGGAACCTCCAACGATCAGGGACTCTGCCTGCTCTCCAATCTTCCTCCGGGCACCTACCGGGTCTTGGTCGAAAGCCCCGGTTTTCGCTCTTATGTTCTGACCAGCGTTCCAGTGCTGTCTAGCAATGTTACCGATGTCGAGGTCAAACTAAACGTTGGTGCTGCCACGGAGACAGTCGAAGTCTCGGCTGAGAATGTCCAGGTCCAGACCGAATCGTCCTCTGTCGCAGTTCTTGCGGGAAAGGTAGGCCTCACCACCAAATCGGGGGCCGCTTCCGGTCAAATCAACATCCCCCTGGCCACGCCTCGTCTCCGCCAATATTTTCCTGAAACACTTCTCTGGCAGCCCGAAATTCACACCGATCGCGCCGGCCACTCCACGGTCAAGGTTCCTCTCGCTGACAGCATCACGACCTGGAAAGTTTCCGTCATCGCCTCCACTCTAGATGGACATATCGCCACGGGTTCTACAGACATCCGCGCTTTTCTTCCCTTCTTCGCTGAGCTCGAACCTCCTAAAGTCCTCACCGTTGGCGACGAAATCCATTTGCCTGTGACCGTGCGCAATTATCTCGATAAGCCGCAATCCGTCTCGCTCGACTGGGCCGCAGAGCCGTGGTCCCAGACCCTCTCCCCGCGCACGGTCCAACTCAGCGTTCCCGCCGGAGACTACGCCGAGCAGACTTTTTCCTTCCGCGCCACAGCGCCCACGAAGGACGCCAAGCAGCGCCTTAGCGCTTTCAACGGTTCCTCGGCAAACGATAGCGACGCCATCGAAAAGAAACTCCGAATCCATGCTGACGGCCAGCAACGCCTCGCCCAGTCCAGTTCCATCTTCCTTGGAAGCACCTCGCTTTCGATTGAGGTCCCGGCGAGCGCTCTTCCTGGATCGGTCGAAGCCGAGTTGGTTCTCTATCCCAATCTGATCGCACACGTGAGCGACGCGATCGAAGGAATCATGGAGCGACCCTATGGCTGTGCTGAGCAAACCATCTCCTCGGCTTATCCCAGCCTGCTCTGGCTACAGCTTCAAAACTCCCAGCATTTCCCTTCCTCTCCACTCGATGCCCGAGCGCGCCATTACCTTAAGCTGGCCTACGCGAAATTGCTGCGCTACCGCGAACCCGCCGGCGGCTTCTCCCTGTGGGGCAAGGGCGAACCGGAAATTCCTGTGTCGGCGTACGCTCTTCGCTTCCTGACGGAGGCTTCGGAATTCACAGAAGTGGATCCAGACATCATTGTTGCCACGCGCCGCTGGTTGCTGCAGCAGGCCACCCCGCAGGGCGCCTGGATGGAGAAAGATTCAAAAGGCAAATTCCTGGAGAATTCTGCACTTTACGAGACGGCCTATGTAGTCGAAGTCCTCGCGCGTGATCTTCAACATCCTAACCCCAAGGACAAGGACATCGAAGTTGAGCGCCAAGCGATACACAAGGCGATCGAGTACTTCGCGAAATCCAGTCACGCCAATTCCGACCCTTACGACATCGCGCTCATTGCACTCGCCAAGCTCGCCGCAACTGAAGACGCGTCCCAAGAGATCGCTACGCTCTTCTCTCTCGAACACTCCGAAGGTGAAGCCAGCTACTGGGACCTTCAGCGCAACACCATCTTTCATGGTTGGGGATACACTGGCCGAATCGAAACGACGGCACTCGTCCTCGATGCCCTGGCCATCGCCAAACAGCAAAGTCATTCTTCGACTGAGCTTGATCGCTTCCTCAACCGGGGGACTCTCTTCCTGCTGGCGAACAAGGATCAGTACGGCGTGTGGTACTCCACACAGGCGACGGTTGACGTTCTGCAAACGTTGATCCAGCAATTGGGCCCCACCACCACTGTCGACTCATCCCGCTCGCCCATGCTCATCTTCGTCGACGGAAAATCCGGCCCACAATTTTCGGCTTCAGCAGATATCCGCCTACTCACACCACAACGCGCCGACCTCACACAATTCCTCTCGCCGGGAAAGCACAGCATCGAGATTCGTGGCGGCCCGTCCACCCACGCCAGCGCATATGTCAACGCGACCTACTACCTGCCTTGGACTGATTCCGCCGTGACCACCTCTTCCCTTCGTAGCGGTAACGTGGAGTCTTTGCGGTACTCAGTCCAGTTCGACCGCCCCACGGCTTCTCCTGGCGATTCCATTCGTTGCACCGTTCATGCTGAGCGCGTCGGTTTTCGCGGCTACGGCATGATGCTGGCTGAAGTCGGCTTGCCTCCGGGCGCGGACGTAGATCGCGCTTCCCTGGACTCCGCCGTCGCTGATTCTGGCGGGGACCTGCAAAGCTATGAAGTTCAACCTGATCGCGTGGTCTTCTATCTCTGGCCGCATGCCGGTGGCACGACGTTTTCCTTTTCCCTGCAGGCCCGATTCCCGATGACAGCACAGTCTTCAGAGTCCATCCTCTACGATTATTACAATCCGGAAGCGCGAGCCTCTTTGCCGCCCGCTCGTTTTGTAGTGAATTGAAGCGCAAGGGTCTGGTGAGGACTTGGAACTTTGCCCAGAGGCGCGGGCGGATTCTGATCGGTACCAACGGTTTGTGCCGGGGTAGAGATTGAAAGTACGCAGAGTATGGCGAGGCTGGTCGTGAAGCGCTTGCAATAAGTTATGTCCGCAGCTGCGGTCATTAGTCGATTCTCGCAGCTGCCACCCACTGACAAACGACAGCAAGGGCTTGCAGCGCACTAGGCAGGCGTTCGCAAATAGAAAACGGTCTCATAGGGCGGTCCCATACGTAATCGAATACGACTATGGCCGAATTCCGTAAGACAGCGGAGCAAGCGCGCCAATCCGCCCAGGACCTACAAGCGGAGCCATTCGGGGAAGCACCATTCCGCTATGGAAGTCTCGACAACAGGGTTGCAGTCCCTCCGACCTTGGCATGTTGCTGGCGAATTCTCTGGGGACTTCTTTAATCATCTTTGAGTCCAAGGTCGGTGCCTGGAATATCAGGATGTGGCTGCACCGGCTTGCCTCAGCCAGCGACTGGGTTCCCATCGCGCTTGCCCCCTCTTGTTGGACCACCGAGTTCCTCAAGGGACCGAGTGCGTTCATGGGCTCGATTGTGAGATCGCCACTCAACCCGAAACTCCCCGAGTCGGCAGCCCTCGGAAGTACCGGAAATTTGGGGGGCGAGGGCAACTTCGGAAGCAATACCTGCGAAAGTTCAGGACTTACCGGATTGAACTGAGCTGCCGCGGGACCTGGAGAGTAAACCAACAGCAGTGGGACGAAGAGCGCAGAAACAATACCGATTCGCATACTCTGTCTCCTGATAAGACCTTAGCACAAACGAGCGATTGGGATGCCCGAATTTGGTTTTCGGAATCGAGATGTCGAAGAGGGTCTTACTGCGTACGAACAACTATTATAACTCGCAAAACTGGCCGACGTGCCGACGCCAGAAGGGCCGACTCCCCGACAACTCGGCCGGGAGCATCTCGTGCAACTGCAGATGAGTGAAAAGCCAGTAGAATCCAAACATCTGTAGCTCTCTTGCGCCTTTCGAGTTCCAACCACATCTCTGGGCACTCGACTAATCATCCCCACTGCGATTCGAAGTTGGCTGCAGGACGTCGGTTATTCCTCCCTCAGTGCAGCCATCGGCTCGACCGCAGCTGCGCGCCGCGCGGGAATGAGCGCCGCAACGCTTCCGACAAGCAGCAACAGAAGCACTACACCGCAATACGTCCACACATCCGCTGGCTTCACTTGGTACAGGAAGCCTTTCACCAAATCTCCGACACACACCGCGGCCACGATCCCAATCGCCAGGCCGACCCCGACAAACACCAACCCTTGCCGCAGCACCATGCCCAAAATCCCGCCCGGGCTGGCGCCCAGCGCGAGACGTATTCCGAATTCGCGGCGGCGATAGCTCACCAGCTGCGCGAGAACGCCATACAATCCGGCAACCACCATCAGCACGGCCATTCCCGCGAAGGCGCCGGTGAGATAAAGCCCCATTCGCGAACTGAAATTGCTCTTGTCCACGGCCTCCTGCATAGTCTGGAAATTATCGAGGGCATAGTCGGGAGCCAGCTCGTGAAAAACCGACCGCATGGCAGGCGCCACGGCCACCTCGCCACGAGTCTTGACGACGAAATTCACGATCGTCTTTATCAGCGCATGGTAGAAAAGTGAGGTGCTCGGCACCTGCCGGTAAGGAATCATGAGAAACGGCTGGGGCGGCTGAGATGTGCTGCTATCCACTTGGTCGCCGATTACGCCGACAATCGTGTACGGCTGGATCATGCCGGTGTCTTTGCCCCCCAGATCAAGCTGCATTCCCAAAGCGTCTTTTCCGGGGAAATACTCTCGCGCCAGTACTTCGTTAATGGCGACGACGTACGGGGTATTTTCCGTATCGTCATCGCCGATCATGCGGCCCTGAATCACGGGCGTGCTCATCAACCTCGCGTAGCCGCCGCTTACTGCCGTAATTCGCGCGCCCCTGTGCTCCCCGGCGCCCTTCGCTTGCCCCACGATATCGAAGCTGGTGTGCATATCGATTCCCGAAAATGGCGGCGCGGTATCCACGGCGGCCTCCTGCACGCCAGGAGTATTTCGCATTCGTTCCAACACCGGCTGATAAACAAGCGTAGCAACCGATGTCGGAGCGTGCATTGCGTCGGAGGAAACGGTCATGTTCGCAAAGCCGGAGGCGTCCGCGGGCATGGCCGTGAAGGTGGTGACTCGCGTGACATCGAATCCCAAACGCACATGTTCGAGGTTCCACAGCGTGTGAAACAACAGGCCGGTCGCAACCAACAGGAGGGCCGAGAGAGCCACTTCGCCCGCCACTACCGCACCGCTGAGGCGGCGCCGCAGGGACCGCGCTCCGACCCCTCGGGAGGTACCCTGCAACACCCGCTGCGGATCGGAACGCGAAACCAGCAATGCCGGTAAGAACGCCGAAAGCACTGTCGTGACGCTCGCAATCGCCGCCAATACCAGCACGATCGTCCAGCGCAGCACGATATCTTCAGCACGCGGAATAGTATCCGCAGGCAGCTTGTGCACTAATGCGATTGCAACAGCGGCCAGCGCAAAACCGATTGCGCAGCCCGCAGCGCTCAGCAAACCTCCTTCGGTGACTAGCTGTTGCATCAAACGCCACTGCCCCGCGCCAAGCGCGGCGCGCACCGCAAACTCCTGCCGGCGGACCAGGCAGCGGGCAATCAGCAGATTGGCCACATTCGCGCAAGCAATCAGCAGCACCAGTCCGACGGCCACCACCAGTGCCAGGAATACCGGAGCAACCGGGCCCGTCAGCGTTTCCTGATAAGGGATGCCCCGAAATGAAAGATCGCTTGCGGCCTTTGGATCGAGCTCGTGGATGCGCTGAACGATCGCGCTCAATTCGCCGCGGCCCTGCGCCAGGGTCACACCGGGCCTGAGCTGGCCGATGATCGCAAAGAAGCTCTCCCCTCGCTCGGCCTGCATCTCTTGTGTCGGCTGTAAAGGGAGCCACAAACCTTTTTGCATATCCTGACCCGTGGACTCAGGAAATCGAAAATCGCGCCGCATCACACCGACAACAGCGCGCGGTTGTCCGTTTACCACAATCGTATGATTCAGTATTTCGGGGTCGGCGTTGAACGCATTCCGCCACAATCCTTCCGAGAGCAAAGCCGTCTTGGGGCCGCCGGGCTGTCCCTCCTCGTCCGTAAACGTGCGACCCAGGAGCGGGCGTGCGCCGAGCATCTTGAATACACTGGGCGTGACGCCAGGCGTTACCACCGTCACCGAGCCATCCTTGCCGCGCACGACGCCTACATCGACCGCGTAGCAGCCCACCAAATCCATGTTTCTGGTTTGGTCGCGAATGTCGCGGTAGTTCAGCCACGATGTACTGCTTAAGCCGCTGGCATTTGGCGGGCCTATGCTGACCAAGCGGTCCGGATGCGCGTAGGGCAACGGACGGATGAGCACGCTCTCAACTACGGTAAACATGGCGGTGTTTGCGCCGATGCCAAACGCAAGTGTCAGCACAGCCAGCGCGGCAAATCCCGGAGAGTTACGAAACTGCCGAAGCGCGAAGCGCAGATCCTGAAGAAGTGTTTGCATTTCAAGTCCCCTGGCTCACTATCGAGTTCCTGCTTATCTAGAGGCATGAGAAGTGAGCCTGTTGCTGTCAGGCGCGAGAACGGCAATTTATCACAAGCTGAGGGCGCTCAGTGCCTCCCTCGGTCCGCTCCGGCCTTAACGCCCGACTCCGGCGTCGCAGGCCTTCGTTCCGGGAAGGGCCAGTGAAGCAACCACCAGAAACCTGAAGGAGGCATCCTCAATCGAGAGTAACCAAGACAGAGCGGCCTTCCATAAGCCAGCAGATGCCAGGATGCCGAGTCCGGGATCGACGAACGTGAAAGAAGCCACAGGAGAAGAGAAGTAGCTGGCCCGGGATCGAAGTGCCGGTAATCCGGCGGCGAGATGCTTGAGTTCAACAGGGACGGCAGTGCAGTTCATCTGGACGGACATCGAGAACTAGCTGTCTGGATTCTGGCATACCGCTCAAACAAACAAGGAGAAAGATCAAAGAAGGCCAGAATCACAGAATCGACTCATGGTTTGGGAAGAGCTGCGTGTGCGCCAGGATTATCCCTGGGGCGTCAAAAAGTATAGAGAGCTTTCTTTCCTGATTGGTGCGGGCCTTGTGGACATTCTTGGCGATACGACAGAGAAAGAACAAGGTCGGGATCGAGCTCAAGCTCGCTGCAACGAGAATAAGGTTAGCGCGTGCCCAAACATGCCTGGCTTCCCGAGACCGCGGTCTTGTTGCACAGCGACCGTGATGGCGTAAGGCGATTCGCTCTGAAGAAATCCTAACTCGCGGTTGCCGACCTGGCTTTCGAGGGCGCCGCGGTAGCCACATCTTGCGGTGCTTTTATCGGCGTAGTTACATCGGCATTCGAATCTGCATGCTCCGAATCCTTGACGATGCGGGCTCCTAGAGGCTTCAGCCACAGCAACGCCATGAACGCAGCAACCAGATCGCACACAATCATCGCCCAGAAGACCTTCGTCCAGGAGCCGGTCTTGGCAAACATCCAGGCAGCGCCGGGCCCGGCAAAGGCTGCAGCCACTCCCTTGGCGGTGTAAACCATTCCATAGTTGGTGGTGGCCCATTTGTTCCCGTACAGGTCGCCGGTAATCGCGGGGAACAACGAGAAAATATTGCCCCACGCGAAGAAACACAGGCCTGACAGCACAATGAACCAGATAGGACGGTTGATCAGTTGGAGTAGAGCAAACACCGACGTTGCCTCCAAGATGAAGGCAATGAAAATGGAATTCTCCCGGCCGATATGGTCCGACACCCATCCCCAGAAGGGACGTGTTAACCCGTTCAGAATCCGGTCAACTGTGATGGCCAGCACCAAAGCGGTCATGCCGAAGGCCACGATGACGTTATCCACATGGTAAGAGGAAGCCATTGGGTTAAGTTGTGCGGTAACAACTAAACCACCGAAAGCTAACATAGTCATCATTAGATAGATGACATAGAATGACGGCTGGCGTAGCACCTGCCAGGGCGCCATGTCGACGGCGGAGGTTTGCACTCTTGCTCTTATTTTCGCTCCTTTCTCTTTCCAGTTTGCTGGCGTCCATCCAACCGGCGGCCTGGCCAGGAAGAGGGAAGCAGCCAGCACAACGATTCCCTGGATAATTCCCCAGACGATGAAAGTGTGCTGGTAGCCCGAAGCTTTCAGCATGGCGGCAACGGGAGCGATCGTCGTCGCGGTGCCTATGCCGAAAGCCCCAGCTGTCAGGCCGACGCAGAGACCGCGATGGTCCGGGAACCATTTCAGCGCGTTCCCGATGGCGCCCCCATAGACGATCCCGGCGCCGACACCGGCCATTCCGTACCAAAAGTAGATGCCGTTTATCGTTTCGGCCTGACCGGATCCGACCCAGCCCAGTCCGACGAGGATCGCGCCAACACCCAGCATGAATCGGGGTCCGATTCGATCTACCAGGTATCCTTCAAAAGGTACGAGCCAAGTTTCCAAGGCGACGAATAAAGTAAAGGTCCACTGGACAGCGACCAGCGTGACGTGCAGATGGGCTTGTATGGGTTTGGTGAAAATAGTCCAGGCATATTGAAGGTTCGCGATAGCCATCATCGCGATGATGCCAGCAACTAACTGCACCCAACGATTAGGAATACGCGAGGGGTGAATAAGGGAGGCCGGGGATGCAGCCATTGGGATACCTCCATTACGGAGCGTTAGACTTTAAAAGCGTACTGCAAAAACCGCCTCTTTCCCCAATCTTGTCTGCGACCTTGTTCCGTAGAATTCAGGTTGTCGACTATCCTTCGCGCCAACATACTCCAACTCGATGACGCAGCGCCGGCCTCCACTTCTATCCGGAATGGGATCACACCGGGAACTAGGCACTTTATCTCACATCTCATCGACTTTACTTTGGACGCAATCGCTATCAATCGATCGTAAAGTACGCTTCCTTGTGTTTTCGTCAATAATCTCGTACTGCCGAACTCCCGATTTTTTGCTGCGCCCTGCCGGGCAGCCTCAGCACACCGTCTATCTAGAACCTCCAAACTGCGCTATTCACGGTCAGCTAGCCGTAAACTCGAGCATCTCTTAGCTCAGTGCGAACTGTGATATATTGGTCCGCTCATCGAACCACTTGCGGCGGGAATCTAACATGCGGGCCCCGGACGGTCAAGGGGGGGCTCTCAGCAAAAGTGGAGCGGCTCGTCATGCCCGCAAGCTTAGCCGTCACTTTAGAAAAAAGTGCAAGACGCGACCGATGAATGAGAGCTTGAGAGCGCAAATCGAGACTTACCTAGCCCACCTCGATGGCTTGATTCGCCGCGGGTGTCAGGTTCGCGATACGTTGACGACTGATCCCTCCAACAGATCGGCGATCGCGGCCACTCGCGCCTGGCAGGAAGACTGTGGGGTCACAATCAATCAATTGTCCGGAGGTAGCAAGGCCCATTGGCTTGCCCGGTCGTTTAGCGAAGCGTTCTTGAAGCGCTCAACAGCCGGCCTTGCCGTCGCAGGGGCGGCGCCGGACGAGATCGTCACGCGACTGCTCGATGTCCTCGAGCAAGCCGTTGCCTCGCTCTCCCAAATGGACGATGGCCAGGTCATTTCTGCATCATCGCAAGCGCCGCCTCCTCGCCGGTTCGAGTTCGTTCATAACCCTAAGCTCCGGCCCGTTCTCGAGCAGGCCTACACAAATACTCGGCGTTCCTTCGAGCAGGGGGACTATGGCCTGGCACTGCGCACTTCTTGCGGAATCCTGGAAGCCATCGTAACCGACGCGCTGGAACACAAGGGGTTGAGTGCTCTTGCTGCCTCAGGCACACTCGCCGGGAAGATTGCCGATTGGTCGTTTGAGACCCGGCTCGCCATCGCAGAGAGGACGGGACTCATTCGCAGCGGTTGCGCCCGGCTGCCAGCAGTCGCGCGGACGTATCGAGATCTCACCGATGCCGACTGTGAGAGCGGCTCGAAGGCAACGGTTTCCGAGAGTAATGCGCGACTGGCCGGGCAGGTGCTTCGTGTCGTGATGAGGGATCTGGATCCCGGTCGGTAGCGCCACGGTAAACTACCCGCTGTTCGGCCAGCGTGCTTCGACACGCGAGAGATACTTCGCGTGCGAAGTTCCTTCCGGGGGGAAGCACGGGGGTTCGAGACGCTTGGATTGAAAAACGATTTGCGGCGATGGCGTCGTACGCTAACAAGCTTGCTCCATCTCTGTCGAACCGCACACTGGGTTGTGGCAACCCGCCCCGGTTAGAACGAAGATCGAATGACGCTCTCATGGTACCGTCAATCTTCTAGGTCCTGCCGGAACACCGGTTGTGATGGATCGAGGCTGCCGTCGATGACGGCCACCAGCAGGTTTCCGTACGCGCTCCTTGCCTCTGGCAGCGAGGTGTAGCCGCGTTCCGACTGTAGCGCTCCACTTTCCGCGTAGATGAGCGTGAAATACCGGCCTGATGAATACTGAAGTTGAAGGTACTGGTTCGGCATGTCGGGGTCCCCTTCCTGACCCAGAACGTCCATCAGCGCCACAGTCCACTGCTTGCCTTTCGGGTCGGTGACGACCTCGCGCTCGACGTATTGCCACTCGTCCATGCTCCACAGAGGCATATTTATTCAAGCAGGTCCTTGAGCGCTCTTGCGACCTGCGATCCGGTAAACGGCTTGGGGATCAGCAAGACTTTTTGCGCATTGCGGGAGCGGAGGCTCGCGTCCGCGTCCTCCGGTGTATCACTGATGATGACGACGGGAAGCTCGGCATGGTCCGGATGGTGACGCACGGTATCGAACAGCGACTCGCTCATGTCGAAGACCGAACAGTCGAGCACGAGCGCATCGGCTTGTCGCTCCAAAATCAGCTCGTTGACGCTGTCCGTGTATCCCGCCGCGAAGACCTCGAAGCCGAAATCACGCAGCGCGCAGGTGAGCAGCTCGGCAATCTCCGACGTGTCGTCGATGAGCAGGATGCGAGACAAAGCGTGCGCTATTTCTTGCCAGTCTCGGCGTTAGGCAACCGCTTCTTCTTGTCGTCGGAGGGCTGCAGATCCAAAACCCACACTCGCCCGCCAGCCGTATAATACGCACGGTTGTCGTTCTCTATCATTGCGCCCCATGCCTCCAGCGTGCGCATCGCGAACGTGTATCCCTCGAAGTTGTTGCGCGCGTGCTCCAGCACTTCATTGGTGTGCCAGTTGTTTGTCAGGATCGCGTCACCCGCGTGCACGCGCAGCACGGTGTAGTAGCGGTCGAAAGCCGCTTCCGGCCGCACGTCGCGCGTCGACCCGCGCTTCTTACCCTCGCTGACGATATAGCTTTCCTGCGCCGGAGGAGGGGTTGCTTTAGTGCTCATAAAGTTTCCGCCACGGCGGTGGCTTCAATCGCAGAAGCCATATTGATCAGGTTTTTCGCATCAGCGGCCTGGATCAAGGCCTCGGGAAGTTCGACACCCATCATTCGCCATTGCTCGTTGGCAAACTTCTGCAGCTTCGCGATGTGCTCGGCGTGGAGGTGCCCGAAGCGTCCCTGCAATTTCAAGTACTCTGATACCGGGCGCATATTCTTAGGGCGGAAGCTGTAGTCGTACGCGCGCTTCTCGGGGTTCCACTCCCAGATCGGGTAGAGCCCGCATTCGACGACAAGTCGGCCGAGATCGATCGATCGTGGTGTTTCATACACGAAGCCCTTCTGGCAGGGGGTGTAGATCATGAGGTACGCCGCGCCCTTGTGGTTGAGGCCTTTGCGAACTTTATTCATCAAGTCGATGGGATAGCCGACGCTCGCGGTGGCCACATAGCAGTGGGGATGGCCCGCCGCCATCATGCGGGCGAGATCCTTCGGAAACAGGGTCTTCGCTTCGGGAACCATCGGCCCGGGAGGGGAGAAGGTCGTCATGCCGCCGTAGGGCGTGCGCGACGACGCCTGGATGCCGGTGTTCGCGTACTGCTCGTTGTCGTAGCAGATAATCAGGCAGTCGTGATTCCGATAGAGCGCCCCGGAAACGGAGGCCAGCCCGATGTCGGAGGCGCTGCCGTCGCCCGCTTCGCATATAATGTTTGGAAAAGCCCCCTTCCACTTGCCCTTTCGAATCATGGCTTCGTAGGCGGCGGCCACGCCCGCGGTGAAGCTGCCCGCGCTGCCAATCTGCGTGTGCGCCCAGGGCACATTGTAGGGCGTACACAAATACGAACTGTTCGCGACATACATGCAGCCTGTTGGGCCGACCAGGATGGTATTGTCGCCCGCGGCCTTGCTCGTCATCCGGTATTGTATGGAGGGTCCGCAGCCGGCACACGTGCGGTGGCCGGGGACGAACGGCTCGGTCGACGGCAAATCCGGGTTATAGAAACGCGCCCCCTGATTTGGGCTGTCGAGAATCGGCAGCAGCTGCCGTTGTACTTCAATCGTTGGCATATCGCTTTCTCCCAAAGGCAGTTCCCACAGACCCTGCACCAACACTGTGGCGGTTCGGATCTTTAGGTTCGCCCAAACAAATACGCTACTATTCTTCGAATCCGACCCAATGCGTGCGCTTTTCGATTCTCCCGCGTTTCTGCGCTTCCGTCATTTTCTGAGTCATCCAGTAGAATTCCTTCAGCACGATGGCCTCGCCACCCATTCCCGCCATAAACGAGACGACCAGCGGACGCTTTGGGCTTTCATAGAGAGCCGCGCAGGCCTCAGCATAGAGCGAGCCGCCGCTGCTGACGCTGCCGAGACCCATATTGGTCTCGATCACGCCGACTACTTTGAACTTGCTGAGAACCTCGTTCACGCGATCGGTCGGGTATGGCCTGATGGTTCGCAGCCTTACGAGACCAACCTTCACGCCCTGATCACGCAGGTGCTGAATCGCGAAGCGCGCCGTCACCGCGTGACCGCCCTGCAAGAAAAATACCATGTCGGCGCCCTCTGTCATGAACTCTTCTACCCAGGGGTCGTATCGTCGCCCAAAGATCTTCGCAAACTCGTCGTGAACCTGCTCAATGACCGCCATTGAACCTTCCATGGCGCGGGCACGCTCCAACTGCAGTGGCGGACCCTGCTCCGGCATGATCTGCGGGCCGTGCGACACCGGGTGCCGCGGATCGAGCGGGTAGGGATGCTTGTAGGGCGGCAGGAATTCCTTCACCTGGCCCGGGTCGGGCAAATCGACGTCACATGTTATGTGAGAAACAAAAAAGCCATCCTGGCAGACCATCTGGGGCAAGAGCACGCGCGGATCCTCACCGATTCGATAGGCCATCAGGTGATTGTCAAAGGCTTCCTGAGCATCGCACGACCAGCCCATCAGCCACCCCATGTCGCGCGTCGACAGCGCGTCGGTATGTTCGGAACCGAAATCACCGGGTGGATCGAGCGTGCGGTCCGCGATCATCATCTGCACCGGCATACGACTGCCCGAGATGGGCGAGTAGAGCTCGTAGGCGAACTGCACGCCGACACCCGAGCTGCCGGTGAAAACGCGCGCGCCGCTCGACGCGGCACCGTGCGCGATGCTCAATTGTGAGTGCTCGCTGTCGGCCACGATGTACTCGGCGTCGAGTTCTCCATTCGCGACCATCTGCGCGAGCGCCATCATCGTGGCGGTGTAAGGCCGGATCGGGTAGGCCGTAATCACGTCAACATCGGCGTACTTGGCGGCTTGCGCCGCCGCCACGCAACCATTTATCCGAACCGTTTTCTTTTTTATTTCAGCAACCGTTGCCATGGTTTACTCCGCACGGTCCGCCCGAGGGCGGACGCTCCGATTGGCGGCTACGCACGCTACGATTGATTCGTACGCGTGTGCGTTTCGCGCCGGGCTTAACGTCACTTCTAAATGCTCTTCGCCGCTCGATCCGACAAATTCCTCAACTCTTGCGCCTGCCGTCCGTGCAGCCCGGGTGTGATGGCGAACGCCGTGTCCATTCGAACCACGCCGGTATCGAAGTCGAGTTCCGGAACGCCTTCGAGGCAGCCCGTGGGACATTCCTCGATGCACACGCGGCAGCCTTTGCAGTAGTCGACCAGAATCTTATAGAGGCCGTTGGAACGCACCGAGCGCACGATGCAGGGCTCGGGACAAACCAGATAACAGTTGTCGCAGGCGTTGCAGGTGCCGCAGCTGAAACAGCGGCTGGCTTCCTCGATCGCTTGCTCTTCCGAGAACGACTGAATCACTTCCTCCTGCGTTCTGCGCCGGCTTGCCGGTGGCAACAGCACCTGCTGGACCCGCGGGAAGTGAGGAAAATACGTCATGTTCATCCGGTCTAAATCAAAGATGACGTCAACGTTTGTTGCCTGCGGCCGCAACGGTTCCCCGCGGAGCACCTTGTCCAGATTAAAGGCAACGCGCTTCCCGTCGCCAACGGCATTCACCACCATCAGCGGCTGCCCCGAAGCCAGCTGCACGACGTCACCTGCGGCGAAAAAGTTCGTGTCCCCGAGACGTCCGAACGCGTCGATCTTGATCGTGCCACGCTCAGTTTTGAATTCGGGCGGCAACCAACCGAGCGACGCTCGCTGTCCCACAGCGATGATCACGTTGTCGACGGCGAAGGACTCGGCGGGGGTCTCTCGATTGACGGTGATCGGCGAGGCGTTGATGGCGCCGGAGAAGCGTGCAGGATGCAGTTGCAAGGCCTCGACCCTACCGTTGCCGAGCACGGCGGTCATCGCCCGCCCGTGCAACAGTTCCACCCCTTCTTCGAGCATGTCGTGCAGATCTTCTGGCACGGCCGGCATCTCTTTGGGGTTGGACTCCACGGTGATCATGGTCACTTCTAATGCGCCTTGCCGCAGCGCTTCGCGGGCGCAGTCGATCGCGGTGTTTCCGCCGCCGATGACGGCCACCCGAGCACCCACCTTGACCTTTGATGTACCCATGCCGATGTCGCGAAGGAACGGAAGTCCGTAAAGCACGCCGTCTTTATTCTCACCCTCGGCTCGCACGCTATTGGGTTCAGTGAGGCCCACGGCCAGCACGCAGGCGTCGTAGTTCTTTTTCAAATCGTCCCAGGTGGCGTCCTTCCCGGCTTCGACGCCGGTCTCGATCTTCACTCCTATTTCGACGAGCCGCTCAATCTCGCGATCGAGGACGTGCTGCGGGAGGACCCAGTCTGGGATGCCGCCGCGATTTAGTCCGCCCG
>Ga0210395_10000069_pt1 | contig 86998 bp, 77 predicted proteins | sample IncBWH4OmetaG_FD_150861 | JGI IMG/M metagenome (GOLD analysis project Ga0210395, IMG submission 150861) | Forest soil microbial communities from Barre Woods Harvard Forest LTER site, Petersham, Massachusetts, United States - Inc-BW-H-4-O ...
GGAACTCTTCCAGGAGCTTCGATCTTTGGGTTTCCAAAGTTGCTAGGTCGTTAGGCATAGGGTCTCCTCTCTCTGTACCGTATCCAACCTGTACGTATAGATACGCTCAGAACAATGCCATAAAAAAAGAAAACCTGCTAGATACCACCTCCACGCCGCGCACCCCGACGCTTCGAGTGATTTGACGCAACAAACGTTTCGCGAGACGATGGAGAGTTTGGACGAGGTGAACATTTGGATCTGGGCCTACAAGGCCGCGTAGCTATCGTTGCGGCCGCCAGCAAAGGACTTGGCCGCGCCGTGGCGGAAGAACTCGCGCGCGAAGGCGCCAGCGTCGCCATCTGCGCTCGCACCGCATCCGAGCTCGAACAAGCTGCCGCTCACATTCAAAAAGCCACAGGCCGCGGCGTCTTCCATCAAAGCGTCGATGTCACAAATCCCAATGCGGTTTCTCATTTCGTCAGCGCCGTCGAAGAGCGCTTCGGCCGTGTCGACATTTGCGTTACCAATTCCGGTGGCCCGCCTTCTAAACTGTTTGTGGACACAAAGCCCGAAGACTGGCGCGCGGCCGTCGAACTGCTTCTGATGAGCACGGTTTTTTTCGCCAAGGAAGCGCTGCCGCGCATGCAAAAAAACAAGTGGGGGCGTTTCATTACGATCACGTCTTCGGCCGTCAAGCAACCTGTTGACGGGCTCTTGCTTTCCAATTCTATTCGCGCCGCGGTCACGGGTCTGGCGCGCACGCTCGCAAATGAATACGCCGCCTGCGGCATCACGGTGAACAACGTTTGCCCCGGCTACACGCGCACGGCACGCCTCGATAATCTCGCCTCGTCGATTTCCGGGCGCACTGGCACTCAGCCCGAATCCGTTTTCGCCGATTGGACTCGCCAGATTCCCGCGGGCCGCATCGGTACACCTCAAGAATTCGCCGCCGTCGTGGCGTTCCTGGCTTCGGAGCGCGCCAGCTACGTGAATGGCGCTTCTGTTGCCGTCGATGGTGGCATGATCAGGAGCCTCTTCTAAAGAAATGACACTTTCCCTTCGGCGCTTTCAACTCTCGCTGCTGCCAGAAAATTTTGCCATTGTCGGACTCTCGCCGGGCGCGGACATTCCTCCGTGGGCCACGCAAGGTCCTTTTTTCTCCATCACGCGGACCAGCGACGAACTCTCGATCATGGTCGAGGAATCCCGCGTCCCCGCCGAGTATCAGTCCCAAGGCGGCTGGCGCGTCATCAAGGTTCAAGGCCCATTTATGTTGTCGGAGGTTGGCGTGCTCGCGGCTCTTGTCGGACCTCTTGCCGCGGCGAGAATTAGCGTGCTGACCATCGCGACCTTCGATACCGATTACCTGCTTGTGGCTTCGGAAAGTCTGGCCGCAGCCGTTTCCGCGCTTGAACGGGCAGGACACACATTTCAGAGGAGCCCATCCCAATGAACGTCTCACGCTTTGCGAGGGCAAGCCGTCATAGCCGCCGCACGGTATCCTTCGCCGCAGCGACCCTGCTCGCGATTCTCTTCGCCTCGCTGCAATTGGGCGCCGACGAGCCCTACGCCCGCAGCCGTGACTATGATCTGCAACATTCGCGGATCGCTCTGCGCTTCGATCTTGAACAGAAAAAAGTGATCGGCGAGGTCACGCACACGCTGACCGTCCTTCGCGACTCCACTTCGAAAATCGTCTTTGACTCAGCCGGCTTGACCATTCAAAGTGTCATCGTCAACAAATCGCCCGCCAAATTTGAAATCAAAGACGACAAGCTCGCTATCCCGCTCACGACGGCTGCTCGCGCGGGTGAAAAATTCGACGTCACCATTCGCTACGAAGGCAAACCCACCAAGGGCCTTTACTTCATCTTTCCCGACAAGGATTATCCCGACCGGCCGAAACAAGTTTGGACTCAAGGCGAATCCGAGGACACTCGCTACTACCTCCCGACCTACGATTATCCGAATGACCGCCTCACGACGGAAACCATTCTCACCGTGCCCGCTTCGTGGGTCACCGTCGCCAACGGTAAGCTCATCGGTGTCGCCGATACCGCCAACGGTATGAAGACGTGGACTTGGAAGGAATCTCTGCCCAGCTCGACGTATCTCATAACCGTTGTCGCCGGTGAACTCGACGAAGTAAAAGACGCCTGGCGGGGAATGCCAGTCACTTACTACGCGCCTAAGGGCCGAGGTGACCGCCTCTCCATCAACTACAGCCGCACTCCTCAGATGATCGACTTGTTCAGCAAGAAGCTTGGCATCGATTATCCCTGGGAAAAGTACGCGCAATCGATGGTCGATGATTTCGTCGCCGGCGGCATGGAAAATTCCAGCGCCACGACCAACACCAGCAGTTCGCTTCAGCATCCCAAGCTCGCTCCCGAATACCTCACTGGCCAGGACGACCTCATCTCCCACGAGCTCGGCCATCAGTGGTTCGGCGATCTAGTCACGTGCAAGGATTGGGGAGATATCTGGCTCAATGAAGGCTTCGCCACTTTTATGGAAACGGTTTGGAGCGAATCTCATTTCGGTAAAGACCAAGCGGACTACGAGAGATGGCTTAGCGCACACAGTTGGTTTGAACAACCCAATCTCTATGACAAGCCGATCGTCCGTCACGATTTCAATGATTCCGGCGAATTCGACGGCAATGCCTATACCAAAGGCGGCTGGGTTCTCTACATGCTTCGCCACCAAATTGGGGAAGATGCTTTTTACCGCGGCCTGAAGCACTATCTCGAAGTGAATCGCGGCAAGAATGTCGTCACCGCGGATCTTGCAAAAGCGATGGAAGAAGCCACGCACACCAACGTCGACCAATTCTTCAACCAATGGCTCTACGGAGCGGGCGCTCCCAAGTTCGACCTCAGCTACAAGTACGATGACGCGAAGCACGAAGTCTCCCTCACCGTTAAGCAAACGCAAAAAGTAGAAGGCCACGTAGGCCTCTTCCATATTCCAACGGAAGTCGAAATCACCACCGCTTCCGGACCAAAACTCTTCCCAGTCACTGTCTCGAGCGAGAAGGACACGGAGGTTTTCACGTTTCGAGCCGATTCCGCTCCGCTCATGGTCCTCTTCGATAAGGGCGGACACATCCTCAAGTCTGCCGATTTTCACAAAGAAAGGAAGGAGTGGCTCTACCAATTGAAGAACGCCACCGAACTCGCCGACCGCGCCGATGCCGTCGCGGCTCTCGGCAAGCTCAAGGGTGATGAGGATGCCGTCGCTGCCCTGGCGGACACTCTCCGCAACGACAAAGCCTGGGGTGTTCGTGCCAACGCCGCCGACGCTCTCGGCCGACTCGGCGGATCGACTGCCTCCAAGCAACTTCTTGAAGCGCTCAACACTGCAAAGGAACCTTGGGTCCGCAATCGCATTGTCTCCGCTCTCGCAGATTTTAAGGACGACCCTGCCATTGTCGCCAAGCTGAGTGCCATCGCCGGTGATGACAGTTCGTATCGCGCGCGCGCGGCCGCATTGCAAGCGTTAGGCCGCCTCAAAGCTCCCGGCGCGCTGGCGACGCTCGATGCCGCGGCCGCCGCCGATTCTCCTGACGGCTTCCTGCGCAACGCCGCGCTCCGTTCCATGGGTCCTCTCGGTGACGACAAAGCCGTGCCACTGCTTCTCCAATGGTCCGCCCCCGGCAAGCCCGTCGATTCGCGCAACGCTGCCATCGCCAGTCTAGCGCGCCTGCAAAGAGACAATAAAGAGATCACCAGCCAGATCGCTTCTTATCTGAGCGAGCCGCACTTTCCGATCCGCATGGCGAGCATCTTCGCGCTCGGTGCTCGCGGCGACGCAAGCGCCATTCCCGCCCTCGAGGCCTTGCTTAAGAGCGATGACCTCAGCATCGAAATGGTCCCGACGATCAAGGCACAGATCGCGAGTTTGAGAGCTTCCGGGGGCGAACGGCGCCGCTCACGTGGGGAAACTTCCGGCGGAGACGAAGAATCCGCTCCTTCCGGAGCAGCTAACGATCAAAGCGAAGGTGCCGTGGCTAAACGCATGGATCGCCTCGAACACCTAATGCAAGAAATGAGCGACCGCCTCAAAACGATCGAAACGCGCCTTCCACCGCCGAAACAGTAAGCCTCCTCAACGAAGGAATGGGCCGCCGAACATATTCGGCGGCCCGATCCATTGCCTGTGGGGGCGGGGCTTGTCCCGCCTTTCCGCCGCAAACTTGGCCCGGACCTTCAGGGAAGACTCGAGTCAAGCGGGGCCCGGTTCCTCAGCGAGTGCGAAAGAAGTTGGATTGGAGTGACAGCGTAGTGGGAGGATGGCAGCGGGTTATGTTAGTGTGATTTTTCCAGATTCGCGAGAGCGGGTAGAGGAGAACGATGCCAAAACCGAAAGTGCTGGCGACGCGGCCGCTGTTTCTGGCAGCGCAAGAGATTTTGAACGCGGGGTGCCAGGCAGAGTATTGGACCAAGCCAGAGCGGATATCGAAAGAGGAGTTATTCGAGAAAATCAAAGATAAAGAAGGGCTGGTGTGCCTGCTCACGGAGAAAGTAGACCTGGAATTGCTCAGCGCGGCGCCAAAATTGCGCATCGCGGCAAATGTGGCCGTGGGATTTGACAATATTGATGTGGCGGCTTGCACCAAGCGCGGCGTGGTGGCGACAAACACTCCAGGCGTGCTGGACGAGACGACGGCCGATTTTGCCTGGACTTTGATGATGGCAGTAGGGCGGCGGCTGATCGAAGGAGACACGCTAGTGCGCTCTGGGAATTGGAAAGGCTGGGACCTGGATCAGCTCGTGGGAACAGATGTTTGGGGCAAGACGCTGGGAATTGTCGGATTCGGGAGGATTGGACGAGCAATGGCGCGCCGGGCGCTCGGCTTCCAAATGAAAGTGCTTTACGCGGACGCTGTGCGCGCGCCCGAAGCAGTGGAGAAAGAATTGAAGGCGGAATATAGGGGAATGGCGAGCTTGCTGTCGGAGGCGGATTTTGTAAGCGTACATGTGCCGCTCTTGCCCGAGACGCGCGGGTTATTTGACGCGACGCGATTTATCAAAATGAAGCCGACTGCATTTTTAATCAATACGTCACGCGGACCGGTGGTGGATGAAGCGGCGCTCGTACATGCGCTCGAGAGTGGCAAGATTGCCGGAGCCGCGCTGGATGTTTTTGAAAATGAGCCGTTCATTCATCCGGGACTGAAGAGGCCGAACGTGGTGCTGGCGCCGCACATCGCTTCGGCGTCGATTGAAACGCGGACGAAGATGGCCTGCATGGCGGCGGAGAACGTGGTGGCCATGTTCAAAGGCCAGCGGCCGGCGAATATGTTGAATCCAGAAGTTTTGAAGGCGAAATAAAAGAGTGCCGGCGACTCTCCCATGGCGGAACTGAAGCAACTTGCCCGCCGGATTTTCCAGGAAACCATTTCGGCGATTGATATTCCCGCGGCCATGCAGAGGAAACTGCGGCGCGAGGGAATGATGCTTTGTCTCGACACCCCGGAAGTAAATCTGCGCGCGTTTACGAGGGTGTGCGTGATTGCAATTGGGAAAGCGGCCCATGCAATGGTGGAGGGGCTCGCAAGTCTGTTGGGCCCAGAATTTCGGTTTAAGGGGATTGTCTCGGCGCCGACGCCTCCAATGGTTGCCGTGGACGGGATGAGGTACTTCGTTGGTGGTCACCCGACGCCGGATGAGCAGAGCTGGAAGGCGGCGGAAGCGATTCTGGCGTTACTGAAGGAGTGCGACGAGCGGACGATCGTGTTTTTTCTGTTGTCGGGGGGCGGCTCGGCGCTTGTCGAACTGCCGCTCCAACCAGAACTGACGCTGGCAGAAGTTCAGCAGTTCTACAAGGCATTGGTAACCTGCGGCGCGCCCATCCATGCAATCAACTCCGTTCGTAAGCATCTATCGGCAGTGAAGGGCGGTCGCCTGACTTTGGCGTCAGGACGGGCGACCAAAGTGACGCTTGCCATAAGCGATGTGCCGGCTGGCTATGAATCGGATATCTCTTCCGGGCCAACGCTTCCGGATCTTTCGTTGATCGCTGACGTCGAGGGAATCATTGAGAAATTTGGCGTCGAAGAGAAACTTCCGGCCACGCTGCGGCAGTGGATCGACGAGAGTCAAATGCCAGAAACGCCTAAAGGGGACGAAGTAGAATTTTTAAACTCTCACTTTTCGATATTGCTTGGCTTGGATGATTTGTTCCATCCGGCGCATCAAGCTACGGAGGCGAAGGGATTTGTGGCGTGTTGCGACAACACAACCGATGATTGGCCGGTGGAGAAGGCGGTGGAATATCTATTGGCGCAGCTCGAAGAGGTGCGCCGGGCGAATCCAGGGCAGCGCGTAGCCGTGATCGCGGATGGCGAGGTTAGCTCGCCGGTCCGGGGGAAAGGGATCGGCGGGAGGAATGCGGCGTTTGTTTTGGCTTGCGTGAAGAAGATCGCTGGGAAGAAGATCGCGGTGCTTAGCGCTGGGACTGACGGAGTGGATGGGAATAGTCCGGCGGCCGGGGCGGTGGCGGATGGCGAGACTTTCGAGCGGGGACAGGCGATTGGGTTGAATGCTAGATATATGTTTCGCGAGAGCGATTCATATAGTTACTTTGCGCGGTTGGGGGATACGATTGTTACCGGACCTACGGGGAACAATTTGCGGGATTTGAGAATATTGCTGGCGGAGGGTGAGGAGAAAAAAAAGAAGATTTAATGCGGATACGCGCGGAGGCGCGGAAGAAGCGGAGAACGAAAAGAGGCATGTCCATGGGGAACGTTGCTCGGGGAGGAATCAATCTCACAAAAAAATGTTGCTTGCTCATAGTCTGGGCATGCTATCGCGCCCGGAGAGACGTATCAGCGTTCGCCGATCAGATAACGGCAGCCGTTCGGCCCCATCTTCGCTGAATGAACGGCCTTCGCTGGAACGTCGCAGCGCTCTCCCAGGCGATACGTCTCGGCCTGGTCGTTCATGGTTAATGTCATTTCGCCGCTCAAAATGATGTGCGCGGTCTCCGAGTCATGCGCATGCTCTGGATAGAACGCGTTCGGCCCGTCCTGCCAAACGTAGGTGTGACCAAAGCCTTCTCGCTCTAACTGCTTTGCCATCTCTTTCTCGTCCATAAAGGCATTCTACTCGGCATCTCGCGCCGCGCACACTGCACCGCGGAAGGCCTTATCTTTACTTCCGCTTCTTTTTTACCTCGTTATCTCGTCCAAACACGGCTACGCCCCTTCCGCATTGATGGGGGCAGATGCGGAAAGGGCGTGCCGTCTTCAGGAGAGAAGATCGTTGTTTTAAGGGCGCCGGTTCTGTCTACACCTGCCAGCGCCAGGTTCCATTAATTAGTCGATGGACGGCGGCGTACCGATCGGTGCGCGTCCTCCGGGGCCTCGCCCGCCAGATTGAATCGAGTAGCCGGCCGGAACTGCAAACAAGCTAGCCGAAGGCTCGGTCCTCTGAACATTGGTCACGGCGTACGTCGTGGTTCCAAATCGCGGGTCGGTCCGCGTGCTCTTCAACACAATCTGGAGATCCGCCGAGTACCACCGCTCGGAAACCACCTGGAGGGCTTTTTCATTTCCGATCTGCCCTGCAGGAATAATATGCGTAGTCCGCGTGCCTTCCGCCATCACGCCATTGATCACCTGCGTGCCCAGAGATTCTTTCTTCAGCAAACCAGCGGCTTCTTCCTTCTGAATCCGATCCTGCTCTCTTCCATGGAAATTTGAGGCCGAATCTGCATTCGCGCTGTTTCCGGTGTGCGCGCGGATAGCCGATTTGTGCGCTATCTTTTGCTCATCGTCCAGCGTGATGTGCACGCCTGCGACAGGATCGGAAATCATTACCATCTTCTTAGGAGTTCCCGCTGCCGTCAGCGGACCGAATCCGGTAAAGGAGGCTTCGTGCCGCGACCTTCCCTGGCTGTCTCGATACATGGACACCTGGGACGTCCGGTGAATCACCGACCCATCTTGCAACGTCTCCGTCGTTTCCGACGTAGCCGTGGCAGAGAACGGCGCGCCTTTCACGACTTTGCCGCCGTGCATTCCTTCAAAGCCCATCAACTCCATCGGGCCTCCGAAGGGCGGGCCATCCGGGCCACGTCTCTGCGCTTGCAGCGCCGCAGTACTCAACACCAGCACCCCGCTCAGAACCAAACACATTTTCAGCTTCGAGTTCATCATTGCTTCTCCTCTTCTCTCCCGTTCCGCGATGCCTTGTTCACCGCGGTAATCTCGTTTTAGTTCTCTTCCTGCGCCAGCCGTACGGCTTGCGGCAGGCCATCGTTTCCAACCAGCAAGTCCACCTGGATCCACTCGCCGGCGCGCTCTTCATTCACTGGCAATCCCAGCGCGCCAAGCGAACTGCGCTGCATGCGCACGTGCAGAATGGCCGCTTCTTCTGTCTCGTCCAGCGTTGTGCCCGGCAACGGCGTAAAATCCCCCGAATCATCTGTCGCTGAGAGCCAATCGGAGAAATTGGCCGATCCCTGGTTCTGCCCGGTGGTTTCCCTTGCTATCAGCGCGTTCTGCGCCAATTTTTGATTTTCGGCTTCGAAATGCCGCTCCCGCTCCCAATTCCACGAACCTACCGCGCCCACAAGAACTGCAGCCGCAGCCAAAGCCCATGCGGCCACGACCGCGCCCCGCCGAACCACCACCGTGCGATGCCGCGTGCGAAACTCTTGCCGCAGCCGCATCTCGACTCGCGCAGGCGCACGCGCTTCCAGCGTCTCTTCACCTAGCAGACGCAACTCTTCTCTTGCCGCTTCCCAAGATTCCTGCAACGCTGCGCAGCGCGGGCAGTGGCTCACGTGGGCCAGTGCAGCCGCTCTCTCGAGCGAGTCCGCGGCGCCATCACGGTCCAAGTCCAGCACAATCGCTTCTACCTGTTCACAGTTCATTGCATTTGCCCAAACGTTTCCACAATCTCTTCACCTCGCCGCTTTCATGCGCCGGGGCACATCCCGCAACATCTCCAATTTCGCCAGCAGAAGAGCTCGCCCGCGGTGCAGCCGCGAACGGATCGTTCCAATCGGGCAGCCGGTCATTTGCGCCGCTTCTTCGTAGCTCATCTCTTCCAGTTCGCACATCACAACGGCTTCGCGAAACTCTGTCGGCAAATCCAGCACCGCCGCTCTGACTTGGTGCATCCGCTCGCGCTTTTCCACCCACATTGCCGGCGTAAAGCTGTCCTGCAAAACGATTCCCGCTCCGGTGCCGTCTTCGTTCTTTTCTTCCAGCGGAATTTCTCTCGGACTCCGCTCCAGGTGCTTCATTACGCGGTTGCGGGCGATTCCGAAAAGCAGCGCACCCACCGATCCCCGTTCCGGGTCGTATTTTTTCGGCGCGCGGATCAAGGTCATGAACACGTCCTGCACAATCTCTTCCGCTCCCCAGGCGCTTCCGGTCATCCGCAATGCAAACCTGTACAGCCCACCCTGATGCCGCCGGTAGAGGAGCGCAAAGGCCTCCTCGTCACCTTTCGCGGCACGCCGCAAAAGCAGGTCGTCTCTATCTTGCGCTGCGATCCTCGTCTCCCCTGCTACGGCGTCTTGGCCAGTTCGAGGTGCGTATTCCGCTTTCTCCCTTATTTCCCGTCCAGGGCGCAAAAAGTTCCCATCACAGCTGAGCGCAGTATTCGGTCGGTTCGTAAGTTTATGTTTCACGGTAGTTTAGACGTGCGTTGAACCTGCCACGTGTCGGCCAAGCCTAACTCCGGGCAGGAGCCGGCTTCAATCAGAAAAGAACGGATTTAGCCCAGTGCGCGTGGACGGAACTGTTGTGACCGGGAAAGCAACGCGCGAGAGCTATGAGCTTTTTTGAGGTTTGAACATGCGTGCTGCGACACGCGCTACGAAGCGCCGGGAAACCAGCCGCTGCCCGAGCATTCCCAAATAATTCCCCAGGCCAGAGACGACATAACTCTTGCCTGCTGCTAGGGCGCGCAAACCCGTGCGCGCCACTTTCTCTGCAGTCTCACGGTTCGCTCTTGTGGCGGCGATGTGTGTTTGTCCGGCAACATCCGCAAATTCCGATTCCGTCGAGCCGGGGCACAACGCGCAGACTCGAATGCCGTAGGGCTTCATCTCTTCGGCCAGGCCTTCCGCGAAAAGCAGGTCGAAGGCCTTGGTGGCGGCGTAGGTCGAAATGTAGGGCACGCTTTGGAACGACGCCGTCGAGGCCAGAATCAGCACGTCGCCGTGCTTCCGGGCCACCATTTCTGGCAGATAGAGCCTCGTCAAATGAACCACGGCGGAGCAATTCACCTGCACCATGTCCGTTAACCTGCGCATCTCGACCGTGGGAAATTCGCCGTACGCTCCGAAGCCGGCATTGTTAATCAACAGCTCGACCTCAATTCCTTGTTCCCTCGTGAATCGATATATCTTTTCTGGAGCTTCGGCTTCCGTCAGATCCGCCACAAATATTTTTGTTTGGATTTTGTGATCGGACGCCAGTTTCTGCGCCAGTTCTTCCAAGCGCTCGCGTCGCCGCGCGGTAAGAACGACGTTTACTCCACCGCGAGCCAGTTCTTCAGCCAGCGCCGTGCCAATGCCGGCGCTCGCTCCTGTCACCAGCGCCCACTTCCCGGACCACGGTGTCATCGCATGCCTCTCCAAACGAGAGTTCAGCGTATCACGGAGTTGTGGATGGGTGATTTTTCAGCGAGAAACGCCACGCGCTCAAAGCTTTCGACAAGAAAGATCATCTGCGCGTGGACGTCGGCGGAGATGTTCAAGGAGAGATGCTGAAAGTTACCTCGTTAAAGCTGTTGAAAGCTGCTGCCCTGAAGCTGGCATCGCGCGCGGCGTGCCTCTCTCATCCTGCGGCGCGCGAAATCTGCGGCAATCCGGCGTCTTCGGCGGCGATACGGCCGATAACGGACCAATCCTTTTCCTGATGACCGCGCGCCATCGCGGTAATAAAGCGGTCGCGCACTACGCTCGCAATAGGCATCGGTACACTCATTGCTTCCGCGGCCTGGAGCACGAGGCGAACGTCCTTCAATCCGAGCGGAAGAGCGAAGCCCGCAGGCTCATGCTTACCCTGAACGATCAATTCGCCGTAGGTTTTGTATACTGGCGCGTTAAACAGTGTTGAGGTCAAAAATTCCATGAGTGCGCCCGCATCCACGCCTGACTTTCGCGCAAACGCGAGCACTTCCGAGAGCGATTCCAGCACCGTTGCGATCAGAAAATTGCCCGAGAGCTTCACAACGTTCGCCATGGACGGTCGCTCGCCAACCACGAACAACTTCGGCCCCATAGCTTCAAACAGCGGCTTGCATTTTTGGACGAACTCTTCCGCACCGCCAACAACCACGGCGAGGCGCCCCGCTTCCGCCGCTTCCGGACGCCCGAAAACCGGAGCCGCCAAATAGCCCTGTCCTGCTTTGGCGTGTTCGGTTGCGAGTCTATCGCTCAAGGCCACGCCGATCGTGCTGAGCGAAATGTGTAAGGCGCCATGCGAGAGCGAAGCCAAAATTCCGCCCTCGCCGAACGTAATACTTTCCAGAGCGGAGTCATCCGAAACCATCGTGAACACCACTTCGCAGCGACACGCTTCGGCCACAGATCCCGCGACGATCGCGCCGTTCGCGCGCAACGCCTCTGCCCCCGATTGCGTCCGGTTGTACACCGTCACGCGGTGGCCGGAGCGCAGCAAACTCTTGGCAATCCCCGAACCCATTTTTCCGAGACCAATCAGTCCAGCTTCCATGGCGGACGCCTCCACAGTTTGATTTTCAAGTCGGTTCTATCACATCACGGTACTTACAGTTGTGTCGTTCCGTTTGATTCGGCAGGGTCCTTCGCGGGAGCATTCTTCGCGGTCCGCCTGACTACATTGCGCACTCGTTCGCCCTCCCGCTTGATGCGGTCCATAAGGCGCCTAGCCCAGACGAATTCCGCCGCCAGCAAGCCTAATCCCAGAAAGATCACCAGCCACCCCGGCCCGGGCGTGACCAGCATGACGACGCCGATCACCAATAGCGTGAAGCCGCCAATGATTCGCGATAAGCGGCGGACTTGCTCAACGGTGCGAAGGATCATGAGGCTTTCTGGATGGATCCTCTAGAGGAAAGGGAGGAGTGGTCACCGGATTCTTCCGCCTTAATTTTGAACTTTCATTAAGCCGTGCGCAAGACCGTGGGGATTCGCGTGTGTCCAGCTCTTCGGGAAGAGAGACAAATCTGGGGAGGAGGTGTTTATGGCGGGTGCGACTTATCGAACCGCTGCTCCAAAGAATCAGATCGTCCGCACGGCCCATTGCTCAAGTCCCCGATAATCTCCGTTTGGAGCTGCTCTTTTTATTGGGCCAAGGCTTCGACAAACAGTGCAATCGGCTTTCACTATTAATTATAGCGATGATAGGTACGCAACCCACCAGGAACTGACGCTTGGCGCGGGGACCCACTTGCTGTAAGCTCAGTGCGACTTTCCTCCCGAGGGACGCTCTCAATGAGTCAACAAGCCCCGACCCAAACGGTTTTCGCGTGTTCGCAATGCGGACGCACCTTCGACCAATCGAATTTGCTGCTGATTGCCGGAAACTGGATTTGCGGCGAGTGCAAGCCGGCGTACCTGAGCCGGGTGATGGCGGGCGGCTCGGGCTCCGTCACCGCGTTGCGGTATGCCGGCGTCGGCATTCGCTTCGGCGCGCGCTTGGTCGACGGCTTGGTGTTTCTGGTGCCATTTCTTATTTTGGCCTTCGTATTTGTGCCCAGCTTCATGGCAACGGCGGCTGGCGGCAGGATGTTCAACCCGGCTTTCTTTCTGCCCGCAATCATTTTTGCGCTGTTTTACGAAGTCCTGATGCTGCGTTATTGGGGGGCAACGCTCGGAAAAATGGCGTCCGGGATTAAAGTGGTCCGCGCTGACGGCAGCGGCCTGGGGTGGGGCATTTCCTTCGCCCGCTATTTCATGTACAACATTGTAATTTCAGCGATTCCCCTCATTAACTGGATCCTCCTTGTAACTACAGCGATTATGGCCGGCACTGACGAGCAAAAGCGCGGCTTGCATGATCGCGTGTGCGACACGCGGGTCATTTACAAGCGGAGCGAGGCGTGAGCCTCAATCTATTTACGGTTACCGACAGCGGCTCTGGCATCGGCTCTGCCAACTTTCGGCCTGCGGGGACGGTAGTGTGCCCCGGCTGCAACGGGGACGTTGCGCCACTCGAGACGGCGGGGGGATGGCAGACCTGTCCATTCTGCGAGAAGCGGCTGCACATTCGGCTCTGGCCCGCGATCCGGCGTAATACGAATGCGGTGGTCGCGATGGCGGAGCAAGCTACCTGCTTTTTTCATCCGGACAAGGCCTTTCAAGCTTGCTGCCAGCGATGTGGCCGCTTCGTCTGTGCTCTGTGCGACCTGCAGTTAGGGGCGGAGCACGTGTGCCCGACATGCTTCGAGCGCGGGCGGGTCAATTCTGGTCTGAATGACGGCAAGGCGGAATGGCGGCATCGCGATGTGCTCTATGATTCCATCTCGTTGACGCTCGGGTGGTCCTGGATTATTTTCTGGCCAGTCATTGTCGCTGCCCTTCCGGCTGCGATTATTTTGCACGTAAAGTATCGCAAAGCGCCGCGTTCCTATTTAATCCCGCGGCCCGGGTGGCGTTTCTGGGTGGCTTATTTGGGATTCATCTGGCTACCAATCCTGCTCACTGCCTTGATCTTGCTACCGCGCTTAGTCGGGGGGAGGCCCTGATTGCAAAGTGCGTTCCTAAAAATCTCGCGGGTTGGCAACCTCGCTGGCGGAATCAAATGGTATTTGAGTGAAGATTGCTTGCTGGCGGCGAAGCGCGTCATGTACACCGTCGAGTATCGCCGGTTTTATTTGCGCGACTTGGAATCCATCGTTGTTTGGCCGAAGCGCGTTTGGCTCCTGCGCGCGATCATTCCCGGTTCGCTGCTCTTAGCGCTAGCCGCTTTGCTCTGGCAGTTCGCGAATTCTACGACCGGCGCGGTTTTCGGCGTCCTGGGCCTTGTGTGGGCCGGGGTGGAACTGGCGCTCGGACCGACCGCCGAAGCGCGTATTAGCACAACGGGCGCGACGGTGGACCTGCCGCTCGTGAAGCGCATGCGCCACGCGCGGAAACTCCTCGCGAAGGTTGATGCAGCGGTTCGCGTCGCTCGCGGTGGCGCGATTGAGGAACCGGCAGTGGCCATGCCTGCAGCACAACCCGCCACGGCCTCCACGGAAATTCCTTCTGAAGCCGCTCCTGCAGCCGCTCCCATCCGGGATCTCACTTAGACGTATGGCTCCTCCGGGTTCAGCCGCCGCCTCTGGCCTGCTCGCTTCGGCACGTTTGCGTCACGCGCGCTGTTTGTTTCATCCCCTGCGCGAAGCCGCAGCGCGCTGTCCACACTGTGGCGGCACTTTCTGCCGGGAGAGCGTGACGGACGAGGACGCCAAGCTTGCCTGTCCACCATGTTTGCGCCGGATGGCACGTCCGCCGGCGCCGAAACCGTCATTGCTGCGCCGCTTCCGGCAGATTCTTGCCGGTCTTTTGGCCCTTGCGTGTCTGGGGGCGGTTTTTTTCGCGCTGCTCCGTTGGCGGGCTAATACGCCCGAGCTGCATCTGAATTTCGGCCCTGCGGCGGATGCCCCGCCGTCCGAGCAAAAGCCATGAGTGCATTCGCGCCGACTCCGGTCGCTGCCCAAAGCGGACGCGTAGCGCCCCCGCACCGCCGCGGCACACAGCTGAACGCTCTCGAGGCGCTCGAACGCGGATTCGCGCTGTTTCAGTCGACGTTTGCTCAGGAAGGATTGCTGTACTACATTGGTGCGACGCCGTTCGTACTTGGTTTCATTCTGATGTGGGTGATCAATGGGCAGATCCGTGTCTCTGACGGAACGCTGCTCCTCGAGACGCTGCTGCTGGCCGGTACGTATCTGCTGCGTGTGGCACTGATCGCCCGCTACGTGCGGGGCGTGCGCGAACGCGCCTTTGGAGTGCTGCGACCGAAACTCGCGGGTGCTCTGGCCCTACCCGCGGGCTTAGGGCGCCTGCTCTCTTGGAAAATCACGCTTGGTAGCGCAGCGCTGATTACCTTGCCGACCGTCGCCGCCGCGCCATGGTTCTACGGCGCCGCACAATTCGCGGATCTGGAAGCGCAAGAGGACGCCTCCGAGCGGCATTCCCTGCTCCGCTGTCTTGCGCTCGCCGGCCAATGGTACGGCGGCAGCGTTCTGCTTTTCCTGATGTGCTTCCCTCTGTGGGCCGCGGTGTGGCTGAACGCTTTTCTCCTGGCGGTGATTGTTCCCCAGCTCCTGCAGTCGATTTTCGGCGTGAACACGCTTCTCTCCACAGAAATGGGAATCTACGCGCTACTTCGCAGCTACGCCTTCTGGTTTTCGCTCTTCGCGGGTGCATGGCTGGCGCTGGACCCGATCGTCAAATGTACGTTCGTGGTGGTCTACCAAGATCTTAGGTCCCGTGTTGACGGTGACGACCTGCGCGGTACGTTGGCGAGCCTGCCCCGCGAGCGGCAAAAACATGCCGATGTCGTGGCATCCGCGGGAACCGGGCGACGCGCAATCATCGGCGCGTCGGCCACACTTGCCTTGCTTCTGCTCGTGGGTTCCCAAATCGCTGCTGCGCGCCCAGCCCAGGCGCCGCCAAACGCCAGTGGCGCGGAAACTACTGCGAACGATTCCGCGCGCCATGCACGCGTTCAAAAATTGCGGCAATCCCTGGATGTGGAATCCCAGCGCACGGTATACCGCTGGCACGACGCCGAACACCCCAGTCCGCCTACGTGGTTTGACAGGCTGCTCGCCCGAATCGGGCATGCCACCAGCCGATCCTGGGCCGCATTCTGGAATATTATCCGTAGACTTTGGCCCCGTGCGCTGACTGTCTCGGGCGGAAAACCAACTAGCGGCGCACTGAAGGATCTTCGGTTCTGGCTGGTGCTCATCGCGATTCTGACGATCGGGGCGGGAGCCGTGCTCGTCTGGCTGCGGCGCCGCCGTGACGCGACCAGCGTTTCCGTTCCCGTGACCATCGAGCCACTGCCTGATCTCAGTAACGTAGTGGTCGCCAGTGAGCATTCCGAGGACGAGTGGTTCGCTCTTGCGGAGCGGCTCGAGGGAGAAGGTGAATTGCGGCTAGCGCTGCGTGCAGCATACTTGGGCCTGCTCGCCGGACTAGCGCAGCGCGAATGGTTAACGATTCGCCGCGACCGCACCAACCGCGAATATCTCGATGAGTTCACGCGCCGCTGGCGGCGCCGCCCACAAGCGGCAGTCTCGGCGCAAACCGAGACTCCGGAGAAACTGCGCAGCAGTTTGCGGGTCTTCGATCGCGTTTGGTATGGATCTCACGCGCTGACGCCCGCCGCTGTCGTGGCATACCGCCAGGGTCAGCAGGAGCTGCTCAGCCATGTCTGACGCGCGAATGGGCAAACGAGCTGCGTGGAACTGGCGTGGGCCTCTGCTCGCCGCCGCCATTTTCGCTGGCGTTTTTGGCGCGCTGCTGTTGATGGCGCACATGAATCAGTCGAACACAAGCGATGAGGGATCAAGCTTTCGGCAGGATCCTTATGGAACCAGCCTGCTGTTCGACTCTTATGAGCGCGCTGGCTACAAAGTAAGGCGCACCTCGGATGAGACGACGCTTGCGGATCAGGATGCCACTCGCACGACGGCGTTCTTTATCGGTGGTTACGACTACGCGGACATCGAGACTCGAGACGGAAAATTTATTAGAGGCCGCAAATTCCACGCGCTGTTGGAAGATTTTCTCGCGCGTGGAGGCCGCGTCGTCCTCCTGAAGCACGACCTGACCGTCAGCGTTACCTCGATTGTTGCGGCTGAAGGCAAATCGTTGCCCGGCGTCCCAAAAACAGAAAAAGAGAACGCGTGGGGAGTCGAGATGACCTATGACCCTCCAGGGAAAGATGAATCCGATCCTCTTTGGGCTGCGCCTCAGCCCTCCGCGATGCCTGCAGGAAGCGAAGCAATCTATCTGGCTGCTGATGCTCCCTGGCTCAAAACTGATGCGCAGTGGACCACGCTTTACGGGCGACCAGCCAGCACAACAGACGGCGGAGTGGTCGCGCAAAAAGTTTCCGACGGTTCGTCTGGGCCGGTCTACATGGCCACGCGGCGTGTCGGCAATGGCGAACTCGTCGTCGCAAGCCAGCAATCGTTCTTGCTGAACGAGACAATCAAGACGCATCCCAACCCGGTGCTGCTGGATTTTCTCGCCGGCGGACGCTCCAACGTCTGGGTGGATGAGACCTTGCACGGATTGCATCAGAATCAGGGCGTGCTATGGCTCGTGCAGCGCTACCGGCTGCAGGCCGCACTGCTACTCTTCTGGGCCACTCTGCTGGCATTGCTTTGGAGCACGAGCGGCGATTTGGTGCGGCGCCCTTCGCGGAATCGCTGCGCCGAGGTGATCCGTCACGGCCAAGGAGCCGGAGTTGCCGCGCAGCGGCTCCTTCAGCGCAGCCTTCGCGCAGAGCAAGTGGTGTCGGAATGTTGGGAACAGTTCCGGCGCCGCTCACCCCAGGATGCACAAGCGATTTCCGACGACCCCCACTGGGGTGCACGGTTGCGCGCTGGGCTCCTCCAGACCCCGCTGGCGGGCTACAAAGAGCTGAAAGATTTGATTGCCCAGCGCCGCGCGTCCAAAAAGGGTTTGGCCCCCGCGGGTCGCGATGCCAAACGACCGCTCGCCACAGCAAAGGCGGCGCTTGAGGAGGGACGAATCAGATGAACGACAAACCGCTGCCAGGCGCGGACGGACAGGTGCAGTCCGCTGGCGCAGATACAGAAGAACACGCCTCGTCCTCGCCGATTACAAGCGACGCTCGGCGCGTGAGAGAGGCGTTGCGGTCCGTGATTGTCGGCCAAAACGAAGCGATTGATCTCGCGCTGGTTGCCTTGCTCGCGGGTGGGCATGCCCTTATAGAAGGCGTTCCCGGCGTAGGCAAAACGTTGCTCACCAAGGCGCTCGCACGCGCGGTGGCCGGAGAATTTCAGCGCATTCAATTCACGCCGGACCTCATGCCCGCCGATGTCACCGGGACGAGCGTCTTCGACCTGAAGACGCAGCAATTCCGCCTGGTACGCGGGCCGATTTTCACGAATTTCCTGCTGGCCGACGAAATCAATCGCGCACCCGCAAAAACGCAATCCGCTCTGCTGGAAGCCATGCAAGAGCGGCAGGTGACGATTGATCGCGAGACCTATGCGCTGCCGTCCGTCTTCATTGTTTTCGCTACGCAAAACCCGATTGAGCACCAGGGCACCTATCCGCTTCCAGAAGCTCAAAAGGACCGTTTTCTCTTGAAAATTCGCATGGGCTACCCGGAAGTGGAAGACGAGAATGAACTGGCAAGGCTGGTGGCCCGCGGCGCGGCGCCTGAACAGCGGCTGATTGAGGAGCTACGCACACCGGTTTTGCGACCGGGGGCGCTGGAGGAGTGGCGCGCGGCTACCGCGCGTGTGCGCGTCAGCGACGCCATCAGCAACTACATCGTCGCCTTGGTTCGACAGACACGCCAGCACGCGGCGGTCTGGGTTGGCGCCGGGCCGCGCGCCACTCTGGCGCTACTCTCAGCCTCTCGCGCTCTTGCAGCTCTCGAGGAGCGCGATTTCGTGCTGCCCGAGGACGTAAAAACTCTTGCCAGTTCCGTGCTTGAGCATCGCATGCTACTGAGGCCGGAGTTTGAGATGGAAGGCGTTGAAGTCCGGGAAGTGATCAACGCGGTCTTGGAGGCGGTCCAGGTTCCTCGGTAGCTGCCACGCGCAGTCCATGAGCCAGGCTACCGAGAGGCAGCGGGCTAGGAGAAGCAGGCGAAATCATAATGACCGGTGATAAGAGGTCGGCAAGTGCTCGTGGATCGAGTGAAGCGACGGCCGTCGCCCAGACCGAGGCGCCGGCGTCTGCGGCGCGCAATCTGTCATCGCGCGACGACTCTCCCCGGCGAGTAGCATTCCGTCTGTCCGGAACACTACTGGGTCCGCGGCAATCGTTCGCTTGGCTGCTAGGCCTCCTCGGCGTGGCGGCGTGCTTTGCACCATGGTTTGTTCGCGGGTGGCGTTGGCTCGAGCTTATCTCCGTAATCGTCGCGCTGTTGGTGTGTTACGACGCGTTCGCGCTGTGGCTCGCACGCAAGGAATTTGCACCATTCCTACTAGTGCCGGAAAGAGGCCTTCGTGGCGGCGAAGGGCAGACCATCCAGCTGCCGCTCGCGCTTGCCAGCTCAGCGCCACGCCGACTCCGCAGCGAAGTGCGCGTGGCGCTTATGCCGGCCACACCAGAAGGCGAGACCGCAACTCTTGTCAGTAGCGAAACGCAACGGCTAACTCTCGAGCGGACGAATGTCCCTAAGGAGTCGGAACAGGCTCGCCACCGTCAGAACTTATTATGGTCCTGGACGCCCGAGGTTACCTTGCTTCGGCGCGGCGTGTGGCCCGGTCCGCGCGTTGGCATCGAGCGGTCTTCGCTTCTCGGATTCTGGCGCTTGCGGCAGTGGTTCGATTTTCCGGAGCGGCTGCGAATCGACGCAGACTTGCGGTCCGGACGTCGCGAGATGCTGAAGAGTGCGGTTTACCGCGCACTCGTGGCGTCGCGCCAGACACCCTGGACAGGGCACGGGCGCGATTTCGAACGACTTCGCGAATACCAGCCCGGCGATACCTACTCGGAGATCGCGTGGAAATCCACGGCGCGGCGCAGCGTTCCCATTACACGCCTTTTCCAATGGGAGCAGAAACAGGAAATCTATTTCGTTGTGGATCAGTCGCGCGCCTCAGCTCCCGCGCTTGACCCGGCCACGACCCTAGAAAGCGATGTGCCAGCGCTGCGCGCAACGCGACGTTTGCTCGATCTCGCCGTGGAAACGGCCCTGGTGGGAGCGAGGGTCGCGCTGGAGCTCGGTGATGAATTTGGACTGGTCACCTATGCCGACGAGCCGAAGTCCTGGTTGCGCGCCGGAAGCGGGCAAGCTCAGTTTCACCGGTTTCGCGATCGCCTGCTTTGCCTGGAGCCGCTGCCGACGACTGCGGACTACGAACTGTTGTTCGGCGAAATTCAGTTGCGGCTGCGGCGCCGCGCTTATCTTGTGTTGCTGGCAGACCTGACCGAGCGCTCGCTTTCGGAGTCGTTGTGCCGTGGACTTGGGCTGGTCCGCTCGTCGCATGCCGTCCTGATGACGAGCATCTTGCCTGCTCACGCGCGGCCTGCATTTTCACCCGACGAGGAGCCGGCCACTGACGAGGACGTGTATGGGGCGCTCGCGGGAGAGAAAGAAAACCAGCGCCTCGGTGCGTTGGCGCGCCAATTGCGCCGATTTGACGTGCAGCTGCGCTTTGTTCCCGCGGAGGTGTTCCTGCGAACGGCACTGGAAGGATATTTGGAAAGCAAGCGGGAGCAGCGACTGTGATTCTGGATCTGGAACGATTTCGAGCTCAAGCACGTCCGCGCTGGAGCAAACTCGAATCCCTGCTCTCCGCGCTGGAGAGCCGTCCCGACCGCCGCCTGCAACCTGCCGAAGCCGAGCAATTGCAGGAACTTTACGCCCAGACGGCTGCGGATTTGAATCGCGTCACGCACGGCGCTCTAGCGCCCGAACTGCGGCAATACATCGAGCGGCTCGTGGCGCGGGCTTATGCGGAGCTGTACTACGCTCCGCTGACGCGCTCCAAAGTTTGGCAGCCCCGCCGCTGGCTGCGGATTTTCACGGCGTTTCCGGAAGCGTTTCGCAGGCAATACCGGTACTTCGCGCTGGCCCTGCTCATTACACTGCTGGGTTCGACACTGGGCGGATTGGCGGTGCTCTACGACCCCGCCGCCGTGGACGTTCTTCTCCCGGCCGACTACTTACGCAATCCGGGCCAACGCGTCGATCAAGAAGTGAAAGGACAGAATCGACATCTGGACTCGGCAGAGATCGAAGCCACCTTCTCGGCGCAACTCATCACGCACAATATCCAAGTGGCTCTGCTCGCGGCCGCGCTTGGCGTAACGTTTGGCATTGGCACCGCGCTGCTGCTTTTCGAGAACGGCGTACTCCTTGGGGCCGTCGCGGTTCGTTACACGCAGCAGGGGTTTGGCCTGTTCGTCACCGCATGGCTGCTGCCGCATGGCGCGTTTGAGATTCCGTCCATCTTGATCGCCGGGCAGGCAGGCTTCTTTTTGGCGCGGTTACTGTTGCGTCGGCGTGAAGATCGCGATATGCGCCGGGCGATGCGCGAATGGCTGGTGCTCATAGGAGGGTTGGCGCTGATGCTGGTTTGGGCCGGCCTGATGGAAGCATTTTTTTCGCAACACCACGCGCCGGTTCTGCCTTACGGATTCAAGGTGGCGGTTGGCGCGGCAGAGTTGGTGCTGTTGGCGATTTATTTGCTGCTCATCGGACAAAGAGCCCCTACTGCGGAAGAGCACGCGAACGTAACCTCGGAGAGGAAATGATGGATTCGCAGCCAGGCCGGTCGGCAACTACGGCTGAGCTCACCATTGCGACGCCAGAAGGCGTGCTCTTTCGCATTCCCCTGGCGGGTATCGCCCCGCGGCTCTACGCCATGCTCTTCGATACCGCCATTGTGCTGGGAGTGGTAAACGGATTTGGTTGGCTTGTTTATGCTGTTTTCGCAAAAGCCCCCGGCTTTGGCGCCATGTTTATCACGCTTGCGGAATTCGCGATCGGGTTTGCGTACAGCGCGTTACTGGAAGGTTTGTGGAACGGACAGACAATCGGAAAGCGCCTTTTTCACTTGCGTGTCATTGATCAGACAGGGCTTCCGTTACGCATGGAACAGGCCTGGGTGCGCAATCTGATGCGCGTGTTTGATGCGCTGCCCTTTGCATACCTGGTGGGAGGAATTGCCGTGCTGAGCAGCCCGTTGCGGCAGCGGTTTGGTGATCGCGTGGCGGGGACGCTCGTCGTCCGCGAAACACCGCTAGCCGTCCCGAGAGAAGAATCCTGGACGCGGCAGAAGTACAACTCATTTGCAAACTATCCGACAATTTCTATGCGGCTCCGCAGGGCGGCGACGCCGGAACTCGCGAGTCTCATTCAAGATGCGCTGCGCCGCCGCAGCGAATTGGCGCCATACGCGCGGCGCGAAATCTATCGCGAACTCGTGGCGTATCTGCAGAGTGAAATCGCCCCATTTCCCGACGAATTGGTTGAGATGCTCAGCGACGAACAATATTTGATTAATGCGGGTGGTGTACTATTCGGGGACCAGCGTGCGTCGAAACTGTAAACCGCGTAGCGAACTCCACTTTCGGCAGGGTTTTACATCGAACTGAGCTTTCCTGGTCCCAAGCTGATCTATCTAGCTGCTTCTGCGAACGGAAGAGCCGACTAAACAGGTGTTGGACTCAAATCGGACCGAACTTGATTTTTTGACTTGTTCGGCCACGCACGGGGGTAATCTGAAAGGTGGCTCATAGCACTTAGCTAGCTGCCGGTTGCCTCGCACGAGCTATCAGAAATCAAGCTTTGCAAGTGCGCCTTTGCAGGTGAACCCGCCAAGTTGAGCGGTAGAGAAAGCCGACGGATTCGAAGGAACGCCTGGCATTACTATCTTTGTGACCGTGAACGGTAACAATCCACACATAGTTTGCTGATCCAAATAATCGGTCTCCACATCGAGCTGTGTTGTGGCGTTGACATAAGGACTTCGGGAGGCCGCGGTGGCTTTCTGAAAGAAATCCGTCCACGACTTGAACAGCGAAGGCTCATTCGGAAATGGCCGGGGAATGGTGATCGCGCTCGACCCGGCACCCGGGATATTCTCGTCCTCAATGCTTGCCACTATTGTTCCCGCTTTTGCGTCAAAACGAATGATCGTAATGAGATGATCTCCCGGATTCACGCCTATGACCTCACCAGTCTGTGCATACGGCGTGGATGTCTTTCCATTTTCCCAGAAATAATGTGCCTCGATCGCCCAGGCGCTCCGTTGGCTCCAAGATGGTTTGTAGCTGGCGTCGTTGGCATCCAGCGCGCTGCCGAGAATCAGCTGCGGAGTGACCTGGTTGAATCTGTAATCCGATAGCTTGTATTTCCCGCTGGTCCCATACTCATCGAAATCTACATCTCCCCACTGATAGACGGTCCCCACCTTGTAATTCCAAGTAGGCGAACTCGGCAGGGGAGGAACCGCGAATCGATACTCCAATGTCCAATCTTTTGTCGCGCCTAACTGCGGATGCCCTTCGTTCGCATAAACCTGCAACCGATAAGCCGGATTTGCAAGCCCCTGCGCGCCGCTACGATTCTCATGAAAATCATAGGTCTTTGCTAGCGCTGCGAAGAACAACACCGTGAGGGGCGCAGCCGCGCTCGCGAGAGCCCAGGTTTTCTTCAGGGAAGCCCTCATCGGAACAAGTTATCATGCTGCGGATGGTCTCTTCTTCCCAGTACTATACAAGTTTCGAGTTCACTGTTTCGCGAACCGACACTCCCGGGAAGTCGCGAAACCGGACAATTGCCGTCCTAGAATTCCACGCGGAGTCACGAATTGTTTAGGGAACACAGGATCGAAGGCCCAGGGGGGCTTGTCTCAAACTTGTCACACGAAAAAGGGGAAAATCTGGAACGTGTTGAAAAGAAGGCGGATTGAATTATGGCGGAGAGGGTGGGATTCGAACCCACGGTACGGTTTCCCGTACGCTCGCTTTCGAGGCGAGTACTTTCAACCGCTCAGTCACCTCTCCGCGGTCGTGGCAAGACTAATCGTAGCAAGGGTTCTGTCTTCCGGCAATCCAGCGTTGCTTGGTAAGGGTTTAGCGGCGGGCAGCGAAGAAGGATTGAAGGATAGAGGAGCACTCGGCGGCTAGAACGCCCGGAATGACTTCCACTTGGTGATTGAGAGTGGCGTTAGTGAGAATTTCGAAACAAGAACGGACAGCGCCGCCCTTCGGATCGTCCGCGCCGTAGACGAGCCGAGGGATGCGGGCTTGGATGATCGCTCCCGCGCACATGCTGCAGGGTTCTAGCGTGACGTAGAGACTTGTGCCAGCCATGCGGTAGTTCTTGAGCAGGCGAGCTGCTTCACGGATCACGATGATTTCGGCGTGGGCGGTAGGATCGCAGTCGCGTATCGTGCGGTTGGCAGAGCGCGCGAGAATTTTGCCGTCATGGACCACTAGGGCGCCTATAGGAACTTCGCCTGCGGCGGCCCCGGCGCGAGCTTCTTCAAGGGCGAGTTGTATGAATCGAGTATCGCTTTCCACAGGAACCCTGAGGATAACATGCGAACAGCCGTAACGAAGGATAGACCAAAGGAAGTAAGCGTAAGAAAAATCGGGAAGTAGTGGAGAGCTGCAGAGAATGAGGCCCGGGAGCAAATAATCGCGCGTGAAGCTGATTTGCTGGCCACCGCTTGACAATTATAGAGGGGAGAAACAAACTACGCGCATGAGAGAGTGTTTGGTGCAAGCGTCACAAAACGATTCTTCTGGACGCTGCATGCGATTTTGCTGCGTGCAGCACAGCAAACGCGAAATCTGCTGAAGAAACCTGAATGGAACTCCGAAAAGACCCCATCACACAAAGTTGGATCATACTGGGCCAGCGGGAAGTCGGCGGCGAGTCACTCGCTGAGTGTCCGTTTGAACCCGAAAGAATGGAAAAATCGAAGCCCATTTTGAGTTGGCCTGCGGAAGGACCGTGGCAGGTGCGCGTGGTGCCTCATCCGGAGCCGCTGTACCGCGTGGAAGGGGATCCGGGGCGCTTGGCCGAGGGTATGTACGACAAAATGGGACCGCTCGGAGCGCACGAGGTTATCGTGGAGACGCCGAGCCACGAGAAACGGCTGCCTCAATTCAGCGATGAAGAGATTGAGCGCGTGTTGTGGGTGTGGGGAGCGCGAATCGCCGATTTGAAAAAGGATTCTCGTTTCAAATACGTGAGTGTATTCAAGAATCAGGGCGTGATGGCAGGAGAGGAGTGGCCGCACGCACATTCCGAAGTGACCGCGACGATATTCGTACCGCGGCGAATCAAATACGAGCTGCACGCTGCGCATGACTGGTTTAAAGACAAAGAGCGTTGCATTTTCTGCGATTTCGTTAAGCAAGAGGAGAAACAGGGAAAGAGAATCGTGGACGTGCAAGGAGACTATTACGCGCTGTGCCCATACGCATCCCGCGTTCCCTATGAAGTCTGGGTGATGCACCGCAGGCACAATCAGCTTTTTGAGCAGCCGCGGCCGGGGTCGAACCGCAAACAATTGGCTGCGCTGCTGGGGCGCGTGCTGCGCAGGCTGGAAAAGGTTGCGCCGGCGTATCATTTGGTGGTGCACACAGCGCCGAACACCAAGAGTAAGAAAGGCGAATTGGCCGGTTATTGGAAAACGCTGGCGGAAGATTACCACTGGCACATCGAAATCCTGCCAATCGTGGAAAAACGCAGCAAATCCTATAGCATCAAAGAGGTTTACTTCAACGGAGAGCTGCCGGAGCAGGCTGCGGCGCATCTGCGAGCCTTGGACCCGAATTCGTGAGCTTGTAGTTTCCAAAAAACTTTAGACCAAGCGGCGTAGCGCGGTTGTGATTTCTCAAAGGCAGGGCCGCCAGTGCGGGGAACGGAATGTCGGATAGTTCTCCACAATAGGTCCTGGCGATGATAGCGGGTCGCTCCAAGGTCGGTTTGAATCTCGGGAGATGTTTAATGATAAGTTAATGACTCTAATAGTAGTCATGGGGGATCACACTAAGTCCAGTGGGGATTAGGGGTCTGTGCGGAAAGGGTAGATCTGCCCAAGCATCGCAATCCGTAGTGGATATAGCCGGACTGAAACTACAAGCTGTGGTGTAGCGATTCAGGAAACACGCTAGATTTGCTACCCAGCATACTTGTTTACAGCCGCTAAGTCCTGTACTATCTTCACGCTTCTAAGTCGCGGTTCCCCCCAGCGCTCGATCGGCGGCTTCGAAAATCCAATTTACTGGTCGAGGTGTCAGATGTGGAAAAAAGAAGACGGTAAGCCCCAAGGAGTCCCCGAGATTTCCACAGCACCTGCGGGTGCGCCAAGCACACCAAGTTCAAGTTCGTCCCCCATCCGTGAGACGCCGCGAGAAGTGCCAGTCTCTTCGAAGGCTGCTGCATGCATAAGTCAAGGAATTAAAATTAAGGGTGAAGTCACCGGAAGCGAAGATCTCTTCGTCGATGGCCAAGTGGACGGAAAACTTAGTCTCACCAACGGGAGCCTGACGATCGGGCCGAATGGAAACGTGAAAGCCGACGTGACAGCTCGCGAGGTGATTGTTCGCGGCAAGATTGAAGGAAAAGTCTCGGGGCGCGACAAAGTGCAACTCTGGAGCACCGGGCAAGTGACCGGGGAAGTACAGACAGACCGGCTGGCCATCGAAGATGGCGCGATGCTTCGCGGCAAGGTCGAAGCGGGAAAACAACCAAGCAAGACCGGGGAAGCTCAAGCCGCAGCTGCGGCGGGTGGCTCGCCCGCAGGAGGCAAATCCTCCGGCCCAATTTCCTTGAATTCGGGAACGGCGGCGGATTGATCCATGAGCTTCCTGCATAAACTCGGTATTGGCATCGGAAGTGGCACAGACCGCGAGGTCTCGCGGCCGATTCCTCAAAATGGAAGAACGCGTAGTTTAGCTCCGGTTCCTGCCGTCGGCTCGCCACGTCCGCCAGAGGCGCCTGGTTCGACGCGGATTTCGAATGGTTTGAAAGAGTTTTTATGGAATCTGGACGGACTTGGCCGAGGAACGTTGCTGGACCTTGGGCCGGCATGGCAGACCACTCTTAGCTTTTTTATCGAACGCGGATTCCGCGTGTCTTCGGAAGACATTTTGCGAGAGTGGAAGGATTTCCTGAAGGAAGAGGAAGCGCGGCTGAACGGCCCAGACGTCGTCCCTGAAACGCTGGATATGACTCCGACAGGGCGCGCCGTGCGTTTCCTTGACTCCAATCTGCAATATCCGCGCGCATCGTTCGACGCCGTCTTGGTGTGGGATTTGCTCGATTATCTGGAGCCCGCGCTGGCGAAACAAACCATAGCGAACCTCACCGAATTGCTTCGCCCCGGTGGTGTGGTATTCGCGCTGTTTCATAGCAAAAAGCCCGAAGGATTTCAGCGCTACCGCATCGCGGATTCTAACTCTCTGCAGATTATTTCCGCGACCGTATTGTGTCCCGCCCAGAAGGTTTACCAGAACCGCGAAATCCAGGACCTCTTCAGCCGATTCCGCACAATGAAGTCGTTTGTGAGCAGAGATCAACTTCGCGAAACGCTCTTCATCAAGTAAACCACAACGTCTAGCCTGTGAAACTTGCGCTAGCAACAATTCGAAGATAATTTGCTTGCGTGACGAACGCGATTGCCGGACATTGCGACCAAGCGAAATCTCGCGACCTCCCTGAAAGTCATATTTGCATTCTTTATTCCCATAAATGCCCAGCATCATTCTTCGCTTGCAAATCACGCTGCGAGGGAGTACATCGGAGTTGAGAGCTCAAGGAGCTCCGGAGGGGACATGACTCCACCGGGCTTAGAGCTGAACCAAAGCTGAACACACCGCTCTCGCGGTGCGCGTCGCTCACGAAACATACGTGCATTTAGCGCGCTTCGGAGACGACACAGTAATTGGCAAAAAGGGGGGAGCCGCCCGGCTCCCCCTTTTTCGATACTGCCAGATTTTGAGCTATTGCTGTGAAGAACTGGAGTGATGCCGATGGTGGCGCCTGCGGTGCCGCCGATGGTGCCGATCATGAGAAGAAGCTGCATTGGATGATTGTGCCTGGCCATTGCTGGCCGTTGACGGAAATGCCGATTGCGCTTGCGCACTGGTTTGATGGCCAGATGCAAGAAGAACCGGTGCAGCAGACAGTACGAGAAGACTCAAAATACGTTTCACGGTGTTTCCCCCAAGGATCAGAAATCCCCCGCGAAGGTATTGAAACACAAGTATGCTGAAAAGTCGCCTGGGATTCTTTAAAGGAGCGTATCAAGCAAGTGAGCGCCTCAACAGGGCCTGAGAGGGGAAGCCAGGCACGCGGAGGGACGCGCGCCTGGCATTAGCAGGGGCCGGACAAGGAAACTATCCACCAAACTTGAGGGTCTCGAGCCACTGAATTGCTTCTCGCTGATTGGCAATGATCTGAGCCTGCCACAGAAGAGCTACGGACATTAGGCCCATGGTGATGATGCACAATGTCAAAACGATTCCCATGGAAGATTCAGAGGCCGGGATTCGAAGCTTGCGAATGAGCCATGCCATAGTTAGGGTTCTCCTAGTACTCGGCCTGCCGAATTTTCCAGTTGCGCGTGCTAAACCGAGAGGTTAAATGCGTACACCAGTGTCTGCCACTCATCTAACTAAGGGCAATCGAAGGGCCACGAAGATGGATGCGAGGGAAACCGCTATCATCGGGAAAACATGGGATTTGGGAGCGATGCAGAAAAACGATAACGCGAGTTGGAGCTCATCGATGAGGAAATAGAGTCGCATTCCCGACACTTTGTTTCCAAAGATTGTTAAAAATCGGTTCGCGGGCACCTACCGTCTGGCGGAGAGACTTGCCAGGATTTGATCCCAAGTGTCATCCCCACGCAGTGGTAGTTCCATTACTCGATGAGATTGTTTGCTGGCCGGATCGGAGGACTCCTCAGGCGAATGGGCTATCTTATCCGTGAGGAGAATCGCTCGGTCACACACCGCAAAGAGAGATTCCTCTTGTCCCGGAGTAGCGATTCCGATGGTGCGAGCGTGGGAACGCAGGGCGCGGTCGTAGAGCTTGGAAAGTTCCCCAACGCAACGGCGAACGCTCGCGCCGATAGCCAGAGACCATAGCACGCCCCGCTGGCGAAGCTGAACGTCCCGGCTGCGCCCGACGGCTTGGAAGTGTTCGACGTCCTTCTGAGAGGCTCCTGCGAAGAAAAAGAGCTCGTCAAAATCACGCTGGCGGGCTAGCTCCGCTTCGCGTGGCGGCAAATTCGTGTTTTGCGCCAACTCTCGCGGCGGGAGAGAACGAAGAGATACAACCGAGACGCCGGTTTCGGCTGCGAGAGTCTCCAAAGCGTCCGAGGCTGCGGGCTGCAGCTCGGCAATGGGCAGGCAGGTGAAGCGACCGAGCCGTACGGTGTCTGTGCCGCGCGGCCTTGAAGTGGAAGATTGGGGCCTGAGGTGAAAATAATCCTCGGGAAGAAAGACGCCGCAACCATCCTCGGCGATGAATGGGTGGGTATGCGCCAACTTGCGGCGGGGCTCGTCTATTTGGAGGCGAGTACGGCTGGTGAGCCACACTGCGGGGATGCCGTGGTGATCGAGGGCGGCAGCGAATTCGTCGAGGCCCGGGGCGCTCTTTCCAGATGCTGGAAGCAGGTCATCAATCGCGATGTATAGGATGAAGGAAGTTTGGTACAAATCGGTCTCCGCTCTTTGAGCATCCATCTTAGCGGAGTTTGAGAGTAAACCGTGCAAGGTCTCCAAGAAGGCTGCATATTTAGGCTGTGAGCAGAGCTCACAAAAAAGAAAGCGGGCAGGAATCCCTGCCCGCTTGGCTGCCTCGACGGCCGAAATGGCCGAGTGTTGCGGTTATTGTTTACTTTCCGGAAGTGGTTGAAGTGCTGGCCGGCTGCGCATTTGCCTTGGGAATGCTGACGTAGCCGCTGATCTGATCCTTGCCAACCTTGTTGACCACTACTTCTTCAGGAATATGCGTACCGGAGAGGTAGAAGAAGATGGGCTCGTTGAGGGCACGGTTCTTCTTTTCGAAGCGCTTGTCCTCGACGGTCATGGCGAGACTTACCTGGTTCTTCTTCTCGTTGACACCCTTCAGTTCGACGGTGACGTTGCCTACCTTCTGTGGCTTATTCTTGCCAGCGATCGTGAATTCGACGTAGTCGCGCTCGCCGAGGCGGCGGAGTTGGTCGATTTCATCATGGTTGCGAGCGATGAGCGTGCCCATCTCACTCTTGGCCATCTTCAGGTCTTCCTTGGTCGTGTTGAGGTCGGTGCTGACCTCGGTGACCTTGGTGTCGACGTTCTTCACGTCATCTTGGCCGGCCTTGGTCGCCAGTTCTGTGTGCACGGACGTGTCAAGAGCGCTGAGCTTTTGGGTTGTTTCGTCGTTCTGCTTCGCGGCTTCTTCCGCCTGTAGCCGAGCCTTTTTGAGCTGGCCCTGGGTAATCTTGAGCTTGTCAGTGACGACCTTCAGATCGCCTTGTAGGTCGGAATTGGCCTTTTCATCTTGCGCAATACGGTCTTTCAAAGAGGACATGTCCTGCTGAACAGACTGCTGAGTGGTCTTGAGTTCTGTCGTGACGGCTTGCTGCGTGGAGTCAAGCTTTGCGGAAGCGTTCCAGCCGAAACCCAAGCCGGCAATCGCGACCAATCCAAGTACGATGATCGCAGGCAACTGCCAAGACGAACCGTTTCTCGTTTCGATGATGTGTTCCTCTGACATAGAAATTTTTTTCTCCTCACCCGAATGTGGGCGAACGATTTATTTTTAATCGGCCCGTAACACACAGGTAGCAACTAGCCAGCCAAAGGAGGGACAGGGAACAAGCGGCGAACATGTCCGTAAATTGATGAATAAATGAGGGTTGCTTCAAGACGGTGGCGAGGCTAAAGGAATAGGGCAGTACTAGTCCTAGCAATCTTTACCCGCGAAAGACACATTTCGGAGTTTCTTACGCTTCCAGCCTGTTCAGGAAAGATCGACGCCAAGAGTTTTCAGATCGGAAGTCAGCTGAGCCGGTGACTGGAACTGAAGGCCAGCCATCCCGAGACGCTGAGCGGCTTCCACATAGGCTGCGATGTCATCAATATAGATGGCTTCTTGTGCCTGGACTTTGAGAGCGAGGAGAGCCTTGCGGAAGATCAAGGGATTTGGCTTGCTGGCGCCGACGGAACAGGAATAGATGCGCGTGGGAAAGAACGAGAAGAAGCTGTAGGTAGCTTCCATGTTGAGGACGTGGATCGGGTCTGTATTAGAGAGTAGAGCGAGGCGGTAGCGCTTCGACAGTTTTTCAAAGAAGGCGTCTTCGTGTATGGGAGTGGGGTCAAGAGCGCGATTCCAGACCTCGGTGAACTGCTCAAAAGCAAGACCCCCACCCAGTCGTTTGGCCAGATGGAGATACCAGTCTCGGGGCGCGATGCGGCCTTCTTGCCAGTCGGGCCAGAGCGGATCCTTCTCGATGGCGGTCCACAGTTCCGTGGGAGAGAGAGCACTCCCCGACGCGAGGCCCTGCATGGCGCGCGCGACATCGACGCGAACAAGCACGCGGCCAATATCAAAGATAATGGCGCGGAGTTTGGCGGCAGGCATCTTTATTCAACCCTCCGGTTAAATACCGAGTCCGGCTTGGTTATTCAACCCTGCCGGTCAAATACGAGCCCGGGCATGCTTATTTACCCTTCTGGTTAAATATAACAGGTCCTGGAGGAGCAGCCGGTGCGCTCCTGGAGCGCAGTATTCCGATGACAGCGGGAAGAATAGAGATGATGGCAACCACGGCGATGACATAGTGAATGTACTGGCCGATATTGGGGATAAAATGCCCCAGCGAGTACCCGCCCAGAATCATGGCGCCAATCCAGAAGACGCCACCAGAAATATCGAAGAACAGATAGCGCAAATACGGCATTTTTGCAGCACCCGCGACGGGAGGACAGAACGTTCGAACGATGGGGACGAAGCGCGCAAGAATCACGGCGCGACCTCCGTATTTTTCGTAGAAATCGTGAGCGCGCTGGAGATGGCTGCGGCGGAAAAAGAAGGAATCTTCTCGGCGGTAAAGGGCGGCTCCGGCGGAACGGCCGATCCAGTAGCCCATCTGGTCACCGGCGATGGCGCAAAACATAACTGGGAGCAACAGCCACTTGAGGGGAATAACGCCAGCGTAGGAAAAAATGCCGGCGGTAATTAGAAGTGAGTCACCGGGAAGAAAAAACCCAACGAAAAAGCCGGTTTCGATAAAAACGATGGTACAGACGAGTGGAGCGCCTCCGGAGCGGATTAGCTCTCGAAGTCCTTCCGGGCTGTAAAGTGATTGGAGAAAGTGGAGGATGGAGTGGAGCAAGCGGAACGGTCCCTCGATAGGATGATTTGAGAAGCAGGTACGGGCACCGGGACGAGCGCGCGAGAACGCAGCGTCGCAAAAGCACCTAGTCCAATACGGTAGCAGAAAACACCGACATCTTCTCCGCATTCATGCCAGAGAACGATGGAAGCGATAACGGTTGCGACTAGCGCGCCAAGGCGAGTCATCGAGATGCCTCCGCAAGCCACAGATAACTCTGGGCTTCGGCTTCGAGCCGAGCCTCGAACTCGGCATGTACATCCTGAGGAGGGCTGAGGAGCTTATGGATGCGGGGGAGCGCGCGGCGGGCCGCTTCGGCGCCCGCTTCGATGGCTTCGTCGGCACGGTCGAAATCATCCCACGCGAGAGTCTGGACATCGGGCCTGAGAACCAGGTCGGCATGACGTTCCCATATTTCGAGTTGGTGCTTTTGAGCGGCGCCGACGGCGCGAGAAACTACTTGAAAGATGTTGGAGGGAGCCCCGCGATGCCCATCTTCGACGCCTACCGAGACGGCGATGACGTGCTGAGCGCCAAGATCGCGCGCGGCGCGCGTAGGGACCTGCGCGACCAGTCCTCCGTCGGCGAGGCAGCGCGTGCCAATTTTGACGGGTTCGAACAAGCCCGGAAAAGCACAGCTTGCGCGGATGGCTTCGGAGAGATTGCCGTGAGTGAAAACCACGGGTTCTCCGTTGGCCAGGTCAGTGGCGACGACGGCCATCGGGATTTGGAGATCTTCGAAACGCTTCGATTCGAAAACTTGCTCGATCAGGTCGCCTAGCCGGTGATTGCTGGCGAGACCCAGACGGGAAACGCGCCAGCGGCCGATGTCGCGAAAACGAATCTTGCGGCACGTGGCAATGATGCGAGCCAGAGGCGCACCGCTGGCATACGCTGCGCCAAGAATGCTGCCCACGCTGGTCCCAGCGATGTGAGAAATTGGTATGTGATTTTCTTCAAGGATTTGCAGGACGCCGAGATGGGCGAAACCACGAGAAAACCCACCGCCTAAAGCCAAGCCCAATCCTGCTCTTTCGGACGGGGCAACTGGCCCAACGTTCAGTGAGCAATGGCGGGGATTCGTCATGCCAGAAGAATGCCATCCACATCCTTATTATCCAATGGAGCGAGCGTCCTGAAAAAACAGTACGAGTGTACTTCTGTACCGAAGCGGCGCAAATTGCTGCTCGGAAAAAAAGGCAGTACCAACTTACTAGCCTAGTACCCTCGCTGTACCATTGTCCGAAAATGTGCGCTCAGCGATCCTGTTCCAGTCAGCGAGGCCTGAACATCGTGCAGGAGGGGGAATGGACAGCGCTTACGAAGCATGGATGGGACAGCCGGTAGTGCTGCAAGTAGCGCTTGGCGATATTAAGGTGCCGCTACGGGGAACGCTGCTGAAGGATGGCGGCGAAACAGTTCGAATGAGGATTGGCGAAGGCTGGGATGTGGACATCTATAAAGCGATGATCCTGGCTGTGGAACAAGATGCTATGGCGTTGCTTCCCGCGTGAGGAGATGACGATGAATAGCCAAGTGCCAAAGTATGTGACGCAAGGACGGGCAGCCCTGCTGCTTGGAATTTCTGAAGATGAACTCTCGCGGCTTTCGAATGAAACTGGGTTGGGACACAGAGAATGCGCGGGAGAACAAGAAGAGACGTTTTTTACCTACGAAGAGCTGCGAAAAATTTGCATGCTGACCGTACACCAGGTGAACTAAGAATTTATCGAGTTTCCTCCGGCCCCCCTCAGCAGTAACCCCCACCCGGGTCGCTCCCCCCAGCGACCCGGGTTTTTCTTTTCCGGCCAAAGAGCTCGGGAAGCGAGTACGACTCTGGGGTTGCGCGGCGAGCGTTCTTTAGAATGCTTCAAATTCCCTTTGACAGAAGTTGCGCAGAGAAAGAGACTTAGCGCCGCAAAGTTGGGAGCACGGAAAGGGCGTGGAAAAATGCGGCCTGGGTCAACTAGAAGTATGAGGAGATTTGCGATCGCCATTGTTTTTGCGGCTATCGCGCTCAGCTACGCGGTTGGGGCAGGCCTAGCGGCCGACGACGAAAGCTACGATGTGGTGATCGCGAACGGCCGAGTGATGGACCCAGAATCAGGGCTGGACGCGGTGCGCAACGTAGGGGTTAGTGGGGGAAAGATTCGTGCTATTTCGACGAGTCCTTTGCAAGGGAAGACAACGATGGACGCGAAGGGGCTCGTGGTGGCGCCCGGATTCATAGATATGCACGAGCATGGGCAAGAGCCGAGGAATTATCAATTCCAGGCGCACGACGGGGTGACGACTTCGCTGGAGCTGGAAGCGGGGACAGCTGACGTGGCGGGTTGGTATGCGAAGCGAGAAGGGAAGTCGCTGATCAATTTCGGCGTGAGCATCGGGCACATACCGGTACGCATGAAAGAGCTGCATGATACGTCAGGAGGACTGTTGGCTACAGGGGATGCGGCGCATCGGGAAGCGACGGAGGCGGAGCTGGCCGCGATGAAAGCGGATATGGAAAACGGGTTTCGGCAAGGAGCGCTGGCGGAAGGCATGGGAGTGAACTACACGCCGGGAGCGACGCGCTGGGAAATTGTGGAGATGTTCCGAATCGCGGCGAAGTACGGCGCATCGGTGCATGTGCACTTGCGATATGCGGGATTGAAAGAGCCAACGACAGGAATGGCGGGGCTCGAAGAAGTGCTTGCGGCGGCGGTGGCGACGGGAGCGCCGCTGCACGTGGTACACATTACGAGCATGGGATTGCAGTTCACGCCGGAGTTGATTGCGATGGTGGAAGGCGCGCAGAAGCACGGACTGGATGTGACGACGGAATGCTATCCGTATACGGCGGGAAGCACGGCGCTGGAGTCAGCAATTTTCGATCCCGGCTGGCAGGAAAATATGGGGATCACGTATAAGGATGTGCAGTGGGCGGAGACCGGCGAGCGATTGACGGCGGAGACGTTTGAGAAATACCGGAAGAAGGGTGGGATAGTAGTGATTCATTCGATTCCGGAAGAGGCGGCGCGGACCGCGGTGGCGAATCCCATTGTGATGATTGCGAGCGACGGCATGCCGATTACAGGATCGAAGGTGCATCCGCGCGGGCAGGGAACATTCTCGCGAGTGCTGGGACATTACGTCAGGGAGGAGAAGGCACTCGATTTAATGACGGCGCTGCGAAAAATGACCCTGATGCCGGCGCAGCGTTTGGAGAAGAGGGCGCCCGTTTTCGAAGAAAAGGGAAGAATTCGCGCTGGCGCCGATGCGGATATCACGGTGTTCGATCCGGAACGCATCATTGACAAGGCTACATTCGAGGAGCCGCTTCAGTATTCGGCAGGAATCCAGTTCGTGCTCGTGAATGGAGTCGCCGTTTTGAAAGATGGTCAACTTGTGGAGGGCGTGTTCCCAGGACACTCTGAGCGTGCGCCGATTTCTCAGTGAGCTTTGGAAGCGGGTGGATGAGGGGCGCGCCGCTATGTTAATATTTCCAAACCGCGCGCCCGTAGCTCAGTTGGATCAGAGCGTCTGGCTACGAACCAGAAGGTCGGGAGTTCGAGTCTCTCCGGGCGCGCCACCTTCTCACAACACACACTTTTTCATTTAGTTACAAGCCTCCATTTTCTCCGCGCACTCTTCCCGAGAGGCGCTGTCACGCAAATGTAACGCTTCGCGCCCCTGGTAGGCCTCGTCGTTGGCTCGCTCCATGTGCTCGCGCACCTGGTGAACCAACCCCAACTGATAAACGCGTTTCGTCTCCGGGCTACTATGACGCATGGCGCGCTGCACAATTGCATCGGGAGCAACCCAACTCAATCGCGTGCAGAACACATGGCGTAAATTATAGATCGGGAAATACGAAGCACCGGCCCTCTTGAGTGTGGTCCGCCAAGCCTTCTTTACACTGCCAATTGGCTTGTTACTCCTGCCGTTCCCTAAGGCGCGGCCACCCGTCCGCCCAGTCCTCAATTTACTTCGTCGTATCTTGCGGGAGATTTGAGGTCGCCCAATCGCGCCAATAGGACAGGTACTTCGCCTCGTTTTTCTGGAACTCGTCGAAGGCGGGCGTCCATTCGTCCTGTCTAGTTATCTCCCCCATCCCTACTACGGCGTAGTACCTGACCTGTTCGTCGCTGTTCGTCAGCAGGCGCGCGAGAGGTTCAAGGGCGTCCGCCGATCCACTCTGGCGAAGGGCGATCACGACCCCCTTTATGATGCGTTGGTCGTTCGTATCAAGTAGCCGCTTTAAAGCTGGGACGGCCCTCCAGTCCTTCAAACCGCCCAGCGAGCCAGCAAGATTTGAGATCATAATGGTTGAGAGTTTGGACGGATGGACCAGTGCTTCTTCCACAATTCCCAGCCCGCTTATGTCGTTTCGAGCCACCAGCGTTCTAGCGACATCGAGTCGGATGTTCTCAGAAGGGTTGCTAAGTGCTTGGAGTAGTGTGTCTCTCGCCAGATTGGTCTCGAGTCTGCCTAGGGCGTCAAGGGCCTCGACGCGCTCGGTGTCCGATACCTCTGGAGATTGGAGCACCTGCCCCAGAAGGGCCGTTACTTGGTCGAGCACGGTGGCGGACGGTAGTTTGGCTTTGCGCGGGGCTGGCAATGACGGATACATCGGATCGGTGAATCGGAGGAGGCTCTGATCTTCGGAGAGAAAGAATATCCCGTACTGACCGGGTGCGACTCCATGGATTCCAATCGGCGCTTGCGGCACGGTAAAATCCAGGATTTGCGCTCCGGGCGGAATGTTGCCTTTTAGGACTTGGTCCATTCGTAAATATGCCACAAAATGTTTTGCTTGGAGGGGCCCCCCACCAAGGTCTAGTGTGGTCGCCCCTCGATTCTCAACTGAAGTGACTTCGCCGATAGCGATGATGTCGGCTCGGGTTGTCAGGGAAACCAAATTCACCGCGCGAATAAGCGTAGCTTTTAGCGGCGTGATGGTGAGTAGAGCGGCGAGAAGCGATATGAACGTTCCGTGCTTTGACGGCATTTTCTCTCTCCTCGCTAAGGAGCCGGCGTTGTGACATTCGTGTATGCGGCGTGGTCGGTGTACTTCTGAATGGTATCTGTGTCAACCCGCGGGCCGGAACCCGCGGTGCAAGTGCCTATCCGCCATTCTTGTCCCCAGTGTTGCACGGCCCTGCCATTCTGGTTTGTATTGTAGACCGGTGTTGGAGTCCGCGAGGGGACCTCACCATAAATCCCATCCGCGAGCTCACCGTTAGCAATTGCCCCGCAACCGCCTGAATTTGGCGCCGGTTGGCGCCAATTGGTTCCTGGGAGTTTGAGCTGGCTCGCTCAAAACCTCGGCATCTGGTTCCGCAACCGAGAGTGCCGTCTGCCCCACTTCGAACTGGCCTCGGCGGAGTACTCGATTCTTTGCTTGCTACTCAACATGTGCTCGAGATGTTCCGCCGCGCGCTGCCAAACGGAACTTCTCGCCGTCGCCTGGACCGGCTCTCCAACCGCCTCACCAAAATCCTTAGCGAAGCTCGCAAGCTCGCGACACCCTGAACATGGGCAGAGATTGACCGGTTATGTCCGTAACGCAGAAGAAATCCAGAAACACTCCAACTGCTTTGCAACCTAGCCTTTGGTGTCTGGACTCTTTGGCTGCCACAATTCGATCGGATTTCCCTCAGGGTCATGCAGGCGAGCGAACCGGCCGTTGGGATAAGACTGCGGGTCAATCTTGACCTCGATTCCCGAAGCTTGTAGCTGGGCCGCCATTTTGTCGAGATCCCGCACTCGAAAGTTCAGCATCCAAACCTTCTGGGCATCCCCGAAATACTTGCTCGTCTCAGGGAAGGGAGCGAAAGCGGTTGGTCCTGCCTCTTGCTGCCACCCGGTTTCCGCGTAGCTCGTTGGTATCGGCAAAATTCCCAGGTGTTGCTCGTACCAAAGCCCCAGCGCTTTCGGATCTTTGGCTCGAAAAAAGAATCCCCCGATTCCGGTCACCTTTTCCATGTCCGTTCCTACAGCGATCCCATCGTGAACAGCGGCCCCCGCAGGGAGAGGAGAGGTCTTTGGCTGTACGGCTGTCTGCGCCGCTATCGTCACTTGGTTCCGCCCCAAGATGAAGCTCGACCCGAAAGCAAATGACAGAGTTCGAAGCAGTTGGCGTCTTAGAAAAAGCATCCCATTCTCCTTCCGAGAAGAGCGCAGCCGAGCTACGATACCTGCACAACAGGGTTCTGGGAAGCGTAAAGAATAATGAGGCTTTGGAATTGTCGGTTACACCGAAGTTATCCTGCCACCGTGTTCGAGGAAGTAACTTAAGCAAACCTTCTCGGCACTTGATGGGACGGTGCTAAGAGGCACCTGATGTCCAGTAACAGACTTCGAATAAAGGGCCGAGAGTCCGGCCGTGCGGCCTCAGCCGATAGCGCACTCGCAGCATCGGTCTTTGCTGTACCGATCGTGCCCCCAGACCTTCAGCTTCGAGCTGCCGCAAGTGCTGCCGGAGCACCTTGATTGTTACTCCTGGCATGGTGCGCCGAAGGCCACCAAATCCGAGGGCGCCACCGCCGAGGCGGCGAACAATCATTGGCTTCCAGCGACCCTCAATTACGCGAATCGCAGTGTTAACGGGACACTGGTCACGTTCGACATAGCTTGCACCGCTTTTGTTCATGTTCCGTACCCAAGCGAACACCGTACTTTAAAGTGCCTACTTGTTAAAGCAACTCGAATGAACCTACACTCTGGAAATATGGCATCCGCCCGCTTGTTCCGCGTGATTCTTCCCGTCTCAAACATCGAAGACGCGGCAGTCTATTACTCTGCTGTCTTTGGACAACCAGGAATTCGGGTATCTCCCGGTCGGCATTACTTCGGGTGTGGCGGCGCCATCCTCGCATGTTTCGATCCGCGGGCGGATGGCGACGCCTGGGACGCTAGGCCGAACCCGGACCACGTGTACTTCGCGGTGGATGATCTCGATGAGTATTATCGGCGCGTGAGCAAACGACCGAACGGCTCCGTCCTCCGACCGATCGAAACGCAACCCTGGGGCGAGCGAAGTTTTTATTGTATGGACCCGTTCGCCAACAAACTTTGTTTCGTCGCCGAGAGCACGATGTTCACGGGCGGGTTGATATGACTATTACTGCTGGAGAGCGCAGTTCAAAGAAGCGAAGCAAGGGTCCGAAAACGATTCCAACCACCGGAGAGGTGTTAGAGAGCCTCGTGCACTGTGCCTTCATTACCCGAGACGAGCGAGCGTCGCAATACCGGTTCCTCCCGCGCACTCGGAAATGATCCACTTGCCTGATAAAACTCCAACGCTATCGTTACGGATCGAGTTTAAACTCGATGAGCCATGGGGCGGCGGAATTCCCAGAGGAAATGGTGTGGCTCTGGCGAGACGATAATGCCAGCAAACCGTCTTATACCTACGAGTTGGAGTCGGTGGAGAAATCGAAGCCGCCGCTTCGAGTGTCCACCACCAATCGTGAGGGCCAGTGAGCCAAGAAAGCGTAAGTAGCTGATTTTCACTTCTGTGGCGCAGCCTGTGACCGCCAGCCGGGGCAAGTTCCGGGTCAATCACCTGAGCACAAGGCGAATGGAACTATGCAGTTCCTCTTGACGGAGGCATAGACTTGGTTGCTGCAGGCAGCGACAGATATTGTCATTCGCGGAAACAACCAATTTGGCGGATTCGAGTTCCAAGAAATTAGCTTGACGGGATAACACTCAAACGCTTTCAGAGTCATAAGAGGTTATGGGCCAACTATCTCAACCCCGCGGCAAGCCCAGGACCGTTCTCATTCGTATTACCGCCGTATTGTTGCTTGTAACTATCCCCTTTCTTTTTCTGCACTTCCGGCAAGGACGGCCTTCGGCGGACCGGACGGATTCCTTAGTCAAAGTCGAGCGAAAAAACCTTTCGCAGACATTGCGGCTCAATGGAACGACGCAGGCTTCGCGATCCTTTATCGTTTTGGCGCCGAGGCTCGAGGGAGCGCAAGTCGGGTCGATGGTCGTTACGAAACTCGTTCCTGCGGGAACGCACGTGAAGAGCGGCGACCTCCTGGTTGAGTTCGATCCGCAAGCGCAGACGAAGGACTACCTCGATAAGAAGAGCACCTACGACAACCTGGTAAGCCAAGTAGCGCAGAAGCAGACGGATGAGGACATCGCGCAATCCAAGGACGATACGGCGCTGAAGCAGGCGGAAGACGAGTTGAAACGCGCGCAGCTGGAGATCCAGAGAAATGAAGTGGTTTCGCGCATCGACGCCGAGAAGAATCAGGAAGCGGTGGATGAGGGGCAAGCGAAGCTGAAGCAGCTTAAAGAAACGTACCAGTTGAAGCGGGCCGCGGCGGTGGCGGCAATCAAGATTCTGGAGATTCAGCGAGATCGCGCGAAGGAAGCGATGCGCTACGCGTTGGCCAACGCGGCGAAGATGACCGTGCATTCGCCAATGGCGGGAGTGGTGGTCTACAACACCATTTGGCTCGGTGGGCGGATGGGCACGGTGCAGCAAGGAGATCAGGTGCGGCCGGGGGTGCCGTTCCTTCAGGTGGTCGATCCGTCAAAGATGGAAGTCCGCGTAGAGCTGAATCAAGTGGACCTTCTGAAAGTACATCCGGGGCAGAAAGCGGAAATGCATTTGGATGCGTATCCGGGAATGACGCTTCCGGCCGTCCTTGATGAGCTCTCGCCTCTCGGCCACACGGGACAATTTACAGAAATGGTGCGGTCGTTCACGGCGCGGTTCCTCGTGCAAGGAAACGATCCAAGGCTTTTGCCGGATCTTTCGGCAGCCATGGACCTGGACCTTGGGACGGAAAACAGTGTGCTTGTGGTTCCTTATCAGAGCATCGGGACGGAGTCGGGACAGTCGTTTGTGTGGCTGAAACGCTCGAGTGGATTTGAGAAACGCACGGTGAAAATAGGGCGGCGAAATGACCTGAACGCGGTTGTGGAGTCTGGTCTGGCAGAGGGCGACGTGATCCGGCGAGACGCTGGCGAAGATTCTGAAGCGGCGGAGCGGCCATGAGCGGCGGAGGCCAGAAGTGGAAATCCAGAAAGAAAGTGCTCGTCGGCGCTGCCCTGCTCATTGTTGGCGGGCTGGTGTTTGGCGCCTTTCGCCTGGCGAACTCAGCTGTGAATTTTCCAATGGCGGATGTGAAGCGCAAGGAGTTCGTGGATTACTTGGAAATCAAGGGCGAGGTCAAAGCCATTCGCTCGGCAGTGATTGCGGCGCCCTACGGGGCGGGCGATCTGCAGATATTAAGGCTTGTCGACAACGCGGCGAAAGTGAAGAAGGGCGATTTTCTTGTGGAGTTTGACGCAACCACTGTGAAGCAGAAGCTGGCAGAAGATCAGTCCGCCGTCACATCCGCGGAAGCGGAAATTCAGCAATCGCGCGCGGCCTCGCGGCTAAAGGAAGAACAGGACGTGACCGACGCCATGACCGCGAAGTATGACACCGAGAAGGCCCGCATGGATGCCAGCAAGCAGGAAATCCTTTCGGTGATCGAAGGCGAGCAAGCCAAACTGAAACTCGCGGATGCGGAGCAAAAACAGAAGGAAACCGAAGCAAAACTGAAAGCGGATCGCGCGGCGGCGGCTTCCGATCTCGCCAGCAAGCATCAGAAGCGCGACCAGGCTGCATTCCAGGTGGAGCTCGACCAACGGGCCCTCGAGTCCCTCACTCTGCGTGCTCCACTCGATGGTGTCGTGTCGTTGCAGAATCATTGGCAGCCTCAGGGCAGCCCCACTACTTTTAAGCCTGGCGACCGGGCGTGGCCTGGTGCGGCCATCGCGGAGCTGCCCGACAGCTCGACGCTCAAGATTGCGGCACGCGTGGAAGAAGCGGAAAGGGGCCAATTGAAACTGGGTCAGTCCGCAACCGTGCGGCTCGATGCGCTTCCGGATCGCAGCTTCGACGGGCTTGTCGACACGATCAGTCCCACCGCCAGCCTGGATTTCAGCGCCGGATGGCCAGTACCCCGGAATTTTGCTGTGGAACTGGGCTTGGCAGGAAGCGATGCCCGGCTTACGCCAGGAATGGGAGCCACTGTTCGAATCGCTGTGGCGCGCGTCCCAGCTGGGATTGTAATTCCGACGAATGCTCTTTTCAGGAAGGCAGGACGGACCGTTGCGTATGTGCGCCGTGGATCGAAATTCGAAGAAACGCCGGTGGAAGTCTCGCGCCAGAGCGGCGACGAAGCTTTGATTGCCAAGGGAGTGCAACCTGGCGAACGCCTGGCTCTTAAGGATCCGACGCTTGCGAAGTAGAAACTCCATGTTGAAGAAGCGAAGAACGCGTGCGGCGGCATTTCTGCTGGCAGTGGCGTTCGGAGGGAGCGGCAGTGCCTGCCAGCAGGCCACGGTGATGGCCGGCGATGCGGAAGTTCCGACAACAACGGTCAAAGAAGTTGACATTCAGCTGAGGGTGTTCACGAAGGGCGCGCTGCACACGCAGCAATCGAGAGGCGTTTCGGCGCCGCCGATCGCCGGCGGCACGTTGCAGATCATCCAGTTGGCCGCCGCAGGAGCGCAGGTGCACGCCGGCGACGTAGTGCTGGAGTTTGACCCGAGCCAGCAAGAATATAACTTGGCGCAAAACCGCAGCGACCTCGAACAAGCCGACCAGGAGATCATCAAAGCCAAAGCAGACGCGGCGGTGCAGACGGCCGAAGACCAGACCGCGCTCTTGAAAGCAAAATATGCAGTGCGCAAAGCGGAGCTTGAGGTAAGCAAAAACGAAATTCTGAGCCAGATCGACGGGCAGAAAAACGTTCTTGCGCTGGAGGAAGCCAAACGCGCTCTGACGCAGCTCGAACAGGACATCCGTTCGCATGGCGCGTCCAATGATGCGGCGCTCGCGATCAGCCAGGAGAAGCATCACAAGGCGCGTCTAGAAATGGATCAAGCAGAGTTAAACATCAAGAACATGAAGATAACCTCTCCGATCGATGGGCTCATGGTGATTCACGGCAACCGCGATTCCACCGGAGGATTCTTCATGGATGGGATGACACTTCCGGATTACCACGTTGGGGACCAGGTAAGCCCTGGCAGCTCGATTGCAGAAGTGATCGACAGCTCTCACCTGGAAATTTCCGCACAGGTCGGGGAAACGGACCGTACGAATCTCAAGACAGGACAGTCCGTGGAGGTAAAAGTAGGCGCGCTTCCCGGCGAGTCCTTCACCGGAAAAGTGCGAACGGTTGGTGGTGCCACGGCCCGCGAATTCTGGGACGACAACGCGAAGCACAAGTTCGACGTGGCCATCCAACTGGACCGCGCCGACCCACGTCTGCGTCCGGGGTTCGAAGCGCAACTAAGCATTCTGGGCGATCACCTCACGCGCGCCGTGTCACTTCCTGCCGAAGCTGTCTTCGAGCATGCCGGGAAGAAAATTGCGTATTGCGAGCGCGGCCGGGGATTCGAAATGCAAGAAGTCAAAGTTCTTGCCCTGAGCGAAGGCCGAGCAATCATCGAAGGGATTCCGGTCGGAACGGTCGTCGCGCTGGTGAATCCAGACAAAAAACGCTCCGGGAAACCTAAAGAGGGCGGCAGCGCGACTCCAAGCCTGGGTACGAGTTCCAATTGAAACGAGTGGGACGGCGATGAAACCTGGTTCGATGCCTCAGCCGAGATCCCTGGAACAGTGGCTGCCTGATCTTGCTTTTGGCTTGGAGAACCTGGCCAGCCACAAGCTGCGTTCTTTGCTGACCATGCTCGGAATGATTTTCGGCGTCGCGGCGGTTGTGGCGATGCTTTCCATCGGCGCGGGAGCGCAACAGAAGGTGATGGCGTTCATCGAGCAGCTGGGCGTACGCAATCTGATCGTGGAAGCCAAGGAAGCGCGGAACGAGCAGGAGCTCCAGAAAGTCCGGAAGATTTCGCCGGGCCTTACACTGAGGGATTATCAGATCATCCGGCTGAATGTTTTGGACATAAAGGAAGCAACTCCGCGCAAGCGCTTCACGCCCACGAAAATTCTCCCGAAGCCGCAGCAGGACGCACCCGTCGTTTACGGCGTCGAGCCGAGCTATTTGGAGATCGGCCATTTGCGGGTGACCGAGGGGCGCTTCTTCGACGCTTCCGACAATGCCGCTGCCGCGCCGGTGTGCGTTCTGGGCGCGGCGGCGAAAGACAGCTTGTTTGGGGCTTCTCAGGCGGTCGGCGAATACATAAAACTCAACGAAATGTGGTGCCATGTAATCGGCATCGCCGGACCGCAGCTTGCTCCAGAATCCGACGTGTCCGGCGTTCGCACGGAGGACATGAATAATCTGGTGTATGCGCCCTTGAACTCGGTTTTGTATCGCCTGGAAGACTCGCAGAGCTGGTTGAAGGACGAAATTGACGGCATGTATTTGCATCTGGCATCGACGGACACGAGCGTCACGAATGCCGAAGTAGTGCGCGGCATTCTCAACTCTTCGCATCACGATGCCGGCGACTTCAGCGTCATCGTGCCTGCGGAATTGCTGGCGCAGCAGAAAAGGACAGAGCAACTCTTCAACACTGTGATGGTGGCCATTGCGTCTATATCCCTTTTGGTAGGGGGAATCGGAATTATGAACATCATGCTGGCCGCGATTCTCGAGCGCACGCGCGAAATAGGAGTTCGCCGGGCTATCGGTGCGAGACGCTGGGACATCATTCGCCAGTTCGTGATCGAAGCGACGCTCATTTCCTTCGCTGGCGGTCTGCTGGGCGTGCTCGTTGGATTCGCCATGTCGCAACTGATTGCCTGGCTAGCCGGATGGTCGACAGTGGTTACGGTCAGTTCGATCCTCCTGGCGTTCGTGGTTTCCATTTCTGTGGGATTAATTTTTGGGATCTATCCGGCGGTGAAGGCAGCGCGGCTCGATCCTGTCGAGGCCATTCGTTACGAATAACTGCAGTTTACGTCCAGTTGATCCTGTCGGGGGTGATCATGAAAGTGGTGCGCTTTTTTTTCGTTACGATCTCATTGCTTGCATGCATGGCGGTGAGCGGGGTCCGGTCGAGGGCGCAGAACTCCTCGTCCATCGAAAGGTATCTGGGTATCAGCGGCAAGCAAAAGCCCGCAGCTCCGCTGCTTGCTCCGCAGGATTTGAAAGACCACGTGGTTAACGGAAAACTCGTGCTTTCCCTGGACGACTGCATCCGCCTGGCGCTTTCCTATAACACCGACATCCATCTGGAACACTACCAGATTGACACTGCGGAGAATAATCTTCAGCGCGTCTATGCGCCGTTTGATCCGCTGCTGACGTCGAGTTTCACCGATCAGAGAAACAAGACGCCGACTTCGACGCAACTCTCAGGGGCGTCCATCCTCAATGAATTGACGCAGCAGACGCAGTTCGGCTACTCGCAAACCTTTCAAACGGGCACGAATTTTCAGGGTTCCCTCATCGCCGGCAAAAGTTCGACGAATAGCTCGTTCAACACACTGAACCCTGCCACGGCGACGACACTGCAGTTCAGCGTGACGCAACCGCTTCTGCGAAACCGCGGACTCTTTCCTAACCGCGCACCGATTTTGATCGCACAGCGGAACCTGAAGCAGGCTCGCGCTTCGTTTCTTGGAGAGGTGAGCGACATCATTCAGCAGATTGTGGGAAATTACTGGAATGTCGTGCTGGCTCGCGAAGTTCTCGCGGTGCAGCAAAAATCGCTGGATGAAGCGCAGAAGAGTTATGACCACGACAAAAAGGCCCTGAGCCTCGGAGCTTTACCTCCGCTGGATATTTATCGCTCCGAATCGCAGGTTGCGTCACGGCGCGTGGGAGTGATTCAAGCGGAATACGCCGTCAAGCAAGCCGAGGATCAATTTCGCCAGGGCATTGCCGCGGACATCGACCCGGCGACGCGTGTGCTCGATCTTGAATTGACGGATCGTCCAGAACCGGTTGGGGAACTGCTCACCATTGATATTCCCACTGCTCTTGCGCGCGCCATTGCGAATCGTCCGGAGTTGGATGCGGTGCATCAGCAGCTGGCCATCGATGAACTGAGCATTCGCCTTGCCCACAACAACCTAAAGCCAGATCTCGAACTCTCTGGCTTCTATTTGGGAAACGGGCTGAATGGCTACCAACCCGGAGTTGCAAATACTGGAATAGGCACTAGTTTGAGCCAGTCCTTCCGTTTTGCTTTCCCGGCGTATGGCGCGACGCTTTCATTGGCGCTTCCGATAAAGAATCACAGCGCGGAGGCAAATCTAGCCGATGCCCTGGTGAGTAGGGGCCACGACCAGTATCAAGAGAGAGAGACGAATCAAAGCATCTTATTAGACATTACAACCGCCGTGCACGCGCTCGAAGCCGCTAAGCTTGGGATGGAAGCCGCCAAAGTAGCCGTGGATCTTGCGAAAGAGACGCTTCACGCCGACGAACGAAAGTACGAATTGGGCGCAGAGCAAATCTTCTTCGTTCTTGACGCGCAAACCCAACTCGCCCAAGCCGAGCTGAACCTGATCCAGTCTCAGGTGAATTTCCAGCTGGCCGTTACCCAGGTAGATCACGCGACTGGAGACCTGCTTGAGCATCATCACGTCGAAATCGTGGAACCAGCGAAATAGAGTCTCTATCGTCCGCGCCCGGTGAACCCAGTGCGTCGTAGACGCGGATTCTAGAAACTGAACTTCAACAGGAATTGCATTTGACGTGGTGTGCCCAAACCCACCGGAGTTGTGTTAAGAGGCAAATACATCCTGCCGAAGTCGGAAGCCGAAACGAGGCCATCCGGGTTAGCATACATCGCCCTGTTGAAGAGGTTGAACGCTTCGGCCCGGAAATCAGCTCGCAACCGTTCTGTGATAGAAAAGCGTTTGGCAAGCGCCAAATCAAGTTGCCAGACCCCAGGGCCTCGCAGCAAATTGCGCGGGACATCGCCGAATCCCGAGGGGCAGCTACCACCTGGGTAGAGCGGGTCCGCAGTGCCAGGAGTGCAGAAAGCCGCCGGGTTGAAATCTCCGCCGGCCAAATAGAAGGGCTGGCCGGGAACTAGGTTGGGACGCTGATCGTTGGTATTTCCGTCCGGGCCAGTGGCGCTGGTCGTCAAGTTCACGGGGAAGCCGGTGCGGGCCGTGAAGATCGAGTTAAGCGACCACGATCCAAACAAGGTGCGCAACACTCCCGACTGAGTCAGGAACGATTTGCCGGCACCGAAAGGAAGCTCGTACACGACATTCGCATTGAACACGTGGCGGGCATCGAAGGCGCCGCTGGCGCGCTCTCCGCATTGCGGCGCTCCCGTGGGATAGCAAGAAACATTCTGCGGAGTAATGGAGTCGCCGTCGCCGCTACCGTTGGAATCGTCGTCGATCTCGTGCGACCATGCGTAGTTGGCCGAGGCCAGCAAGCCGCGAGAGAAGGAACGCTTTAGCGAAACCGATAGCGCTTCATACTCGCTGTTACCGGTCGTGCCCCGCCAAGGGATCTCGGAGAAGGCAGGGTAAGGACGCAGCCCGGTAAGCGGGTTTTCTACGTTGACGTAGGATTCCTGGAGCAGATGGGTGCCTTTGCTTCCCACATAAGACAGCGTACCGATGAAATCGCTGGGTAGCGCCTGCTGCACCGACAGGCCCCATTGGGTTGCAGACGTATCCTTGCGGTCTCGTTGTTCGGCGTTCGGTGAATTTGTGCCGTTCGCGCAGACGGGATTACCGGCCGCATCTAGAACTATGGAGTAGCCAAGGCCTGGGCAATTCTTCGGTGTTAGCGCGTAGCTCAAAACTTCGTTCTTATCGGGGATGTTCTGATCGTCCAACTGGCCGTCCTCGTGATAAATGCCAAAGCCGCTGCGGATGACGGTCTTCCCTCTGAACACGGCCGGCGCCCAGGCCACCGCAATGCGCGGATCGACGTCCCCGTAATTCCCCGGGCCGAAGCTCGCACCGACGCCACAGTAGCCCGCAGGACCGCAGGTGGCAAAATCAAAAGGATCCCCGCGGCCCTCCACCTCACTGAAAGTACCGAAGACGTTGTAGCGCACGCCCAAATTCAGCGTGAAATTTGGCCGCCACTTGAACTCGTCCTGGAAATAGCCGAAATAATCCGTTTTGCGCAGGCCGTTGACGGGGTACACGCCCGTGATGCTGGCCTTATAGGCTTCGTCGGCCGCAAAGCTGGCGAGGGAGTTGAAACTGACCGTGCCATAGGCACTGCCCCCCTGGTTCATCTGCACGCGGCGCACCTCGACGCCGGCCTTGACTATGTGTTTTCCCTTGACCCATGTCACATCGTCGATTCCGCTAAACGTATTGCCAGCGCCGATGCTTGTTCGACCGTTGTTCAAAGAAGTTAAGCCCGCTACTGAAATCGCGTAGAGCGATCCGGTCTCATTGAGGTAGGTGGTGTCGGTCGTGCCGCGGTTAAAGCCGAACTTGGTTTCGTTGAGCAGGGTCGGAGAAAATACGTGCGATAGAGCGATCACACTGTTGACCGGAGAAGAGTTAAGATCCTCTTGTTCATTGAGATATTGCCCAGAGCTGGGGGAATACGGGACGACGTAATCGGCTTTGTCGATGTTGGCCCGCACAAAAAGACTCGTTGCGTCGGAGAAGCGATGATCCAGGCGGAACATGCCCGAGTCTTCGCGGCCCACTTGTATACCTTCCCCCACGAATTGGGAAATGTCCGGATTATTGGTAGGGTTCTGCCCTTGGGGATAGGCGTTGATCACAGGAGCAAGCCCTGGCGACTGAGCCACAACTTGCGCGGCAAAGGCAGCGCTGGGTACATAACCTATAAGCGTCTGACCCAAGTCTTGCCGGTAGCCTTCGTAGGCGACAAAGAAGAAGGTCTTGTCATGCTGGATGGGGCCGGCAAAGGACCCTCCGAACTGATTCAGGTGGAAAGGCGGCTGGTGCGTCGGATTCAAGGCGTCTATCGGATCGGTGGCATCGAAAATGTCGTTGCGCAAGAAGTCGTAGGCGTCCCCGTGGAACTGGTTCGTGCCGGAAGGCGAGGCCATGTTCAACTGGGCCCCTGCTGTCGCGCCGGTCTGCGCTGTTGCCAGCATAGGATCAACGCGGATCTCGCTGATGGTATCGAGCGGAACTGCCGCACGCACAAAATAGAGCTGGGACTGATTAATAACGTACGTGGCATCGATACCGTCATAGGTATAATCGTTATCGTCCCGGCCTCTGCCGGCATAGCGAATCGAACGCTGGTTGCCGGCTCCTGGTCCGCCGGCGGCATCAACCGCGCCTGGAACCAAGGTGGTCAAGGTAGCCCAATTCTGCCCGTTTAGGGGTAGCTGATCAGCCTGTTTGCGTTCGATACCGGTGCCCCAGGTGTCGGCGGTCTGATCGAGCGATGGCGGGCTGGCCAAAACTTCCAACTCCTGATTGGCTCCCGCTACCTTCAGCATCGCATTCAGGGTTCGAGTTCGCCCCAGGCTCTGAACCACGCCCTCAAAACGCAGAGTTTCAAAGCCCTTCCGGACAAAGCTCACCGAATAGTTCCCGACTGGCAGTTCGGTAATTTCATAGGTTCCCTGGCCAGAAGAGACGGTCTCGCGCCGAAGTCCCGTAGCATCTTGTATGGCCACCACTTGCACCTCTGGAATCATGCGTCCGGTGGTATCGGTCACGGTCCCAGTGAGTCCCGTGCCGTCCAGTTGTGCCCAACCGGGGACACTACCGAGCATGCAAACGACACCGATCGCTAGGGGACGAAAGCAGCACATGAATCTCATCAGCGACCCCCTTTCTGTGCGGTGGCCAGCCTGAATTAGTGCGTCAACCCCTGCTAGAAACCGCAAGAATAGAAGCACAGCCGAGCTTCCGCACTTGGTCTCGCGCCGCATAAGGTCTCCTGGTTACTTTGGCGTTTAAATTACAACCACGGAACTTCTGTTCGCGAATCCAGGCAAAACCTGGCTCGGAGCGCGATCATTACAAAAATGACAGGATTCCGGGGCTACGCCCTTGTTGCTCTTGGGTAAATTCTTGACGAATGAACGTCCCCTGAGCGACTTGTAGTACTGGCTGAACGATTTCGTCCGTCCCTCCTCCGGTTGACCTCGAAGCATTCATATTCTGGTGATGCAGCATTAATAGCACGGGATTATTTACTTTCTCTGACTTGGACCGGCGATCTCGTGTCTGTGCCGTCGGTTGGTTTGGGGATGGATAAGTGATTTATTCAGTCGATCTTGCTCCTCAAATTCGCTTTCGACTGCGTATAAGTTTTGCTGATTCGTTCTGCTAAAGGATTTAACTGGCGTGTCTTGAGCGAATGCTCGGCCGCGCGGTTGGGGAAATTCGGCATGAAAATTCTGATCGTCGAGGATGAGGCCAAGACAGCCAAGTTCCTGAAAAAGGGATTTGAAGAAGGGGGCTTTGTTGTCGACGTAGCGAGCGATGGCTTAGAGGGTTTTCACCTGGCTCGTGAAGTAGACTTCGACTTGATCATTCTGGATGTGATGCTTCCCATCCTGGATGGCTGGCAGGTTCTCAACCGCCTGCGCCAGGCGGATCGGCGCTCCCTCGTGCTCTTACTGACCGCGCGTGATGCCGTACACGAACGCGTACGAGGATTCGAACTGGGCGCCGATGACTATCTCGTGAAACCATTCGCCTTTTCCGAATTGTTGGCGCGAGTGCGATCGCTGTTGCGTCGGGGGCCGGCTCGTCAACCGGAAACCATTCGAATGGCCGACTTGGAAATTGATCTGTTGCGCCAACGTGCGACACGCGCTGGTCAACGACTGGATCTGACATCGAAGGAGTTCTCCTTGCTGACACTGCTCGCCAGACGCCCGGGTGAGGTGCTGTCCAGGACCCTGATCGCCGAAGCCGTTTGGGACATGAACTTCGATACCGACACGAATGTCGTGGATGTAAACGTGCGCCGACTACGCGTCAAGGTGGACGAACCTTTCCCGCTGAAATTAATTCATACCGTTCGGGGCGCTGGTTATGTTCTGGAATCGGAGCAGTAGCCTCTCTCCGGTCACACGCTTGTGGGGAACTTTGGCCTTCCGGTTAACGGCCGGATACGCGCTTGCGGGCTTGTTTCTGGTGTTCTTTGCCACAGTCAGCCTTTATCTAGTGCTCGTGAAGGAACTAGACAAAAGCACCGATTTGTTCCTCGCCGACAAAGTGCACGTGCTCAGCACCATGTTGCGGGAGAGACCCGACGACTGGGACGCTCTGCGGGAGGAAATTGAGCTGGAATCGGCGGCGCGGCGATACGAACAATTCTACATTCGCCTGCTGGATGAACGAAACACACCACTGCTGACGACGCCAGGCATGGCGGATCAATTGGACCTGGCGCAATTAGCCCGTCAAACCCAAAGCCGCACTGTTAGCAGCATTTGGATGAAGGGCAGAGACGGCCGAGTCTTTCGCGTAAGCAGCGCGTCGGCACCGGTCGGTTCCCCTGCAACTCAAGCTGACACCATTCAAGTTGCGATTGATATCTCGCAAAAAGAGGAGTTGCTGGCACGCTACCGGTTCTGGTTCTGCGTCATACTGCTGGGGACCTTTGCCGTTTTTCCGTTGATCGGATACCAGATTGCGCGGCACGGCATTCGTCCCGTAGAAGAAATGGCAACGACCGCGCGCCACATCAGTTCGACGAACCTGCGGGAACGCATTCTTCCGGAAGGTTATCCGTTCGAACTGGCATCCCTGGCCAGTACCTTCAATCAGATGCTGGACCGCCTGGAAGAGTCCTTCGAGCGCATTTCGAGATTCTCCGCGGACATTGCGCACGACTTGCGCACACCGGTGAATAACATACGCGGCGAAGCAGAGGTGGCCTTGGCCCGCGCGCGGACCGCCGGTGAATATCGCGAAGTGATCGAGTCCTTCCTCGAAGAAGCCGTGCGGCTGTCTGATCTTATCGGCGACCTCCTGTTTCTGGCGCGTTCGGAAAGCCCCTTGACCCATATACGCCGCGAGCCGGTGGATGTCGCTGAATTGCTGGGCGGCGTGCAGGAATACTACGAGGCCTCGGCTGCGGACGGCGGCGTATCCCTTAGCACTACTGTCGCCGACAAACCAGTCATTGCCGAACTCGACCGCACGCTCTTGCAACGGGCGGTGGGCAACCTGGTCTCGAATGCCTTGGCAAACACGCCACCCGGCGGAGCAGTCGTGATGGGAACACGCGCCGATCCTTCCACGATTTGCATTGAAGTCTCTGATACAGGCGTGGGTATTCCAGCGGAAGCGCTGCCGAAGGTTTTTGACCGATTCTTCCGTGTGGATTCGTCGCGTTCCCAAGGCTCGGGTGGCACCGGCTTGGGCCTGGCGATCGTTCAGAGCATTGTGCAGCTTCATGGCGGCAATGTTCAGATCTGGAGCCAACCAGGAGAAGGCACCCGGGTCACTCTCCATATGCCAGCCTCATGCGCCAGATGACAAAAATGTAATTCGCACGTCATCCTGGCGTTTGCACTCCACTACTAGACTCGCACACCGTAGGGAGCCCAGACCCCGATGATAAAAAATCCAAGGAGGAAAACCTAATATATGTTGCGAAAATTCCCTCGAAGTCATTCGAGGATCAACCTTCTGCGTCCGCTCGCGGGACTGCTGGTGGCGGGGCTGAGTTTTGCGGCGCTCGCCGCAGCTCAGTCCGTACCATTCCCGACTTACGAAAACGGCCCGAACCCGAACGGCCCATGGGTTGTCAGCAACGGCACAATCATCACCCCCACCGGCACCCAGGTCGACCTCGGCACCACGACCCGCGCCAAGGCCATCGCGCTCAACCCCACTGGCAATCACACCGCCGCTGTCCTTCAAATGGGGGCCCCACAGGCCGTCACGATCTTCAACACCCAGACCGGTGCTGTCCTTCAGACCTACAAACCGTTCGGCACTAAAAACGGCAGCTCCAACGGCATCGCCTACACGCCGGATGGCTCGCACCTGCTCTTCAGCCAGGACAACAGCTACGTGGCCATCGCCAGCGTCAGTCCGACGGGCATGCTCTCAGACTTTGCCCACGTCAGTGTTCCGATGGACGTGAACGCTGCCGGCTATCTGAGCAACGTCACCTGCTTCCCGAACAGCCCTGGGGGGACCACGGGCAGCATTAATATTCCCTGCGGCCTGACCGTCTCGGTTGTGTCAGATGGTACATCCACTTCCTATCCCCTCGGCATCGCGATCTCGCCGGATGGCAAGACCGCCTACGTCGTGCTCGACAACAACGACACTCTGACCAAGATCGACCTGACCCAGGCAACGCCGGTCGAGGGCCCAGAGATCCGCGTCGGTAACGTCCCCCACAGCGTTGTAATCTCGCCCGACGGCAAGACCGCATACGTCTCCAACGAAGCCGGACGGATTGCGACCGAAAAAGACTTCCAAGGATACTCCAACGGCACGCCGGTCGTGGCCCACTATCCGACTGGCTCTACAGCCACCGGCAACGTTTCCGTGGTCGATCTGGCCTCGTTTACGGTGACTGGCAGCATCGAGACCGGTCTGCACCCGACCGGGATGGCCTTCTGGGGCAAGAACCTGTTGGTCGCCAATGCCTATAGCGACAGCATTTCTGTGGTCGACACGACCATGAACCAAGAGGTGCGCAAGATCGACCTTGGGCTGCCGATCGGCGTACCCGGAGAAGGGTCGGCCTACGGGGCCGGACCGAACTCGATCGCCGTCGATCCCAAGCGAGATGTCGCCTACGTCGCGCTCTACAACGCTAACGCGATCGCGGTAGTCGACCTCAACAGCTTCGGTTTGCCTGCCGTGCTGGGCCTGATCCCGGTCGCCTATGCGCCGAGTTCGGTTGTGCTGGACACGGTGGACAACGCGCTGCTCGTTGCCAACGACAAGGGCATCGGCACTAAGGGCATCCCTCCGCAAAATTCGCTTCAGACCAGCCACGGCGTCACCGACTACGGTACGCACCAGGACCTTGGCACCGTCAGCATCGTTCCCGTACCGAAATTCGAAGCGTTGTGGGGGATGACGAGGCAGGTCTTCCAGAACAACCACTGGGATCTGTTTGAAAATATCTGGTCGGCCGCTGGGGGCAACCGGTTTCACAAGCCGGTCGCAATCCCCGAGAAGATCGGCGATCCGTCGAAGATCAAGCACGTGTTCGTAATCATCCGTGAAAACCGCACCTACGATCAGATCCTGGGCGATGTGGCCGGCGGCAATGGCGACGCCTCCCTGGCAGTCTTCGGCGACGGAGCGGGTTTCGGCTTTGTAGGCGGTGTTACTCCCAACGCGCACGCGCTGGTCCAGCGCTTCCCGCTCTTCGACAACTTCTACGACCCGAGCCGCCAGTCGGCCGACGGCCACAACTGGATCACCCAGGCCATGGCGCCCTACTCCGACGACATCCAGTCGCCCGACTGGCTCCGCGACTACCCCTCCAACGGCGGCGAAGCGCTTGCCTACCAAAAGAAGGGCCACCTGTGGGACCAGGCTGCAAAGGCTGGTGTCTCGTTCAAGAACTTCGGCGAGTACATCGAGTACAACACGTTCAACCCGCCGCAGGGTTGCACTGCGCCTCCTGGAGCTCCCTCGAACTCTTGCGAGCCGCTATGGATCGACTTCTACAACGACACACTAGCCTACGAGTCTGGCGCCGAGAAGCAGCTCTACAACTACAACACGGTCTCATCGCACTCTCCGCTCCCGAACCTGATCAACAACACGGTCCAGAACTACCCACAGTTCGATCTGGGCATCCCCGACCAGTTCCGCTTCGATATCTGGAATCAGGATTTCCAGAACGACGTCAAGAACGGTACGGTGCCCCAGTTGGAATTCATGTGGATCAGCTCCGACCACACCGGTGGCCCGCCGACCGCGCAAGCCATGCAGGCCGACAACGACCTGGCCCTTGGCCGCTTTGTCGACGCTATCAGCCACAGCTCGATCTGGTCCTCTTCGGCAATCTTCATTGAGGAAGACGATGCACAGGACGGCGTCGACCACGTCGACGGTCACCGCAGCCCGGGCTACGTCATCAGCCCGTATGTCAGCCAGAAGGTGAACCCCGATGGTACCGGGGCTGGCGTAACCGAAGACAGCATCTTCTACACGCAGGTCAACATGACCCGCACGATCGAGCAGGTTCTTGGACTGACGCCCATGAACCAGTTCGATCTGGTGGCCTCGCCGATGAGGGAAATCTTCATCGACAATCCGCCCGCGGACAACTTCCTGCCCTGGACGCACGTGCCGAACGAGGTCCCGCTGAATCAGAACGTTACCCAGACTCCAACTCAGCCCATCCCGGCTGTGAGCGCTGCAGTTAAGGCTCAGCCCACCGGAACCGAGAGCCCTGCGGTGAAGGCTTTAAGGGCCGGTTGGATGAAGAAAAAGGCCGAGATCTTCGCCGGAAAACAGCACATTCCCGACTCCGAAGATCCGGACACCGTCAACCACCTGAACTGGTACGAAGCCACCGGGTTTACACGGCCCTACCCTGGCGAGAAAAAGGTTCGCCCGCCGAGCGATTTCAATCGCCCGGCATCCACCGCTGACATGGACGACGACGACGACGACGGCATTTAATATTCGTCCCAACCACAACGGCCCTCTCCCCCATGACCCCCGGGAGAGGGCTTTTGTGTGTGCCGAGCATCTATTTGACTAATTTTGCGCTTTGTCACGGTTGCGTTCTCCCCTTGTCGCAGTGTTTTTTTACTGTATTCAACCGTTGTGATTTCACCGGCAACTCTCGCCAGCACCTATTTGGCCGGCTTGGCTAACACGACATGGGTGGCCTTTGGCGTTGCCACATTTTCTGCGCATTTGTACGCTCGATACAAGTTGCCGGTCAATGAGGACTCAATCGGGCACGCTTTAGATCCTTCACTTCTTGGGAGAGGCAAACTTAGGCAAACTTGACACAAACTCTCCCAAAAAAGTTCTACGATGGTCTCTCCGGGCGCGCCACTTCTTCTGTTTTAGTTTTCCTCCCAAAGCGAATCGAAGTACACTCCGCAAGCCGAATAGGAATGGCAGGTTAGGCGAAACAGAATATGAATCAAATAGACTTACGGGCCACGCCGCACCGCCGCTGGAATCCGCTACTGCGAGAATGGGTTTTGGTTTCGCCGCATCGGACGCAACGGCCATGGCTCGGGAAAGTCGACAGAACTGCGCCGCCGACGGCCGTAAAGTACGACCCGGAGTGCTATCTTTGTCCAGGAAATGTGCGCGCGGAGGGATTGCGGAATCCTGTGTACACCGAGACGTTTGTCTTCGAAAACGACTACCCCGCGATGCTGCCGAATGTTGCGCTGAACGAGTTGGACGAGGAGGGCTTGATCGTCGCGCGCGTGGAACGGGGGATTTGCCGCGTGGTGTGTTTTTCACCGCGTCACGATTTGACGATACCGCGCATGCAGCAGGAGGAAGTGCAGCGGGTGGTTGAGGTCTGGACGCAGCAATACCAGGAACTGGGCGACGTGCCCTGGGTGAAGCACGTGCAAATTTTCGAGAATCGCGGCGCGTTGATGGGCGCGAGCAACCCACATCCGCACTGCCAAATTTGGGCGAATGGAGAAGTGCCGAACATCCCTGTGCGAGAGCAGGAGGCGATGCGTCTGTTTTTGGCAGGCAATGGGAAATGCATGCTATGTGAGTGCTTGCGGCTGGAAATCGAGGATGGCGAGCGGATCGTTTGCGAGAACGAGGGATTTGTGGCGCTCGTGCCGTACTGGGCCGTGTGGCCATTTGAAACGATGATTTTGAGCCGCAGGCACGCGGCGAGCCTCGCGGAGTTGGACGCCAAGGAGCAGGCAGCTCTCGCGGACATTCTTCGAAGACTGACAATTCGTTACGACAATCTTTTCGAGACGGCCTTTCCCTATTCGATGGGCTTTCATCAGGAGCCTACGGACGGCGAAAATCATCCGGAGTTCCACTTTCACGCGCACTATTTTCCACCGCTATTGCGTTCTGCCACGGTGCAGAAGTTTATGGTGGGGTATGAGCTGCTTGCCGGCCCACAACGTGACATCACCGCGGAAGGCGCGGCCGCGAGGCTGAGAAACCTCTCGGAAACACACTATCTTGATGGCCACTGAGCAGGCCATAAGCGCGGCACAACCGCGGGTGAACAACGAAAAATAGCGAAACGATTTGAAGGCGGTTCCTGATGGACTTGCACCTCAAAGACAAAGTTGTCCTGATCACTGGCGGGGCCAAGGGCATCGGCGAGGCCATCACGCGAGGCTGCGCCGGCGAGGGGGCGATACCTGTATTCGTGGACAAGGACCGAGAGGCAGGAAAGCGGCTGCAGACGGAACTGGTGACCGCGGGCGCAACTTGCATCTTTATCGGTGCGGATGTCCTGCCAGCGGAGAACTGCCGCGAGGCCGTCGAGCAAACGCTTAAGGAGCATGGTCGACTGGACGTTCTCGTGAACAACGTCGGGGCGAACGACAATGTTGGGCTCGAGAACGGCAGCCCCGAGAAATTTATGAGTTCTCTGCGGCTGAATCTTTTTCATTACTACAACATGGCGCACTTCGCTTTGCCGGCACTGAAGAAATCGCAGGGGTGCATTCTGAATATTGCTTCGAAGGTCGCTCTAACAGGACAGGGCGGCACTTCGGGATATGCCTCGGCGAAAGGTGCAGTTCTTTCTCTGACGCGGGACTGGGCTGCGGAGCTGCTGCCATCTGGCATTCGCGTGAACGCCCTGGTTCCGGCCGAAGTGAGTACGCCGCTTTACAAACAGTGGGTCAGCACGTTTCCAAATCCCGAGGAGAAGCTCGCGCACATCGTTTCGAAAATACCGCTAGGCAGGCGAATGACGCAGCCCGCTGAGATCGCCGCGATGGTGCTGTTTCTCATTTCGCCTCAAGCATCGCACATCACCGGGCAGCATGTGTTCGTTGACGGCGGGTATACTCATCTCGATCGCGCTTTGACTTAATTTGCATGAGGGGAAGGGCGCAATACGAGCACAGCCGGCGGAAAATCTACGGCCATCGTCGAGGCAAAATGAATAGACGATATTGTCTAACCCTGGATTTGAAGAACGATCCCAAGCTCGTCGCGGAGTATAGGCGTTATCACGAGAAAATCTGGCCGGAAATCACGAATAGCATCAAAAGTGCAGGGATTGAAGATATGGAGATCTATCTGCTCGGCACGCGCATGTTCATGGTGATGGAAGTGAACGAGCGGTTTTCCTTCGATGCGAAAGGGAAAGCGGATCGTGAGAATCCCAAGGTACGCGAGTGGGAAGAGTTGATGTGGAGATTTCAAGAGCCGCTTGCGGAAGCCAAGCCCGGAGAAAAGTGGCTGCCGATGGAGAGAATATTCAAGCTTGAAAAGCAATCGTGAAGAGCCGATGATGCGTCGGGTTGATTGTGAACTTCGACCTGCGAACGGAAGTGCGTTTCCGAGGAGGCTGATGAAATGGGACCAAATCGTATTCCGCGGCGCGATTGGCTGTTAGGCACGAGCGCGTCGCTTCTAGCGCTCGGCGCTGCTTCTACTGCGGCAGCTGCGCTTGGGCAGCCTGGGACGCCATCCTTACGGCCGCAAGGTGCTTCTGACGCGGAGGATGCCGATCGCGTTCGCCGAATGAAGTGGTGGCACGAAGCGCGATTTGGCATGTTCATTCACTGGGGCCTCTATAGCGTGCTTGGCCGGCACGAATGGGTGATGGAGGAAGAAGGCATTCCCGTGAGCGAGTACGAACTGCTGGCGAAGCGCTTTCAGCCACAGCCTAACGCCGCTCGCGCCTGGGCCAAGCTAGCCAAAGCCGCTGGTCAGAAATACATGGTGATGACCACCAAGCATCACGAGGGTTTCTGCAATTTCGATACGAAGCTGACCAACTACTGCGCGCCGAAGCAAGGGCCGGGGCGCGATCTCGTGCGGGAGTACGTGGAAGCGGCGCGAGCCGAGGGGATGCACGTGGGCTTCTACTATTCACTGATGGACTGGCATCATCCGGACGGCGCGCGCTGCGCCACGGACCCGGAAGCGCGCAAACGCTTCGTGGAATATACACACGGCCTCATCCGCGAACTGATGACCAACTATGGGAAAATCGATGTGCTTTGGTACGACGTGGATTGGCCGCTCGATGCCGCGCAATGGGAGTCCGAGCGCATGAACAAGATGGTCTTCGGGCTGCAGCCAGACATCATTGTAGACAATCGCAACGGGCTGCCAGGTGATTTCTCAACGCCGGAACAGGAGATTGTCGCGGAGAAGGGAAGCCGGTCGTGGGAAAGCTGCATGACGCTGAATGATAGCTGGGGCTACCAACGGGCCGATGACAATTGGAAGAGCCCGAAAACCGTCATTCGGAATCTTATTTCTTGTTCGCGGGACGGCGGGAACTATCTCTTGAACATCGGTCCTAAACCGGATGGATCGATTCCCGAGGAGTCCGTTCGCGTGCTGAGGGAAGTGGGGCAGTGGATGTCGCGCAACGGGGATTCCATCCACACCTTGGATCGTTGCCAGGTGCACGCCTCGGAGTTTGCTGGTTTTACGCGGCAGGGCAACACGCTTTATATGCATGTTCATTTTTGGCCGGGAGACACCGTGGCGCTGGCCGGTTTGATGACAAAGGTAAAATCGGCGCGGCTTTTTGCTTCAGGCAACGAAGTTAAATTCGAACAGGACCGCTTTCGCGTCCGATTTACGGGCCTGCCGGGCGATGCGCCCGATCATCCGCTCACTACGCTCGCGATTGAGTGCGAATCAGAACCAATCCAGAACACCAGATTCGTTCGAACGGATCGACCGCGCAACGGCGTTGGCGTCTGACCACTCCCGTTGCCTTGTAAACGAACAGCCAGCAAGCAGCGGTGCGCTATTCCGAGACGCGCAGCAGCACCACGCCATGCGACGGCACACGAACTCTGTAGTTGTTCGGAAGCGTGCCGAGATCCTTGGCGGCCCAAATGTCGCGTCCTTTGACGCCGCCCTTAAATCCAAATTCACGAAAACTGAACTCGATGTCTTGCGGCCAGTCGAAGCGGTTGAAAATGCCGATGGCTTTTGAACCATCCGCCAGCAGGCGCGCCCAAATTTCTTGCGTGCCCTCGGCCCAAACACGGTCCGCTTGTTGGCCAAGAGGGTCCTGATCTATCGCAATCACCTCGCGGTTCGTCAGCAACGCAATCGTCTCGGGTCTCATCGTGCTCAAGTCGTTGCCCGCAAGAAGCGGTGCGGCAAGCAAGGCCCAAAGACTCATGTGCGTGCGATATTCTTCGAGATTCATTCCGCCGTTTCCGACTTCCAGCATATCCGGGTCGTTCCAGTGTCCCGGTCCAGCGTATTTGGCGAGGCCCGCTTGGCCAAACCCAATCTGCGTCATGCTCGAATATTTGTCGGAGATGTCTCCGGTCGTCCGCCAAGAGTTTCCGCCCACGAGGGCTCCCCAATGCCAGACGGCGTCGGCGCCATACTGGCAAAGGCTGTAGACCATCGGCCGGCCTGTTTGCTGAAGAGCGATGTGCATTTTCGCGTAAGCATCGAGCATCAATTTGTGCGCAGCCTCCGGCGAACCAGCCGCTTCCATTATTTTGCCGAAGCTACAGAGATCGTACTTTAGATAATCGATGCCCCATGCCGCGTAGGTTTGCGCGTCCTGCTTTTCGTGGCCGTAGCTGCCAGCGAACCCGGCGCACGTTTTCGGGCCAGGCGAGGAATAGATCCCAAGTTTCAGGCCTTTCGCGTGCACATAGTCGGCCAGGGCCTTCATATCGGGGAAGCGGCTATTGGCCTGAATCACGCCTTGTGCGTCGCGTTCCGCCTGCCAGGTATCGTCGATGTTTATGTAGACGTACCCCGCGTCGCGCATTCCGCTCGAAACCATCGCGTTGGCTTGCGCCCGCACGGTGGCGTCATCGATTTTTCCTGCAAAATGGTTCCAGCTGTTCCAACCCATAGGCGGCGTGGTGGCGACAGCCAAATTCTGCGCCGCGTCCTTCGGGGCCACTAAGAGCAGCAGCAGGCCAATCCCCACGCCAAGCTGGCGTACGAACGAACTCTTGTGCCTGAGATCGGATCGCATAAACACTCTCTCTTCTTGAAGCGCGATGAGAGGATGTGGCTTTTTGCGACGACTCATTCGTGATCTCCCCTTTGCGCACGCTATTCTATACAAATTTCCGGCTAACAAGTGGTCGGTTCGACAGTACGGACTGTTGCCGAAGAGGCACCCGACTCTCCTTCAACGCGCCCAGCGAACGCCAGCCTATTCTGGATTGCGTGGCAAGGGACCGTCTCCAGCTTGGCTCGTGGCTAGATAGGGGATGTACGTATATCTACGAGATTGACGGTTTAAGTGCTCAGAGGTACTACTACCTCGCCCCTAGCCTAAGGAGGCTGACCCTATGGAACACTTCTTAATTTGCAACAATTCTGAATGTCACTTTGTTCTTGACCGTCGCATCAACGGCAGATCATTGGATGGCGCGCAGCTCATCTTGAAAAAGTGCCCGGCGTGCGGCGGCGATTGGTCGTCCACCTGCCCGTCTTGCGCGCAAGCCCTGGTCGTGAAACTGGTGGCTGGGCTTCCTCAATCCGGCTGCTGTGATCGCAAGCTGGCTTCTAGTGTCAGGGCCGCATAGTTTCCACGGGCCAAATCGTCGAAGCCCGTCCGAAGTTGGGAAGACGTCTGGCGGGCCGGGCGAGCCGAAAGTACTTGTAGAACGCAATTCTTAAGACGCCGGTTGCCACAAGCACACTAGTAAGGCGGCGTTCCGGCCACGCTCGACCAATCTCGTGAATTTTCGACGAAATCCGGCCCGACGGTAAGCGGTTGATGCAGAAGAGAAGGATACTATCCGTGGCTAACGCGGAGACTTCGGCGGAGCGTTGCGCGAAAAATAGTTATCCAATCGCGGGCCGAAATCGGACCTCCCGTCTAAAAACGTTCTTACTCGCAGCAAAAAAAACCAAGCCCTGATGATTCAGTTGCCCTTGCGGTTCGCAGCCCCCCAGAACCGCCACTACCGAGACGCCCCGTACATCCGCAAGCGATAAATCTTTACCTTATGTGGGTCCATTGTCAGCTGACGGCCTTGGTTGCTCTGGTCCCCATTCAGGCGCGCCGCCACTTTCCATTCGGAGCCGATCCTTGACACTTCCTCGATGCTTGAGATCCCTGCGATCTGCCCGTCTGTGTCAGGATCACGCGTTATCTTCACAGTCAGACCAGCGCCGACGATCAGAAACTCATTCGGTGCGAATTGCAGCAGAAGCATACCTCCGTCGTTGGCCAACAGCGCATTTGTTGACCACGCCCGCGAGAGGCTTCCCTGAAACGAGTAACCGCCCATCACAACACTTTGGCTGGCTCGTGGACTGTTCGCATGGAGAGCCATTCCGCGCGTTCGGTCTGCGGCCTGCGCGTCAGTCAGTGTTGGCCCCAGGCTTTCGATCGCCGCGTACACCTGCATAATCCCGGGTTCCGGCTCGTCGGCGCTGTTGGACGCTTTCAGACTTTCGATTCCGAACGGACAAAATCCGAACGCCCTCGCGGCACCATACGCATAGAGGGCGTTGTAAGGCGATGTTTCCAATCTCGCTTCGGGAATGAAGATCGGATTTCCTGGGATCTGATAACTCCTGACCCAATATTCGAATTCCGGCCAATAGATATCCGGCGAGTAAAAGTCGATATGCGTCGCAACCGCTCGATAGACGTCAAGATAGTAGGGGTGTGGCCCGCCGCTAGGGTACTCCCCGGCGCGTTCGAGAAAGGAAGGAAGTTGCGCGTTCATGTAGACAGGCAACGGGTATTCTTTCTTGCCTGCTTCCGATACGGAATCTACGTAAGCGGCGTACCTCCAGGCCATAAACACTTCGTCCGCCGTCTCACCGAAGACCTCGCGCCACGTTTTGCCTTGAGGGTTGAAGTGCGCCGCGAGTTCACGAGATATCTCTGTTCGGTTCGCTACCAATTTCTGCACCAATTCCCGCGGGACGGGCCCCGCAAATTGCCGATTCGCTTCCGGGGAGCGGTCCCTTCCCGATCCTAATACTCCAACTTCATTCTCCACCTGCACCATCAGGACGGTCTGCTGCTCGCCATCTTTGACTCGCACATGTTTCAAAAGCGCAGCAAACGCGAGGCTGTCGCATTTCGCGCTATCCGCTCCGAATGTCGAGAGGATTTCCAGGGGCGCGCCGTCGACTCCCATGGCTCTTGAAAATCGCTTCGTATCCGACTTGACCCAATCTGGAGCGTATTCCGAGAACGCGTTTTTCCAGCTTCCAGACACAACAGCACCAGATGAAGATTCTGTTGCCGCGCTACGTCGATCCAGTGGTCCAGAATACTGAAATCGAATATGCCTTCGCGCGGTTCCACCTGTTCCCATGCAACGGGCATGAGCACGGTGTTCACGTGCAGCCGTGCTATATCGGGGAGGGTTGCATCTGCCTCGGCAGAGGTACCGGCCGAAGAATTGCCCAGCTCACCCCCCAGAATGAGATATGGCTTGCCCTGAAGCAGAAGCTGTCCACTAGCCTTATCGATTCGAACTCTCGCACCGCTTCCGGACTGGCCGTAAGCTGAAGTGAAGACGAACGCGCACATCAACGAAATGGCAAGAAAACGTTGCAATCTCAAGCTCCTCTTCAATGCTCCCCTAGCATCAATCATGGCCAACCATTCCCGAATCCTTGTCCGCCCCGTGTGTTTCGCCGTTTCAAAATCGCGACGGAATTCCTAGGCAGGCGTCACGACGGTGTGTGGCTGATGAACTTATCGACCCACTCGATGAACCACTTCATGTTGGGTGCGTCGGTGTGGCCACCATCGTGTTGGCGCCAGGCGAGCTGCCCGTCGAGCAGTCCTCGATTTACAGGCGGCATCTTCGCCGTGCGGTAGTCCTGGTCAGCTCCGATTCCTTTTGCGCCCAACAGCGTAAACACGCGGCTGGCGTCCGCAGTCGCCATGAAGCTGCCTTGATGGTCGAGCCATTTGGCATCGCCCTTTTCGGGTATTCCGTAGCTGATAAACGTAAGTCTCGGCGCGCACAACGCGATCAGCTCATTTGAATCAACAGGAATATCGCCCGGGTTCATGCTGCCGAACGTCGCCTCGGACGCGCCGTATTTCATGAAATTGCCGGCCATCCAGTAGTATTCGCCGCCCGTAAGGTTCTCCACTGCTTCGCCCCAGTTGCGCCGCAACAGGGTTGCCCCTCCTTTCCCCGATGATCCCACCAACACCATAGCGAATCGCTCATCAAAGGCCATCGTCACAAGCGCGGCTTTGCCGTAGCGCGATACCCCGTCGATTCCGACGTGTTTAGAATCGACCGCCTGGTCCGTCTCCAAATAATCGAGCCCCCGGCCTGCTCCCCACGCCCACGCGCGTAGCGCGCCCCAGTCTTCCGGTTTACGCGGCTGTCCTTTGTTCACCAGGCCGATGATTCCCTTCGTGATTCCCGCGCCATCGTCGGCTTGTATGCTTGCCGGATCGAGCAGCACGAAGCCCCAGCCGGCGGCAGCTAACTGCCACGTGTTTGGTAGATCGCCATCTTCGTTCAACTGTGGAAACTGGAACGGCGTCTCCTTCACCGGGTCCCAGGCCGGGTGCTTCGCGAACACCTCCTTGAGAGAAGGATCCTGCTGGGTCATCAGCGCCTTCCACGCATTGTTGATGCGCTCCATCTCCTCGCCGCGAGGCTCGTTTGGATTTGGAAAACCCGCGCGTCCAAACATAATGAGCACTGGTACCGGCCCCTTGGCGTTCGCGGGCGTCACGAGAGTCATGTGAATCTTCACGCTGATGGCCGGATACTCTGAGTTGTCAACCTCTCCAATCAGATCTTTGGCGATCACAGGCGTGAAGCCGATCGATTCGTGATCCACGGTTTTCACGGTCCACGATACCTTCGGCACACTTTGGGGGACGCGACCATACACATACTTCGAAAACGTCTCGACTAATTCGGGGCGCCTCAACTTCCACCACATCTCTGCCGTGGTCACCTTCTGGCCGTTGTTCAGCACGAGTGGATCGGGAATATTTGGAAATGGATCGGCCTTTGACTCATCGTAGTTTGCATGGTTGGGTGCCTTCTCGTTTCCGCTGTAGCCCGGTCGAAGGGCCTTGATCCCGAGTTGATCCATCATGTTCTGCCGATCCTGGTCCGAAGAGAAGGTAACCGGCGGAGGCGTTGCGGAAGTTTGCGCGATGGCCGATGACGGAATGCTTAAAATTGCTGTCAGGCAGGTGTATGCAAGTAAAGATTTAGGCGAGAAAGGCACGCGAACACTCCAGAGTGATATGATTTGCGGCGTTTTCGAAAAGCAGTCTACTTCGGGCACCCATGCTAAACCTTTCGTTATGAAACGTGCACGCAGTTTCTTCGTCGCAATTGGATTCTTGATTTGTTTGGGGTTTGTGCTGCCGAAGCTCCCGTTGGCGGCCTCGTCCGCTCAGCAAATCTGGGTGGCGACCTGGGGCTCTTCCCAGCAGATCCCAGAGACTCAGAATGAATTGCCGATCGACGACTTACGTGATGTGACGCTGCGTCAAATCTTTCACCTTTCGACGGGTGGCTCCGGCTTGCGTGTTCATATGTCGAACGCGTTTGGAACCGAGGCGTTGCACTTTACCTCCGTCCACATAGCGCGCCCACTCTCGACATCCTCGCCCGAGATCGACCCCTCCAGTGATCGGCAGTTGACCTTTGCGGGCCAAGCCGGCGTAGTAGTTCCACCGGGTGCAGACTTCGTCTCTGATCTGGTCGACTTGAAAGTGGGTCCGCTTTCCGATCTTACCGTCACTTTTCATCTCGACACTCCGCCGGCTCGCCAGACCGGTCACCCGGGATCGCGGGCGACCAGTTACTACGTGCACGGCGACGCGGTCGGCGCAGCAACTCTGATCGAGCCCAAGCGCGTTGATCACTGGTTCCAGATTTCAGAGATTGATGTGCAGGTTCCACCGGAAGCGGGTGCGGTGGTCGTGCTTGGTGACTCCACGACCGACGGACACGGAGCCACAACGAACGGCAACGACCGCTGGACGGATGTGCTTGCGGCGAGACTGCAAGGCTCGCCGCAGACAAGAAATGTCGGCGTTTCCAATCAGGGCATCGGCGGAAACCACTTGTTGACCGACGGGCTTGGCCCTAACGCGTTGTCACGTTTCGACCGCGACGTCTTGGCGCCGGCCGGCGTCCGGTGGCTCATTGTTTTTGAAGGTGTGAACGATCTCGGCGGGCTGGCGAGAAATGGCGAAGTGCCGCCAGCCGAACATGCGGCGCTCGTCGAACGCATTCTCTCGGCATACCGGCAGCTTGTCGAACGAGCGCACGCGCACGGCCTCCAAGTGTTCGGCGCCACGATAACACCTTACGTAGGCTCAAATTATTACCATCCCGGCCCGTTGAGCGAAGCCGATCGCCAAGCCGTGAATCAATGGATTCGCGTGGCCGGCCATTTCAACGGTGTATTCGATTTCGACGCAGTGGTTCGCGATCCGAATCATCCCGACCAACTGTTGCACGACTTCGACTGCGGAGATCACCTGCACCCTTCGCCAGCCGGCTACAAAGCCATGGGTGAATCCATTCCCCTCACAGCATTCTCCCGCTAGCTCGTCAGGTCCTTGCCGCCGCACTGGCCTTCAAGACAGGCCGTGACTAGGTTCGGCAGTTTGTGCCTCCAGAGGCGCCTCGCATTGATTGCTCAGTGGATTCTGTTGACCTTGAACCCTCAATTCCAGGTCGGTGAACTTTGGGATGGACAAGCAAACGCTCCCAGCGGATCCAGCGAGACAAATACGTACCCAGCCAGCGAACCTTGATAGACCCAAACTGAAAAGCCGCTTGAAGATGAGGCGACAATCGCACCTGCTCCGTTGCAACTGACGGAGGTGGGAGCCGCACTGCTGTAGGCAGCGGCCGCCTCTTGCGCCATTTTGAGATTGTAAGTTGAGGCATTTCCGGGCGTACCCAGCGGATCGGAACAGTCATTATAGGACTGGCCAGCGCCATTCGAGTGCAATAGCGTGCATGAGCAGGTTCCGTTGCTGCATGTTTGCCCTGGCTGGCACACATTCCCACAAGCACCACAATTCTTGGAATCGGTCTGCAGATTTGCACACGCGTTGTTGCAAATCGATTGGCCTTGCGGGCATGAACCTCCTGTCGGCGCGGAACATTGACACACGCCAGCAGTGCAAGAAGGAGTGGAAGTAGATCCGGGAATTTGCCCTGGTGGACAGGTGCAAGCGTTTGCACAGACTCCGCAGTTTGCTATGTCCGTCTGGAGATTGACGCAAGCACCGCTGCAACTAGTTTGTCCGGAACTGCATGCGCCGCCAGAACCGCATGTGCCACCGCTGCACGTTTGACCGGCGGCACACGCGACACCGCAGGCGCCACAGTTATTGGAATCGGATTGCGTCTCCTCACAAATTCCATTGCAGGCCAGGCCTGATTGTGCGCAAACCTGGGTGTCTCCGCTTTGCTGGCCTCGATACTCGACGAGCACATTTCCATCCGCGGGATTCGTTTGCGAACAATTTGCCGGCGTTTGCACCAGCACTTGGAGACCTACTCCTGCCTGTGTCGGCAAAGACATCGCCCCGGTATCGTCTGTAGATTGGCCGCCGAGGATTCGTACGTCTTGACCCATTGCTCCATTGCTGACCCTCAGCACACTGGGCTGGCAGTTCGAGTCCGGACCAGTCTTAAACGCAGCGGATATGCGTGTAACGGTGATTGCAGAATCAGGGGAGAATACAGCAGCGGTGTAAGCTGTCGTCATCGGGCCAGGCAAAAAAGCTGGAAATAGGGAGCTTGCCGAACTGGGCCCTGTCGCACCCGCTGGCCCCTGAGGACCTGTAGCACCAGTCGGGCCGATCGGTCCCGGAATGCCAGGGACACCCTGGGCTCCTTGCGTGCCGGGAGTTCCTTGTAACCCTTGCGGACCGGTTGAACCAGTCGGACCGGATGGCCCTGGAACGCCGGGAGCGCCTTGCGGCCCCTCTAAACCTGCAGGTCCCTCGGGTCCTTGAGGTCCGACTGGACCTGCCGGGCCGTCATCCACCAGCACGATTTCTAGACTCGGTTGGTGGCTAGTTATGATGTTCTCCTTGCTGTCGAACACCACGTAACTCGAACTCGTGGCAGCCACTAGCGCGATGCCATCGTTCAGAAAACCTCCGTTCGCGGAACCGTTCAGCCAGTCTTTTACCAGCGGCGTAACATCCACGACTAGATACGAATCGGCATTGCCCACGGGGATGCCCGTAGCAAAAGGAGTCGAAGATATCATCGGTGGCGAGGAGGTAGTGAGAGTGGATTCGGTCCAGGCACTCTTGATCGGATAAATATCAATCGTACCGCTCGGATTTGTTCCTAAGCTGAGATAGAGCTTCAGCGTCGCTTTGGCTACATTTGCCGCCGCGACCGTCGGCGGGAGCGATGACGGAAGCTGAAATTTAATGTAGCTCGTGGTTGCTCCCACATGGAGAGAGCCAACTTCAGCGCTGGAGCCTGCCACGATCAGGGAGATCCCCTGACCGTTTAGATTGAGCAACTGAGTTGCCGCATTGCTAGAGAGAAATGCATCGTCCGTCACCGTTCCCGATTGCGCGCTGGCAATCGATGGAAATAAGAGAAGCGCTGCAGCTCCGAACGCAAGGCTAATCCACCCGCGGTTTCGATCTATGTGGCGCATTTGATCCTCCCTAAATTTCGAAACGCAGGTGTTGGCCGACAAATTTTTGGCCCACAGGACAGTCAACATGGGGTACAAAGAGAAAACGCGGCCCGTTTCGATGATACGGATGTTTGAAACTAGTTTTTCATGGCAACTTCGGTTTTCAGCAAGCCGTCAATCACTGCCTGGAATGTCGCGAACGATTGTGCGCCCACGATGCGCACACCGTTCAGTTTGTCCTTCGCGCTTTTCGCTAGCACAAACGTAGGTGTGCCGCTGATTTGCAGCGTGGCCGCTTCGCCAGCGTCTTTCTGTACGTCGGCTTTGTACTTGTCGGAATCCAGGCACGCGCGAAAGCCTTTTTCATCGAGCGAGAGGGATTCGGCGGCCTTCTTGATGACCTCGTCATTCGGCGGAGCGGCATTTGCGTAGAGCGCGTCACGCAGCTCCCAGTATTTATTTTGCTCGCCGGCACAGCGCGCCGCTTCCGCCGCCTTCAATGCTAATGGATGAAATTCCAGCGGCAGATCGCGGCTGACGAAGCGCACCTTTCCCGTATCGATGTAGTTTTTCTTTAGTTCGGCATACGCGGCGGTGTGAAACTGCTTGCAGAACGGGCACTGGTAATCGGCAAACTCAACCAGCGTCACCGGAGCATCGGCGCGCCCAATCGCATACCAGCCATCGCCAACATTCATCTGCACCTTTTCGGACGGCGCCGGTGCGGCCGCAGGCTTCGGAGCCACTGCCAGCGCCAGTTGTGCTTGCTGCTTCTCCAGCAGCTGGCGGATTTGCTTGAGCTCGCCAACAATTGCATCCGCCTGCTCTTTCGTAACAGCGTCAGACGATTTCGACGCTAGCTCGTGTTCCGCTGTCAAGCATTTCGCTGCATCCGCAACCGCTTCCCGTTTCGGCGGCTCTTGCGCCGCAGCGACTGCCGTACATCCAACGACCGCAAGGCTCATCAGAACTACGCGCTTCACGTTTCTCATTGTCATCGCCTCCAACAAAAAGTTAAGTAATCTAGTTGCCTTGGTTGCCAGGGAGATCCCACGCATCTTTCGTATTAGAGCAAGCGCCGTTGCCGCATGAGGAGCCAGTCCCACAAACAGCGCCACAGGCGCCGCAGTTGTTGTTGTCCGTCTGTAGATTGGTGCAGGAGTTGCCGCAGGCGGAAAACCCGTTGTTGCAAGTGAAGCCACAAGTGTTGAGAGAGTTGCAGACGGCAACGGAATTGGCAGGAGGCGCGGCACAATCCGATGCAGAGAGACACCCTCCTCCAAAGCAGCTGCCATTGAGGCAGGACTGGGAATAACCGCAAACGGCGCCGCAGGAGCCGCAGTTATTGCTGTCCGTCTGCAGGTTGACGCAAGCGCCGCTGCAAGCGGTCGCGGGGGAACTGCAATTCGGGCCGCCGGAGCAAGCGCTGTTCGAACAGGTCTGACCTGTGCCGCACACGTTGCCGCAAGAGCCGCAGTTGTAGGGATTCGTGCTGAGCGCTTCGCAGATTCCACCGCAGCTCGATCCGACTCCGCAGGCTTGCTGGTCACCGGACTCTTGCATTTTGTATTCGATCTGAACGTTTGCGTCGGCTGGCGGTGTTGCGCCGGCACAACTCGCGGGCGTCCGCAACTGGACGCTGACCACATATCCCCCTCCGTAGAGCAGGCCGAGGGGACCGCTATCGCCAGTTGGTTGGCCGCCCAAGACCATGTCTTGTCCGTTCGTGGAGTTGTTCGAGATGCGAACCACAGACGGCGAGCAAGTGGAATCGCCGATTGTCTTTAGGGAAGTCGTAATTCTGGTGATAGTGATCGGTAGGTCCGGAACAAACTGCGTTGCAGAGTACTGAGGTCCTGTTAATGGACCTGGCAAAAATGTGGAGAAGGCCATACGGGCGCCCGATGAGGTGCCGCTCGTTCCCGGAGTGCCCTGTGCTCCTTGTGGAATCGAAAAATTCAGAATCGCGGCGTTAGCGGTGCCACTGTTCGTGACAGAGGCAGGTGAGCCGGCAGGTCCAGTTGCCGTCGATCCGATTTGGATAGTTCCAGCAGTTCCTGGCAAGCCAATCGGGCCAATTCCCCCTGTCAGACCCTGGGGACCAGCCGGCCCTGCTATGCCGGAAGCGCCCTGCGGTCCCTGTGGACCTGCTGGTCCTTGCAGTCCCTGTGTACCCGCAGGTCCCTGCGGTCCTTGAGGTCCTTCAGGTCCGACTGGACCGGTCGGGCCGCTGTCTACGAGCACTATTTCCAGTCGCGGCTCGTGACTGGTGATGATGCTTTCCTTGCTGTCGAACACCACATAGCTGCTGCTGGCGGCAGCCACCAAGGCGATGCCATCATTGGCAAAGCCACCGTTCGCCGTACCATTCAGCCAGTCCTGCACCAGCGGCGTAACATCCACGACCAAATACGAATCGGCATTGCCGACGGGGATGCCCGTAGCAAAGGGAGTCGGAGATATCGTCGGTGGCGAGGAGGGCGTGAGCGTCGATTCAGTCCAGGCGCTGTTGATCGGGTAAATATCGATCGTGCCGCTCGGATTTGTGGCCAGGCTGAGGTAGAGCTTTAGTGTGGCCTTGGCCACGTTAGCCGCCGTGACCGTCGGCGGCAGGGAAGACGGAAGTTGAAACTTTATGTACGTCGTGGTAGCTCCCACGTGCAGAGAACCAACCGCAGCGCCGGAACCGGCCACAATTAGGGAAATCCCTTGACCGTTTAGATTGAGCAACTGCGTCGTGGCATTGCTGGACAGAAACGCATCATCTGTAACGGTGCCGGATTGCGCCCAAACTTTTCCCGACGGTAGGAAAAACGAAATCATCAGAGCCGACGCAAACAGCGAAGGCCGGAACAGCTTGCGCATGGAGCCTCCTTAAGCCCAAGCAATTGGTTTGGGCACCGTAGTGAAAGAACCTAGGCAGGGCCGCCGCGGCTCGGCCTGCTGATTCCTCTTTGTCTTACTATTTCGAGAAAAAGAAGGGAATTGGCTCACCTGGAAGCAAAAAAAAGGAATGAGGGGGAGGCAGAAACGTTGGCCCAGTGCCAAGCATGTCTTTTCGCCGGAATAGGTTGAACTTTGGCGGCCTTTTGACTATTCTCCCGCCATTGTCCCCGCGCTAGTGTCCGACCCGGAGGCCCCGAAGTGGGTCCAGCTTCCTCCAAGCAAGTCAGCGAACTTCTCCTCCAATGGGGAAATGGGGACCGCACGGCACTGGAAGCAGTGCTTCCCCTGGTTTACGAAGAGTTGCGGCGGCTGGCTCGTTACCATCTTCGCCAACAACGTCCAAACCACACGCTGCAGAGTGCCGCACTGGTCCATGAGGTGTATCTGCGGCTGGCAGGGGAGAAGTCTCTGCAGGTCGAAAATCACGCCCACTTTGTGGGGGTTGCCGCGCAGCTTATGCGCTGGATTCTGGTGGATTATGAGCGAAATCGTCGCACGGCCAAGCGCGGTTCCGGCGTCACGCGGTTAACCCTGGATCAAAGCATCGCCTCGAAACAGCCGCAGGTCCGGGACGTGGATATCTTGGCTCTGAATGAAGCTCTCGACCGCCTTGCCAAACTCGACTTGCAGCAAAGCCAGATCATCGAATTGCGCTATTTCGGTGGCCTCTCCATTGAGGATACTTCTGAATTTCTGGGCATCTCCTCCGCTACAGTCAAGCGGTCGTGGGCCTCTGCGCGCGCCTGGCTTCTGCGAGAGATGAGCCAAGGAGATCTTCGCGCATGACTCCTGAAGAATGGCAACGCGTCCGGCCAATCCTTGAATCCGCGCTGGAACTGGACCCACTTAGCCGTCCGGCTTTTCTCGATGAGGCTTGCTCCGACCCTTCTTTACGCATCGAGGTTGAGTCGCTGATTCTTTCGCACGAGCAAGCGGGAACAAACGTGCTGAATCCTGGCTCCGTTCTAGGCCTAAATCCTGACGAGGAGACGCGCTTCCGCTTGCCGCCGGGCAAACGGATTGGCGTGTATGAAATCCTCGAGGAAATTGCCGTCGGAGGTATGGGCGCTGTTTATCGCGCCATTCGCGCCGACGGCCAATACAAACTGCAAGTCGCGCTGAAGATCGTACGCTCGGAGTTAGGCGCGGAGTTTACGGCCGCACGGTTTAGGAACGAGCGGCAGATTCTAGCGAGTCTCAATCACCCTAACATCGCAAAAATCCTGGACGCCGGCGCGACGGCAGACGGCGTTCCTTATTTCGTGATGGAACTCGTCGAAGGACAGCGCCTAGATGACTACTGCGACGCACACAAACTCACCACTGCCGAGAGACTCCGGCTTTTTCTTCAGATTTGTTCGGCGGTACAGTACGCGCACCAGCGTCTAATCATCCATCGCGATATCAAGCCGGGCAACATTCTGGTCAACGCCGAAGGAGTCCCGAAGCTGCTTGATTTTGGGATCGCGAAAATTTTGGAGTCGAGTGAGCTCAGCAATCAGAACGAACAAACTATCAGCCTGTTGCGACTGTTGACGCCGGAGTTTGCGAGCCCGGAACAGGTCAAGGGCGAGCCGATTACTACTGCCAGCGATGTTTACTCGCTGGGAGTCGTCCTATACGAACTTCTCACCGGCGGCACTCCTTATAATGTCCCAACGCACACACCTCTTGAGATTTCCCGTGCCATCTGCGAAACCGAACCCGAGAAGCCCAGCATCGCGGTGCGGCGAAAGCAAATAGCGGCAAACGATGGCGAACCAAAGCGAGTGGACGACGGCACCCTCAGCGATAGGCGTGAAGGCTCTCCTGAAAAGCTCAGCAAGCGGCTGAGCGGCGACCTCGACAACATCATCCTCATGGCTCTCCGCAAAGAACCGCAACGCCGCTACGCTGCCGTCGAGCAATTCGCTCAGGATATCCGGCGCCACCTCGAACATCTTCCCGTGCTCGCGCGGAAGAGTACCGCCACCTATCTGGCTTCCAAGTTTATCGTCCGTCACAAAGCCGGCGTGGCGGCGGGTGTGATCGTTGCGATAACGCTCTTTACCGCGCTCGGCGTCACCCTGCGCCAAGTTCGCATTGCTCGTGCCGAACGCGCCCGTGCGGAACAAAGACTCAACGACGTTCGCAAGTTGGCTAACTCGCTCATTTTTGAAATTCACGATTCCATTCGGCAGTTGCCGGGCTCGACACCGGCCAGGAAACTGATCATCCAGCGCGCCCAGGAGTATCTGGATAGTCTTGGACGAGAGTCCGAAGACGATCCTTCTCTGCTCCGGGAGCAGGCGACCGCTTATGCGAGGCTTGCCGATGTGCAAGGCAACATCCAAGACGCCAATTTAAGTGACACGCCCAGAGCATTGGAAAATTATCGGAAGGCTATTGAGCTGCTGGAACGCGCTTCTGGGTTGCAGCCTTCCGACCGTCAGATCCGTCGTGAATTGGCGCAACGCTATATGGATATGGCGCTAGCGCTCGGCTCTGCTGGCGGAGATAAGAACGGATACAAAAATGGGCTGCGGAAGGCGGTGCAAATTCTCGAAGGTTTGGCGGCAACCGATCCCCAAGATCTGCAAACTCAAGCCGCGCTTGCTGCGGGCTACATGAGCACGGGGACTTATCTCAGGCGCGACAACGATTTAACCGGCAATCTGGAATATTGCGGAAAAGCGTTGGACATCTTCGAGCGGCTTGCGAAAGCGGAGCCTAACAACGAATTTTACCAAACACAGATTTCGTCGGTTCACAGGAGCATCGGCGCGACTCTTGCGATGCAACAGAAATGGGCTCCCGCCCTTGACCAATACCGGACCGCTCTCGCCATGGATCAAACACAGTTGGCTCTTCATCCCGACACGTACGCCGCCCGCTACAACATCACCACGACGTATAGCAATACGGGCTTCATCCTCGTACGCCAAGGAGATCTGGATGGTGGTCTCAACTACTATCGCAAGGCCCTCGAAATCCGCGTTGCGCTGGCGGCGGCCGATCCGCAGGACACGAAGTCTCGCGTGAGCTTGTCCGACACCTACAACTACATGGGCGGGATTTTCCAACGAAAAAGAGACTGGGCACAATCGCTGGATTCATTCAAGAAAGCGTTCGCCATTCGCAAAGCGCTTTTTGAAAAGGATCCGGCAAATGACGCCTTTCGCTTTGGTGTCGCAGACTCTCAGTCCAATATCGGTTCTATATACCTCGACATGGCCACGGACGCGCGCAGTGTGCCCGGCAAGGAACTTGCCCTTTGTCGCGAGTCCGAATACTGGCTTCAAGAGGCCCTGCCAGTTTTTCTGCAAAGAAAGGTCCAAGGTAGACTTATGGGAGCTGAATTGGATGGCCCTGACACTATCCCTGGCAAAATCGAGAAGTGCCGTCAGACGATTGCACGACTGGACCGCCCGGCAAATTCCCCGCCTCACTAACAGGTCTCGCTATCTCGAAAAAGTGACCGCAATGTCGCTTCGGTTCATACGAAAGCGTAAGAGCCGTATGCGTAGACGCTCGTACCGATCTCTGCGAGGGGCGATCAGCGATGGTCGCCCCTACCGCGACAGTGATTCCAGGATTCGATCGCGTACGTCACCCTACTAGTCGTTGAGGTTTAACGTCACCTTTGCGTTCTCCACCACTTTGACCCACCTGGGGTCTTGCGAGGCGCCGGCAGCGTATTCGTCGTGCCAGTTCCACCACTTATAAGGTGGAGTCTGGGGGTAGCCCGCGGGCGAGTCCTCCCACTCCTCCTGGCGCCCGAGCGCAGTCATGTCGAGGTAGCTCCAGGTGCTCCCCATCGCCTCGTCGCCGCGGTTGTTGACGAAGTAGGTGCGAAACACACCCTGACTGTTGCGGAAGAACGCGTTCGTGCCGTGCCACTCGTTCACGCCGAAGTCAGTGTCGAAGCTGTCCGTGATGGTGTACCAGGGCATCGTCCAGCCCATTCGTGCCTTCAGCCGCTCGATGTCAGCCTGCGGCGCACGCGAGGCGAACGCGAGGGTAGTATCGCGGGCGTTCAGATGGGCGAGGTGGGCGACCTGGTCGGCACCGAAGGAGCAGCCGCGGCAGGCATGCTCGGGCCAGCCGAACACGCCGGGCTCGAAGAAGGCGCGGTAGACGATCAGCTGACGTCGGCCCTCGAACAAGTCGAGCAGGCTAGACTTGCCCTCAGGCCCGTCGAACTCGTACTTCTGCTTCACGGCCAGCCACGGCATCCGCCGACGCTCGGCGGCCAGCGCGTCACGGGAGCGGGTCAAGGCCTTCTCCTTCACGAGCAGCTGCTGGCGTGCAGCCTCCCATTCCTCGGGCGATACGATCGGCGGTGTGTTCATTGCGAGTTGCGCTTTCCGTTGCTCCATATCTCTCTCTTTGCTTGTTGCCATTTATTTCTCCTTGATTTTCTGAAACAGACCGAGACCATTCGCCCTGAAAAATTCTCTGAATCTGCCGATGTATACCGCCAGAATTCCTCCGGTGGATCCCGCTCCGACGGCCATCACTGCTGTGCCTACGATGCATGCTGGGCACATACTCCCCTCCTCTGAACTTCCAAGTCGTCCGCGCCTCAGTGGGGCCGCGGCGCTTCCGCTCGCTGCCGCATACGCTCGTGCAAGTGCGCCCAGCCATTCTTTGCGTTTCTGTACTCCTCCAGCACTAGACCAAACGACTGGTGCCGAAATGTAATGATCGTCACGCCGCCCGATTCCTTCAGCCGATATTGAAGATTCGTTATCACCGGGTTGGACATGAACAGTGGCCCGCAAATTTCCAGCAGCGTCGGCTTTTTGATCGCCTGCACCGTTCCCCAGTAATGGCCGTTGTTGTCTCCAAGGTCGCGATACCATCTGCCGCCTGGCCATGCTTCCAGCTTCATCGGCATTGGCCTGTCCACTTGAGTCTCATTGTATGGTCCAAGGTGATCCAGCAGCGCGGCAAACGTCACCTCGATCGACGCTCTCACTGAAATCTCCTCCGCTATATGGATCGTTGTCTCTTCGAGCGATAGTGCAGGTGAACTCACGATTTCCCCCTCGTTTGAAATTCCATAAGACTATTGTTTCTGACGATGAATGGCCTCGGCCCGTTCCTTGATTCGCAGCAGTTGGTGTCTCCATAGCCGCTCGAACGTGCTCGTCCACTCGTGCAACGGCCGGATCGCCATAGCATTCACATGGTAAAACATCAGCCGACCCTCCCTCCGGACCTCCACCAGGCCAACACCTTTCAAAACCTTCAGGTGCTTCGAAACCGACGACTGCTCGATCTCCATTGCATCCACAATCTCTGTCACGGACCTCTCCTGCATCGCTAGATAGTTCAGGATGTCCCGCCGCCGCGGTTCCGCCACAGCGTTGAACGCGTCCGAGGTTGTCGCCGCCCTTGTCATGCTCTCAATATATTCTCATATGGGAATATGTCAAGAGTTTTTTTACGATTATTCCTGCAACGCTTTTTTCTCTTCTGCGTGCCGCTCAGAATGGGTTTGTCCCATATGGCGGGCTACTCAGAAAAAAGGCGAGCGTGGTATGCTCGCCGCAAAGCGAAATCCAAATTCCGCGCAACATCGCTTTGCCGAAAGGATATTTCCAATGACACACGTTTGGTTCGCCATTTGTCGGCGGTTGGCAGCTGCTGGTTTGTTTTTGCTCACCCTCGCCGGGAGTGCGGCCGCGCAGGATATCAATGTCGCACAACGACTCGAGGGGTTCGATGCCTACATGGCCAAAACCCTGAAAGACTGGAATGCGCCGGGTGTCGGCGTCGGAATCGTCGTTAACGACAAGCTTGTTTTCGCCAAGGGCTACGGCTTCCGAGATTATGAGAAGAAACTCCCCTTCACCCCCGCCACCATGAGCCCCATTGCATCCAACACGAAACTCTTCACCGCGGTTGCCGCAGGGATGCTGGTCGAGGAAGGGAAGCTGACCTGGGACAAGCCCGTACGGGAATCCGTCCCGGCCATCCGCTTTTACAATGACCAGCTCAACGATAGCGTGACCTTGCGAGACATGCTATCCCACCGCACGGGAATCACCCGGCACGACACCATCTGGTATAAATCCGACTTCACGCGCAAAGAGCTATTCGAGAAGTTGGTATACCTGGAGCCGCAAGAACCCATTCGCGAGACGTTTCTGTACAACAACCTGATGTACGCGGCGGCCGGATACCTGATCGAACTGCAGTCGGGAAAGACATGGGAACAGTTCGTAAAGGAAAAGATCTTTGATCCGCTTCAGATGAACTCCACCAGTTACACCATTGCCGACATGTTGAAGCGCCCGGAATTCGGGGTAGGGTTTACCGAGAGGCGCGATTCCTTTGAGCTTTACAGAATTCCATACTATGAGGACACAACGGGCGTCGCTCCTTGTGGCGCCATCGTGTCCAACATTGAGGATATGTCTCACTGGTTGATCGCGCTGATGAACCAGGGGAAATACAACGGCAAGCAGGTGCTTCCGGCGGAAGTTTTGAAGGCCACTCTGCAGCCGGCGATCGCGCTGCCCAACACCGCCCTGGAAACCCGGGGCTGGGCTGAGATCCTCAATTCGGCTTACGGCATGGGGCGGCAGACCGCTTCCTACAGGGGCCACCTCCTCACCCTTCATGGTGGGGATTTACCTGGTTTCCACACGCAGGTTTCGTTCATGCCCCAGGACCACATCGGCGTCATCGTTTTTGTCATCGGGAATCATAGCCAGCCGCTTTACAACATCGTCAGCTACAACGTGTACGAACGATTGCTCGGCATGGACCAGACACCTTGGAGTGAGCGTCAGCTCGAAATTCGGCTGAAGAACAAAAAGGCCGGGACCGAAGCGCGAACGAAAGCCAGCGAAGGCCAAGTTCCGGACACCAAGGCATCGCACGCCCTTGCGGATTACGCCGGCGCCTACGAGAACCCTGCTTACGGCGTAATGACTATCGGTTTCAAAGACAACCAGCTTCAGTTCGACTTTCATAAGATGCGGCTCCCCATGACCCGCTTCCACTATGACCGTTTCGACACGCCCGATGACGAGGAGGAAGGTAAGTGGTCGGTGAACTTCCGCACGAATCCTCAGGGTGATATCGATCAGGCCGTGGTGTCGCTGGACGAAGCGGAAGCCGTGTTCGTCCGCAAGCCCGACACCATAGACCCGAAGTTGATGGCTCAGATGGCGGGCGAGTACACAACGCCCAGCGGAGGGAAGGTTGAGGTCGCGCTGTCGCCGGGTGGGGGCTTGTCTCTCGTTTCGCCCGGCCAGCCGGCGATTCCGTTGACCCACGTAAAGGGCTTGACATTCCGGATCCCGCGTTTCTCCGACGTGATTCTCGAATTTGTCGTGAAGGATGGACAGGTGAAGGGACTTAAGCAAAAAGACCCGTCGGGTGAGTTCACGTTCCCGAAAAAGTAGAAGCTGCAGCGCTGCGTGGATCGCCGGCCTGGCCGAGTTTCTCGGTACAGATGCGTTCAGCCCAACCGTCAATAACGCTGCCCGTATACACATCACGGCTTACGGCCCTAGTCGATGGCAAACCGCACGACTCCGATCCTCTAGGAGGCCTGCGGCCACCCGTCGAGCTGTTCAGCGATGCCGTCCAGGCGGGAGGGATACTCGTGTCTATCTAGAATCGCAGGAGGATCATCTCATCAGATGGCCAGCGCATATGGCACGCGCCGTTCTGGAGGCGTATCCTGACGACGAACCGGTCGTAAGCCCGGACCCAGGATGGAGAACGTTATGAGCTCCGCGGAATCGCGACCCAAGCCGGACCACAAAATGCAACTCAGTCACGCCGCGGGCGTGGTGCAGCCGGCAGGCTCTGAATTCAAAGAAGGGCCGCGTACGACAACTGCATCCGAGGCGGAGTCCCTATTAGCTGCGGAAAAACGAGGGCAGGGAACGAACGCTCATCTTGGAGAGTGGAAACGCGCTGAGGATGAATTACGGCAGGCTTTCGAAAAAATAGCCAAATCCGAAGCCGAACTCCGAACCATCATCGATCTAATACCTCAGCTCATCACGGCTGTTGGGACCGACGGAAACTTTCTGTACGCGAATCAGGCAGTGCAGGAGTACACCGGCCTGGCGAAAGAAGAGCTCCGGTTGGAGTGCGTTCATCCGGTCTTTCATCCGGAGGATTCCGAGAGATTGCGCGACGAACGCGAAACGGCGATGTCGCGACGGGTCCCATTCGAGTACGAACGACGAATCCGCCGGAAGGATGGCCAGTTCCGTTGGTTCTTGGTCCAATACAAACCGTTGCTGGACGAACGAGGAGAGGTCAGCCGCTGGTATGCGACCAGTACCGACATTGACGATCGCAAACAGGCGGAGGAAAGAACGAGGCTAGAGAACGTCGCGTTGCGCGAGCAAATCGATCAAGTCTTCATGTTTGAGGAGATCGTGGGCTCCTCCCCCGCGTTGAAAAGCGTCCTTTCCAGCATCGTCAAGGTCGCTCCTACCGACTCTACGGTGCTGATTACTGGCGAAACGGGTACTGGAAAGGAGCTGATTGCGCGCGCCATACATAAAGGTTCGCAACGTGCTGCTCACGCTTTTATTAGCGTGAATTGCGCCGCGATTCCATCTTCGCTCATCGCCTCAGAACTGTTTGGCCATGAGAAGGGGGCATTTACCGGTGCCTTGCAGCGTCGACAAGGGCGGTTTGAACTGGCGCACTCCGGGACGATCTTTCTCGATGAAATCGGCGAACTTCCCGCGGACACTCAGATTGCATTGCTTCGAGTGCTCCAGGAGCGCCAATTTGAACGAGTGGGGGGTACACGGGTCATTCCCACTGATGTTCGAATCATCGCCGCTACGAATCGCGATTTGGCGGCCGCCATTACTTCCGGAGCATTTCGCGCCGACCTCTTCTACCGCCTGAATGTTTTCCCGATCCATGCGCCGCCTCTCCGGCACCGGAAGGAAGACATTCCGATGCTTGTCGAATACTTCGTGAACCGCTACGCAGAGAAGGCGCGAAAGCAAATCAGCAAGATCGACAAAAATACTCTCAAGCTATGCCAGTCCTATCCTTGGCCAGGCAATATTCGTGAGCTGCAAAATATCGCCGAGAGATCCGTGATCCTATGTAGTGGCGACACTCTTTGGGTCGATCCCGCGTGGCTTTCAAGTCAAAAGCCGCCCCAGCCGGAATTGTCGGGTGCATTGACAGAGACCCTCCGGGATCAGGAAAAGGAAATGATCGAAACCGCTTTGACCCAGACCAAAGGAAAAGTGGCGGGGCCAAATGGCGCGGCCGCCAGGCTCGGAATTCCGCGTTCGACGCTTGACGGGAAAATTAAGCAGCTCAAGATAAAGAAATATAAATTCAATTCTGAAACTTAGTACGCGCGCCTGACTCCCCGGAATCCGGGAATTGCCGTAATTCCGTCACTCCAATTTCTTCTTCAAGCCCTGTTTTCAGTGAGATCCAATTGGGCACTCGGTTGCACTAGTCGTGATCCGTGCTCGGGTGAAAGGAACATCGTCGGTCGTGCGGGGCAGACTATCCGCCGCCAGGTACCGTCGCGCTGATTTCGCATGGTTGCACCTGGATGAATGGAACCCAAAAGTAGGTTCCCATTTTCAAAGATTGGAGTCCTATGGGTCAAAGTCGAGAAACCGCAGCCGAAATCACTGAAACGTCCAATCGCCCTTTCCCCGTGGTACCAACAACAAGGATTCTGGCATTAGGCCGATTCACGTGTCCGCCGACGCCTGAGCAACTCAAGACAATATTTCCAAAGGAGGTGCCAGCTACGCTTCGTCTTTACCTCGCTGGAAAGATCGACCAATGGTGGGCGCGCCAAGATCAAAAAGGTCCCGTCTTCCTGATGAATGTAACGTCGGTTGAAGAGGCACGAGTCATCCTTGAGAAGCTGCCGTTGGGCCAAGCTAAGCTCATGGAATTCGAATACGTCGAGCTTAGTCCGCTGACCCCGCTTCATTTGCTGCTTACGGAAGACCGGGCGAACGCCAACACATAAGTTCCCGTTTCGATTGCGGAGTTCTCGAAGCTCGTCATCTTCCCGTCTGCACGGTGGCCAAATGGCTTGATCGATGACCTTTAGGATTGAGACAGCGGCGCGAGGGCGAGTTACGGTATTCAGCCTCTGTGGTCGAATCGAAAAACAGGCGATAGCCGAATTGAGGAGACTTTTTGAATTCCAAACCGACTACCGGGACATCGTCTTGGATCTGAAAGAAGTTGGCGTGGTCGATCGCGAGGTAATGCGCTTTTTTATGAGTTGTGAAGCGGATGGCGTGAGGATTGAAAATTGCACGCCATATATTCGCGAATGGATGGAAAGAGAAAAGGATTGAGTGGCAGCGACGTGGTAGTGACGCGCGGTGGAGAGTCGGTCAGGTCGATTCGACTGATCAGCCCAGCGGCAGCCGGGATGCAATACGAAGCCAAATGGAAACTCAAAGGAGAGGTACATACAAATGAAGCCAGACAAAGCAGAAGAAGTCTCCGCACGGACGACGAGGACCAAATTTGATGGGGTCCTACTGACTATACGCTCGCGTAAGTCCTTCTTCGAGGTTACTCAGGCGATTGAGATGGCCCTGCCGCGCTTTCACATCCCCAAGCTGATGGAGTACGTGACGCACGGGGATCGCGCGGGTGTCGAAGCGTACGTTGACTCCACTTCCAAGCCCTTTTCAATCTTCTGGGATTTTGAACAGGGCTCCACAATGCGCCTCGCGGGGATTCCCGTCGAGTCGAAGTTCTACCTCGTCGGGAACGCGGTTATTGCGCGAGGCCTATTCGAGCACAGCGGTGCCGCCGGGCTGGGCGCTCCCGTGCGCATCTGCGTTTCCCAGCGGGACGGGGAGCAGACACGGATCGACATGGACAATCAGTTGTCATTTTTTAGCAAATTCACAGAGATGAAGCCGTCGTCTGTGCCCGCTCTGCTCGACGAAAAGCTGACAAAGTTCTTCGAAGAGATCGCCGCCTAAGGAAGGCGCGATGGGATCGCGTCCGCAAAGTACCTGAGCGAAGGTTGCTTCAAAGATGGGCAACGTTGAATTGGAAGGTGTATCGCAAAGAATTCTTCCGGAGGTGCGAAATGAAGCTAGCTATACTTTGTCTTTTCGTTGCGCTCACAGCGGGCGCTCAGAGCACCACTGAACACTTGCCGGTAACGGACCCTGAGAAAATTACGGACGCTCTGAGGGCGGGGCCAAATTTCATAACCGACGGAGCGACTATCGTGGATTATCCTGCCAGCAAGGGCGGCGAATTTCGAGTTCTCCGCAAGGGCAATAGTGAATGGACCTGCCTGCCGGGTCCACCACCCGGCTCCAAGCATGACGACCCGGGATGTTTCGATGGCGCTTTCTTTCAGTGGGTGAAGGATGGACTTGCCGGAAGGCCGCAGCACGTCGATAGACTCGGCGTTGCCTACATGTATATGGGTCAATGGGTTCCGGGCGCGTCCGGCGGGGAGTTTCACGTGGGAGCCCACATTATGGTGGTAACTCCCCATCCAGAAGACCTCCAGGGCTTCACCCGCGGCGGCCGGAACGGCACATACATCATCCATTTGCCGGGCCCCGACCAGGCCGATAAATGGTTTTTGGTTATACCAATTCAGCAGGCCGATAAGCAGTGAGAGCGTCTGTGGATCGGCACTCGCAACGTGGATTTGCATGTTAGAGCCTCTTGACAACCCGATCTGGTCCGCGCTTACTACGGAACACCAGCACCTTGCCCGCTCGCACGGCCTTGCGCGACGATATCAGCCGGATGTTTCCCCGTTGGCGGCTTTTCTTCATCCTACGGAGGATGCATTCGCCGATTTACAACGGCTGGTCAGTCCCGGCGAGCACGTCGCGTTTTTTACTGCCAGTCCCTTCGATGTACCGAGCGGTTGGCAAGTCGACCGCTCTCGGTGGATTGACCAGATGATTTGTGAGGCTTCACTGGACCTTCCGCCTGTCGCGCCCCTCTCACTCGGAACAACGGACATTCCCGAAATGCTGGAACTCACGGCTGCCACCGAGCCCGGCCCGTTCTCGCCGCAAACCATCCAGATGGGAAGCTATTTCGGGATACGCGCGAGCGATGGGCGGTTGGCCGCAATGGCCGGCGAGCGATTACAATCCACCGCGTTTGCGGAAATCAGCGCAGTGTGCACTCTTCCCGAATTTCGCGGCCGCGGATATGCGCGGGCCCTCGTGACATTCCTCGCTGTTCAGATTCTGGCGGCGGGAAAGACTCCTTTTCTTCACGTCAAGTCGGAGAATGGCGCAAAAGTCGTTTATCAAAAAATTGGATTCCGTTTACGTTCGGAAATATGGCTAACGGTGATTTCCCTCCGCTAAAGCCGTCGTCAGTTGCGAACATATCCTCGCGCTGACCCAGGGCGTCAAACGGCAAAACAGAAACTCATTCGAAGTGCGCACGACAGCCACACTCGGTTGAAGCGGCGAGAATTCGACTTGGGACAAGATATGCCTGCCAGCGCAGTGGTAAGGGAGAAGTGTGTGATTCCTGTTCCTGCTATTTCGCGCCGCACTTTACTCGCCGGCGGGACTGCTGTAGGTGCAAGCCTGTTGCTGGGGCGAATCGCCAGAGCGGAAAGCTCTGGAGGCGTCGACGGGCCCCTTCTGAAGGAATACCACATCGCTACCAATGGCATCTCCTTGCATGTGACTGAGCAGGGGGAAGGGCCAGTCGTTCTTTTCTGCCACGGGTTTCCGGATACTTCCTACACGTGGCGCCGACAGATGAAAGCCATCGCGTCAGCTGGATATCGAGCAATTGCTCCAGATCTGCGCGGTTATGGAGGAAGCTCAGCTCCTGCGGACGCAACCCTGTACACGCCGCTGCATACGGCCGGTGATCTAGTTGGGTTGCTCGATGCGCTGAATATCCCCGGCGCTATCCTTGTGGGCCATGACTGGGGTGCAAGTCATGCGTGGAACGCGGCGCTGATGCGTCCTGATCGATTTAAAGCGGTGTTCTGTATGAGCGTGCCTTACGTCCCGCGTGGGGATTTCAGCGTCTTCGAGCGCATGCGGAAGTCCGGCCATCAAAACGATTTCTACATGTTCGAACAGATGAAACCGGAAGCCGATCAGATTTGGGCCGACGCCGCAGTCACCATTCCAGGGGCTTTGTATTGGGCATCGGGTTCTGCCCCAGCCGACAAGCGGTGGAGCCCCATGGATCCTGCGCGAAGCCTTCATCGTCCGGCTCCGGGGCCATTGCCGTCGTGGGCAGAACCAGATTACGTCGCTCATAACATCACTGAATTCCAGCGTACCGGCTTTCACGGTGGCCTGAACTACTACCGCGCCGCCGAACCGTATTTCTATTTGTCCGGTGCTTGGAAAGGCGCGATGATCACCCAACCTTCCTTTTACATGGCGGGGAAAACGGATGGATTGAGAGGGCTATATCCACCCGTGGAAAAACTCGGTGACGGCCTTCCGGGCCTCGTGGGGAGTCTCGAAATCGACGACGTGGGCCACTGGGTACATCACGAAGCTTCGGCGGAGGTCAGTGACCAGCTCGTGAAGTTCCTGCGCACGGTGAACCCCGCCTAAATCGAAGAAGTCATGAATCGCGATCTCTCAGAGAATCTTCCAGACTCCCAGAAGGACAGCAAAATAGACAGGAAAACCAAGACGCAGCGCCCCTTCTTGAGCGGGAGGATTTCGCTGCCAACGCCATTAATTCCGTATGTACTCACTTGTAAGCGAATTCTTTGCAGGGAGCAATTGCTTGGGCGTGCCTTCGAACATCACCCTGCCACCTTTGGTGCCACCCTCTGGACCCATATCGATGATCCAATCTGCGTTCTTGATCACGCTTACGTTGTGCTCGATCACAATGACAGTGTTGCCGGCGTCCACGAGGCGGTTCATGATCTCCAGCAGGTGACTGATATCGGACATGTGTAAACCGGTGGTGGGCTCATCCAGCACATAGATGCTGCCTTGTTTGTGCAGTTCACTCGCGAGTTTGATGCGCTGGCATTCCCCACCGGAAAGCGTGCTCAACGGCTGACCGAGGGTCAGGTAATCGAGGCCCACATCGCTCATAGCTTGTAGCTTGCTCGTGATCTTGTCGATCTTGAAGTATTCGAGCGCCTGCCTGACCGTCATTTCCAGCACATCGTTGATCGATTTTCCGTTGAGCTTGTGTTCCAGCACTTCCTCCTTAAAACGTTTCCCTTCGCAGATCTCACATGACGACTTGACCTCGCCCATCGCGGGGATCTCAGTGTAGATCACCCCCAATCCCTGGCAGTTTTCGCAGGCACCTTCCGAATTGAAGCTGAATAGGGATGGGCTTACCTTGTTCGCGGCCGCGAAGGCTTTTCGCGCCTCGTCCATAATGCCGGTATAGGTGCCGGGATTGGAGCGGCTCGAAACACCCACAGGAGATTGGTCGATCACAATGGAGTCCGGGTGTTGACGGAGAAAGCTTTGATGAATCAACGAGCTCTTCCCCGAACCCGCCACACCTGTGATCACCGTGAGTACACCTTTCGGGATGTCCACGCTCACGTCTTGCAAATTGTTGGCTCGTGCATTCTTGATCGGCAGTTTTCCACTCGGGGAACGGAAATCGCTTTTGATCGAAATCGACCGTTTCATATATTTTCCGGTTAGGGTGTCCGCGCTCAACAGATTCTTGAACGGACCTTCGTAGATGATCTGGCCGCCCTGAGTTCCCGCATGCGGACCTACGTCCACGACATGGTCGGCCACTTTAATGACATCAGGATCATGTTCCACCACGAGGACCGTATTCCCTCGATCACGCAACTGTTGAAGGAGTTCATTCAAACGGTGCACATCACGTGGGTGAAGACCGACGCTCGGCTCGTCGAACACATACATCACGTCTACAAGGCTGCTGCTCAGGTGTTTGACGATCTTCACGCGCTGCGATTCGCCGCCGGAGAGCGTGTCTGTTTCACGATTTAAGGTGAGATATTCGAGGCCGATATCCGCGAGATATTGCAGACGCTCAATCAGTGTTTTCAAAATGGGTGTGACTTTCGGTTCCTTGATCGTCTTGATCACACCGATCAACTGGCCAACTTCCATCGAGGCCAGCTCAGCGATGTTGTATCCGTCGATCTTGCACTTCAGCACTTCCTGACTTAAGCGCGCGCCCTTGCACATGGTGCACGGCGCCATCGTGATGTAAGGCGCCACCGCCTTTTGTGTACGTTCCGACATGGTCTTCACGTCGCGCGTGATGTACTTGGCGGTGAATCTGCTGATGATGCCTTCGCACGTTATATTGATGTTCTTGCCGCCAACCTTTGTTTTTACCTTATAGGGTTTGCTGTACAGGAGCAGTTCCATCTCTTTTTCGCTGAACTTCGAAAGCTTTTTATCCATGTCAAAGAGTTTCGACTGGCCGAGGAAGTTCCAGCCCCAGCTGTCGATGGCATATTCATTGAACAGGATCGCGCCTTCGTTCAGTGTTTTGGATTTATCGAGGAACAGATCCA
>Ga0210395_10000071_pt1 | contig 86163 bp, 71 predicted proteins | sample IncBWH4OmetaG_FD_150861 | JGI IMG/M metagenome (GOLD analysis project Ga0210395, IMG submission 150861) | Forest soil microbial communities from Barre Woods Harvard Forest LTER site, Petersham, Massachusetts, United States - Inc-BW-H-4-O ...
CCGACTTTTGCTGCTGCGGGGGCGGCGGTTTGGGCGGGGATGGCGGTGCTGGCTCGGATGGGGATTGCCCGGGTCGGGGCGATTGAGTTGCTGTTTCTGTTTGCGCCGCTGGTGATTGTTCCGCTGGGGATGGAGTTGGGGCGCGAGATGGGGGGAACGGGGCGGCTGGAGGGACTCGCGCGGCGGCTGCAGCCGGTGGGGGCGGGGCTGGGGGTGGTGGCGATGTGTCTGCCTCCGGGGCGGAGAGCGGGGTTGGCAGCTGCGGGGTGGATGGTGGTTTGTGGGCTGATGGCTGCGGGCGGAGTGGTGGGACTGGTCCGAGCTTTACTGGTCCGATCTGCACTGGTCCAATCTTTACTTGCCCAATCTTTACTTGTCCAATCTTCGTGGAGAGACGCGGACAGGAGTGTCCGCGCCACACTTGCGGTGGGCCAGATTGATTTGGCGGTGGGTGGGGCTTGGCTGGTGGCGTCGCGGTTGGGGATGCGGCCGATGGGGATTCAGGAGCCGATTGGGTCGCTGACGGCGGTGCACTTTCACTTTGCGGGGTTTGCTACGGCGATGATTGCGGCGGCGACGTTGCGATTCGCCGAGAGGCGCGAGGAATCTGGATTTGGTCAGCGATGGCTGAGGCCGGTCGTGCTGATGGTGGCGGGGATGCCGGTGGTGGTGGCGGCGGGATTTGTGATTTCTCCGGTGGTGAAAATGACGGCGGCGATTCTGTTTTCGGCGAGCGTGGCGGGGCTGGCGATTGCGGTGCGCGCTAGCGGGAGGAAGGCGGAAGATGCCACGGCGCGGATTCTGCTGCAGGTCGCGGCGGGAGCGGTTTTTGCGGGAATGGTGCTTTCGGCGACATATGCGGTTGCGGATTACATGGGCAGCGAGGTGTTGACGATTCCGCAGATGGCGAGAACCCACGGCATTCTGAATGCGATTGGATTCTGTCTTTTGGGATTGCTGGGGTGGCTGGTGGAGAACGGCAGTTGCCGGTTGCCAGCGGCCAGTTGCCAGTAAACGAGCATCTGGTAACCCAGGTGCAGCAGTTTTCAGAGCGGAGGTGCAACGGGAACCTGTACACTACTGCAACACCGTGAAAATGCCGGAGCGATGCCGGCGCTTGAAATGACGCAGGATAAGTCTCAGCGTAACCAGCCAGGGGGAGCCGGCGAGGCTGCCAACAATCTCGGGCCGCGCGGACTGGGTGAGGGGTCCGGAGCGGCGTCTCCGGTGGTGTTTTCCGCAGAGGCTTCTTCGGGCGCGTTGTCTTCTTCCCCAACTTCTTCATCTACAGCTTCTTCATCTTCTTCCGCTTCTTCTTTGTCCGGAACGGGCGAGTCCTCGCCTGCGATTTCTGACGGGTCTCCCAGAGAAAGTGCCGTCAACGCCGAGCTGCGCCGGCTGAACCGGGCGTTGCATACGCTGAGCGCCTGCAACCAGGCGCTGGCCCAGGCGGGCAGTGAGCAGGAACTGCTGGAGCAGATTTGCGACATTATTGTGCGCGTGGGCGGATACCGGATGGCGGGCATCGCATACGCGGAGCAGGACAAAGAGAAAACGGTGCGGCCGATGGCGCATGCCGGCCACGGCAGCGGGTACTTCGAAAAGATCCAGTTGCGGTGGTCGGACACTCTCGCAGGACGTGGGCCATCGGGTGTGGCGATCCGCGAGAACCGGATTTGCGTGATTGCGGACACGGCGAACGATCCGCAGTTTGCGCTGTGGCGTGATGCTGCTTTGCAGCGAGGATATGCGGCGGTGATCGCGTTGCCGCTGCGCGTCGCAGGACTGGCTTTTGGGGTGCTGGCCATCTATTCCGAGCAGGTGGGTTCGTTTGAAAGCTCGGAGGTGGAACTGCTGACCGAAATGGCGAACAACCTGGCGTTCGGGATCACGGCGATTCGGTCGCAGGAGGAAGGCAGACGGGCGACGGCGGCCCTCAAGGACGCGGAGCGAAGATACCGGCAATTGGTGGAGCAGGTTCCGGCTATCTCGTACATCGCCGAGCCAGGCGAGTCGGGACGATTTCATTACATCAGTCCGCAGGTGGAATACATCCTCGGGTTCACGCCGCAAGAGTGGATGGCGGATGACCGCAGCTGGGTGAACGTGCTGCATCCGGAGGACGTCGCGAAAACCATCGCCGCAGAACACCGCCGGGAAGGGGAACTTTACCGGGTGGAATACCGCGCGATGGCGCGGGATGGGCAGGTGGTGTGGCTACGGGATGAGGCGGTCTTTGTTCGCGATGTGGAAACGGGAAAGCTGTTGATGCGCGGACTGCTGGTGGATATCACGGAGCGGAAGCACGCCGACGAAGCGCTGCGCCGCAGCGAGGAAGATTACCGTAGGTTCGTGGCGCAGAGCTCGGAAGGAATCTTCCGGCACGATCTCGATGTGCCGGCGCCGATTGACGTTCCGGAAAAGGAGATGGTTCGCCGCATTCTTTACGAATCGTATATGGCGGAATGCAATCAAGCCATGGCCCACATGTATGGAGTGAGGTCTCCGGCGGAGTTGCTGGGCAAACGGCTGACGGAATTGCTGCTGGTGGATGATCCGCAGAATATTGAGCTGACGCGGGAATACATACGGAATGGATTCCGCGTGTTGGAGCGGGAGTCGCACGAACTGGATGTGAACGGGAACCCGAAAGTCTTCCTGAACAGCATGTTCGGCATTGTGGAGAACGGACACCTGTTGCGGACGTGGGGAATTCAGAGAGACATCACGGAACGGCTGAAAGCGGAAGAGGCGCGGCGGAAGGCAGAGGAAGCGCTGCGCGAGAGCGAGGAGCGTTATCGGGCTTTTGTGGAGCAAAGCTCGGAGGGAATTTTCCGCATGGAGTACCACCCGCCGGTTCCGTGCCGTCTGGCGCCCAGTGAGCAATTGCGACTGGGGCGGAAGAACGGTTATCTGGCGGAATGCAACGACGCGCTGGCGAGAATGTACGGCCGGGAGTCGGCGCGGGAAATGATCGGGAAGCCGCTCGCTGAGTTTCTGGTGCTCAATGATCCGATCACGCGGGAGTTCATGGAGAATTTCATCCGCGCGGGTTACCGGACTACCGACCAGGAGTCGCGAGAGGTGGACGCCCAGGGGCAGAAAAAGATTTTTCGCAACACCATGATGGGGACCGTGATCGACGGACATTGGGTGCGGACCTGGGGCATTTCGCGGGACGTAACCGCGCGCATGCATCTGGAAGAACAGCTCAGGAATGCGCAACAACTGGAGGCGATTGGGCGGCTGGCGGGAGGAGTAGCGCATGACTTCAACAATATTTTGAGCATCATTATGGGACATGGCGAGTTGCTGCTGGCCGCCATGAGAGAGGACCAGCAGGCGCGCAACGGGCTGGAGCAGATTCGGCGGGCGGCGGACCGGGCGGCGTCTCTGACGCAGCAATTGCTGGCCTTCAGCCGGAAACAAGTTCTGCAGCCGAAGGTTCTCGATCTGAACGAAGCGGTCGCGGACGTGCAAAAGATGTTGACGCGGGTGATTGGCGAGGATATTGAGCTGGTCGCGAGCCTGCATCCGTCGCTGGTGCCGGTGAAGGCGGATCCGGGGCAGGTGGAGCAGGTGCTGATGAACCTGGCGGTCAATGCGCGGGATGCGATGCCGCACGGTGGCAAACTCATGATGGAAACGTCGAACGTAGAGGTGGGCGAGGAGTTGGCGCGCGATCTGGAACTCGTCCCGGGCCGGTACGTGATGCTGAGGGTGACGGATTCGGGGCATGGGATGGAGGCGGGGACGCTGTCTCATATTTTCGAACCATTTTTCACGACGAAGCCAATGGGCAAGGGCACGGGGCTGGGGCTGTCGACGGTGTACGGAATTGTGAAACAGAGCCTCGGAAGCATCCAGGTGGAGAGTGAAGCGGGACGCGGCACCGCATTTCGCATTTATTTGCCGGTGGCGGAGGGCTCCTTGCGCAAGCGGCGGGAGACGATTGCAAACGAAGAAGTGTCAGGAGGGACTGAGACTATTCTGCTGGCGGAAGATGAGCCCGATCTGCGGGAACTGGCGCGCATTTTTCTGGAGGGCTACGGCTACAAGGTGCTGGAAGCGCCGAGCGCCGAGCAGGCGATTCAGACGGCAGACATTTTCGCCGGGCCCATCGATCTGCTGCTGACCGACGTGATCATGCCGGGGATGAGTGGAGCGCAACTGGCGGAGAACATTTTGAGCAAGCGTCCGCAGACCAGGATCGTCTACATGACGGGATACACCGACGATATGGTGGTGCAGCACAAAGTGCTGGAGCCGGGAGTGAAGCTGCTGCAAAAACCTTTTGGAAGGACGGACCTGGCGCTGAAGGTGCGCTCGACGCTGGATGGGAAGTAGAGCTGGCCGTTAGAATTCTTAAGATACATGTTGATCCTCCTACCGCATCCCCGGGAAAAAATCTTTACCACAGAGGACACGGAGGACACAGAGGTCACCAAACAGTTGCAGGGAAAGAAAAAGGAACCTGGTTTATGACGAAGGTGCAGGAAAGCGGCGGGATTGTGGGCGAAGCGGGCGCGGCGGCCAGCGCGAAGATCTGGGTGACGCTGAAGGGGTTGCCGCTGACGATTCGGCTGGAGTGGCCGTTTCATCCGTCGACTTCGGGAGCGGATTTTTTCGTGCTGCATGGAGACATCCGGCTGGAAGGGTCGGAAGGGCTGCACGCGCCGGTCGCGGTGAATCTTTCGCAAACCGTGCGCGAGGTGATGCCGTCGATGAAGCCGAAAGATGCGGAAGCTCCGGTCATCAACGCGCTGCGCAAGGAACTCGACCGGCGGCAGATTGAGTTTGTGAAGTCGGGGAAATTGGTGCCGGTGCCGTTTTCCAGCCGGCATTATGACTTCAAGCGGAAGCAGTGGGTGTTTGGCAAGGCGACGGATGAGGCGATGGCCGAGTTTGTGGAGAGGAAAGTTTACTGGGAGACGAAGCTGAGTGGAGAGAAACGGGTCTGGATTGGGGATCCGACGGAAGCGCAATATTTGCAGACTTCGCCCGCGCATGTGATAGAGATCGCGGCGCGGCTGGTCGCGGCACAGGGGCTGCTGCGGATTGACGGGGAGTGGGCGGAGGCTACGCAGGGGCTGATGAATCAGGCGGAGAGATTTGAGAGATCGCGGCGCACGGCGGTGGAAGAGTTGGAGAAGAAACACGCGTTTGAGCGAGGGTAGGGAAATTCTTCGCCGCGGATTTACGCGGATTCTCGCGGATAGACCTCACCGGATTATCCCTCAGGGGCTAAAGCCCGCTACAACAACACCGCACCTATCGCAGCGCTGAAGCGCTGCGCCACCCAAAATCAACGCCCCTCGGTTGCAGTTCTTCGCGAGAAAAGTCCCCAGCAGAATCTGGGGGCGATGGCGTAGTTTAGTTGCACCAAGACGATTGCGGCGATGCTGTAGTAGGTATTGAAGAAGCAGAGCGCTGCGCCGGCGGCGTAGAGGGATTGCGCGATCACGATGCGGCGGATGACGGCGGGATGAATTTCTGGCGCGAGGTCATCGGCGAGAAGATGGGCGCGGGTGGCGTAGCTCCAACTCCAGTAGAGCGTCGCGCCGAGAAGTACGATGTTGAACCAGTAAACTAGTAGCGCGACGCGGTAGTGGATGTACTCGGCGAGCAGCGAAGTTGTGAATGGGGTGAGCGTGATGGCGCAGAGAAAAGCGATGTGAATCCAGGCGAGGTTGCGGTCGGAGCGGGCGAACTGGTTGAGCTGGGTCTGCTGGCCGACCCAGAAGATGCCGTTGGTCATGACGCTCATCAGAAATACGACAAGACGAGGCGAGAGCACGACGAGGGCATGCCAGAGATCGTGCTCGGAGTGAATGGCGTCGTGGGCCGGGATGCGGAGGTCGAGAACCAGCAGGGTCATCGATACGGCGAAGATGCCGTCGCTGAGGGCGGCGAGGCGCTCGACGCTTTTTCCTGCAACGCGGTTGTAGAAGGAGTGCATCGAATGGAGTTTAGCGGGTTGGTGGGGAGCGGGCAAAGACTTGGCTGGCGCGGTTGACGCGGCAAGAGAAAAACGTCAACCTCGAAGAGCACTCTTCGACTTCGCTCAGGGCAGGCTGCGTATTACGAAGGATTTGGGGCCGCGAAGAAGGGTTGGGTGAGGATTTTGGGGACGGCACGTTACGGGCGCGGCAGAGTCCTGTCGATTGTTGTATTGCTTATTTATTGGACGATGGTTTGCGGGACCGCGCGGGCACAGGATGAACCCAGTCAGCAGCCCAGCCAGCAATCTACTCCGCAGCCTGGTCAGCAATCGAATCAGCAATCTGATCAGCAACCCAGTCCGCCAACGGCGCCACAGCAAGGGAATCCCCAGCCAGACCAACCTGCTACCAACGACCAGCCTCAGGACCAAAAGAAGGACGTGAAGAAAGACGACGCCTCGAATCCCGCCCAGGCCGCTGCCCAAATGACGAAAGATGTCGCAGAGGCGGCGCTGGCCTCGGCGCGCGATTGGGAGAGAGGGTGGTTCGCCGGCGTTTACGTGGAAAAGGGCCGGCCTCTGGTTCCGATGACGGTGCAGCAGCGGCGGGAGATTTATTTACAGCAGACACTGACGACTCCTGCGGCATATTTGAAGCGCATGTTCGCGGCGGGAATTGATCAGTGGCGCAACTCGCCGTGGCAATGGGGCCAGGGGTGGGGAGCGTATGGGGATCGGTTTGGCTCGCGCGAGGGACAGTTCATTGCGTCCAGCAGCCTGGCGTCCCTAGGAAATGCGGCGCTGAAATACGAGCCACGCTACGATCAATGCCGTTGCAGCGGTTTTTGGCCGAGAACGCGGCATGCGATCATGCGCAACTTTCTTACCTACAATCAGAGCGAGCAGGAATTGCGTCCGCAGTGGGGATTGTATGGAGGGTCGTTTGGCGGGGGAATGATTTCGACGGCGTGGAAACCGCATCCGCGCAACGCCTTCGCCGAAGGTGGACGCGCCATGGGGGAGCAGGCTGCATTCGGCGCGTTGCTTAATTTATTCATCGAATTTTCGACGGACGTGAACCGCAAGATCGGCACGAGGAAGAAGGACTAAGAACTCCCCTGCTGGCTGCGGTCGAGGTTTCCCCGATTTCAAAGTTAGGTATGCACCGATGGTGAAGGGTACTGGTCTGTGTTTGAAATAGCCTGGGGCAGTTCTGGGTGGACGCCAGGCCGGGGATCGCCCCCTCGTGCTGCGGCGTTCTACCCTTCTGCCCTTATTCTTTGCCCATTTCTTATTCGCCAGGGTTACGCAGGCGATGGCTTGCGGACGAATTGCGCGACGACCGTGCCGAGGGTTAGAAGCGACATCAGCGAGATGATGCCCAGCGAAATGACGCAGTAAATGCACCAGACGCCGAGTACGTTGGCTTCGATGTTGGCGAGGTGAAGAGAAAAGGCGAGTCCGGCGAACGTGGGAACGAGCAGCAGGCGGTAGGAGCGGAGCCACGCGAGAGCGCCCATGAGAAGGTATCCCACGATGCCGAGGGTAGCGACGGGAATTCCAGCGATCATGGCGAATGGGCTGTGATTGACCACGCCGCAGTCCCAGTGCTCATTGATGCTGCAGGGAGAATCGCCGTAGGTGCGATAGTGTTCGCGCAGGGCTAGAGAAGAAACCGTGACGCCGAGAACGGCGAGAAGTAGAAGTATGTATTTCATGAGTTCCCCTTATTTGTTGGCGTAGGACGAGTGCGGATGATTTTTCGTCTAGCAGGCGTCGGCACGGCAAGAATCCCTCAGGCGCTAAAGCGCATTCAACATTGCTAGGTCTTACGGCACGACTGAAGTCGTGCCCTTCCCAATTCCTCCCGCGGCGGCTGCGTCTTTTATTAAATCAGAAACTTGCCAATCGCTGCCGTGGTACCACTTCACGATCTTGCCGTCGGGACCGATGACGGCTGTGCTGAGGGTGTGGGTGATCAAGCCGCCCTCGGGGTTGATGGTCAGCGCGAAGAACGCGGCGATTTTGGGCAAGTCGGCGGTGGTGGGCGCGGCGAAGTCCCAGCGGGTGAAAAGCGCGGGCTCGTGGGTGTGGGCTACGGAGAAGGCGTAGTCGCGGAGAACTTTGGGTGTGTCGTGGTCGGGGTCGAAGCTGATGCTTAACAGGCGAGTGTTGGCCAGCGCTGGATTCGTGTTGAGTTGTCGATAGATTTCCGCGAAATTGCTGCTCATGCGCGGGCAGAAGTCGGGGAAGGGGCAGCGCGTGTAAATAAAGGTGACGAGTAGAACTTTGCCGCGATATTGCTTGAGTGAAATGCGTTTGCCGCCTTGATTGGTGAACGAAAAATTGGGGACATCTTCTCCGGGGATGGGAATGTGCGGCGAATTTGCCGCTGCGGCGGGAGCGACATGGGCAGTGACTTTGACATTTTCGAGCCAGTAGTCGGGAGTGGCGTCGTCACTTTTGGGTTGGAGGACCACGACTTCGGCGGAGATGGAATCTCCGGGAGTCAGGTGGTTCAGGGTCGAGTCGGGCTTGACCTTGTAGGGCATGGCCATGGCGTCCATGAAGCTGGGGATTGGATCGCCGTCGATGACGGCGGACTGGGACTGGCTGTCGATGGAGACCACGCGGCCGGTGAAGGGGTAGCGTTTCGCGGCTGGCGCAGGGGAGCGCTGGCACGAAGAAAAAAGAAATGCGGTGGTGAGGATGAGGGTGATCAGGAATGTGCGACGGATGGGGTTGTTCACGCTGTACATACTTTAACTCGGAGGGGGTCGTTGTGCCACGGCGAATCGCCGGGTCGGCTTTACATCCAGACAAATCTAAACCACAGAGGACACAGGGGACACAGAGGAGTGCAAAGGAAACTCTTGAACTCCTCTGTGTCCTCCGTGGTTAAACCAACCGGCTGGAGTGTCGAAGTTTTGCTCCGCCTTTCTCCGGTTAGTCGGTTCTCGCGCGCAGCTATGAGTGCGTGTTGTTTGCGGTCAGGGTTTTGTGAAATCCTCGGGGCGATCGGAAGCGGTCGAGACTTCACGGGGCGAGGATTTTTATGGCATGCAATCCTGAAGTACTGAAACACGTTCCACTGTTTGCGCTGCTGGATGAAGAAGAGACGGCGGTGCTGGCGGCGCAGGTGCGGTTGAAGACGTTTGCGCCGCGGCAGCGCATTTACAAGATCGGCGACTCGAGCGGGCAGGCGTATGTAGTGGTATCCGGGCGGGTGCGAGTCGCGACGGTTGACCAGGACCACCAGGAAGTTGTGGTCGATGAACCGTCGCACGGAGAATTTTTTGGCTTTGCGTCGATGCTGGAGCAGACGCCGCATCAGACTGAGGCGACGGCGATCGACGAGGCGGTGTGCCTGGAAGTCGACCAGAAAGATATTGCGGTGTTGTTGCAGCGCAAGCCGCTGGCGGGGATGGACATGCTGCGAGTGCTGGGGCGGCAGTTTCATGCGTCGCAGCAACTGGTGCGGCTGCGGGCGAACCGGCATCCCAATGATGTGATTGAAAAAGATGCGACGTTCGGTGAGCGACTCGCCGATGTGGTGGCGGGATTCGGGGGATCATGGACATTCATTATTCTGTTCAGCATCGCGCTCGCGATTTATATGACCGTCGATGCGAAGTTGGGCAGCAGGGCCTGGGATCCCTATCCGTACATCTTGTTGAATCTGTTTCTGAATATGCTGGCAGCGTTGCAGGCGCCCATCATCATGATGAGCCAGAATCGACAGGACACGAAAGACCGGCTGCGCGGTGAGCTCGATTACGACGTCAACCGGCGCGCCGAGGCGGAGATTCAGGGGCTGGCGCGCAAGCTGGAATGTGATGGGAGAAAAGATTGGCGACGTGGAGGACATGGTGCGCGAGAAGCTAGGGCGGGGGTGAAGACCGGCGTACTACTTGACTAAAGAGGAGGATTGACCGGGCCTGAAATGACCGTCGTAATCTTGTTGCACTCGAGCCCAGCCCAGTATCGTGACCGCTGGAGGGTGGCACGATGGCTCGGAAAACGAACGATGTTCTTGCGGTCCTGCAAAACTCTGCGGTTCCATTCGGCGGTTCCATTGGCAAAGACGGGAGCCTGCGGCGTTCATTTGTTGTCGCGTTACGCATCGCGCCGGTACTGCTGTTCGTGTGTGCACTCTCTGGGCAAGCACTGGGACAAACCAACGAATGGACCTGGGTGAGTGGCAGCAACACGTCCGCAGCCTATGGCGGTTCGGCCGGTATTTATGGCACGGAGGGTACGCCAGCGCCAACCAACCTTCCGGGAAGCCGAAATGGCTCTGGTAGCTGGACCGACAGCAGTGGAAATCTGTGGCTGTTTGGGGGCGCGGGGTACGATGCGACCGCATATTCCTTTGGCTATCTGAACGATCTTTGGGAGTACAACCCGAGCACAAACCAATGGGCGTGGATGAGCGGCAGTAGCGCCTTCGTTAATCTGAACGGTTATTTCGGGCAGCCCGGCGTTTACGGCACCCTGCGCACTCCTGCCGCGGGGAACATTCCCGGATCCCGACAATCCCCCGTCAGCTGGACCGACAACAGCGGGCATTTCTGGCTCTTTGGAGGCTATGCCTTCGATGAGAACGGAACTGTGGGTTTTCCGAACGATCTTTGGGAGTACAACCCGAGCACAAACCAATGGGCGTGGATGAGCGGAAGCAACACGATCGATCAGCCCGCCGTATACGGCACGTTGACAACACCGGCCGCGGCCAACGTTCCTGGAGGGCGAATGGGCTCGGTTGGCTGGACCGACAGCAGCGGCAATCTGTGGCTCTTTGGAGGGTATTACCAGGATTCGAACGTAGGTGTCATTTATTTGAACGACCTTTGGGAGTTTAACCCGACTACCAATGAATGGGCGTGGATGAGTGGAAGCAATACCTACGATCAGTCCGGGATTTACGGCACGATGGGTACGCCGGCCGCAACAAATATTCCTGGAGCCAGAAATGGCTCTGTCAGCTGGACCGACCCCAGTGGACATCTTTGGCTCTTTGGAGGCCAGGGTTACGATCAGTTCGCGAATTTTAACAATCTGAACGATCTTTGGGAGTACTTCCCGACTACGAACGAGTGGGCGTGGATGAGCGGAAGCAACACGGCGAGCAGTAACGGTTCATACGGCACGGAGGGTGTCTCTGCGGCCGGAAACGCACCTAGCAGCCGCGCCGGCGCCGTGAGCTGGACCGACAGCAGTGGCCATCTCTGGCTCTTTGGAGGCCAGGGCAGCGGTGGGAACGGAAACACGGGCTGGCTGAACGACCTTTGGGAGTACTACCCGAGTACGAACGGATGGGCGTGGGTGGGCGGAAGCAGTACGCTCGCCAACAATGGCGCTGGCCTGTCCGGCGTATACGGCACGATGGGCACTCCCGCGGCAGCAAACACTCCCGGCAGCCGAAACAGCGCTGTTAGCTGGACCAACAACAGCGGCAATCTTTGGCTCTTTGGCGGCTACGGCTTCGACGCTAACGGAGATTCTGGCAATCTGAACGACCTTTGGAGCTATGAGCTACCTGCCGTGACTTTGCCGGTAGCTGCAACCCCGGCGTTCAATCTCGCTAGCGGGACTTATACCACGTCGCAGTCCGTAACCATCACCGACTCGACCTCGGGCGCAACCATCTACTACACCACCGACGGCAGCACGCCGACGATGGCATCGAGCGTTTACAGTGGCGCGATCATAGTCTCGGCCACTGAGACCGTTCAGGCCATTGCTGTGGCTTCCGGATACACCAACAGCGCGATCGCCAGTGCGACGTATACCATCAATTCCATAGGGACGAGCGAGCCGAGCTATACGGTCACGTTTTCGCCGTCCTCGTTAACCATCACTGCCGGTCAAAGCGGCACGACCACGGTTACAGTCACGCCGCAGAACGGATTCAATTCTGCAGTTTCGTTTGGCTGCTCCGGATTGCCTACGGGCGCAACGTGCAGCTTTTCTCCGGCAAGCGTGACGCCATCTGGCGCGCCGGCTACGACGACGCTTACGGTGAGTACTACCGCAGCCAGCGCAGGCCTCCGCTATAACCCGTTATTTCCGGCAGTGACGCTGGCCGCCGGTCTGTTCTGCTTCGGATTCGGAAAACGGCGCAACAAACAACTGCTGATGCTTTTCGCGGTCTGCGGTCTAGGGCTGGGGCTGCTCAACGGATGCAGTGGTGCGTCGTCGTCGAATTCCGGGCAGGGCACTCAGGGCACACCTTCAACGGTCACTGTGACCGCTACGTCGGGATCGGGGCAACAAACCAGCACCTTCACGCTTACGGTGCAGCAGTAGTAATAGGGAATGTTATAGGTACGCCCAAAGGCACACTGACCAGCGGTGTGCCTTTTCCATTTGAAGCAGCAAGTGTGAAAAACTCGTGGTTAGGCTGCGCCCGGCGAAGTGATTTCTACAGCTGGCGAAAAATCGCCTCTACACTCATTGACCCGAACCTCAATCGTCAGCTGACGTAATCGCGGAATGCTTTTCTCCTAGTAGTGAAAGCGGTAGCGCAGTTCTACGTAAATCTGGCGCGGGAGATCCCAGTGGAATCCGCCGTAGGTCACGCTGCTGTCGTACTCGACGCGGCGGTTGGCTACGTTGAGCGCGGTAAGCGACACGGTGAAATTCTCTCCGAAGTCCTTGCCGAGCGAGAGATCGAACGTGGTGTGCTGCGGGAGATAGTCGCCGGGGTAGGGCTCGCCGGGGAAACCGTTGCTGAAACCGGAACCGTAGTAAACGTTGGTGGAGGCGTAGGTACGCCACGGCAGCGTGAGGTCTCCGCCGACGTTGAGCGTGTTGCGCTGGTCGTGGTCGAGTGGGCAAAGGTAAGGCGTAAGGCCGGTGACTGGGTCGGGCGGGCAGACGAAGGTGTTGTTCAGGCCTCCGGTGATGACGCCGCCGCCCTCGGCAATTTGATTGGAGTAGGCGAGGTGAAGCTGGGCGCGGTGGGCAATGCGAGGAGAGCGCAGCGTGAGTTCCCATCCGCGAATCAGTGCTCGGGTATCGGTGAGGGGGAAGAAAATGTTGGAAGCGCCGATGTTGTTGTGGTCGAGAAAATTCTGCACGTCGGTTTTGAAGGTGTCGGCGTCGAGGACCCAGCCGCGGTAAGGAATGCTGACGCCGAACTGATGTTCTTCATCGCGCTCACCGTGGAGCGTCAGAAACTGGCAGGCATACGCGGGCTGGTCACACAGGGATTCGAGTGCGCCGGAAACGGTTTCGATGGGCGGGGCCTGATAGTAGTGGCCGTAGAAAGCGCGGAATGTCCAACGAAGTTTGGGGACGGTGACGGTGGCGCCGAAACGCGGGCTGATGGCGGACTCGGAGACGGGCTTCTCGGGTGAGCCGGCCGGAAAACTGGCTTCGGAAAAACGCGTGGGGCGCATGCCGGCGGATAAAGTCAGCCAGGGAAAAGGATTGAAGCGATCGTCGATGTAAAAGGTTTCGAGATTGGCGGTGGGGCTCTCACTGATGTTGAAGGGCAGATTTCCGCTGCCGTCGTTGAAGACAGCGCCGAAGACCTGGGTATCGTGCTGGTAGAAGCTGAGGAATCCAACCTGCAGATCGTTCTTGCTGTAGTTGGCGGCGACGCTGGCCTGTCCCCCGCCGTAGTTCGAAGCGCGGTCCTGAGTAGTGGCGATGGGGATGTCGTGAGGATTACTGGCGTAGTCGCCGCTGTTGTAGTGGTAGAAGGGCGAGACCGTGGTCAGGAGATGCGAGTTGAAAGTATGAAGCCAGGTGAAAAGGACGCCGGTATCGACCTCGGTTTGGCTATCGCGAAGATCGAGGCTGGGGTAGAGTCCGGTGAGCTCGCCAGTCGCGGGGTTTAGTCCGTTCTCGATGTCGTAGGGATTGGGATCGTAGGGAATCTGATAGTAATCGCGGCGGGCGGAGGTCATCAGGCGGAGCTGGTTGGCGGGATCGAGGTTGTAGATGAAAGATCCGAAGCCTCCGACGCCGTTGACGGCATCGTGCGCGACCTGGGGCACGGGCGGCTGCAGGCCGAGATCGCTGCGATTGCCGCTGACGCTGGCGTAGTAGGCGAAATTTTTCGTGTGGCTGCCGAAGCTGAGGGCGTCGTCGGTCTGGTAGAAGCTGCCGGCGGTCATGGTGAGTTCGGCCTGGTTGTTGCGTTCGAAGCCGGTGCGGGGCACGACATTGAAAACGCCGTAGGTGCGGTCGCCGAATTCGGCGCTATAGCTGCCGCGATTGACTTCGACGTAGTCCAGGTCCTTGGGATCGAACTGGGGGCCGAGATTTTGCGCGATGGCAGTGTTGATGACGGGAATGCCGTCGAGGAGCCAGGTGACCTGGTGACCGCCGCGCATGTGCAGCATGTCGTGCGTGACGTAGGCGGCGGGGACGTAGTCGGTGATCATGGCCATGCTGTTGGTGCCGTCGGCGCCGGGAGTGCGCTCGATATCGACGCGGTTGACCAGAGTAGTGGGCGTGAAGCTGTCGGTGGCAACGACCTCGGGAGCGGCGGAGACGGTGACTTTTTCGTTCGCGACGGCGACCTGCAATTGAAAATGAACGACCGGCACAGAGCCTGAGATGACGAGGACGTCCTGGGAAATCTGCGCGAAGCCTGGACTGGCGACGCTGATGGAATATTCGCCGAGGACGATGGCGTTGAACTGAAATTCACCTCCGGCGTCGGTGGTAACGCTCTTGGCCCAGTCCGACGATTTGGCTTTGAGCATGACCATCGCGCCCTGCACCGGGCGATGCTGCGGGTCGTGCACAATGCCGCGGATGGCACCGTAGTCGTTAGCGAAGGCGGCGAGAGATGAGATCGAAATTAGGAATGCCAATGACAGCGAAGTGCGGATTAGGCGCATAAAGTCTCCTGGGACCTGATGAGGTGCGGGAGCCGCAAAGAGCAGCCGGGCTTTGCCTGGCGGACAGCCGAGGGCGGCCGTCCCCACATGAACCGTAATTAACTCGCGTGATGGTTCAGGCGATGGAGACTTGCGGAGGAGCGCGGGTGGATCGCGAGGAGAATAGTTTCGTGATGGGAGAGTCGGTGCGCGATTCGGCGAAGCTGGCTTCGATAATCTGCGCGGTGAATGACGTGGCCGAGGGCTGTGCGTGCGCCCACTGCGATGTGGTGACCGCGCGTCCGCAGTCGTGGTTGCAGCAGCCGGTATCCTGGATGGCGCGCTGATCAGTTTCCGGGCCCGAACCGTGGCACTGATGAGCCGCCTTGCGGAGGCAACAGGCGTGCGGCGGAGCAGCAGTGGCCGCCAGCGCGAGCGGAGCGAAGGTTCCGGCAAGCGCGAACAACAGAAGGAATCTGGCGGTCAGGCGATGCATAGTTGCGTCAAACAAGCGCACAGCGTGGGGCCAGCATAGAACAGAATGGAGAACGGGCGCAAGCAACGCTGGCCTTGGCGTCCGAGAAATCTCACTTCTCGCGCCAAAGGCGCGCGAGAAAATGGGGCACCCGGGCTTTCTTCTGAAAGTACGGGAAGCGGGGCGGGAAACGGATTGCCGGGAGGCGTTTGTCAGGCCTTGCCGTTGATTTTGGCCCACCACCAGCGGACGCCGACGAAGAGGAAGCGCCAGTCGCTGAAGAATTCGGGCGGTTTGCCTTCGAAGGCGTGGCCGATGAACTGGAGGATCCATCCGAGCAGGAATAGCGCCAGGGCATAGAGCCACAGGCGATGAAAGAAGAATCCGGCGACTGCTACGGCAACCGAGACCAGAATGGTGGGAATGCCGAAGGTGTGGCAGACGCGATTGATGGGATGCTGATGGCTGCTGGAGTATTGCGCCACCCACTGCTCGCTGGTGCGGTTGCCTAGCATCGGTGGGGATGATACTACGGAAGGAATTTCTTCGACAGGGGGCCACCTGAATCGTTGCTTTTAGAACTTGTGGGGACATGGAGCCGCAGTGCGGCGAACGGTGAAGGCGGCAAAAAAATTTGACATGTACGGCAGATTGCCGTACAGTAGGCGATGGAGGCTTAGTTGCATGGCCACTCCACAACAAGCCAGAATCGAAGCACGGGTAAGCCCCCAGCAGAAGCGGTTGTTTGAGCGGGCCGCTGAGATCGAAGGAGTCACACTCACGGACTTCGCCATCTCCAGTATGCAACGCGCAGCCACGCGGGTTGTCGAGGAGCATGCAAGGATGGAGCTCAGTCAGCGCAATCAGCAGGCATTCGTGAAAGCCCTGATGAATCCACCGGAACCGAACCGGGCTCTGCGTGACGCCGCGAAGGCTTATTCAAAAATGAAGTAATCAACCGTGATCGCTGACAAATCCAAGTACACCATCGAGCCGCTGGGCGATCATGACCGGGCGGCTTTTTCTTGCGGGCACGCGTCTCTCGATCGATACATTCGGGAGCAGGCATCTCAGGATGTGAAACGAGGGCTGGCCAGCGTTTTCGTCATCACTGCCAAGAACCGGCCCGACACGGTCTTGGCGTACTACACCCTCTCCAGCCGGGAGCTCAAACTTGAACAACTGCCGCCAGAGATTGCCAAAAAAGCAGGCAAGTATGGCTATGTGGGCGTGACTCTGCTTGGCAGGCTGGCCGTCGACGAGAAAAGCAAAGGCGCGGGACTTGGCTCGCTCACTCTCATGAACGCCCTACATCGCAGTCTCGTTGCGGCGAAAGACGTTGCATCCTGGGCCGTTTTCGTCGACGCTATTGACTCGAAGGCAGCCATTTTCTATCGGAAATACGGGTTTCTGGAATTACCAGAAGAGAAGTTCAAACTGTTTCTGCCCATGAAGACGATTGCCAAATTGTTTTTCGGGTGGCAAGGGGATTAAGAGAACTGCCGGACCGCCCTAGGTGGAGCTCTTCGCGGATCGGGATACACTTCGGGCCTGTGGCGGCGAGGTTGAGGCTTCCGCGCTCCGCGTGGTAGCATCCTACGTTTTGGCACGGCGGGGGTAACGGAATAGGTCGAACGAATACCTCGGGCTGGCCCGAGTCACCTTTCCTCATCACTCGTCTTCTCTTAGTGGCCGTTTCCATCCCATGCCTGCCGAAGGGAGCCCAACTTGAAAGTCTATTCGGGAGCAAACATCAGAAATGTTGCGATGGTGGGGCACGGGCACGCGGGCAAAACTACGCTCGTATCGGCCATGCTGTACACGGCGGGTGCGACCCAGCGCCTGGGGCGGGTTGACGACGGTTCGGCCACCACCGACCACGACGAGGAAGAAATCGCGCGCAAGATGTCGATTGCGACCGGCGCGGCTGTGGTGGAGTGGGGGACGACGAAAATCAATATTCTCGACACGCCTGGGTTCAGCATGTTCGTGCATGAGGCCAAGATGGCGCTGCCCGTGGTCGACGCCGCGATTGTGGTGGTCGATGGCGTGGCCGGCGTGGAAGTTGTGACTCAGCGCGTGTGGAATTACTGCGAAGAATACAAGACTCCGCGGCTGATTGTGGTGAACCGCATGGATCGCGACCGCGCCAATGCCGAGCGCGTGCTGGAATCTCTGACCAACGCGTTTGGGCGCGACGTGATTCCGATTGAGCTGCCCATTGGAGCCGAGAAAAGCTTTAGTGGCGTGGTCGACCTGGTGCGCATGAAGGCTTATACGTACGAACTCGGCGGAAACGGCAAGGGGAAAGAGACCGAGATCCCTGCGGGCATGCGGGCGCAGGTGCAGGAAGCGCACGAGATGCTGGTGGAGCTGGTGGCCGAGGGCGACGACAAGCTGATGGAGAAATTCTTCGAGGCGGGAACGCTGGGCGAGGAGGATTTGATCCCGGCGCTGCACAACGCGATTCGAGAAGACAAGATTTTTCCTGTGATTTTCAGTTCGGGGCTGGGCAACATCGGGGCGGACCGGGTGATGGATTTCATCATCGACTACACGCCGGCACCTTCCGAGCATGAATGGGTGCAGGGCGAAGCAGGCGGAAACGGCGATGCCCCAAAGCGACATGAGTCGGATGCCGAGCCGGTGTCTTTGTACGTGTTCCGAACGGTGTCGGACGCGTTCGCGGGGCGGATTTCGTATTTCAAAGTTTTTTCCGGCGTCTTGAAGAATGATGCGACGCTACAGAACTACGCTCGCGGCGGGCAAGAGAAGTTCGCGCACATCCAGGTCATGCAGGGAAAAACGGCGATTCCGGTGCCGGAGCTGCATGCCGGGGACATTGGCGCGGTGGCGAAATTGAAAGACACTTTGACCGGCGACACGCTGGGCGATAAGGCGGCGCCGATTCAGTATCCGCGGGTGAAGCTGCCGGAGCCGGCCATCACGTTTGCCATTGAACCCAAGAGCCGCGCCGATGAAGACAAGCTGGGGCCGGGCATTCACAAGCTGATGGAAGAGGATGCGATGCTGCGATTCTTCCGCGATCCGCAGACGAAAGAATTCCTGATCGCGGGCACGGGGCAACAGCACATTGAGGTGATTGTCTCGAAGCTGAAGAAGCGCTACCACACCGAAGTAGTTCTGAAGGCGCCGAAGGTTCCGTATCGCGAAACGATTCGGGCCAAGGCCGATGTCCAGGGACGCCACAAGAAACAAACCGGCGGCCACGGGCAATACGGCGACTGCAAGATCAGGATGGAACCGCTGCCGCGGGGCGGCGTCTTCGAGTTCGTCAACGATATTTTCGGCGGCGCGATTCCGAAGAACTACATTCCGCCGGTGGAAAAGGGAATTCGCGATGCGGCGGCGCGCGGCTATCTGGCGGGATTTCCGGTGGTGGATTTCCGCGTCGTGCTCTATGACGGGTCGTATCACGATGTGGATTCGAATGACTTGTCGTTTCAGATGGCGGGACGCATCGCCTTCAAGAAAGCGATGGAAGTGGCCAAGCCCACGCTGCTCGAGCCCATCATGGCGGTCGAAATCACAGTGCCCGACGACTTTGCCGGATCGATCATGGGCGACCTGAACAGCCGCCGCGGCCGCATCCAGGGCATGGACAACAAGGGCGGCAACACCGTGGTGAAAGCCGAAGTGCCGATGGCTGAGATGCTGACTTATGGCGTCGAGCTGACGTCGATGACGCAGGGCCGCGGTAGCTTCAACATGGAAATGCACCACTACGACGTGGTGCCGGGGCAACTGCAGGAGAAGATTATCGAGAAGGCGAAAGCCGAGCGCGGCGAGGTGAAGGAAGAGGACGAGTAAGGATGCGCGTGCCAACTGCACGGCAGAACACCTTGCTGTCTGCCTTGTTTGGGTTGTTTAATAGGGGTCCTTCGACTGCGCATGAACGCCTTTCAGTCGCTCATGCTTCACTCAGGATGACATTTTTGAAAGTGAGGTTGTAAATGAAAGCAATGCTGATTACGGTATGCTCTATTTCTTCTTTTCTTTTGTTTGCGCTGGCACAGGCAGGTGCGCAGACCCAGCAATTTCCTACTTCGGCGGGGCCGGTCAAGATTACTCCTCTGTACCACGCCAGCACGCTGATCGAGGCGGGCGGGCAGACGATTTATCTCGATCCCGCGAAGCCTGCCAAGTTGGCGGGGCTGCCGAAGGCCGACCTCATTCTGATCACCGATATTCATGGGGATCACATGGACCCCGATTCCATTAAAGACATCAGTAAGGCCGACACCGAGATTTTCGCCGCGCCGGCAGTCGTCCAGACTGTGACGACCGGTAAGCCTATCGCCAACGGAGAAACGAAAACCTGGGGCGGATGGACGATTGAGGCGATCGCCGCCTACAACCTGAAGCGCGGCCCTGCCCCGGGGAAGTTTTTTCACGACAAGGGCCGTGGCAATGGTTATGTGCTCATTTATGGTGGCAAGCGTTTCTATTTCTCGGGCGACACTGAAGATATCCCGGAGATGCGCGCGCTCAAGAATATCGACGTGGCGTTTGTTTGCATGAACCTGCCCTACACTATGCCGCCGGAAGAAGCTGCGGACGCGGTGAAAGCGTTTCATCCAAAGATTGTGATTCCGTATCACTACCGCGGGTCGGACCTGGCGGTCTTTCAGAAGGGATTGGAAGGGACGGGGATCGAGGTGCGGCTGCTGGAGTGGTATCCGAAGTAAAAAATACAGCTCTCGGGAAGTTTATTTGTAAACCGCAATATCCGTGAGACGGAAGTCCGTTCCCTTGGCTAGCAGAGGTTCCCCGGAGAATTTGGCCAGCGCATAAGAGAAACAGTCACCGAAATTGAGCGCCGCCGGGTGTCGGCCCTTCCCGTATTTGCGCCATGCCGAGCGAGCCAGGTCTGCTTGCTCGGCATCGACCGCTACGATTTCTAGATTGGCGCGAACCACAAAGAGATCGAACTCGCGCCCGGCAGCCTCGCCTTGCCGGGCTTCGAGGACGATTCCAGTTTCGAGTAGGCTCGCGGCAGATATCAGGCGGCTTCCGTTCGATGTGATGGCCTGAAGGAATGTTTGACGCTCTGGTTCGCCGAAAAAAATGGCGGCAAGAGCGGATGTGTCAATTACCATATTTTGCCAATCAACATTTGGCCGATCATAATTTTGCCTTCACTATTTCACCTTCACTCTGGAAGCCCATGCTCGTCGTAGCCAAGGATTTCCTCCGGAGTACGGGAATCCAGAATAGGCAACTGATCCACGCGCTGAAGAATGTCTTCCAATTGGCTGGTCACAATTTGACTTCGGCGCTGCTGCCGGAGTCGTTCAAGGCGTTCTTCCAGGGCCTTTTGGATCGCGGCCGTCAAAGACTCTCCGGTCTTGGCTGCGACCTCTCGGGCCAACCGCTCCGTTTCTATGCTCTTGATACTAATCGCCATAACTCCAGTAGTATACCATTATAGACGTGATTATATAAATCTTCAAAGCCTTGAAGATTCACTCCACGGGCCTGCGGAATAGCTTTGCGATCTTCAATCGTTTCTTCGTGGTAACATCCGGCGGAGTGGCTACTGCGAAAAACAATCCCAATCTCAACCAGAATCGCGAGCGCCTGGTTTCGGCCGCGCCGGTGGAGGATGATTCCTCGTTTGAGCTGAAGCTGCGGCCACAGAGGCTGGCCGAGTTTATCGGGCAGAAAAAAGTCAAAGAAAATCTGGCGGTGGCGATTGAGGCGGCACGCTCGCGCGGCGAGGCCATGGACCACGTGCTGCTCTACGGGCCGCCGGGCCTGGGCAAGACGACGCTGGCCAATATTATCGCCAACGAGTTGGGCGTGCACTTTCAGCCGACGGCGGCGCCGCTGCTGCAGATCAAGGGCGATCTGACCGCGATCATCACCAACATGCAAGATAAGCAGGTGCTGTTCATTGATGAGATTCACCGGCTGCAGCCGGTGCTGGAAGAGTTGCTCTATTCGGCGCTGGAAGATTACAAGCTCGACATTATCATTGGCCAGGGGCCGTCGGCGCGTACCCACACGATGGAAGTGAAGCCGTTTACATTCGTCGGCGCGACGACGCGGGCAGGGCTAATTTCGGCGCCGCTGCGCTCGCGCTTTGGCATCATGCTGCGGCTCGAGTTTTATACTCCCGCAGATTTGCAGGTGATTGTGGAGCGGTCAGCTGAGATTATCGGTGTGGAGGTTAATGACGCGGGGGCGAAAGAAATTGCCGGGCGCTCCCGCGGCACGCCGCGAATTGCGAACCGGTTGCTACGCCGAGTGCGCGACTACGCCCAGGTGCGCGGGGCGGGCAAGATTGATGAGCCTACGGCGAAAGCCGCGCTCGAGATGCTGGAAGTCGATCAGTACGGGTTCGATGAAGTTGACCGCCGACTGCTGCTGACGATTATCGAGAAATATCAAGGTGGGCCGGTGGGGGTGAACACGCTGGCCGCGGTGCTGGCCGAAGAGCCGGACGCGATCGAAGAAATCTACGAGCCGTTCCTGATGCAGGCGGGATTTCTGAACCGAACGCCGCGCGGCCGCGTGGCCACGCAGTTGGCGTATGAGTATTTCAAGATTACGCCAACGCGAAGACAGAGTTCGTTGTTCTAGCCTTCTTCTGAGAACCCGCGCCGATCCTGCCATTTCCAGTAATATCCTGTTCGGTAAACCTCACAAACATCTTTTTACTGTTTTGTCTGGGCCCTCTTGGTGTATCTTGCTCGATTCCTCCTTGCGCGGGGGCTCTGTCTGCATCGGGAGCGGGATCTGCGTTTTCTACTCACAACACGGCGGAGAGCTCTGACTGCAGCGGCTATGGCGCTGGTCGCGACAGCGCCCCGTCCCTACTGCGCGGGGCAAAATAGCTCCTCACAAAACCTCATTCCGAAAAATAATGCTTCGCAAAAGACCGCTCAGACACAACCCCAGCCTCCTGGGCAAAGTTCGCCCACCGCAGCGCCAGCTCCGTCAGCGCAGCTGGGGCCGCCAGCACTGACGATCCCGCGGCTGCAGCGGCCGCCTGAGCTCGAGGACTTCCTCGACATGAAGCCGGAGGGAGAAATTGCCCTCGAAATGGCCAAGGTCACCGGGTTCAGCCAGCGGAATCCGCATGACGGGAAAGCTGTGTCCAAGCCGACCGAAGCCTACCTGGGTTACGACCAGAAGAATCTTTATGTGGTGTTCGTGTGTTTCGACGATCCCCGGCAGGTGCGTGCTCGCATGTCGCGCCGCGAAGATGTTTACGATGACGACCAGGTCGAGGTGATGCTCGACACCTTTCACGATCGCCGCCGCGCCTACGCCTTTCAAACCACGCCGCTCGGTGTGCAGTGGGACGCCATCTGGACCGAGGCTTCGCGTGCTGAGGTGAACGGAAATTTCGACACTTCGTTCGACACCGTTTGGAACTCGCGCGGCAAAGTCACCAGCCGAGGCTATGTCGTCTGGCTGGCGATTCCGTTCAAGAGCTTGCGCTTCCCGCCCACCAAGCAGCAGGTGTGGGGAATCATTCTGTATCGCGGCATCCAGCGCCAAAATGAAGATTCTTTCTGGCCGCACATTTCGCGCCGGATTCAGGGCCGGCTCGGCCAGGCCGCAACGCTCTATGGCCTCGAAGGAATTTCGCCCAGTCATAGCATCGAACTGATTCCTTACGGGCTGATGCGCGGCTTCCGCGCGCTCGACACGCGCGATCCTACGAATCCTTACTTTCAGCATGCTGACGTGCAGGGTCAGCCGGGCATGGACGCAAAGTTCGTCATCCACGATCACTTCGTCATTGATATGACCGCGAACCCCGACTTCAGCCAGGTCGAGTCTGAAGACCCGCAGATCACGGTGAATCAGCGCTACGCGGTTTATTTTCCGGAAAAGCGTCCGTTCTTTTTGGAGAGCGAAGACTTTTTCCGCACCCCCATGGACCTGATGTTTACGCGCAGCATTGGCGACCCTTCGGCCGGAATCCGCCTGACCGGAAAAGACGGGCCCTACTCTGTGGGCCTGATGGCGACAGACGATCGCAGCCCCGGCCTGGCCGTGCCCGACTATAGCCAGTTTTCCGGTATGCGCTCCTACTTTACGATCGCGCGGGTGAGCCGTGACATTTTCGGCCAGTCGAACGTGGGCGCCATCTATACCGATTGGGAGTGTCCGACGACCGGAGAATTCAACCGCATCGGGGGCGTCGACACTGACCTGAAGCTCAACCTCAACTGGACGCTCGAAGGCCAGGCCGTCACTAGTTCCAGCAACCTGAACCTCAACTGCGAAGCCAATCTCTACCCGTTCAGTTCAGGGAACGTGGGCAATGGCAACTACTACGCCGGACCGGCGGAGAAGCTCGATCTGCGCCGCGACGGACTGCACTTCATCTACGAGGGGCTTTACAACGACGTGACTCCGGGGTTCGTAAGTATCCCCGGATTTATTAATCGCGTGGACATTCGCGAGACCACACAGGACCTGCATTACCGCTTTCGGCCGAAGAAAGGATGGATTCAGAGTTGGGGGCCGTCCGTCAATGTTCGCTACGACTTCGACCACACCGGATTGCGGCTCGACACCTTCTACGCGCCCTATTTCGTGATTCGAGGCCAGGGACAGACAGTCATTATTTTGAAGCCGTACGAAGAGTTCCGCGAGCGGCTGCGTCCGCAGGATTTCTGCTTTTTGAATTACTTGTCGTTTTGCTCGACGCCGAATCCGGGCAATCAGGATTATCACGAGCACGAAGGCGGGGCCACGTTTCAGACCGGATACTTTAAGAAGGCTACGTTTGCGGTGAGTTATTACTGGGGAAACAGCGCAAATTTTGTAGCGGCGCCCGACGTTCCCCCGGTTGCTCCCACGCCGTACAACCTGCCTTTTCTCGCGCGGCAGGACAATGCCGCGGCCAGCCTGACGTTCCGCCCGATGAAGCCGTTGAAAATTGAGAACACTTATCTCTTCGAGCGCCTGCGCGCTACGAACAGTGCGTATCTGTTCGAGCAGTCGCTATTTCCCGGCGCCGGCCGGGGAATTTTCAATGATCACATTCTGCGCAGCAAGTGGAACTGGCAATTCACACCGCAACTCTCGGCGCGCGTCATCCTGCAATACAACGGGCTGCTGGCCGGGACGCCGATATCCGGCGCCCCACTGGTCGAGTCCCCGTATACTTATCTGCCGACCGCGAAAGAGTTCAACGCCGACTTCCTCTTGACTTACCTTGTGCATCCGGGCACCGCGATCTACCTGGGCTATAACAGCGACCTGCAGAACCTGAATGTGGAGCCGAACGTCGGCGTGTTCCAGACTCCACGGGGCTACATCAACGACAGCCGCCAGTTCTTCGTGAAAGCCAGCTATTTGTTTCGATTCTGAGAGAAGCTGTCAGCTCTCAGCCGTCAGCTTTCAGCTTACGGAAAACGGTGATTCGATTATGTTTGCTAAGAGCTGTTCTGGGATTGCTGAATCCCAGCCATATCCGTTAGAATCTAATGATTCGAGTAGAGATAGGAACCAATATGAAACCGGCCATTCATCCTGCATACAACGAAGTGCGCGTGCATTGCGCGTGCGGCAATGCATTTGTTACGCGCTCGACCCATAAGGGCGACATAGGCGTCGAAATTTGTGCGGCGTGCCATCCGTTCTTCACCGGCAAGCAGAAGTTGATGGACACTGCTGGCCGCGTGGAGCGCTTCCGCCGCAAGTACGCCAAGAAAGAAACGCCCGCGACTACGGCGAAGTAACTTCCTTTCGCCGCGGATTCGCGCGGATAGACCAAAAAATCGGCCCTCGCCTTGGCGGGGGCTTTGTTTTGTGCCGGCAGGTAGAATAAGAAAAAGTGAAGAAGTTCTGGGACAACTCGTGTGGGGCGGACACTCCCTTCGACAAGCTCAGGGCAGGCTTTGTCCGTCAGGCGGCGCAACCAAAGCCAGTCCCGGCAGCCTTCACCATTGGGAACGTGACGATCGCTCCTGCGACCGTGCTTGCGCCCATGGCCGGAGTCACCGACACGGTCTTCCGCCGCTTCATCCGCAACCTCGGCGGATGCGGGCTCATCATGACCGAGTTCACTTCTGCCGACGGCGTCCTCCGAAAAAAGGATCAAAAGGCCAAACGCTATCTTCACTTCTATGAAGACGAGCACCCCATCTCGGCGCAGCTTTTCGGCAGCGATCCCGGCGTGATGGCCGAGGCCGCGCGCATGGTCGAGGGTCTGGGCTTCGATCTGGTCGATTTGAACTTAGGCTGCCCCGCGAAAAAGGTCGTGAAATGCAATGGCGGGTCCGGCCTCCTGCGCGATCTGCCGGCGATTGGGAAGATTTTCGAGGCGGTCCGCGCCGCCGTGACGATTCCCTTCACCGTAAAATTCCGCGCCGGATGGAACGACGAGGAAATTGTCTGCGTCGAACTGGCCCGCATGGCCGAGAGTTGCGGACTGGCCGCGGTCGCGCTGCACGCCCGCACTCGCGAAATGGGTTACAGCGGAAACGCGCGCTGGGAGTGGATCGCCGCCATCAAAGATGCGGTGAAGATTCCAGTAATCGGCAACGGCGACATCCGCAGTCCGGAAGACGCCTGCGCCATGGTCACGCAGACCGGATGCGACGCCGTAATGATCGGGCGGATGGCGCCATCGAACCCGTGGATTTTCCGGCAGATCGAGCAGTATTGCGTACATCCCACACAATCCTACGACTCCCCCAGCGAAGCCGATCGCTACCAGATGATCCGCACTTACTTCCAGATGCTGATCGAGGAAGAACTCCCCGACGCCGTCGGCAAGATGAAGCAGTTCGCCAGCTGGTTCACCCACGGCGTCCCCGGCGGTGCGGGACTGCGCAAGGCGATCTACGAATCGAAGAGCGCGGTGGAAATTCTGACGCGCGTGGAAGAATTCTTCGAAGCCAGATTATGTGCCGCGGGCGCCTCTTCGGCGAGCTAAGAGCAGGTTCTCGCCCGCGAAGGCTGACCAAGTTTCGATATGCTCGCAACACCAGAGCCTGAACTCCCTTATGGCTAAGGCTTCTTGCGTCCAAGCAAAAACTCCACGGCGTATTTTCGCCGTGGAGCAGTCTTGCTTATACGTCACAACGGTCAGAGCACGGTCACCGCAATTCGCACTCCTGGGTGCCGCAGATTAAATAAAAAGTATTCGCCATCGACGAAGTCGATGTAGCAGTTGTCGTTGTAAGACCATCCTGCCGGCCATGCGTCTACAATTTCAAAATTGTAGCCGCCGTAGGCAAAGTGCGGCCGGCCTCCCACGATCTCGACGTGCTTGATTGCGAAGTGGTGATCATGGCCGAAATGCGACTTGAAATGCGCATCTTCAATCCGCTTGTGTTCTGCCGCGTGCTCATCGTGATGCTCTTCCTGCTTCGCGTCATCGTGATGCTCGTCTCTGTGCTCGTCCTGGGCGTATACGGTCATCGCACCACCCAGAAGGAATGCTCCGCATAATCCACTGACCGCTAGAAATCGCTTCATAGTGCACCTCGTTCGTATTTTGGAATGAGGAGCGCCCGTTACACGCCCCATCGTCACCCGCGTGACTTAATCCAGATGCGAATGACCGGCCGGAAGTTGCCGTATACAACTTTAAGCAAGAATGTAGGGCGATGGCTGTAAAGAATTGTCATTGCCCGCCGGGTGAGGCAACGGTCCGCGCCACCATTTTTCCTAACTCATCCTTCTCTAAGTACGCCCACGGCGTCTTCGCATCGTGCGTGAAAACCGTCAGCCACTTTTCTGGGACTGCCTGCGCGTAATACTGCTTCTTGCTCTCGATCGTTTGTAACGGATACAGGTCGAAGCCCATGCCCCAGGTGAGGTCGATGTGCGCCGTCGTCGGAATCAGGTCGGAGATGTAACAGGCTGTCCGTCCCTGGCTCTGGACGATTACCGCCTGCATGTGCGCGGTGTGGCCGGGAAAAGTCTTCACCGAAATGCCGGGGGCGATTTCCTCGCCGCCCTTGAGCAGCGTCATTTGGCCGCTCTCGAACAAAGGGTCGTAGTTTTCGGAAATGTAGCTGATGGCGTCGCGTTCGCTGGGATGACGCGCATATTGCCATTCGCCTTCCGGCGCGTAATATTTGGCGCGCGGAAATGTCGCCACAAATTTGCCGTTCGGGCCGCGCACCGTATTCCATCCGCAATGATCGAAATGCAGGTGCGAGTTGATGACAATGTCGACGTCTTCGGGCGCGATGCCGCCTGCTGCGAGATTTTCGAGTAACTGCGCGGGCTGCCCGTAAAACTTGGCCATGCGCGACGAGAGTTTGTTGCCCATCCCGGTTTCGACCAGAATGGTCTGTTTGCCGGTGCGCGGCGTTTCCGTGCGGATGACGAGCGAGTTGAGTCCGGCCGTAACGTAATTCTTTTCGTCGGCCGCAACCTTGCGCGACCACATTATTTTCGGGACAACGCCGAAAAACGCGCCGCCATCGAGCGGGTAAGTTCCATCAGAAAAAACGCTGAGTTCGAAATCTCCAAGAGTAAGCCGGTGCATGCAGCTAGTGTGCCACAGCTAGCGGGACAGCCGGGGGCGGCTGTCCCCACATCAGCTTCTCTCGTCAGCGCTTCGCTTTCGCTGGTTCCTTCTCGCCGACGCGTGGGCTGACTTCGAACTTCATTTTGCCGGCCTTCTTGTCGGCGTCGACGATGATGTGATCGCCGTGAAGGACTTCGCCATCGAGGATCTTCAGCGCGAGCGGATCCTGCACCAGTTTTTGAATCGAACGCTTCAACGGGCGCGCGCCGAAATTCGGGTCGTAGCCCTGCGTGAAGAGCAATTCTTTCGCTCCATCCGTCAGCTCGAGTGAAATCTTGCGGTCGGCGAGCAGGCGGCGAACATCTTCCAGGCGCAGCTCGATGATCTGCACCAACTGCTCTTTGCCGAGCGGGCGGAAGACTATGATGTCGTCGACGCGGTTCAGGAATTCGGGCTTGAAGTGCGCGTGCAATGCGGTCAAGACCTGCTGCGAGGCCTCTTCGAATTGCTGCTCGCTGCGAGGGCTCTCGGCTTGCAAGAACTGCGACCCGATGTTCGACGTCATGATGAGGATCGTGTTCTTGAAGTCGACGACGCGGCCCTTGCCGTCGGTGAGCCGGCCGTCGTCCATGATTTGCAAGAGAATGTTGAAGACGTCGGGATGCGCTTTTTCGATTTCGTCGAACAGTACTACGGCATATGGGCGGCGGCGAACCTGCTCGGTGAGCTGTCCGCCTTCTTCGTAGCCGATGTATCCGGGAGGCGCGCCGATCAGGCGCGAGACTGAATGCTTCTCCATGTACTCGGACATGTCGATGCGCAGCAGGGCGTGCTCGTCGTCGAATAAGAATTCGGCGAGGGCGCGCGCGAGTTCAGTTTTGCCGACACCGGTGGGACCCAGAAAAATAAACGAACCAATCGGACGCTTGGGATCGCTCAAGCCGGCGCGAGAACGCCGAATCGCGTTGGCTACACGCTCCAGTGCCGGGTCTTGCCCGACAACGCGCAGGCGCAGGCGCTCTTCCATGGTGACCAGCTTCTTCACTTCGCCTTCCAGCATTTTCGAGACCGGAATTCCGGTCCACTTGGAAACGATGCGTGCGACGTCTTCTTCGTCGACTTCCTCTTTGAGCATGCGCTTGCCGCCCTGGCTTTCCATCTGCTTGCTGAGTTTGGCCAGTTCCTGCTCGGCTTGCGGAATCTTCCCGTAGCGAATCTCTGCTACGCGTTCGTTGTTGCCCTTGCGTAATTCGGCCTGTTCTTCGGCTTTCAGCTTTTCGATTTGCTCTTTGAGAGCGCGCACGCGGGCAATGAGATCTTTCTCTTTCTTCCAGTTGGCCTTGAGCGTGTTGGACTTCTCGCGAATTTCGGCGAGTTCTTTTTCAATCACCCCTAAACGCTCTCTTGAGTTCGCGTCGTCTTCTTTCTTTAGCGCCTGCTTTTCGATTTCGAGTTGCGTGGCTTTGCGGTCGAGCTGATCGATGTCGGTCGGTAAGGAGTCGATCTGGATGCGCAGCGACGACGCGGCTTCGTCAATCAAGTCGATCGCTTTGTCGGGAAGAAAGCGGTCGCTGATGTAGCGATGCGATAGCGTCGCCGCGGCGACAATGGCCGAGTCTTTGATGCGAACCCCGTGGTGCACTTCATATTTTTCCTTCAGGCCGCGAAGGATGGAAATGGTGTCTTCCACGTTCGGTTCGCCGACGAAGACAATCTGGAAGCGGCGTTCGAGGGCGGTATCTTTCTCGATGTACTTGCGATATTCGTTGAGCGTAGTGGCGCCGACCGCGCGCAGCTCTCCGCGTGCCAGCGCGGGCTTCAGCATATTGGAGGCGTCGATGGCGCCTTCGGCGGCCCCGGCGCCGACCAGGGTATGCAGCTCGTCGATGAAGAGAATGATCTGGCCTTGCGAGTCCTCGATTTCTTTCAAGACGGCTTTGAGGCGGTCTTCGAATTCGCCGCGATATTTTGCGCCCGCCAGCATGGCTCCGAGATCAAGCGCGACCACGCGCTTGTTCTTCAGAGCTTCGGGGACGTCGCCGGAAATGATGCGCTGGGCGAGGCCTTCCACGATGGCGGTTTTGCCGACCCCGGGCTCGCCGATGAGCACGGGATTGTTTTTCGTACGGCGCGAGAGAACCTGGACAACGCGTCGGATTTCTTCATCGCGTCCAATGACGGGATCGAGCTTGCCGCGGCGCGCTTGCTCGGTCAGGTCCCGGGCATATTTGTCGAGTGCCTGGAACTTTGCCTCCGGATTCTGGTCAGTCACTTTTTGCGAGCCGCGGACCACGGAGAGCGCCTTCAGAATCGCGTCGTAGGTAGCGCCGTGGCGGGCGAGGGTCTGCTGCGCGGCGTCGCGCTTGCCGTGGGTGATGGCCAACAGCAGATGCTCGGTGGAAACGTATTCGTCTTTGAAGTTGGACGCTTCTTTGAAGGCCTGCTCGAGTAGTTTGTTGACTTCGTTCGAGAACGTAGGCTGGGCCGCGTCGCCGGAAACCTTGGGGAGTTTTTCCAGCTCTTTGTAGACTTCGGACAATACGGCTTGCGGGCCGATGCCGATTTTCTCGAGAACGGGAGGAACGATGCCTTCCTTGTCTTCGAGCAGGGCGGCGAGCAGGTGCAACGGCAGCAGTTCGGGGTTGCCGTGCTCAGAGGCGAGCTGGCTGGCGCGCTGCACGGCTTCCTGTGCCTTAACGGTAAATTTGTCCCAACGGATGGGCATAAGACTCCATTGTGAAATTGAGTAATTTAGTAATTGTGCAATTGAATTCGGCGGAGTTCAATTGGTCAATTGTGAAATTTTCACAATTGCAAAAATAACGGGAGGCGCGCAATTTCTGCCGCCTCCCGTGGACCTCAGGGGCTAAAGCCCGCTTTCTTTGTGCCACTTACCCGGCGCTGAAGCGCCGCTCTTCCACGAAATACTTTCAGGGAAGTACTTACGCGGCTTTGGCGGGGGCTTTGGCTTCCGTGGTCTTGCCTTCGATCGCCTTCTCGTTTCCGTCCACTGCGCCGACGTTGACCTTGATCTGTTTCGGCTTCGCTTCGGCTTTCTTGGGCAGTGCGATCTTCAACACGCCTTTGTCGTAGGTGGCCGAAACGGACTCGGTGTCTACGGTCGTGGGCAGAGTGAAGGTGCGGGTGAAGCTGCCGTACTGGCGCTCCACGCGGCGGTAGTTCTCTTCTTTCTCTTCCTTTTCGATCTTGCGCTCGCCGTGCACGGTGAGAGTGTTGTTCTCAACCTGGACGTCGATGTCTTTCTCGTCGATTCCAGGCACTTCGATCTTCAAAGTGACCTTGTGCTCGTCTTCGTAGACGTCAACGGCGGGGGCAAAGCTCGAGGTGGTCAGGGAGTCATCCCGGTCGCGGCCAGCGTAGGACTCGCGAAATGCGCGGTTAATGCGGTCCTGCAGGGTGGAAAGTTCGCGGAACGGTTCCCAACGGGTAAGTACGGTCATGGCTAAATCCTCCTTCAGATTTTGGGTGATTCAGAAAATTGTAGATTTTTGGTCCGGCACCACTAGGGCATCGGCTTACTTCATTTGACACATAATTAGCGTAAAAGAAGCATAAAAGTTTAGCGTGTTATTATCAAGTCTATTATTGCTCTTATTATCATAAACTTACGTTGGCTATGATGCATTTCAAATATGCTGTTTCCGGTATATTCAGCAGAACCGGATGGTCTTTTGCTTGCCCTCGGACCTCGATCAAGCGGAGCGTCCGGTGGGCGTCCAGGGCGGCTGAGGCAAGCATTTCGAGGAAGTTGGACTGGCTGACGTGGTAGGAGCAGGAGCAGGTAACCAGGATTCCGCCCGGCCTGAGCATCTTGAGGGCGCGAAGATTGAGTTCCTTGTAGCCGCGCAGAGCAGCGTCGAGATCGCGTTTGGATTTTGCGAAGGCGGGTGGGTCGAGGACGATGGTGTCGTAACGGCGAGCTTCGTCAGTGCGAGCCGCGGAGGAGTAGTCCTTGAGTAGGTCAAAGGCGTTGGCTTCGATCCACTCAATTTCCTTTTGTCCCAAAGACCCTCGATTCAGGGCGGCATTCTGGTCGGCCACTTCGAGAGCGGGGCGGGAGCTATCGACGGCTGTGACCTTCGAGCAACGCGGCGCCAGATGAAGCGCGAAGCCGCCTTGGTAACAGAAGACGTCGAGAGCTTCGCCGTGAGCGTATTGGGCGGCGGCGGCGTAGTTTTCGCGCTGGTCGAGGAAGGCTCCGGTTTTCTGGCCCTCGAATGCGTCGTAGCGGAACTGGATGCCGTTCATGGCGAAGGTGGTCGCGGTTTTGTTGCCTTGCAGCAGGCCGGAGGCGCGTGGCGGCTGACTTTCGAGTTCGCGCACGCGCGGGTCGACTCGCTCGATGATGGAGGCCGGAAGCAGGCGGGCGGTCAGCTCCGCAAGAACCGCCTGGCGCACCGGTTCGGCGTCCATGGCCTGGGTGAGGATTTGCAGGGAAAGAATGTCGTTGTAGCGGTCGACGATCAGGCCGGGAAGGAAGTCGGCTTCGCTGAAGATAAGGCGGTAGGCGTCGGTGTCGTGGACTAGAGCCTCGCGATAGGTGATGGCCTCGGCGATGCGGTGACGAAGCAACGCGAGAAAATCTTTGACTGCCTCGTCGGAGACCATGCGGATGGCGATTTGCGAGGAACTGGAATAAAGCGCGGTGCCGAGCGGCTTGCCACGATGATCGGAAACGCGGACGAGGGCGCCGGGAACAACGCCTTCGGCGGAGACGATGTCAGAACGGTAAACCCAGACGTGGCCAGCTTTGAGGCGGGTAGCTCCGCGGGGGGAAATTTTGACGATGGGAAGGGCGGTGGTGGCGGAGGAGGACATTTGCCCATACTACTGCCTGAGGATTCCGTGCGGGAGTGTCGAGCGAAAAGCGCTCGAGGCCGGTGGTCAATGAGTGGCCAACCAATGAATGGCCAAACAGCTTAGTCACGGGTTCACAACGCGGGCTCGCAAAAAACGATGCGCAATTGCTTCCCGGCCAAAAGAGAAGCCGCCTCGTGAAAGGCGGCTTTCAACCTGCGAAATTCGAACAATGTCACTCAATTGCAAATGAGTAGCCGTTGAAGGTGGTGGTTGATCCCGACTGATAGTAGCGGCCGACCATCTCCGCGTTTCCAGTGAGAGTGTTGTAGTTGATGCCGTAGGAGCGGGTACCGGCCTGACTGGGATAGTCCCACAGGTAATACTTCGCGCTAGTTGCGTTGTAGTATCCGCCGTGCAGATTGCCCACGGAGTCGACCCAGAGGTAGCTCAGATCGGAGTGATCGTCGATCCCGCCGATGTAGACGTTGGTCGCTCCGGGCAGGTTTTCCTCCACCCAGGTGTTGAGGTAAGAGGAGGAATGGATGTAGTTGTTAATGTCGCCCCACCACGCGACCACCTCGTCATGGATGTTGATGCCGGTTGCCACTGTGAAAGTTGAGTGCGGAACGCGCAACTGGGTAAATTCCCCGGTGGGACTGGTCAGTAGGAATCCGTACTGGTTACCGGAAGAGTCGACGTAGGTCCCCGCCAGATGCCCGAGCTTGTTAATGCCATAGGCGAGGACGTCAACCGCGCCGGAAATCGAAATCTCAGTCCAGACCTTCGTAGTCGCGTTGTAAACGGCCCCGTGATAGTTGCCGCTGGTGTCAGCATAGTTACAGACGATGTCGTCAGGCGCGTTGATCGCATAGCAAACCGTCGACTGGGGGGCAGCGTCGGGATTATTACTATCAATGGTTATCAACTTGCCCTTGGCCGTATACAGCATGCCATGACTCACGTTGGTAGAGTCGGTGTAGGCTCCCACCACGTCGCCCGAGACATCCACTCCGTAGACGCTGGTGCTCATTGCATTAGAGGCGGCCATGATGGTGTCTGGAGGGTTCTGCGCTTGCACAGGATATAGCAAAAATCCCTCGGTGCTGGCGCCTCCCGGAACCGTGTAGCTGCCCACCAGATACCCCGCACTGCTGATGCCGACGACGATGAGATCAGTCGCGACGAAATTGCCGTTAACGACTTCAAAACCGCCGATCTGCCCACTCGCCATAGTGTATGTGCCCACGATCGTTCCGAAATCATTGACTCCGGTGCACGATGTCTGCGCAGCGCCCGGATAAGCGACTTCCAGCGGGCCCGACGCCTGGGTCCAGACGAAGCCATGCGACAGATTGCTGGAGTCGAAATATTGTCCCACGGCGGTGCCCGCATCGTTAACGGCGTAGGCGTAGGTGTTGTCCGTGCCTGCCCCGTAGAAAGTGAACACCGTGCTTCCGATCTGAACAAAGCCTTCCACGGAGCCGCTAGGGTTGGCAGCGCCGGCCAACGATCCATTGTTGCTAATGCCGAACAGTGAGGTCGAAAATTTCTTCGTCTTTTCGTTGAATCCCGGCAGATTGAACGGATCGCTGAAACTGCCCCCCGAGTACGTATAGCCGTGGTAGACGCCGTCACTTCCAAAGTAGTCGCCGACAATGGTGCCAGAATTGTTGATGCCGTCAGCGCGCGTGTAATCCTTTGAGTCCGGATAGACCAGGCTCTGGCTGGCGCTGCCGGGAACATTCAGGAAGCCTGTCGTTCTTTGCGTGCTTCCCGACCCGGTTATGTAGTTGCCTACGATCCACTGGTTGTCATTCACCGAGATAGGCTGATAGCTCTTCGCGGCGAAGGTCAATGGCGCGTTCGCGACCTGCTGCGCCTGACCGCGGGCCCACGAAGCGGCCAGCACAAGCGCGACGAACGTCCCGGTAATGCCCATCATTCGTTTCATTGGAACTCTCCTCATGTCAGTCGTCGATCTTGAAGCGTATTTCCCAGAATGGCGGTGACTTGGAGTCGTAATTCCTCCTAAGTCACTGATTTGGCAGAACGTCGGGGGTGTCCGCAGTTCCGAAAGCGATGCAAGCATCGCTTTAAATCGCGCAACACCGTAACAGCGTTGCTATTGTTCTGCAACGGACAAGTCGGGACGTTTCGGGTCAATACGGGTCATTTCCGGACGCGCATGCCATCCTAGCCGGACATTCGGCTATTAGCAGGCTTAGTGGGAGTGCATGTAAAAGGAAACGGCAGAGTCGAGCTGCGCTCGACGGACAGCCGTGGCGGCTGTCCCAGTCAAATCAAGTTAGCTGGCGGCTTGTTCGGTGGGGGCTGCTGCGGCGGACTGCTTGGCGTGAGAACCGTGGGCGGCTTCGTGGCGGGCGTGGTCGAGATCGAACCGCAGCGAGTCCAGGGCGACCATGGGGAGCTCGTTGCCAAAGGCGTCGAGTTCGGCTTCGGTCCAGCTGCCGTTCAGGCGAATGGCGTCGGTGATGTCTTCGGGGAAAGCCTGGCGGTAATCGCCTTCGCGAATGAGGATGTCGCCGATAAGGCGTCCGGTGTGCACATCGTAGACGCGGCGGCTGGCCCGTCCGCGGGCGGTGGTCAGGCACAAGAATACTTCGCCGATTCCGCCGAATTCCGCACGGTAGTACCAGGCCTGCGGCGCGTCCATTTTCGGGTGATGGCGTTTGACGCGCGTGGTCGAGGGCTTCAGGTCGGCCAGCTCTTCGGCGGGATTGAAATAGAGAATGCGCTGACAGGAGTCGCAAATAATGGTCTGCAGGCCGGAACGAATTTCGTTGTAGGTCTGCGGCCGGAGCATGACGCGGCAGGCCATACATTTCTGATCGCGGACTTCGGAGAGGCCGCTGCCGCGAAATTTCGATACGCGCTCGTAATGGCGGAGCAGGTCTTCGTTAACGCTGGTGCGAATCCCGTCGCGCTTGGCTCGCCACTCGGCGAGAAGCTTTTCGTCTTTGGCGGTAAGCTGGCGGGCTTCTTCTTTTTCTTTTTCGATCTCGGCGGTTTCGGCTTTGAGTTCGGCCTGCGCGGCTTTGACTTCCTTGTCGCGCGCGTCGGCGTTGACCATCATCTCGAGAATCTTGTCTTCGTTGGCGGCGATCTCTTTTTCGGAGAACTGGATTTCGTGCAGCAGCGCCTTGTACTGGTCGTTGGTTTTTACGTCGAGCGACTGGTCGCGATACTTTGAAATCTTGCCGCGGAGGTCGGCGATGGCGGTGTCGTATTTGCGGCGGGCGGCTTCGTCGGCCTTGACGGCGGCCTGAGCCTTTTCCAGTTGAGCCTTGGTGCCGGCCAGTTTCTGCTCGATGACGGCCAAGCGTTTGGGGAACTCGGCGACTTCGTCCTGCAGACGGCGGATTTCCTTGTCGGTGTCTTGCAGTTTCAGCAGATTTTCGATGTCAGGAAGCATTCGGCATTGGACTCTACTGATTCTAGCATGGGCTTCCAGCATGAGCGCGCGCCGATTTGCAGGGTTGGGGCTCGCCGGGGCAGCCGGATTCCGCAAGCGGGAAAGGCCTGCCGGACGTAAGGATACGAAGTTCCACACGGAAAGCTGGGGCTGGGGGTGCGTGCGGCGCGGACCGGAGCGGTGTACACTCTTTGGTTCGCCCGATGTGTAATCTGCGGTCACTTCTCTCCGGTGAGGTCACTTCGTGAAAAGACGGATTTCTTTGGCTAGTTGTTTAGCGCTGTTCGCAATCATTCTGTGCGTCCTATCTCAGGCGGGGGCGCAGACCGCGCCGGTCAAGCCGCTGACCATTGAGACGATCTATCAGCCCGGAGGATTGGGCGGACGCGGGCCGGAGACGACGGAGTGGAGTCCGGACGGGACCAAGCTGACCTTTGTGCAGCGCGACGAAAAGGGAGAGAAGGGCGAGTTGTGGTACGTGGATGCGGCGACCGGCGAGAAGAAAGTTCTGGTCAGCGCTGCAAAGCTCGCGTCGCTCGACCCGGACGTGAATAAAGTCAAGAACGAGCGCGAGAAGGAGCGGCTGACCCGCTACCACGTGGCGGCGTATTTGTGGGCGCCGGACTCGAAGCATTTAATTTTCGATTCGCAGGGACAGTTGTGGCTCTACGACCTGGGAACGGAGACGGCGGTGCAGTTTACTTCCGCGGGCGATCCCAGCGGCGATCCGAAATTTTCGCCCGACGGCGCGCACGTGGCCTATGTGCGCAAGCACAATTTGTACGTTCGTCCGGTGGGCGGCAAGGATGAGAAGGCGCTGACGAAGGACACGGCCGACGACCTGTTCAACGGCGATATCGACTGGGTGTACGCCGAAGAACTGGGCGTGCGCAGCAACTATTTCTGGTCGCCGGAGAGCAAGGAGATCGTCTTCCTGCACATGGATGAGAGCAAGGTGCCGACCTATCCCATCACCGATTGGATGCCGACGCACCCGAACGTGGAGAACGAAAAATATCCCAAGGTAGGCGATCCGAATCCGGTGGTGAAGCTGGGCGTGGTGGACGCGGACAAGGGCAAGCTGCACTGGATTTCGCTGAGCAATGACCCGGAGGCTTACATCCCGCGATTTGGCTGGGTGCGCGAAGGAGTGATTTGGGCCGAGGTGCTGAACCGCACCGAGGACAAGATGGACCTGTATTTCGTGGATGCGAAAACCGGCAAGTCGCGGATTGTCCTCACCGAGACTACGCCGGGTGCATGGATTGACTTCGAGCACGTCGAAGTTCGTTTCCTGAAATCGAGCGGACAATTTCTGTGGCCGAGCTGGCGCGATGGCAACATGCATTTGTATCTGTACAGCTTTGACAAGCAGGATCCTATGGCAGCGGACGCCAACCTGGAGCGGCAACTGACCAAGGGCGATTACGAGGTGCTGGGAATTGCGGGCGTCGACGAGGCCGCGGGGACCGTGTTCTTCGAGGCGAACAAGGATGATCCGCGACAGCTGCAGATTTTCTCGGTGCAGCTCGATGGATCGGGATTCAAGGCGCTGACCACGGAAGAGGGAATGCACTTTGCAAGTTTCAGCGACGACGGGAAGCGCTATACACATACGTTTTTGGGGCCGCAAGCGGCGCCGAGTGTAAAGTTGTGCGCGGTGGGAGGATCATGCAACCCGGTGTGGGCGGCACGCGATGAAATCTCTGAATACGGTCTGCGTGCACCGAAGTATCTGGAGTTCAAAGCAGATGATGGCACTACGCTGTATGGGCGGCTATTGCTGCCTCCGGACGCGCCGGCCAGCGGGAAGATTCCGCTGATCGTGAACATTTATGGAGGCCCGGCCGCACAGATGGTGAGGAAGTCGACGCCGGACGCGTTCGACGAAATTCTGGCGCGGAAGGGCTTTGCGATTTTCGCCGTGGACAATCGCGGGACGCCGGGGCGCGACCGCAAGTTTCAGACGGCGATCCGGCACGAGTTTGGCGCGATTGAATTGAAGGATCAGCTGACCGCGCTCGACCAACTGTACGCGCAGTATCCGCAGCTGGATAAAGACCGAACCGGAATCTGGGGCTGGTCGAACGGCGGATCGATGACGCTGTATGCCATGACGCATTCGGACCGCTTTCGCGCGGGCGTGGCCGTGGCTCCGGTAACCAGTCAGCTGAACTATGACTCAATCTACACCGAGCGCTACATGGGTTTGCTCGCCGACGATAAGGCGGGATACGAACAGTCGGATGTGACGCGGAACGCCGACAAGCTGCATGGGGCGCTGTTGCTGGTACATGGCACCAGCGACGACAACGTGCATTTTCAGAACAGCATTCAGATGATTAGCGCTCTGATCAACGCCGGGAAGCAGTTCCGGCTGATGATCTATCCCAACAAGACGCACAGCATCGCGGGGAAAGACGCGCGCGTGCATCTGTTCACCATGATTGAGGATCACTTTGAGCGGGAGCTGAAGTAAGGCAGTTGCCAGCTGCCAGTAAAAGCATGTGGGGCCGGGTCTTAGACCCGGCCAGGCCGAGTGCAGCGCTCGGCTCGTTTCTTGGGTATAGAGCCGAATACCCCGGCGGGCCGCATCGGTTTATCTATGCCTGCCGGAACCTTTGCGCGGACTTTCTTTCGAAGAGCTTTCCTTGGATGAAGACTGTTTCGAGCTTTCCTTCGATGAGCCGTCTTTCGATGAACTCTCTTTGGACGAGCCTTCTTTCGAGCCGCTGTCCGACTTGGGTTTGTCGTCCTTCTTATCTTTCGAGGATGAATCTTTCGAGGATGAATCTTTCGACGACGAATCACTCGACGACGAATCGCTGCCCGACGATCCCGGAGACGAAGACTTCTTGGCGTAGTCGGTGACGTACCAGCCCGTGCCTTTGAACTGGACAGCAGGCGCCGAGATCATCTGCTCGACCTGGCCGCCGCACTCGGGGCACTTCTTGACCATCCTGTCGGAAAACTTCTGGATTTTTTCGAAGCGGTGACCGCACTTCTTGCATTCGTATTCGTAAAGGGGCATGAGTGTGAGACGGTTGTGAGGAACAACTGCGTCAGCTTGATTCTAGGGGCGGCCACCGGGTGGCGTCAATTTGGCTGAGTTCGGCGGAACGTTGTGCTGACCGCGGTGCATCCTGCGCAAGCATCGTTTTTGACATAACGATAGAACCGAGCCTGTCCTCGACTGACCCAGTAGGGAGCATCGTAGTTATCAATCCCAGGCCCAGCGCTCGTGAAGCTGAAAAAGACGTGACGTGACGGTCTGACGACAATTCCCACATGCCCGCTCCACACGATCAAGTCGCCGGGCTGAGGGTGCCAAACCCGTTGAAACCGCTGGACTCCGGCGTAGAGATCATCGGAACTGGCGTAGGCATAGGGAAAGCCAGCGCGTTCGTAAATCGCATGTACCAAGTGAGAACAGTCGTGTCCTGCATAGCGACGCACTTTCGGATCGAGCGCAGCCGAGATCACGCCCAAACCGTCGTCCGGAGTCAACGTCCGATTCGCGCTTCGTCCGCGGTGTCCACTCGCACTCGGCGCTGTGGCGCTTGAAGTTCCGGCCTGGCGAGGCGCTTGCTGTGCGGAGCAGACAGAGACAGAGAGAGCCAGCCCACAAAACAGCGTTGCGATCACGGGTTTTGCCGGAGTCGGCATTGTCCACAGTTTGATGCACAATTGGCCGTAAAGGGAGGTTACGGTTGTGCAGGGACCGGATCACCGGGCCGAATCATCAGGAGAAGCGCGGCCCCGCCGAGCTGGGGCCTGTCATCTCAGAAGCCGCTTCGGCGCGGTGTTGCGCCAGGCGGCTTGGATCGCTCTGCCCAGTGTCTCTTTCTTCGCGGCTTCGAGATGGACGGTGGTAGCGCCGCGGCGTCCCCATGCGCCTTTCACGGGAACGAAGACTTCGGGTTCATCTTTCGAGAAATAGTGTTGCTGCTCGGGCGTGAGCTTGACCATGGCGCAAGACTTATCGGGATAAGCGAGCGTAGCAAAGATTTTTCCGGCGACGCGGAAGTCGGGATGGTCCATGTGCGAACTTTCTTCGGTCTCGGGTAGCGCAAGAGCGAACTTGCGGAAGTCGTTGGCGGTCATGAGGCGTGCTCCTGCGCGAGCGTTAGCTACAAATACGCAAATGCAGAACATCATAAGCTGAACGCTCCTTTCTAGACTTTGTCACCCCAAAACTTTGTCATCCCGACCGGAGCCGGAGCGTCAGCGACGGCGCAGTGGAGGGACCTGCTGTTCTCACCAACCATCTGAGACTCGTCGATGTTACGGCCGCGACGGTGATAGACTCCGCCCATGAAAGAGTTCGGCCATGATCCGGAGCAGACTGCCGTGAAAAAATCTTCCCAGGCAGCTGGGCCTGCGTTGTATCTGGTGGGCACGCCGATCGGAAATCTCGAGGACATCACACTGCGAGCGCTGCGCGTGCTAAAGGAAGTCGATGTAATCGCCTGCGAAGACACGCGGCAGACGCAGAAGCTGCTCAATCATTACGCAATCGCGACGCGCACCACCAGTTATCACGAGCACAACGAGATGACGCGGTCGGCGGAACTGGTGAAAGAAATGCAAGAGGGCGCGAGCGTTGCACTGGTCGCCGACGCCGGCATGCCGGGGATTTCCGATCCCGGCTACCGGCTGATTGCGCTGGCGATTCGGCATCGTGTGCCGGTGGTGCCGATTCCCGGGGCGTCGGCGTTTCTGGCCGCGCTGGTGGCAAGCGGCCTGCCCACGGATTCGTTCCGCTTCAGCGGATTTCTTCCTGCCAAGCGCGGCGAGCGGCGAGCAGCGCTGGAGGGCGTGAAGAGTTCTCCGCGGACGCAGGTGTTCTATGAAGCTCCACATCGGGTGGTCGAGGCGCTGGAGGATGTCTGCGAGGTTCTGGGACGGTCCCGCCATGTGGTGATCGCGCGCGAAGTAACCAAGCTGCACGAAGAATTCCTGCGCGGGCGCGCGGGCGAAGTGCTGGAAAACCTGAAGGCCCGCGAGACGGTGAAAGGCGAGATCACGCTGCTGATCGGGAAGGCCGAAGAAAGCGATACTCGTGGAGCGGCGGACGCCCCCGTCCGCCCGTCCGTGAAGCAGCGGGTAGAGCAGATCATGGCCAAAGAAAAAGTGGACGAAAAGGCAGCGCTGAAGAAAGTGGCAAAAGAGCGGGGAGTGTCGAAGAGCGAGGCGTATCGGGAGTGGCAGCGGGAGAAGTGACTTGCCTCTGGACTGTGCCGGCTTGAGTGTGAGGCGTTACATCTGCCTCCTTTACCCAGCCTCCCCACCTAAATTGGCGCATTGAAAGAACCTGGCTGGTCGACTCGAAGGCGAACCCCTGTGATCCTCTCGACCGCCAAATGTGGGATGACACTGTCGACGATTACCAAATAGTGCTCGATGAGGGCGCGGATGTGATCAAGGCTGCCGTCTTCTATTCGTGCCAGAGGGATGGGAGATACCTCACTACGATGCTCATTGCGTACAGAATGACAAAGTGGATAACGAATGGATCAGCGGTTCCCCAGAACGGAACGATTACACTTGTGCCGCAATACCCTGACTTGTAGGTCTTAAGGTGTTGCCACCAATGATCCCCAGCTGGATGCGTGAGTGAACCCACGAAGTGAGAGGTTTTGGTCGCGCTATCATGTTCCACAGTGATGTTCTGGATAGGCAGGTTCAGTCCTTTTAGATACTCTTCATTGACTGTCGGCCCGTTCGGGTAGATAGCTATGAACGTTGTCTCCACAGGGTTATCGGAGGGTTGTCCGGTGCGTACTCTCTGCGATCTAATTTGCATGTTCCGTGAGGCGTACCCGACATGCAAGGAAAGCGGCGGAGCTCCTAGGTACTCTTCGATGACAGCCTGCAATTCTGGTACTCTGCGGAAAAGGTCTGTCACCGAAACTAATCGGGCCTGTCCCGCTTGGTCCAGTTCGGCCCATTCACGTGGCCTCTTGTCAAAGGCGTGTTCCTTTAAGCTGAGTCCCAGATATTTGCAGTACGAGTAGAAATGTCCTCCCATCACACAGGCGACGTGATAGCAATTCGGGAAGCTAGCATCGGGCTGCCTAAGCGTAAAAAGGCCATGCCCCTGCTCGGTGTGTCGCTGAGCCTGCTCTAGGTCGAACTTAGGATTGGGGGAAGCTACCTGCTCGGCTATGGAGATCTGAAGCAGGGCATAATATCGAGTGAGGACCTTTGCGTTTAGATCGGCCGCGTTGCTCTCCCAATAGCCCAAGGCACTTCGAACTGCCCATGCAACTCCCTCCGCTTTAGAGTCCAAGACTTCCGATGCGATCGTATTCGTTCGGGCGGAGATGATCTGCCGACACAGCCTGGAACTGGTCATGCGGCGAAGCCGAAGCCAAATTGTCTCTCGAATATCCTCGGCGACTAGACGTTCAACTTTCGGCTCGGCCGAATCTAGCGACTTAGGCATGGTCGTCTACCTTCCTGCGGACAAAAAGTTACGGGCGGTACGCGCTACTTCCCTGCCAACTCCCGCTTCACGATCTCGCTGACCATCTTCCCATCCACGCGCATGCCGGCGGCGTTGAATCTCGCCATCGCGTTCTTCATCACTGTGCCCATTTCTTTCATCGTGGGCGCGCCCATTTCGGCGATGGCGGCTTTTACCCCAGCGATGATTTCCGCTTCGCCGGCGGCTTTCGGCAGATAGGTTTCGATCAGGACGATCTCCGCGGCTTCTTTGTCGGCCATTTCCTGGCGTCCGCCCTTGGTGAACTGCTCGACGGATTCTTTGCGCTGCTTGATCAGCGTGGTCAGCACGGCCTGGGATTCTTTGTCGTCGAGCGGGGCCATTTTCTCGACCTGGCGAAGCTGCAATGCGCTCTTGACCATGCGCAGTGTGGAGAGGCGGGCTTCGTCCTTGGCTTTCATGGCGGTGACGATGTCTTTTTGGATCTGTTCGGTGAGGCTCATGAGGGGATTATAGACTGTGAGTGCGTCTGACTACCGGGGCTGAAGCCCAATGAATCTGGGATGTGCTGACGCGGCGCTAAAGCGCCGCTCTTCCACGGTGACCTCCCACGGCGATTCCCGCTTCTCGCAAAAGACGCGAGAAATGGGGCACCCGGCGCGCTCTGGGAGCGTGCTTCCGGTAAACTATAAAGACTATCTTTTTCATAAAGGACTCTGACTATGTTGCATAAGAATCGTCTTTTTACTCCCGGCCCAACGCCGTTGTTGCCGGCGGCGCAGACGGCTATGGCTTCATTTACAGCGCATCATCGAACGGCCGACTTTCGCGAGTTGTTTCAGCGGGTCCTGGCCGACATGAAGGAGTTTGTCGGCACGAAGAACGATGTTCTGGTACTGGCTTGTTCGGGCACGGGTGTGATGGAGGCGTCGGTATCGAACCTGACGTCGCCGGGCGACAAAGTGCTGGTGTTGACCGCGGGCAAGTTCGGCGAGCGTTGGACGGGGCTGGCCAAGGCCTTTGGCTGCAACGTGGACGTGCTCAGCGTTCCCTATGGCGAGACGTTTTCATTGGAGGAAATTCGCGCGCGTTTGACGCTTGATGTGCGCGCCGTGTTTGTGCAGGCCACCGAGAGTTCCACGGGAGCGCGGCACGACATTGAAGGCATCGCGAAGATTGTGCGGGCGCACGGTGATCACACGCTGCTGATCGTGGATGCAATCACCGGGCTAGGAACCACTCATCTCGATGTCGATGGCTGGGGCGTCGACGTGATTATCGGCGGATCGCAGAAGGCGCTGATGATGCCTCCGGGGCTGGCGTATTGCGCGGTCAGCGAGCGTGCATGGACGCGCATGGATACGACGACTTCGCCGCGCTATTACTTTGATCTGCGGAAAGAAAGGAAGTCGGCGGCGAAGGGCGAGTCGGCGTACACCCCGGCGACGTCTCTGTTTGCGGCCTTGGGAGCGGCGCTGGAGTTTGTGCGCGGCATGGGCAACGGCGATTTGACGAAAGGGCGCGAGGAACTGGTCAACAATGCGGAACAATGTGCCGAGATGACGCGGGTCGGAGCCAAGGCACTGGGATTAAAGCTGTATGCGGCTTCACCTGCGGCCGCGCTGACCGCAATTTGCGCGCCGGAAGGAATCGACTCCGGGAAGATCGTGAAAGAATTCCGCGAATCGTTCGACGCCGTCGTCGCGAACGGACAGGGCGAGATGAAGGGCAAACTGTTCCGCATCGCCCACATTGGCTACTACGACTATCTCGACACCATCGGCATTCTGGGCGCGCTCGAACACGTGCTCGCCCGCGTGACCGACAAGAATGTCGAATATGGCGCGGCAGTGCGGGCGGCACAGCAGGTGTATGCCCGAGCCTCCGAAGGAGTGCTGGCGGCGCGGTAGCACGTCGATCTTCCAGATCTACCTTTGAGTTGTAATCAAAAGTTCTACTCATACACATTCGTTGGAATACGATTGGCTCGGCGTACATTGGCCGCACATTTTCGTTTCAAAGGAACTGAATTCGTGAAAATTATCGTAGCGGAAAAGATTTCGGCATCGGCTGTAGCACAGTTGCAAGAACCGGGGTGGACCGTGCTCACCGCGGATCAACTCGACGGCAAGTTGGAGGAGCATCTGGAGACAGCGGATGCGCTGATTGTCCGCTCGGCAGTGCAGGCCGATGCGAAGCTGCTGGAACACGCGAAGAAGCTGCGCGTGATCGGGCGAGCCGGCGTCGGTGTGGACAATATCGACCTGGAAGCGGCGACGCACAAGGGCATCGCGGTCATGAATACGCCGGGCGCCAACGCAGTGGCCGTCGCCGAGCAGACACTGGGCATGATGTTGGCCATGGCTCGTCACTTATGCCGCGCCGACGCGCTCATGCATGCAGGCAAGTGGGAGAAAAAATCGCTACAGGGGACAGAGCTGCGCGCGAAAACGCTGGGGATTATCGGGCTGGGACGGGTCGGCATGGAAGTGGCGCGGCGGGCGCGCGCGTTTGGCATGGAGCTGGTGGGGCACGACCCGTTTGTGTCGGTGTCAGTGGCGAAGGAGCAGGGGATCCGGCTGGCCGGGCTCGACGAGTTGTATGCCGCGGCCGACTACATCACGCTGCACGTTGGGCTGACGCCGCAGACCGCGGGGATGATCAACGAGGCATCGATCGCGAAGATGAAGAAGGGCGTACGACTGGTGAATTGCGCCCGCGGCGAACTGGTGAACGAGGGCGACTTGGCGCAGGCGCTCAAGGCGAAGCACGTTGCAGCGGCGGCGCTGGATGTTTTTGTGGAGGAGCCGCTGAAGAACTCGCCGCTCACCGCTCTGGAAAATGTCCTGCTCACGCCGCATGTGGGCGGATCGACCTTCGAGGCGCAGGAGGCGGTGGGCGTACAGATTGCGCAACAGGTGAAGGAATATCTGAAGCATGGAGTGATTCAGAACGCGGTGAATGTGCCGTCGGTGTCGGCGGAGGAGTATGCGACCATGCAGCCGTACATTGTGCTGGCGGAGCGCATGGGGGCGTTTCTGGCGCAGGTATCGGAAGGGTCGCTGGAAGAAATATCGATTCGCTACGGCGGGCACATTGCGGAATGGAAGACGGAGCTGATTCGCAATGGGGCGATCAAGGGAATTCTGAATGAGGCGCTCGAGGAAAAAGCGAATCTGGTGAATGCAGCCACGATTGCCGAGGAGCGCGGATTGCGTGTGTTGGAATCGCATAAGGCCAAGGCGTCGACTGGAGGCGCCGGCAGCGTGCTGTCGATTTTTCTGAAGAGTTCCACGGAAGAACACATGGTGAAAGGCGCGGTGCTGCATGGGGCCGCGCCGCGGCTGCTGCATGTGGATGGCATCGACGTGGAAGCGCCGCTGGAGCGCAATCTGATTTACCTGCGGAACCGCGATGTGCCCGGCGTGATTGGCAGAGTGGGCACAATTTTAGGAGAAGAGTCGATCAACATCGCCGACTTCTCGCTGGGGCGGCGCGCTGCGGAGAAAGATTCCGATCAGCCACGCGAGGCGATTGCGGTCGTCCACGTGGACGGGCGCGTGACTGAAGGAGTGCTGGCGAAGTTGCGTACGATTCCGGCGGTGCAGAAAGCGAAGGCAGTGCGGCTGTTCTGACGTCTTGCTGATTGATACGGCGGATCGCCGAGCGGGCGGAAGGAATACTCGACTGACGCGAACCTACTTGCGTCCAGTTTTTTTTCGCGTTGCTCTTCTTTTTGCGAGACTTCGCTTTACCGAACGCTGGCCCCGTGCCTTCTTTGTCTTTCCTACTGTTGCTTTCTTGGTAGATGGCGCAACTGGCCTGAGTTTCGGATTTATTTCTATTTCCTTCTTGCGGAAACTCCTCTCTGGCACCGCCTCTTGTAAGGGCGTCACAACAGTTAGGACAGAAGAGCCGCGATCCCAGCCCTTTATGTATTCCAAGGCCTTGCGTGTGCGACGACCTTTCATTGTTCCAGCGAGCCACCGATACCAGATCCACCAGCGATGTTTGTTAGAAAGTGCGCGGTGATATTTCCTCCCCTGTTGGCCGTTGATGATGGTGATCTGTTCATGGTGCGAACGGCAGACGGGTTTTATGACCTCTGGTTCGTATGTGATGTGGTGGTCATGATCTGCAAATTCAGTGCAACCGGGATAACAGCACCGCTTGGGAGTGGGCAGCATTTTGCTTCTCCGTTTGCATTCTGATGAGGACAAATGTGGTCGACAAGTGCTTCCTACGATTCCGCTTCGTCCCGCTGCAGTTTGCGGGTTTCGGCCAGCAGGGCCATGGAGTGCATCAGGTTCTGCAGGGTGACGATGCCGATCAGGCGCTGGTCTTCGACCACGGGGATGATGCTGGAATTGCGGGCGGTGAGTTTGCGGAAGGCTGAGCCGAGCGAATCCTGGCGCAGGGAAACTTCGAAAATTTTGTTCATCACCGCCTGCACGTAGCCGTTTCCCTCAGCCCGCAGAGCATCGAGAATGCGCTGCTTCGAAATCACTCCCACCATATCCATCCCGCGCACCACGGGGAAGTCATCCTGCAGGGAATGAACGGCCTTCTCCAGAGCGTCTTCCAGAGTATCGGCGGGGGAGAGCGTGGCGAAGTCGGTGAGCATTACTTCTTCCAGGCGGACATTGTCGAGCACGGACTGGAAAACCAGGGCGCGCTCTTCCAACTGGGCAGCAGAGAAAACGATGACGCCGACCATGGTGAGCCAGCTGTCGCTGAACAGGCCAGCGATCATCAGAACCATTGCGATCGCGTTGCTGATGGAAACGGCGCGCTGCGTGGCAGCCGAAGCGTCGAGCGTGCGCGAGAAAAACGCGCGCAAGATGCGTCCGCCATCCAGCGGATAGGCGGGCATAAGATTCAGCGCAGCCAGATAGAGATTCGCCCATACCAGGCTTTTCGGCAAGTTGGTGGCTTGCAGGAAGGGCCACTTAAACAACTCGACTTCGCGCCCGGAGGCAGTGACAACCGCGGCGGTGAGGCAAGCGAGGGCGAAGCTCACCAGCGGTCCAATCAGAGCGAGGCGAATTTCCCGCTGCCACAGCAGAGCCGCGGGCCGCGGCTTTTCGACACGCGATTCGTCATACAAGGCAACCCCGGTCAGGGGCAGCAGAATCACTGCCTTCGGAATGAGGCCGACCTGGCGCGCAGCCAGCATGTGTCCGCACTCATGGGCGGCCACGCACGCCAGCAGAATGGCCACGATTGCTAAATCGCGAGGTCCGGTGGCGTTGCCCTGGTGAGCCTCATAGTCTGTCCAGAAGATAAACATGGGCAGGAGGAAAAAAGTGAGATGAATGCGGACATCCACGCCGAACAGGCGTCCTACCGGAATGGACCAGCTTCGCATGAGCTTTTCTATTTTATATTCTACATGGTTGGATATAGTGGGTGCGGCATCCAAGAGTACCGAGCCATGCGAGTGATTGCGGGAAAATATCGAAGCCGGCCGCTGCGCTCGCTGCGCGGGATGGACGTGCGTCCCACGTCGGACCGGCTGCGGGAGACTTTGTTCAACGTGCTGACTGCGGGGAATCCGGCGGCGCTCGAGGGCAGCGTATGGCTCGATCTGTTCGCGGGAACGGGCGCGGTGGGCATCGAAGCCCTGAGCCGCGGCGCCAAAGAAGTGTATTTCGTCGAGCACTCCGCGGCGGCGGCAGATGCAATCCGCACGAATCTGGAGAGCCTGGGCATTGGCGGCAATTTCAAGATATTGCAGGAAGAATTGCCGCGCGCTTTCTGGCGGATGGAGCGGCAGCATGTGGCGGCCGATGTGGTCTTCATCGACCCACCGTATCGCATGCAGGATGCTTACATGAAGACGCTGCGGGCGCTGGCAGATTCGTCGCTGGTGTGGGCGATGTCGGTGGTGATTGCCGAGCACGAAAAAAAGTTTGATCCCGGCGAGGAATATGGACCGCTGCGAAGGTTTCGCAAACTGGCGCAGGGCAGCGCGGCGCTTAGTTTTTATCGCATGGGAAATGCAGGGGAATTACGGGTGTGAACGGCCCGCTCGCCTGACACGAAGATTAACTTCCTGGACGCCCTTCGCTTAATGAGCAGCGCCTACATGATCAAATCGTTCGACCGGCGAACGATGGGATGCTGCATCTCCTCGAGATCGTTCTTCACCATGTTCAGGCCGTAAACACATTCTTCGAAATTCTTTGACAGGCTGGCAAACAGAGGCGCGACCTTCGCGTACTCAAAGTGTTCGAACTTGGAAACAATGTAGTAGCTCTCTTTGCCGGCCTTCACCCACTCGACAAAATTTTCGAGACGCTGGCGGCGCAGCCGGAAGTGATTGATGCTCTCTGGGAACATCCCCGCGAGGAACAGGGTGTAGTCGCCAATGTGTTTGCGCACCTGGCGCTCGCGGTCGAACGAAGGCGCGGGACCGTAGACCGGATCGGATTCGAGCAGCAGCTCGCCGACATCGGCCAGCGGACGATCCGCCGCGTCGTGAATTTTGTAGAACTGATCGGCTTCGCAGAACTCGGCCAGCAGATGTGAAACGTAGGCCACGATCTGCGGATCGCGAATGCCGATTTCTTCAGCGTAGTGCCGTCCCACCAGATCCTGAAACAGCTGCTGCAGCGGATGCGATTCCGGAATCATGATTTTTGGGCCTCCTGAACTCCGCAGCCCACACGGAGTTTCAGCCACCTGCGTGAGTGATATCTCACTTTGATAGTGCAACGCAAGTGACTTTTGTTTATCGCCATGATTTGTTTTCCTGATCGATTAGAAGCGCGTGGATGGCAAGCAAGTTGTGCACGGAATCTGTTAGAAAAGATGCAATTCGCGATCACAAGCGCGCGGATTTCGCTGTATTTGCTGGCACTCGGTGAAGGCGGCTGCCAATTCGCATGCGTGATCTTCTTGATTCCGCTTTGTAGAATGAGCGTTGACGGGAGGAATCACCGGAGGAATTACATGGATCGCCAAAACTTGCAGCGCCAGAACATTTCCAGCGGGACCGCGTGGGAACCCATCGTGGGTTACTCTCGTGCGGTGAAGGTGGGTTCGTATGTGTACGTCTCGGGGACAACCGCCACAGGCCCGGACGGGAAAATCGTTGGCGTAGGAGACGTATATGCGCAGGCCGTGCAGACATTGAAGAACATTGAGAGCGCATTGCAGAAAGCGGGCGCCAGCATGAAAGACGTTGTGCGCACTCGCATATACGTTACGAACATCGCGGAGTGGGAGAAAATCGGGAAGGCGCACGGAGAGTTTTTCCGCGATATTCGTCCGGCGACGTCAATGGTTCAGGTGAGCGCGTTGATCTCGCCGGAGATTCTGGTAGAGATTGAGGCGGATGCGGTATTGCCGTGAGTGTGGATCTGCTTCAGATCAGCGGCTTCGACATCGTTACGAAGTGACAGGGCAGCTTCGGGTTCTTGCCCGGTGGGAAGGGCTCGGTGCCAGTGTCGGTGTATCCCCTGCGATGGTAAAAGGCAGGCAGTTCCTTCCGCACATTCACAATTCGCAAATCCATGAAGCGGCTGCCCGCCTTGGCACAGTAATCCTCGGCAGCATTCATCAGCTTTGAACCCAGCCCGGATTTCTGGAGTTGAGGATCGACCGACAACAAGCCGAGATAGGAGCGATCGTCCCTGAGCTCAACGAAAACGCAACCACGCACCATGCCCCGGTCTTCAGCAACTTGCTCCTCAACAACCAGGAACACCCCGGCCTGAAGCAATTTCCGCACCTCATCCGGGTCGATACGATCACGGTCGATGAGGAAGCTCTCAGCCTGCCGAAACGCTGCATTGATCACGGATGCGATTGCTCCGGCATACTGAAAGTCCGCTACTCGTAGCTGCAAGTCTGTTCCTCCTGGACTGGTGCGCTCCCGAGGCCGCGAAGTGCCCATGGTCTAGAAAGTATAGAATCACTTCCGCAAAGTCATCCTGCGGGACGGTAGTGGAGCGGCGTGAAGCGAGACTCGTATCAGGGCATGCCTTAAGGTATGCCGTCCGCATCACGCAACACTCAGCCGGCTTTAGCCGCTGCGGCCATGGCGAGCCATTCCAGCGGCTAAAGCCACGATCGTCCCGCGCTTTGACGGCATCGCTGAAGCGATGCCCTGATACGGATCGTTTCAAACTGTGCCACAACCCTGCGGGACTGACTGATCGAGGAAATTACCCACGACATTCCCTGTTCGACCAGTTCCGACTAAAGATTTCCATCGATTCCTCTCAAACCTCTTGACAAGCGCGCCGGCGTGAGCATAATGCGTCAATCCGGTTTGATGCGTTCGAATTTCGGTTTCAATTCCGTCGGCCAGTTCCTGGGTCGAGCCCGTCGGTCGTTCGTTTGGTCAAGCCGAAGGAGGGTTTATGAGCGTTCTGGACCTTTGTGACAGGGAGATTGCCGCGGTGGGCCTGGAAGCCACCGTAGCCGATGCGATTCATAAGATGCTCGACCACCATGTGGGGGCGGTCGCGGTGGTCGACAGCGAGTATCGCGTGGCGGGAATGTTTACTGAGCGCGATGTACTGCGAAAAATGGCGTTGAGCCATGTGGATCCGAAGTCCACTTCGATTCGCGATCTGATGACCACGCCGGTCGAAATGGCGACACAGGGCACGGGCGCAGGCGAGGCGTTAAGCATCATGCTGGAACGGCATTTCCGCCATCTGCCGGTGGCTGATGACAATGGCAAACTGCTGGGGATCCTCTCCATCCGGAATCTGCTGGAGTGGCGCGTGGATGATTTAAGCCACGAACTCGATTCGCTCGAGCAGTACGTTTCCAATGACGGGCCCGGGGGCTAGGACGGCTGAAGGTTGCGCCCGAACAGTGGTTAGACTTCTGGCGCTATTCCGTTTCTGCACTTGATCATCTACTGCTGTTGCTGCTATTCATCGTTGTTTTCTCCGCGGCTGATGCCGGACGGGTCTGGTCTCAATCTACGGCGCGGTCTGGCCAGTCGCGGGTAGTCGCTGTTGCCAATCAAAACAATCGGGGAAGGGAAATTCAGAATGAGAAAGATCTGCAGTGTTATGGCTGCGGTTGCTTTGATCTGTCTGGGGACGCATGGGATCGCACAAACGACGCAGCACGTAGCGGTTCATGCCGGGCATCTGCTCGACGTAAAGACGGGCAAAATGCTCGCGGATCAGATGCTGGTGGTCGAGGACGGCCGGATCATCAGCACTGGCGCGGCAGCAGACGCGAAGATTCCCGCGGACGCGGTGCGCATCGAGCTGCCGAACGCGACCGTGCTGCCGGGGCTGATCGACGCACACACGCACCTGACGATGGACCCCAAGTTCGGCTATGAAGAACTCGGAATATCGGTCCCGCGCCAGACGCTCATCGGAGCCAAGAACGCACGGATCACGCTGCTGGCTGGGTTCACTACGGTGCGCAACGTGGGCGCGGACGGATTCAGCGATGTTGCCTTGCGCGATGCGATCAACGCCGGCGACGTGCCCGGGCCCAGGATGCTGGTCAGCGGCCCGCTGTTGGGGATCACCGGAGGTCACTGCGACAACAACCTGCTGCCTTACGAGTATCACGCCGTGGGCGATGGCGTTGCCGATGGCATCGCGGCGGTGCAGCACAAGGTGCGCGAGAACATCAAGTACGGTGCCGATTTGATCAAAATTTGCGCGACCGGCGGAGTGCTCTCCAAAGGCGACGACCCGCAAGCGTCCCAATACACGCTCGAAGAAATGAAGGCCATTGTTGCCGACGCGCACCGTCTGGGACGAAAAGTTGCCGCCCACGCCCATGGCGCGCAGGGCATTCTGTGGGCATCAGAGGCGGGCGTCGATTCGATCGAACACGGCTCCTACATTGACGATGCCGGAATCGCGGAGATGAAAAAGAATGGCACCTACCTGGTGCCCACGCTTTACCTGGGCGATTGGTTCCTGGAAAACGCCGAAAGAAATCACGTACCCGACTTCCTGCTGTTCAAGGCTAAAGCTGTCATGCCGGTGGCGCGCAAGAACATCGCGCACGCCTTTGCCAGCGGAGTGAAAGTTGCCTTCGGCACGGATGCTGCGGTCTATCCGCATGGGCTAAACGCCCGCGAGTTCGCCGTGATGGTGAAGCTCGGGCTGACGCCGCTGCAAGCGATTCAAGCCGCGACCGTGAATGCCGCGGATCTGTTGGGCTGGGCCGGCAAAGTCGGCAGCCTGGAGCCGGGGGCGTGGGCGGACGTTGTCGCAGTAGATGGCGATCCGGTGAAAGACGTAACCACTCTCGAGCGCGTGAAATTTGTGATGAAGGGTGGCGAAGTGGTGAAGAATGAGTACGGGAAGTAACGGCTTTGAGGTTGTCATCCCGAGCGAAAGCGAGGGACCTAGGTGTTTGCCGGCAGCCGGAAGAAGTGATGGCGCAAACAAAAACTCAGGTCCCTCGCTTTCGCTCGGGATGACAATTTGTCATTTCTGAAACTGAGGGCGCTACCGCCTTTCGCAGGCCCGTTCCGTGACCCAGTCGGTCCAAAACGACGACGTACCGCTGGCCAGCAGAAGGGCCTTACCCTCAACTGCATCCACGAAGTTTTCCAACATGGGATAGTGCAGGTTCGAGTGCGGCGGGAGACTTTCGCGGCCGCCGGGCTCGCGGGCCGAAGTACAGACGAGGTCGGGGCCGTTCAGTGGAGATAATTCCATCTCGCCGTCAGTGCCGCGGATGCGGCATTCATCGCGGTTCACTTTCGAATGCCAGCGAACGTCAACGATGCCGCGAACCCCGCCGGCGTACTCAATCATCACCGTCGCGTTGTCTTCGACCGCATAGTGATGCACGATATTCGAGAGCTGGCCAGCGACTCGCAGCGGCTGGCCGAAAAGAAAATTCAGAACGTCGATGCGGTGCGAGGCGATATCGAACAGCGGCCCGCCTCCGGCCTTGGCAGGATCGACCAGCCAACTGCGGCTGCCGGTTCCATCGAACCACATGTGGTTTGTGAACTCAGCGACTACGGGTTTGCCGATCGCTCCTGCTGCGAGCAGTTGTTTCGCGCGCTGCACCTTAGGATAGCTACGGCGGTAGTAGGCGACGCCGAAAGTCTTCTTCGACTCTTCGGCGGCTTGTAGCATGCTGCGGGCCTCGGCCTCATTCATCGCCATGGGCTTTTCGCAGAGCACATGCTTGCCGGCGTGCAGAGACTGAATGGTCTGCGGCGCGTGCAGGAACACAGGTGTGTCCACATAGACGGCCTGCACTTCGTCCTGAACCTCGGGATCAGAGAGGGCTTCATCGAGAGTCGCCCACACACGAACGCCGTAGGGCGCAGCTTTCGCGGGATCGCGCGTGACGAGGCCGTAGAGATGACTGCGGGGTTCGGCCTGGATGGCGGGGATGACGCGGCGGATTGCGATGTCGCCGATTCCGAGGACGATCCAGTTGAGCATGGAGGGAGCCTAGGTTTTCGATTTTAGCAATTGGGTTGTCGAGCTTCGCTCGACCGGACAGCAGGGGGCGGCTGTCCCCGCATGATTCGTTGTTACGACAAAAATCAAAAGGCCGGCCTGAGCCGGCCTTCGATTTCGATCTCTCACAGAAACTACTTCTTGGGGGCGATTGCGTCCTTGGCGGCCTTGGCGACGCGGAACTTCACCACGGTCTTCGCCTTGATCTGGATAGGTTCGCCGGTCTGCGGATTGCGTCCCACGCGGGCCTTGCGGTGCGCCTTCACCAGACGGCCGAGGCCGGGCACAACGAAAATTCCGTTCTTCTTTGTTTCTTTGATAGCGGTGTCGGCCAGGTGCTCCAGAAACGCCGCCGCGGTTTTGTTGGGAAGCTCGGTTTTCTCCGCCAGATGCCGGATGAGCTGTGTCTTGGTCAAACCTGCAGCCATGTGTGTTCTCCTCGTAAAAAATCGGTTTAATACCAGCGGGGCCTATCTTATACCCATAGGCCTGTGGAAATCACCTTATTTTACAAGGGTTTTCTAATTCTGGAACGCGGGATGGGCCATGTTTACAGGGCTTGCCATGCATACCAATGCCGGAGTCGGCCTGCCATGCGTACCAGCGTGGTAACCGGGGAGCGATTGCTGATTCTTGATTGTCGATTGCTGATTGAAAAATTTGCCCTGCTGGTTCTAATCAGCAATCAGAAATCATCAATCAGCAATTTTCGCTGCGCCGTTTCTGTTTCCGCGACGATTCCCTCAACCATGCCATAATGCTCTCAGGGAGTCCGCGATTGAGTTGCGCAATTTGTGAGATCCGCAAGGAGAAACGCTTTTGCCCCGCTGTTCATGGGCGCATTTGCCCGCAGTGCTGTGGCGAGCAACGCGAAGTCACGCTCGATTGTCCCAGCGATTGTCCTTATCTTCTGCAGGCCCGCGAGCACGAAAAGCCGCGCTCGCTGAAGCAAGACGAGGTCGACCCCGCCGGATTGTTTCTGCAGGTCGAAGTCTCCGACCAGTTCATGTATGAGAAGGAACATCTGCTCATGGGCCTGACCTACGCGCTGGCAAAAGCGGCGCGTGTCGACCGCGGCCTGCACGACCAGGATCTGATTGCCGCGCTCGCGGTGTTGACGACGAGCTACGAGCGGCGCGTGAACTCCGGACTGCACTACGAGCAGCCGCTGACCAGCGAGGCGCAGCGCCGGGTTGCGGCCGAGATCGAGACCATGGTCAAGGAATACCGCGAGGCCGAGCAGAAGCACACGGGCTACACGACCCTTCGCGATTCCGACGTGCTGAAGGCTCTGGTTTTTCTGCTGCGTCTGGCGCACGCGCGAACGTCTGGGCGCCCAAAGTCGAGAGCCTTTGTGGAATTTCTCTTTGCCCAGTTTCCCGAAAAAGAGGCCGCAGTGCTCGCGCCGCAGGAAGCCGGAAGCCGGGTCATCCTGCCGTAAGACGATCTGCCACGGATTTGCACGGGTCTGAATTCTTCTTTCTATTCTTCTTTCTGATCCGTGAGAATTCATGTGATCCGTGGCTATTTCTTTTGAACTCTCCGCACTTCCTGTCCTGGCGGCAACGCGTCGAGCAGTTCGCGAATTGTTTTTTTGAGCACCGGATGCCGTGCTGCAGGAGCGATTTCCACCAGAGGCTCGAGCACGAAACGGCGCGCGTGCATCGCGGGATGGGGGATGGTCAAGGCAGGCGAGTCGACGATCGACGAATCGATGCTCGCGTCGCCCATGACCGTATCGGCGGTTGTTTCGCTGAACAGCAGGATGTCGATATCGATGATGCGCGGGCCTTTTTTCTGGACGCGCCGGCGGCCCATCTCTTGCTCGATGTGCAGAATCGTCGCTATCAATTGCTCGGGAGTTTCGTTGGTTTCGAGAGCTACGGCGCAGTTCAAGAACCATGCCTGGTCGGTGAAGTCGACCGGCTCGGTTTCATAAAACGAAGAAGCCGTCACGATCCGACCTTTTGTTTCCAGCCTTGCGATGGCATCGCGCAGGTGGCGCTCGCGATCTCCGACATTCGATCCGAGCGAGAGATAGGCGAGGTTGGGCATTGGGGCGCGCTGTTCAGTTGTACTTTGCGATCTTGCGAATGTACTCCGTGAAATTGCCTAGCACAATCCCACGTCGTTTCTGATCTGTTCATGAGTATTCGTACAGGAAAGCCTGCGGTCGAGCCCGCACCGAAGGTTCCATTACCTTGGTGACTATCGTGCCTCTTCCCCGCGCCCTAGAATCGCACCATGACGTTGGACTCCCTGCTGCTGAGTCAGGACCCGGACCTGGTACGTGTGATCCGGCCCACGCTCGAGAAACTGTCGATCGGCGTGGAAATCTGCAATGAGGCCCGGGCAGGGGCCGACATTCTGATCACCGACAAATTCGATGCGGTGATTGTCGACTGCGACGACCTGAACGGCGGACTGGCCGTGTTGCAGGGTCTGCGCAGCACTCCCAGCAACAAGAACTCGGTTGCCTTCGCCGTCCTCAACGGAAAGAGAACGACCATGCAGGAAGCCTTCGGCATGGGCGCCAACTTCGTTCTGCAGAAACCGATCAGCGTGCTCAATGCGTCCCGCTGTTTTCATGCAGCGCTGAATTTCATGGTCAAGGAGCGCCGCCGCTACTTCCGCCAGCCGGTGAAGATGCAGGTCAAAGTTGTGTACGAAGGCAAGACGCTGACTGCGGCCAGCACCAACATCAGCGAGGGCGGAATTGCATTAATGTTCCGGGAAGCCCCGCCGAAAGGCGCCGCGCCTCATCTGAAGTTCACGCTGCCAGATACCAACCTCCACATGGAAGTGGAAGCCGAAGTAGCCTGGGTCGATATGAAAGGCCAGGCCGGGCTCCGGTTTCACAACGTTCCGCAGAGTTCGCAGGAAAAGCTCGAAAAGTGGCTCGACGATCGCATGGAACAGGAATTTCCCGGGACCAAAGAGCGGCTGACGGCGGCGGAATCCGAAACCCTGCACTAAATCTTTCTGCCCTAAAAGCACCGCTCTTCCCGCCCCCACTCGTTGCCTGCTGAAAGCCTGCGCGGGTTCGTTCTCCGGGGGTATCTCTCTTCAGACTTGCGCGCTGCTGTAACCGTGGCAATCTGGAAGATCATTTCCATTCACAAGATCAGGGAGAGCCAGAATGCTGACCAACGACTTCCGCATTGCCAAAGTGCAAAGAACCCTGCGCTGGTTTGAGGAAGACATCCCTCTGCTCAATATGCGGGTAAGAGAGCTGTCGAAAGAGCGGCAGGACTCGGCGCGAAAGTTTGCCGCCGCAGTGATTGACCAGACCCGGGCCGAGCTGGAACGGCTGCTGCGAGAGCAACCGCAAGAGCAAGACATGCACGATCCCAGCGAGATGTCCTGCGAGCCCGCGGACTAGGACGCGGCAGGACCGACCAAAGATCTTTTTGACCTGCGCCCGTGCTGACGAAGCGGGCGGGCTTTCGAGGTCACCTCCTAATTGCAATCTTTTGGGTTGCAAAATCTTTCATTCTTGACGGCTGTTTCTTCCCGTGGGATATTCGCGAACTTCCGCTTGGATTCTTCTGGACGTGCTCTTGGAAAAGGGGGATTTTCTCATGCAGCGCAACAAGTCTTCGATCGGGTCAATAGCGACGTTGGCAATCTTGAGCCTGACTGTAGTCGCATCGAGTACGTCCGTGGCTGCCCAGCGGGAGACCGTATTGCACGGCTTCGAGAACAACGGCACGGATGCCGCTTCTCCGGTTGGACCATTAATCTTCGACAACGCCGGGAATCTCTACGGCACGAGTCAGGCGGGTGGAACTCACAATGCCGGTGCCGTGTTCGAGTTCATGCCCAAAGCCGGCGGGGGTTGGAGCGAGCAAGTGCTCTACAGCTTCGATAGTCTAAGCGGCGGCGCGGATGGGGTTGCACCGTTCGGAGGGCTGGTCCGGGACGCGGCCGGGCATCTCTATGGCACAACCTACGATGGAGGCGCTTACAACGGCGGCACAGTATTCGAACTGGCCCAGAAGAACGGCAGTTGGACCGAGCGGGTCCTGCACAGCTTCCGCACCAGCGGGCCAGACGGCGAGTGGCCCATTGAAGGACTCACCCTCGATGCTAAAGGCAATCTTTACGGCGTGACCACAGCCGGAGGCAGCACCCGCACTGGGAATTGCGACCCTGCTGGCTGCGGGACGGTCTTCGAGTTAACGCCTGGCGCAAACGGGATCTGGACCGAGAAGATCCTGCATAGTTTCAGCGACAGCGAAAACGGAGGGGATGGAGGCGGACCATTCTCCGTCCCGATTTTCGATGCGGCTGGTAATCTCTACGGCACAACGTCGGTTGGCGGCACTTACGGTGCCGGGACGGTGTTCGAGCTAACCCCCACCGAGAGCGGAGAGTGGGCGGAGAAGATCCTGTACAGCTTCGGGAGCTACGTCAACGACGGGACCAACCCCTATGCGGGCGTGACCCTCGATGCGGCGGGTAATCTCTATGGCACCGCGCATCAAGGTGGCGATACCGTTGAGCATCTTTGGGGCATCGTATTCGAGCTAACACCCGCTGCAGGCGGGACCTGGACAGAGACGGTGCTGCACAATTTCGAATCCGGCACCGACGGCGCTTATCCCCTCGGAGCATTGGTCCTCGACGCGGCCGGGAATCTTTACGGCACGACGAACGCCGGAGGAATCGCTGGCGAAGGAACGGCGTTCGAACTGACGCCGGCAGATGGCAACTGGATTGAGACCATACTCGCAGATTTCGGAAACACGAATGGGGCCAATCCACAATCTGGCCTGACCTTTGGCCAGCAGGGGAACCTGTACGGCACAACGATGCGAGGCGGCGCTGGCAAAGTGGGCGTACTATTCGCGATCAAGCCGTAGCTTTCCTCTGGAATTCGGTCGGAAAGACCGTTCAACAAAGACCGTTCAACGAAGATGCTTCAAGCTGGATGCGGGAATTACAGCGAAGATCCCGCGGCAGCCTCGGCGCTGACGTGGACGCTGGCCCGGTCCTCGCCGGGGAAGGTTACTTCCTCCCACAGCGTTTTGTCGCGCAGGATGCGCGAGACCAGAGCGGTATGCATGGCATGACCGGCGCGGTCGGCGACTACATTGCCCAGGATCTGCTTCCCAAATAGCGCTAGGTCGCCCACCAGATCCAATACTTTGTGGCGCACGAATTCGTCGGGGAAGCGCAGCGGTCCGTTTTCCACTCCGTCGCGGGTCAGCACGATGCAGTTTTCGCGGGAAGCTCCGCGTATCAATCCCATATTGCGCATGGCCTGCTCGTCCTCGCGCGAACCAAACGTGCGCGCACCTGCAATGTGCTTTAAATAACTTCCGTTGGTGAGTTCCACCTGAAACGTTTCTTTCCCGATCAGCGGATGCGGAAAATTAATGGAATAGGAGACGGAATAAGTATCAGACGGATAGACAGCGATGAACTTGCCGCCCTCGCGCATTTCGAACTCGCGGCGAATCTTCAAATACTTGCGAGCGCGCCGCTGTTTGCGGATGCCCGCCTTGCGAATCATCTCCACAAATGGCCGCGCGCTGCCGTCGAGAATGGGCAATTCCAGGTTGTCGAGCTCGACGATGGCGTTATCAATCCCCATGCCGATGAAAGACGAGAGCACGTGCTCCGTGGTGGAAATGAGCACGCCCTTTTTCATCAGGCTGGTAGCGTAGCTGACTCGCGCTACATTGCGGCTCACGGCCTCGATTTCGAAGCCATCGAGATCGCTGCGGCGGAAGACGATGCCCGTGCCCGAGGCTGCCGGCAGGATGCGCATGGAGACGGGCGCACCGCTGTGCAGGCCGACCCCACTGCATTCCACCGCGGAGCGGATTGTCTGCTCGTGGGTCAAGAATGGGTCTAAGAGGTTTCCAATGAATGATGAATGCGAATGCAGTAGGTTACGCTTGTGTTAAGAAAACTGTCTGTGGCAAAAAAGCCACAGTCCGTGGCGGGACGAGGCCGCTAGAAGGACCCCAAGGCTGGCGTGGAATGCTGCGTAACTGATTTATAAATAATAGGTTACAAGACATTCAAGGACTGCTCGGGGCAAGCCGGAACGATCGTTAATCTTTACCCTTCTTTACGAATAACACCACGAATGACATCACGAATGAACACCGCTGGCTCAGCGCTTGCTCGTTTGCTTGCCCGGCGGTTTGTTGGGGTCGTAGCCAGAGTTGGGGTCGAACATAGTCTCGTCGAGTCCCTGATTCACCGTGACGGAGTTGAGGAAGCGCTGGCTGGCCATATCGCCGTTGAAAAAGCGCGTGACATTGTAGGGCGCCATGATGTTGGAAACGGCGCGGTAGTTCTCGTAAACTTCTTCTTCCAGATTTTTCTGTTTGTCGACCGGATCGCGCCACAAAAACGACTTCTTCACGGGCAGGTGCGTGTCGTTATCAAAGTAGAGTGTGACGCTCTCGTTCTCCGCATTGATCAAGGTGACCTGCTGTGCCGGATGTTGCGCCGCGATGGCGAAGCCTTCAAACAGCAGCACGACGCTGGGATCATTGACCCAGGTGCGCAGAACCGTTTCCAGCGAGAACTTGCGGCGGCGCATGTAGTCTTCGAGATCTTTCTTGTCGAGGGGATGCGCGCCCTTGTAAGTGAGCTCATATCCCTTGTTCCCGATGTACAGCTCCGCGATGTCGCGCTCTTTGGTGAGTTCAAGGCGCTCTTTGTCGGGGAACTCGGTGAAACCCCAAAACACCCCGCCGCCGCCGGGACGGCCATGATGGAAGCCGTAGATGCGTCCCTGCTGCTCGCGGTCGCGCAGGGTGAGCCAGGCTTGTCCGCCTAGCGCCTGAATGCCCTGATCGACCACGGCTTTGGCCTTGCGGGCATTTTTCTCGTCTTCTGAGACGGCTTGTGTTGAGGCGGCTGGTGCGGCGGCGCCAGGCGCGGGGTTCGCAGCTTGCGACGCAAGCGGCGGCGAAACCGACTGCGACGCCTGAGCCGCTGCGGGATGAGGCTCTCCGCCCGCCTGGGGCCAGGCCGAACAGACCAAAACCAGAATCGTGAGAAACTGTTTCATTCCACTTGAGGAAGTGATCGCGTGCAATCAGAATTGTAGCGTTTCTTGTGGACTTTCTGCCCGCAGTACTGACAACTCCTGTAACTTCTTGGATGCAGGAAACGGCAGGAGGGCAAGCCGGCCGCTGGCGTTTTTAGTACCAGGCAAGGCTTCAGAGGCTGCGGAAAACCGGAATTCATCGCGAACGGGAAGGGCACGAGTTCCACTCGTGCCGTTAAGCCATTGAAAATGAACCGGCGCTTTAGCGCCTGAGGTCCGCTTTTAGCTTTGCCGGGACTTTTTCCGCAGTCTGTTCAGCCGTGCCACGGGGGCCGATAAAATACGAGGCTATAGCCCCTAAGGTAATGCTCGGTCTTAGCACTTTGGTTCATTACGAGGTAGATTAGGTCTACTTAAGCTCCCGATCATCCCACTAGCACCGCCCCGCCGTTTACATTGAACACTTCCCCGGTGATAAAGCCCGCGTGCTCGGTGCACAAGAACAGCACGGGAGCCGCAATCTCCTCCGGCCTGCCCGCGCGGCCGAGGGGAATCGCGCCGCGAATTTTGTCGCCAGTCTTCGGGTCCGCCAAGGCTCTGGCGCTCATGTCGGTATCGACCCAGCCGGGGGCAACGCAGTTCACGTAGATGCCCGAGGACGCCAGCTCGCTAGCCAAGCTCTTGGTCAGGCTGATGATCGCGCCCTTGGTCGCGGAATAATCGCAATGAAAGGCCTCGCCGCGCTGCCCGCTGGTGGAACTGATCAGCACAATGTGTCCGGCAGCAGTGTTTGTGCGCGGCTGTGCCTTCATTTGTGCGACCGCGTGCTTGACCAACCCGAACACGCCGTCCAGATTGATGGACATTATCGAGCGCCACTGCTCATCCGACATGCGCTCGATCGGCACGTCATCCGGCGGCCAGACTCCGTGGTTAGCGACCAGAATGTCGAGCCGCCCAAAATGCCGCACAGTCTCGGCCACCAGCGCTCGCGCGGCTTCAGTGTTATTCAAATCGGAAGGGACGGGGTGGCAAGCCTCCGCGCCGCACTCTCTAGCCAACGCGTCGGCCTGGGCGCGTGCACTGCGATAACTGAACGCGACCTTCGCGCCCGCAGCCGCGAACATCCGCACCGTGGCCGCACCAATGCCGCGCGAACCGCCAGAGATGAGAGCGACTTTACCGGAGAGAGAAAGAGGAATGGACATAGCAGACTAGTGTCGAGTTTCCGCTCCGCCATTTGCAAGTGCGCAGTGCCGTGCTAAACGACCAGGGTAGCTTCGGCTTCACAGTTTGCTGAAAAACCAGATTTTGGGTGGCGCAGCACTTCCAGCGCTGCGATAAGGCCTTTCTTGAGTAAGGGCTTTAGCCCCTGAGGTCACAAACGGAGTTTTTTCAGTAAACTGTTCAGCCCCTGAGATCTTCCGCACATTTGCGAATGTTAAGGTTAGCTTCCCGCGCCGGACGACATCCGCTCCGACTTCAACCCGCGCAGCAGCAAGCGCACCAGCATCCCATCGAAGCGGGTGCCACTCATCTTTGAGAGTTCATCAAGAGCCTGCTCCGGCGTCCGCGCCGCGGCGAACGATTGCTCCGTCACCATGTTGGCATACGCATCGGTCAGGGCGATGATGCGTCCCCACAGCGGAATTTCCTCGCCACGCAGGCCATCGGGATAGCCCGAGCCGTCGAAGCGCTGGTGATGGTGTTCGATCGCCTCGCGCATCATGCGGCTGTGCGGGATAGTGCCGACAATCTCCGCACCGACGTGGGCATGCATTTTCACCTGCAGAAATTCATCTTCGGCGAGCGGTCCCGGCTTGTTGAGGATGTGCTCGGAAACGAAAATCTTGCCCACATCATGCACGCGGGCGGCGTACACCAGGTCGGCCGTTTCCTCCGACGACAGGCCCAGGCCGCGCGCAACGACTTCGGTATAGCGCGCCACCAGATCGCCGTGGCCGGCGGTCTGCAACTCGCGCGACTCCGCGGCCCGGCTCAGGGATTCGATGGCTTCCTTCAGCAACGGCACGTTGCAGTCTTCCTCGTGCTCGCGCTCACGCTCGTGCCCAAGCTCATGCTGGCGCTCGCCGCAGCACAGCTTGGTCAGGGTGGAAGTCAGCTCATCGAGGTGTTCGGGCCCAGTGTGCTCGCGCTGTAAAAAGCCCTCGATATAGGCCGAGATTTGCTGCCGCTGGCGGGCGAAGTCCTGGCCTTCGACAAATTCCTGTGCGGTCGAAACCAGGTTTCCTCCCGAGCGTTTGGAAACGTACATGCCGGAGTCGGCCACACGAATAATGTCCTCGATGGAGAATCCGTGCATGGGGAAGCTCGCGACTCCGAAGCTGCCGGTGATGTGGTGTTCACTCAGCATGGGGTCGCTGGCCAGCCACTGCCGCAGGCGCTCGGCCAGCACCTGGGCTTGTTCCGAGCCAGTGTCAGGCATCAGGACGATGAACTCATCGCCGCCGTAGCGCGCCACAACGTTCGATTGCCGCGACTTCTGTTCAAGCAGGCGCCCGACGCGAGCCAGCACCAGATCGCCCTCGAAGTGGCCCATGCTGTCGTTGACTTCTTTGAATTTATCGAGATCGATGAGCACCACCGAGAACGGTCGCCCGGAACGCGAGGCCCGTTTCCACTCCGCCGACAAAGCTTCCCAGAAAAAGCGTCGGGTCTTGATTCCGGTCAGGCCGTCGGTGATCGACTGCTGCTGCAGCTTCTGGAAGACGAAAGCGTTATGCAGCGCGGTGGCCAGCAAGTCGGCCAGCGTGTTGAGAATCAGAACGTCCTGCGGCGAAAACGCATTCTCGTTGCGATTCTCAATGTTGAGCACGCCCAGCAGCGACTCGCCGTAGGTGATCGGAATGCAAAGCACGGCGCGGGAATCGGGCAGAATCCCCGTCAGATTTCCCGGCAAAGCGTTCTGCACCAGCGCACGTTCACCCGTGCGGGCCACGCGCCCCAGAATCCCAGTTCCGAGCGGGATGCGCCGTCCCATGGCGTGCGCGGTCACGCCCGCCTCAGCCTTGATTTCGATCTCTTTGGTTCCATAGTCGAGCAGCCCGACGCCGATGTGATCGAAGCTGAAATTCTTCTGAATCTCGCTGGCGATCTCACCCAGCATATGCACCGGATCGTCGCTGGAAATGGCAGTGCGGGACACATTGTTGAGGAACGCAAGTTGCCGCGAACGCCGTTGCTCATCGGCAAACAGCCGCGCATTTTCCACCGCAACCGAGACCTGCCCGGCAGCGGTTACCAATACATCGAGGTCGCGTTGCTCGAAAACGAATTCCCGGTCGGGATTCATCGCGACCATGATTCCGCATGCCTTATTGCCCAGGAAAATCGGCGCGGCAATCAGGCATTTGGCCGGGCGCTGCGGAACATGGCTGATGCCCAGACCTTTCCGCGTGTTCTCCAGATTGGAACGGACGAGCAAGGGTTCGCCGGTCCGGATTACGAACTCGGTAAACGCATTCCGCAGCTCACGATTGCGCTTCGGCAGCACGCGATTGTCTCTGATTTCGAGCTCGAAACGAATCTGGTCTGAGTCCTGAAACGCGATATAGAAGTTGCCGGTATCGAAGATCTGTCCCAGTTCAACCTGGATGGTGCGCAGAATCTCGTCCTGGTCAAGGCGCGAACTGATGGCTTTGCCGATATCGGTCAGCAGTTCGTACTCTTTCGTGCGGCGATGCGCATCGTGGCTGACCACATAGTTTTCAAGCGTAAGCCCGAGTTGCAAAGCCAGACCCACCATCAGGCGTGGGCCCGACGAACCGAACCAGCGGCGTTCCGAGTGGGGAAAAACAATTACGCCGAAATTGTGTTCGCGCGTCTGCAGATTCACCGCGGTCAGATTGCGGACTTCGGCCTCCATGAGAATCCGCTTGAATTCCGCGAACGTTCCCACGGATGCCATGGGGAGCGGTTCGGTCATCTCGGCCAGATCCTGCACCGTCAAAATTCCGCTCCGGCGGTATGCCAGTTCGCAGACGTAATCGCCCGCGCCCGTTTTCTCCAGGGCGTCGAGGAATCCAGAGGAGAAACCTTGCTGCACCGAAGGCAGCAGGCCGCGCCAGCGTTCCGTGATGACGATGGCGGCGCGTCCCATAGGCAGCGCGCTGCGCAGGCGCTCCAGCGCAGCTTGCATATTGGGCACCAGATCGTCAGCGAACAGCAGACGGCGCGGGTCTACGCCGAGCGTGGACAGAGCCAGCGTATTTTCCTGGACGGCGTTGCGCTGATTTTCAAACAGCACCATCACCATCGCGATACCCAGCAGCATCTGTGGCACCGGGCCAAACAGACGGCTGGCGCTGCCAAACAGTTCCCCCAGCGGGCTTTGCATTTGCCCCACGGCCATGAGCACGGCCCACAGTGCCAGCGATATGGCGAGCACCTGGAAGGCCAGCGATCCGCGCCTGTGGCTGTTCACGTAGAAGACGGCGGAGCAGTACAGCAGAATTACAGCCAACCCCAGGCCCAGACGAATCGCCGGTTGCACATCGGGGCTGAACACCCCGTTCACGATGTGTCCGCGCAGAGTGAGGAGTGCGAGTAATACGCCGAGTACTCCTACGGCGGCGTCATACCAGCGGAAACGATAAGCGCTGCGCATCAGGCGCGTCGAAACAAAGATGCACAGCGCCATCGCCACCAGCAAAAGCTCGCTGACGAAAAACGCAATGGGAGATGCCGGAAAAATGTCGAGAACGTAATGCAACGAGTAAGCCGCCCAGGCCAGTTGCCACGCGCGGAAGTAGGGCTGACGACTCTGCTCGTGGAGATAGGTAAAGACGAGAAACAGCAGAACCGAGACAAAGCCCGGGATCAAGACGGTCGTGATGACTACGCTACTGTTCATAAACTACTCAGAAACTGTTCATGCCGGCCGGTGAGGACACCTCTGACCAGGCGTGCTGGCTGAGTTGCGAGGGGAAACGGCTACATTAATGTTTTCACATCAGGCCCGCGAACACAATAGGATTTAAGGACAGTGTCCGAATTCGATGTGTGTGTAAATCAAGGGGTTGCGTGCAAAATCGTTATGGCGCCCCAACTTGACGATGTTTTTCACTACCCGTACCATCGGAGGACATCGAATGGTCAACAGACGCGCGTACAGCCTGCCGATGCACGTTTTTGTGATCAACTTCGTGATCGACATCATTATCAACCTGAACTCGCCTTCGAAACATCGACGTCCGATCCTGAATTCTCGAATCGCGAATCTTCGTGTCTGAATCGTTAATCTGAATCGCATGAATTCATTTTCACCTGACAAACCAAGAGTGCGTTTTGCGCCGTCGCCGACGGGATTTCTCCACGTGGGAAGCGCCCGCACGTTCATCTTTAACTGGTTGTACGCCCGCCGCAACAGCGGAACCATGATCCTGCGGCTCGATGATACCGATGTCGAGCGCAACACCGACGCGTCGGTCAACTCCATTTTCGACGGCCTGAAGTGGCTGGGCCTGAGTTGGGACGAAGAATATAAACAGTCCGAGCGCGGAGATCTGCACCGGCAAATGGCAGATGCGATCTTTCAAAAAGGCCTCGCCTACCGCGATTTCACGCCCGCCCATACGGGCGACAGCGAACGCTCCGGCGCTCAGGGAACCTGGCTGTTCAATCCCGGGATGCGCGAACTCTCGCGCGAAGAAAGCGACCGCCGCGCCGCCGGAGAACCGTTTGCGTTGCGCTTCCGCGTTCCCCGCGAGGGCGGGCAAACTGTCCGCTTCACCGACGCCGTGTACGGCGCGCAGGAAAAGGCCGCTGCCGACATCGAGGACTTCGCCCTGCTGCGCTCCGACGGTATGCCGACCTATCACCTGGCCTCGTGTGCCGACGACGCCGATCTGCGCATCAGCCACATCATTCGCGGCCAGGATCATCTGTCTAATACGTACAAACATGTACTTATCTTTGAAGCTGCAGGTTTCACGCCGCCGCAGTTCGCGCATCTTCCGCTGCTGGTCGCGCCCGACGGCACCAAGCTCTCCAAGCGCCGCCACGGCCCAGTTGTAAGCGTAACGACTTACCGCGACGCCGGATTTCTGCCCGAGGCCTTCATCAACTTTCTCTGTCTGCTGGGCTGGTCGCCGAAAGACGATCGCGAGAACCTTTCCCTCCAGGAACTCACCGCCGCTTTTTCGCTGGAAGGCATCAACCGCTCAAACGCAGTCGTGAATTTCAAAGAGCCCGCCACGACACCAGAGGAAGCATTTGACCCGAAGGCGGTCTGGCTGAACGCAGAGCATATTCGAGGCTTGGCCATCGAAGACCTAACCCAGCGCCTGCTCCCAATCGTGCGCGAAGCCTATCCCAACGTTACGCCAGAAAAAATGCTGCACATCACGCCGCTCATCCGCGAGCGCATCAAACTCCTGCGCGACGTGCTCACCGCCGCCGACTTTTTTTTCGTCGACCAACTGCCGCCCTACGACCCTGCCGAACTCATCCCGCAAAAAGGAGACGCGGCCATGGCACTGAAAGTTCTGCAGCGCGCGAAAGAAGTGCTGCCCAGCGTCGAATTCAAACACGACCCGCTGGATCAAGCATTGCGCGCCGCCGCCCAGGAACTCGGCGTAAAAGCCGGACAGATGTTCCAGCCCATCCGCGTCGCCGTCTGCGGCCGCAAGAACGCCCCACCGTTGTTTGAAACGCTGGAAGTGCTCGGCAAGGAAACGACGCTGGCGCGAATCGAACAAGCGATTCCGCGGATTGGATAGGCTCCGGAATTTCGATTTTTCGATTTTGTTGCATCCCTCTTCGATCGCGCTCGATCTATAGGGTTCTGCGGAAGCAGGTCTGCCGCGTGACTTCACCCAGTAACTATTTCAACCATAGCTTTAGCTTTTTTCAACCAGAGAAAGAGGTCCTCCTATGAAAGCCGTCCAAATCAGCAAGCCCGGTGGAAATTTCGAAGTAGTCGAGCGCCCCGTGCCCCAGCCCGGCCGCGGCCAAGTGCGCATCAAGGTCGAGGCCTGCGGCATTTGCCACAGCGATGCCCTTGTGAAGGAAGGGCTCTGGCCGGGACTTCAATATCCCCGAGTGCCGGGCCACGAGATCGCCGGACGCATCGACTCCGTCGGCGCCGACGTCACCCAGTGGAAGCCCGGCCAGCGTGTCGGCGTAGGCTGGCACGGCGGGCACTGCTTTACCTGCGATCCGTGCCGCCGCGGCGACTTCATCAACTGTCAGTTCCAGAAAATTACCGCCATCCACTTCGACGGAGGCTATGCCGAATATTTGATCGTCCCGGCTGAAGCGGTCGCGCTCATCCCCGACGATCTACCCGCCGACGAAGCTGCGCCACTGCTCTGCGCCGGCATCACCGTCTTTAACGCCCTGCGAAATTCCGGCGCGCGCGGCGGCGATCTGGTCGCCGTGCTGGGCATCGGCGGCCTGGGGCACCTCGGAATTCAGTATGCGCGGCAGATGGGTTTTCGCACCGTCGCCATCGGACGCGGCGGCGACAAGCAGGCGCTGGCCAAAAAACTCGGCGCTCACGAATACGTCGACACCGGCGCCGGAGATCCGGCTCAGGCATTGCAGAAAATGGGCGGAGCTCATGTGATCCTAGCCACTGCGCCAGATTCGAAATCGATCTCGGCGCTGTTCGAAGGCTTAGCCCCGAACGGCACGTTGATGGTTGTCGGCGCGGATGCCCAATCGCTGACGGTGACGCCGCTTCAACTCATTCGCGGAAGCAAGTCCATTCGCGGCTGGGCATCAGGCACCGCGCGTGATTCACAGGACACGCTGGAGTTCAGCGCCCTCAGCGGCGTTCGCCCCATGATCGAGCGTTACCCTTTAGAGAAGGCGGCCGAAGCCTACGAACAAATGATCAGCGGAAAGGCCAGATTCCGCGTCGTGCTTACGATGGGCTAGATATCGCTAGTGGAGGGGCGGACGAAGGCGTCCGCCCATTTTTGTTCCCGGATCCTCAAGTCAGGGTGATTGACATGAAGTACTTTGTAATATAAAGTACGACAATGATCGCACCCCACGATCCCTTCCTTCGCCACATCCCCAAGCGCTGGATCCCCCGCGAGATGACCACCGCGCCAGCGCTCGATTCGGACGAACATGGCACTTCCACCAGCGCGGTCGAACCGTGCATCGAGCAGTACTACGCGCTCCTGATCAACCCGTTCTATCCCAAAGACGCGAACGCCAGCTTCGGCAAGCACGTGCTCACGCCGACGCTCGCCTTGACCAGCTTCGCCGCAACCACGCCCGCGCACTGGCGCGTCGACTACTGGGACGAGAACCTGCTGGACGGCCGTCCGCCGTTTCGTCCCATGCCGCAAGGGGTTGGCATCACCGTGCATCTGACTTTCGCGAAGCGGGCGTACGAACTGGCCGACTGGTATCGCGCCCGCGGCGCGAAGGTTATTTTCGGAGGACTGCACGTTCTCTCGTGTCCCGACGAATGCGCCCCTCACGCCGACGCGCTCGCGCTCGGGGACGGCGTGCAGCTCTGGCCGAAAATTCTTCGTGACGTGGAATCCAACAACCTGCAACCCCGCTATGTCGCCACGTATGAGAATGACTACTGCGACGATCCACCACCGCGGCGTTCGATTCTTCCCCGCCACAGTTTCCTGACCACCACCAGCCTCATCGCCACCCGCGGATGTCACAACCGCTGCGGCTTCTGCTATCTCGCGACCGATGGCCTGCGCATGCCGTACCGCATGAAGCGTCCCCAACAAATCGCTTCCGAGTTTCAAAAAGACGGCCAGCCTTATGCCGTCTTCATCGACAACAATCTAGGTTCGCGCCGCGACTACCTGCACCAACTTTGCGCCGCACTGCGTCCCCTCAACAAAATCTGGAGCGCCGCCGTCACCATCGACATCACCGACGATCCCAGTCTCATCCGCAACATGGCGCTCGCCGGATGCACTGGCGTCTTCATCGGCTTCGAGTCGCTCTCCGACGACAATCTCGCCGACGCTCACAAAAAGACGCCGAAGACCAGCGACTACGCCCGCCGCGTGCGCATCCTGCACGACTACGGCATCCAGGTCAACGGATCGTTCGTCCTCGGCTTCGATCACGACCGCAAAAATTCCTTCGCCCGCACCGCGGAATGGATTGAAGAAAATCGTCTGGAGTGCGCGACCTTCCACATTCTCACGCCCTACCCCGCGACGCCGCTGTTTCAGCAGATGGAAGCGCAAGGCCGTATCCTGCATCGCGACTGGACGCTCTACGACACCGGCCACGCCGTCTTTCGACCTAAGCACATGACTCCCGAAGAACTCGAGCAAGGCTACGCGTGGATCTACCAGCGCCTGTTCTCGCACGCCTCCATCTGGCGCCGCCGGCCGCGGGTTGAAACGTGGAAAGACTTGCAGGCAATCCCGCTCTACCTCGCCATGTCGTATCTCTACAAGCGCTCCAACCGCTTCTGGCACCTGCTGATCAAACATGACCTGGTCAACCCCGTCTGGAAGCCGCTGGTAGAAATGACGCGCTGGCGGCACGTTCATTACCGGCAGCGCCTGGCGCAGCGCGAAATGGCGGTCGCTGCTTCGGGGCAAGTCGTGTCAGCAGGAGTGTGAACCAGAATATTCAGGAAGCGACGCTCGGTTGTGCGCGGCAAGATTTTGAAAGCGCTTAGCCTAAAAAACAGCGGACGCCTGTGAAGGCGTCCGCTGTCAGTTGATCCGACTATAGCCCGGCCGTTACTTGGCAACCGGCGGCAGTGGGACCACTGGAAGAACGCTTGTTCCCTCAGCAACAACAGCGCTCAGAGACGAAGGATTCATCCCCAAGGCCTGCAGAATGGTCGGTGCTACCTGGACGGTCCCCACTCCGGCGGCTACCGTCTGTGGTTGGAACGACGGATTGGACAGCAGAAGAACCACATTCGTATCGTCATGGGCGAACCCGCCGTGCTCCGCCAGCTTTGAAGTGCTTCCGGAGTAGGTGACGCCCACGTTCGGGGCCACGATGATGTCCGGCGTGCGCGGGTCCACGGTTGGATCGTTGTAGTTCAGCGATAGCGACGAGCCGTAATAGATCTGCCCGAGCTCGATTCCGGCAGGTGTGGCATTCGCTTCAAGGATGCCGACGGCTGCCAATGTGTCGGACGAACTCGTCAGCCAGAGCAGCGAGACATCGTCTTCCGTCGGTCCAATACCGGTGGGGTTGAGAGTGGATTCAGAGTATGGAATGTAGCCGGCATTCGACAGCAAGGTCGCGGGCGAAGTGCCGTTGATGAGCTGAGATACGTAGCGGCTGGGATCGATCGGCGACTGACCGTGCTTGGCGGTGATCACGATCAGGGTCGAATCGTAAAGCCCCTTCGCCTTCAGCTCGCTGACAAATGCCCCAATCGAGGCGTCGACGAATTGGAACTCACCCAGCAGTGCCGCGGTGGGCGTGGCGGCCGCATCGAGATATCCACCGGTCGTGCTGTTGCTCGCCTCAATGAGCTTCTGGCCCACGCTAAGCGCCTGGAAGTTCATCCCGAGGATGGTCGGAACCTGCGTCTGTTTGGTGCCCAGATGGTTCATGCCATCAATTTCGTTGAGGATCGCGTTGACCTTCAAAGTGTCATAGCACTGAATGTTCAGAAAGCTGTTGGTCCAGGCCGTGAGGTCGGCGTTTGGATCGCGAATCGGATCGCAGGCTGCGCCGGTGGGCGTTACCACCTTAGGAAGGGCGATAACGTCAGAGTTGATTTCAGGCGCGTAGAAGTCGTCGAGCGCAACCGGCCCCAGACCCGCTGCCACCGCGGAATAGGCGGGGTGCTTGTCCGACCACGCCGTGTATCCGCCATTCTGGTTAATGACGCTGAAAATAGTGTTGGCGCGAACGAAATCCCACGGCCAAACCGGATTGCAGCCGTTATTGGGATCGCGAATCAGCCGCTTCGGGTTGATCGACGCGATGCCGCCATCGGTCAACGACGCGCCCGGCGCGCCCCCGTTCAACTTGGTCTGGTCGATGTCAATGCCTTCTTCATATTCGGATGTGGTCCCGGTCGGCACTCCGAACGGCTTGCATGGCCCGGCTCCCAGGCCGTTGCCGGTGGTTTCGGCGGGCGCGTCCAGGTTCCGCGCATACGCCACGTCATAGTAGATGCCAGTGTAGGCTGGGCTTCCGCCGGTAACGATCCCGATCAGCCCGGGAAATGAATCCGAAGTCTTGGTGGTGCTGGCGGCGACGTAGTTGACGCCGGTCTTACCCAGGGCGGCCAGCGATGGGCAATAGGGTGCGCCATTGTTCACCGTGCTGACTCCGTTGGCGCAGTTCAGGAAATCAACAGCATGCATGCCGTCGACGCTGATCAGTAGAACGCGTTTGATCTGGTTTTGGTTGGGATGACTGTTTTGGGCGATTGCGGTGCCCATCGAACAGGCCGCCGCGAGGGAGAGCAATGCAAGTGTCTTTTTCATATTGGGCCTCTGGTTGCGATCGTAAAAAATGAGTTGCAGCCGAATGTTACGGAGACTTGAATTGTTCGTTAAAACTCTGAGGCGAGTTGTGGAAAATCGGAGTCAACTTTCCGCCGGAGCACTGTCGATGGTTCTGTTCTTTCGGCCAGAGAGCCTGGAGCAAATCCCGTTTTTTGGGGCTCTTAGAAAGTTATCGCCCTCATAAGATCCCACCGGATTCATGCCCGAAGAAAACACTTGACAATTAATACTGTGTTGCATACAGTGTGTATCGCATACTATATGGCGAACGGTACAGCAGGCAGCCCTGAGATCCTCGAGAACCTGAAGATGGAGCTGCGCCGCGGCTGCCTGATCGTCGCCGTCCTGGCCCAGCTTCGCACCGAGCAGTACGGCTACACCCTGCGCAAGGCGCTGGCCGATGACGGCCTGGCCATCGATGAAGGCACACTCTATCCCCTGCTCCGGCGCCTGGAGACTCAGGGACTGCTGGTCAGCCAATGGCGTGAAGAGGACAAACGCAACAAGCGCTTCTATCGCCTCTCGCCGGCCGGGGATCTGATCCTCAAGCAATTGCTCGAGGAGTGGGAAAGCATCAACGCATCGTTAAACAAGATTCTTCAAGAGGCATCGCTATGACCAAAACATCCAGCCCAGACTCTTCCACCATGAATTCAACGGAGCTGATCGATCGCTACCTGCAGGCCGTCCGCTTCTGGGTGCCCAAATCGCACCGTCAAGACGACCTGATCGCTGAACTAGGAGAAGATCTGCACTCCCAAATCGAGGACAAGGAAGCCGAACTCGGCCATCCCCTCGAAAAGCCCGAGTTGGCCGCGATCCTCACGCGCTGCGGCAGTCCGATGATGGTGGCCGGCCGCCTCGGCCCGCAACGGTACCTGATTGGTCCCGGTCTGTTCCCGATCTACCAATTCGTCTTGAAGATGGTGCTTCTGTGGATTCAGGTTCCCGTATTCGTGTTTATCGTCGGCCCGGTAAATCTTGCCAACGACGGGGGTAGCTGGGCATCAGCCGTGCTCGAGACTTTCGGCGACTGGTGGTCCGCTCTGTTCATTGCGGCAGGCATTATCACCCTCGTCTTCGCCATTATTGAGCGCACCAGCGCAAAACTTGGCACCGAGTGCAAATGGGATCCACTGAAGCTTCCGCCAGTACGGAAGGACGAACGCAAACCGTCCCTGCTGAAAGCCGTCTGCGAGCTCGGATTTAACGTCTTCGGCCTGGTCTGGCTGTTGCTTGTGCCGAAATACCCGTTCCTGATCCTCGGTCCGGCAGCGGCGTTTCTGAAAGCCGCGCCAATACTGCACACGTTCTATCTTCCGTTTGTTTTGCTCAGCGTTGTTGCGTTGGTGAGATCAGGCATCACGCTGGCACGTCCGCAATGGACATGGTTCCCGCTCTTGAGCCAGTTGCTGCAGTCAGTCCTCATGTTGATCTTGCTGAATTACATGATCCACGCCATAACCCGGTCGCCCAGCGCCTACCCGTTTGTAGTCTCACAGTATGCGGTGCGGGATTCGCCCAAATACTTCAAGCTCGTGGCTATCGTGAATGTGTCGATTCTCATCAGCGTTGCCGGCGCATGGCTGGGACTCTGCATTGCCGCGATCGTTCAGCTCTGGGAGTTCCTGCGGTATCTCCGCAAGCGAACCTCGCCCCCGCAGCGCATCGCCTCCCTCGGCGCGCAGTAACAGATGCCTGTCATCCCGAGCGAAGCCAGGGACCGGGTTCTCCTTGCGCAACCGATGCTGCCTGCGCAGGCAGCGCACTGGAGTTTTCTTGCGATAAGATCAGAATATGAAAACGCCGTCCACTGAGGCCGAGACCGGCGAACCCGCCGTCCCTGAATCTCGCCCGTCGAATTTTATCCGCGACATTATTCTCGACGACCTGAAGACCAACAAGTACAACGGCCGCGTCCAAACCCGCTTCCCCCCCGAGCCCAACGGCTATCTCCATATCGGCCACGCCAAAGCCATCTGCCTCGACTTCGGCCTCGCCGCCGAATTCGGCGGACACACAAATCTTCGCTTCGACGACACCAATCCCGCAAAAGAAGAAACCGAATACGTCGAATCGATCAAAGAAGACGTCAAGTGGCTGGGCTTCCACTGGGACGGCCTCTTCTACGCCTCAGATTATTTCGACCAGCTCTACGAGTGGGCGCTGCAGCTGATTCGCGACGGCAAGGCCTACGTCGACGATCTCTCCGCCGAAGAAATCCGCAAATACCGCGGCACGCTCACCGAGCCCGGCAAAGACAGCCCGCACCGCAACCGTTCGGTCGAAGAAAATCTCGACCTATTTCAGCGCATGAAGGCCAAAGAATTTCCCGACGGCTCGCACGTTTTACGCGCCAAGATCGACATGGCCTCGCCGAACCTGAACATGCGCGACCCCGTCATGTATCGCATCCTGCACGCCGAGCATCACCGCACCGGCAACAAGTGGTGCATCTATCCGATGTACGACTACGCGCACGGCCAGTCCGACTCGCTCGAAAAAGTCACGCACTCCATGTGCACGCTGGAGTTCGAAGATCATCGTCCGCTCTACAACTGGTTCATCCAGCAGCTGGGAATTTTCCCCTCGCAGCAAATCGAATTCGACCGCCTCAACCTAACGCACACGCTGCTCAGCAAGCGCAAGCTGCTGCAGTTGGTGCGGGAAGGCCGCGTCCGCGGCTGGGACGACCCGCGCATGCCCACGCTGAGCGGCATCCGCCGCCGCGGTTACACCCCGGAGGCGATCCGCAATTTCACCGCGTCGATCGGCGTTTCAAAAACCACGGGCTCGATCGAACTGGCCATGCTCGAACATTTCGTGCGCGAAGATCTGAATAGGCGCGCGCTTCGCGTAATGGCTATACTGCGTCCGCTGAGAGTGGTTATCGACAACTATCCGGAGAATCAGGTAGAAGACATGGATGCGGTAAATAATCCGGAAGACGAAAGCGCGGGCACGCGCAAGGTTCCATTTTCGCGCGTGCTCTATATCGAACAGGACGACTTCCGCGAGATTCCTCCGCCGAAGTATTACCGGCTTTCTCCGGGGCGCGAAGTCCGGCTTCGTTATGGTTATTTCATCACCTGCACGAGCGTCGTGAAGAACGACAAGGGAGAAGTGATCGAAGTGCACTGCACCTACGACCCCGCGAGCAAAGGCGGAAACTCCCCCGACGGCCGCAAAGTGAAAGCGACCATCCACTGGGTCTCAGCCGCCCACGCGGTAGACGCAGAGGTGCGCATCTACGAGAACTTATTCTTAAAAGAAAATCCCAGTGACGTAGAAGAAGGCCAGGATGTTCTCGACAATCTAAATCCCAACTCGCTCGAGATCATCGCCGACGCCAAGGTTGAGCCGTCGCTGTCGAACGCCACGGCGGGCACTCGCTACCAGTTCGAGCGCCTTGGCTATTTCTGCGTCGACCCCGACTCGAAGCCCGGCAAGCCGGTCTTCAACCGCACAGTCGCGCTGAAAGACGCCTGGGCCAGAGTAGAGAAAAAACAGGGCGGTCGTTAGCTAACTCTGTTAGTTAACTTTGTCAGCTAACTCTTCGACCCGCGAAACGTCTGCCACATATGCCGAACCTGCCGATCGCCGCTGCTGTATTTCTTGAGTTCTCTCCCACAGCAGTCTCCATGTCCGTCGCCGCCATCCTGCTTTTCCTGATAGCGGTGTGGGCCGCGAAGACGGATATCGTGCAAGCCAGCGGCCTCGACAAAATCGTAGTCTTGAGCAATTTGTGTTTCGCCCTTTCGTTAGCGGCCTTCGGCGCGGAGCATCTCGCGGCCGCAAAATTCATCCAGATGGGCGTGCCCTCGTATGTGCCCTGGCATTTGTTTTGGGCATATTTTGTCGGCGTGGCGCTGCTGGCCGCGTCCTTGAGCATCGCCACTAAAATTGAAGTGCGCTGGTCCGGCCTGCTGTTCGGCATCATGCTTTTTCTTTTTGTGGCCATGTTGCATATTCCGCGGGTCTACGCGAACCCCAGAGACCGGATCGCATGGGCGGTTGCCGTCCGAGACATGTCATTCGCCGGCGGAGGCTGGATTCTTGCGGCAGGCGCGATGCGTGAAGACGGCAAGGGCAAGCTCATCCCGGTGGGCCGTATGTTAGTCGGGATCGCAGCTATATTTTATGGCGTGGAGACTTTTCTGCACCCCTTGGGAATGCCCGGAGTTCCACTCGAAAAACTCATGCCCGCGTGGATTCCGGCACGCCCGCTCATCGGCTATCTGACGGCCGCAATTCTCGTCGGCGCCGGAGCAGCCATTCTCCTGGCCAAAAACACCCGCATGGCGGCAACCTATCTCGGCACCTGGATCGTATTGCTGGTCGTATTCATCTACGGGCCGGTTCTGATCGCAGCACTGGCCGATCCAAGCACGGATGTCAAAGTTGAAGGCCTGAACTACTTTTTCGACACGCTGCTGTTTGGCGGAACGATTCTCGCCCTCGCCAGCGCAACCCCCCGCGCGGATTAAAAAACGCCGCCTGCAATTCGTCTCCGAGTTTTTGCCCCATACGCTGTCATGCTGAGCGAAGAAACGACTATCGCGAAGCGATGGTCGTTCGCAGCCGAAGCATCCCCACCCGCGGCACGGACCAGCCAATGATGAGAAAGCGCAGACGCACGCGGCCGTAATGGCTATAGAGATGCTTCGACTCCGCAGTGACGATCGCTTCGCGATCCTCACTGCTCCGCTCAGCATGACAAATGGAGTGGTTTTAGCTAAAAGCCAAGAGCCAAGAGCCAAAAGCTAGTTATGCACGTGCGGACTCTGCGCCGGATTCGCATGGTGCGTGGCCGGTTCTTTCACGACCTTCACATCGAAACTCACCGGCACGGTCTTCGGCGGAAAGCACTGCGCGTTGTCGCAGGCCTGGAAGCGCAGCACGCCGTGCATCACATATTTCCCCGGTGTCACCGACAACAGCGGATGTACGGCCACACTGATCGTAAAATCTCCTGAGTACACGCTCAGCTTCTGATCTGGCGAAAAAGGGAAAGTCAATTCCTGTCCCTCGGGATACGCAATCTTTCCCAGGACAATATCGGTAGGCAGGTCCATCTTCAAAGCCGTCGGAATCAGAAACTCGTCTTTCGGCGTATTGGAGTTGATGTGAAATCCCGTCGCCACACGGAAATTCAAATTCACCATGGTCTGCGCCGCCCGCGGAGCCGTAACCAGCGGCACCGCCGCGAATGAAACCGAAGGCGCTTTGCCCGCCTGCGCCGAGGCCGCGCCCGCGAACAGCGCCGCCAATAACGCAAGCATACAGATCAGCCTCGAGTTTCGACTGCGCAAACTCATTATCGTTGCAACCACTCACAATAAAGCTGCACGCAATAATCGAAATAAATACACTCGCAATAGTAGTGCGCTAGCGGCCGCGTACCTATTGTCACTTCTGAGCCTGCAAAGCCGTGGCGGCGGCAGACGCCGCGTTCACCGCTTGCGTGTCCAGCGCCTTCTTAATCGAGTCCTCGATTTCACCCTTGCCCTTCAGTCCGATAATCTTGTCGACAATCTTCCCATCGCGGCCAATAAAAAAACTCTCCGGCAGCGCCGGCACGCCGCCATACTCGTCGCCCACCGCTTCCTTGCCCAGCAGCACGGGATAGTTCACCCCCATATCCTTGGCAAACTTGGCAATGTCGTCCTTACCGGAATCGTCCATCGCGACCCCGACGACCTGCAGTCCCTGCGCCCCGTACTGATTCTGCAACTCCACCAGCCACGGCGTCTCGATCTTGCACGGCCCGCACCAGGTAGCCCAAAAATTCAGCAACACAGCTTTGCCACGCAGATCGGACAGCCGCAGGTTCTTGCCATCCAGCGATTCGAGCGTGAAATCAGGCGCAGGCGAGGCTTTCATAATCAGCGACTGAGTTTCCCCCGCGCGCCGCGACATGTGCACCCCGAAATACAGCATGGCCGTAGCTACCACGGCGACCACCACCAGAGCCAGCGGATTGCGATTCCCGCGCGCGCCCGCCGGCGAGCCTAACGCGCCGCCCCCGATATCCGTTGCCTGAAACGCCGCGCCACAAGCGCCGCACGTGACCGAGCTTGCCGCGCCAGGAGCGTTCTCCGTATCGAGCCCGGCATTTTGATTCAACGCCGCCCCGCATTTAGGACAAAACTGAAATTCTTCAATCTTCACAACCCAACCTCCCACTACAACGCGAAACGATTCAGAAACGACAACCAACTCGAAATCAGCGTAAAGCGTCCGATCACCAGCAGCACGCCGAGCGCAATCATCAACCCCCCCGAGGCCACTTCCAGCACGTGCATGTGCGAGCGGAAGCGGCTGTAAAATTTCAGAAAGCGCTCCATCAGCAATGAAGTCAGCAGAAACGGTACCGCCAGCCCCAGCGAATACACGGCCAATAACAAAATGCCTTTCACCAGAGTATCCTGCTCGCTGGCCAGAGTCAGCAGCACGGTCAGAATCGGCCCCAGGCAAGGCGTCCAGCCGAAGGCAAACGCAAATCCAATCACAAACGCGCCAATCGGCGTGCTGCTGCCCTTCACGCTATGCAGCCGCGCGTCGGTATACAGCGCCTTGATCTTGAAAATCCCGGTCAGGTGCAGCCCGAAAATAATAATCACCACGCCCGCCACGATCGACAGCGTGTGCTTGTAGCGCGCCGCCATCTGCCCGATTTCCGTCGAGATCGCGCCCAGCGTGATGAACACCACGCTAAAGCCCAGGATGAACCCCACCGAATTCACCATCACCCGCTGCATCAGCTGTCCCTGTCGCGCCTTCAGTTCCTCCACCCCCGCGCCCGAAATCAGCGACACGTATCCCGGCACCAGCGGCAGCACGCACGGCGAGAGAAAAGAAATCAGCCCTGCGATAAACGCGGCAATCGGAAGTGGAAGACCCGACAGGAAGCTGGACATTCGTCTTTATTGTACCTGCTGGACGCTACATCAATAGACGCGCCGTCTTTAGATAAGACGCTCAAGAAGGGATTTAGTTGCAGCCCGCTCGGACGCAATGCGAGGTTAGCATCAACGGGACTTGCCCGGCCGCGCCCGCGCCGTCGGCGCCGCGGGTGAAGGCGCGGGTACCGGAGCCGCCGCCGGAGCCTCTTCCGGAGATTCAGCCAGCTTATGCAACACGCCCACCGGAACCGTAGCCACCAGCACGGTCCGAGTGTCTTCCTGGCGCACCTGCAAGCTGTCAAAAAGAGTCTTCACGTCGGCATCCGTGCCCGGCGACCCGACCGACGCTTCCGCGCTGTGAAACATCGCCAGAAACACGCTGATCTTGTTAGCAATGCCGCGCGCGTCTTCAGCGCTGCCCGCCTCGGCCTCTGCCCGCAAGTGCAGCACGTCGGCCCGCAGCGGCAAATGCAGCGGGTTGTAGCTGGCGGAAATCACCAGATCGGCCGGCTTCGGAAAAATACTGGCCCATTCTCCAAACCCCGGCGACCGCGGCTCGACATGCGCCACCATCCAAACCGGACTGGCCAACTGCACCCGCTTGTAATAGCGGCGCAGCAAAGCCGGCCCCCCAAACGGAGACGCCAGCCGCCGCGACCGGTCGACCATCCCGCGAATCACCGCCGGGTCGTCGTGATTGGAAGCCGCAACCGTATCCACGCCCAGAATCGCGACGCGGAACGACCGTCCATAAACTGGAATCGTAAAAATATCGACCGAGTGGTAGTTCTCGACCGACTGCGCCGTATGCTTCAGGTAGGCCAGACACTTGCTCTGGTCAAACCGTCCGGTAAAGACTTCAGAAAAGCGAGCTTCAGGCGCCGCGCCGCCAGTCCCGCCGCCCGGCCAGGCCTGCGGATAATGCACGGCGAAAGCCACCGCGTCCAGATCGCGCTCGAAGTCAAAACCCGTCTCCTCGATGAAGCGCTCGTATTCCGGATCGCGGGCGACCGAATCGTTTGTGAACAAAGGTTTTCCGGAACTCGCCTTGCGCACCCAGCCAAAATCGGCATACAAAAAAGCGTCGGCGCCCGGCAGGAGCCGCGCCGGTTCCGGCGGAGCATGCTTGCGCAGCTCAACGGCAAGCGTCACCGCCGCAGCCACCACTACAACCGCCAGCGCGATGGGAAAAGCGCGTCTTATTCGCATGAAGTACGGTCAGACCTGATCGGTCAGATCTGCTTGGCCAGAGCTGAAATGATAGCACCGGCCGGCGCCCTCATTCATGCCGCAGTGCCGTCATGGGGTCGATGTGAGCCGCACGCCGCGCCGGTAAGCCCCCTGCCAGAAGCGCTGCGAACAGCAGGATGATCACCGCCAGGCCCAGCGCCAGCGGATCATTCGGCTTCATTCCGAACAGAAAGGACTCGACGAACTTCGACGTTCCCAGCGCGATCGGCAAGCTCACCGCCAGTCCAACCGCCGCCAGCACGATCACCTCGCGCAGTACCATCCACAGCACCGGGCCGCGCTGCGCCCCCAGCGCCATGCGGATTCCGATCTCCCCGGTCCTTCGGGCCACAGTGTATGAGATCGTTCCGTAAAGCCCCACACATGCAATGGTCAGCGCCAGGACTGCGAAGGCTGTACAAAGCTCAGCCAGTATGGTCTCCTGCCGCACCTGATCGTCGATTTCTGCCTGCTGCGTTCGTACGTGCGAAAGCGGCAAACGCGAGTCGGCTTGATGAACGATTTCCCGCACCGTGCCCACGAAGGCCAGCGGATCGCCCGCCGTGCGCAGCGCAAACATCATATCGTTGGGCAAAGGGAATCCCTGATTGAACGGCATATAGACGACCGGCGGAATCTCGCGCTTCAGCTCGCCATAACTAGCGTTCTTCGCGACGCCGACGATTTCCATATCGCGCGCGATGGGCCCCTTATCTCCCTTCCACAAAAGAACATGATGCCCAAGCGCGTTTCCGCTGGGGAAGTTGATCTTGGCAAACTCTTCGTTGACCACGGCAACTGGCTGCGAAGTGGTGCGATCGTGCTCGTCGATATCGCGCCCGGCAAGAATCGGAATCTGCATGGTGGTCAGAAATCGCGGGCCAACGGTCAGGTAGAAATTTCTTATGTCGGGCAGTGCGCCGGGCAGACCAATTGGCATCGAGTTCTCGCCGCCGATGAGCGAGCCGCTGGCGAGCCCGGCGCTCGCAACTCCAGGGATCGCGGCAAACCGCTCCCTTAAATCGTTATAGAAGTCGTTGATTTCCCCGTCGCGATGCCCGGACTGTCTGCCATTCAATGTGAAAAGCAGCAAGTTCTGCCGGTTGAATCCGAGATTGATCGATTCGAGATTGGAGAGCGTGCGTACGAAAAGTCCCGCAGCGATCAGGATCAGAAGCGAAAGCGCGATTTGCCCCGCCACTAGAACCTGACTCAAGCTGACAGAACCCAGACTCGCCCAAACGCCGGAAGAGCCGAAACCCGGACGAGAGCCATGTCGTGGACGAGGCTGCTGCCAGCGTGTCTCCTTCAGCGCCGTAACCAGGTCCAGTTTGGTGGATTGCAGCGCGGGCACCAGCCCGAAGAGAACGCCGGTCAGTAGAGATAGCCCGGCAGTGAAGCCGGCAACATGCCAGTTCAATTCCGCGTGAGCCGAGCCCAGGGTTGAACTATCCCCGAGCAGCACCGTCAGAAAACGAATTCCCCAGAACGCAACCAACAGCCCGAGCGCCCCTCCGGCAGAGGCCAGAAGAATGCTCTCGGTGAGCAGTTGCCGGATCACGCGCATCCGGCTGGCGCCCTCGGTCAGCCGCAGCGCGATTTCTCGCCTGCGCGAAGCGGCGCGAACTAACTGCAGATTCGCCACGTTCGCGCACGCAATCGCCAGAATCAGCCCCACCAGCGTCATCAATACATATAGCGGTTTTGAAAACTGCCGGCGCAGCGTGTCGAGCCCGCCCGCGCCTTCCCTGAGGAAAAGCACCGGCAAGTTGGACCGCTGCGCATCGTTTTGCGCTGTAGTCGCAATCCACTGATGAAACTGCGGTGCCAGTTGCGCCTCCGCCTGCGCCATGGTCGCACCTGGCCGCAGCCGCGCCATGGTTTGCAGCCAGTAATAATTCTGGTCGAGATAATCCGCCGGGGAAAACGCAAATGGATCGCCCGCTCCCAGCAGAAGATTGGTGTGTAATGGAACGTAGAAGTCGGCAACCCGCTCCGGATCAACTCCGAAGAATTCAGTGGGCGCGACTCCCGCGACCGTAAATGCCACGTTGTTGATGAGGATCGATTGTCCGACCGCACCCGCCGCCGAGCCAAAATGTTTCTCGGCGAAAGCGTGGCTGGCCACCACCACCGGAACCGCTCCCACGCGGTCATCGTCGGGCAAAATCAGCCTTCCAGCAGCCGGAACAACCTGCAGCCCGTGAAAATAATCTCCCGAAACCAGTTCCCCTTTCGCGCTCTCGGCCTGGCCGTTCACATTCACACTCGCGTTGCGCACTTCCCGCGTGTGGCAGTACGCGAACACGTCGGAAAAGACCGCGCCCTTCGCCGGCAAAGTGTTTCTCTGAAAGATCTCAAAAGCCGAGTACGGGAGAATATCGCTCACCGACCCCAGACGTGGATCGTAGTCCACAGATCCGCTCATACTCTGCATGACGGAGTCCTGCCGCGTCGGCTTGGCGTGCCAGCTCACAATCACCAGCGAAGAAGGATCGGCCACCGGCAGCGAGCGCAGCAGGAGCGAGTCAAGAAAGCTGTAAATCGCGGTATTGGCGCCGACGCCGAGCGCCATCACCAGCAGCGCCACACAGGTAAATCCCGGAGCTTTCGCCAAAGTGCGGGCCGCATAGCGCAGATCGCGCCAGGTATCTTCGAACCAGGCGATCCGATTCGTCTCCCACACCCGGTCGCGAATGCGCAGCGGATTGCCCAGCTTCACGTAAGCCAACCGCCGGGCTTCGTCCGGGCTCATACCCCGTGCCAGATTGTCGTCAATCTCGTGCGCCAGATGAGATTCGAGTTCTTCCGATAACTCGGCGTCTTCGCTGGAGCGCGTGAAAAATCGTCTGAGATTCATTATTGTCCTCCCTAACTTCCGCGACGCATCGGGGTTTTGGGTGGCGCAGCGCATTCAGCGCTGCGATAACGCTCTTCTCGTTAGGGGGCTTTAGCCCCTGAGGGCCGGTCTAATGGCTCTCGCCCAATACGCGCCCAATGGCGGCCACAACCAGCCGCCAGCGATCGGTCTCAGCGGTGAGCTGCTTCCGGCCCGCCGCCGTCAGCTTGTAAAACTTTGCCCTGCGATTGTTTTCGCTCGTCCCCCAATACGAAGTCACCCATCCGCGATGCTCCAGCCGGTGCAGCGCCGGATACAGCGATCCCTGCTCGACCTCGAGCACGTTCTCCGACATATGCTCAATCACGTGCGCAATCGTGTGCCCGTGCGCCGGCCCCGTGACCAGCGTTCTGAGGATCAGCATGTCCAGCGTGCCCTGCACCATCTCAGAATTTGCCAGCTCGGAATTTTTTGGCGCGCGATCAACCATGCATCCTCCACTCGAACGTCTAGGTGAGAGCATACACCACTCGACCATCTAGGGGAAGATTAAAAGCAAATCGTCTAGTCATCCCTCACCGTGGCAAAGCCACGGTGAGGGACCCTACGACCGCGTCAGCCACGATACAGTGGACAGGAGAATCCACCCGGTAGTGGCTGAATGTGGTGGCCGCCCAGCTTGACGATCGCGATACAATCGCGTGTAAGAGCGAACTTGAAACAGGACTAGGCGAGGAAGTAATAGCCAAAATAAACGGTATCCTGCGATCTTATCCAGAAGGTCGCACGCCCGAGAGCATCGGGCCGAACACAAATGCAATTCGAGGTGCGCTAGAAATCCTGCGGAATCGCGGTGAAGCTGTAAAGGACGGGGATGTGTACCGTTCCGCGATTTACAACAAATAGAAAAGCCCGGATGCCAGTCCGGGCCTCAAATCTCGCGTTTTCCGGGTTCATCTTGTTCCCTTTTTGAGTTGTGTTGGATTGGTGTTTCTGTCAGCCCCCACCCAATCCAACCACGGTTGCGCCCCAACTTCCCCTTGTGATACCTTAAATAATTGTCCCGGACATCTGGCAGGGATCAGTGGGATAAGTTTGCGCGAAGGCGCCTCTTTCCCCCGTATTGCTGGCGTAGCTCAGTCGGTAGAGCACCTGATTTGTAATCAGGGGGTCGGGGGTTCAAATCCCTTCGCCAGCTCCAGGAAACGAATTCAGCAGGCGGCGGTAGCGGCGCAGCAGGTTTTTCGAAACGCACTCCATTCGGAAGTTTTCCCGTGTGAGTGATCAATGCTCAGTGATCTTCGCGGCTTCTCGTGCGCGAGCCTTGGTTTCCCTGTCTTGCGAAAGTAAGCTGTAGCTATGGTCTGCAGGTTTACCGTGAACGTTTTCCGGCAGCCTGCACGGTGGTCTGCTGGACGGAGCGCGACGGCCGCATCGCCCGGGAATTTTTGCACAGGTGGGTGAGTGGTTAAAGCCAACAGACTGTAAATCTGTCCCTCCTAGCGAGGTACGAAGGTTCGAATCCTTCCCTGTGCACCATGTTGAGCCGTCTAGCGGGCGTGAGCGAAGCGGGAGCCCGCTGGCGAAATCCCGAGCGTAGTTTGCGAGGGATCTTTTGTGTTGATGGATCCGGGTCCCGGGGTCTTTAGTGAGCCGCTGATTTGTGAATCGCCTGTCCATAGCGCTGGTCGCCTACGTCGTGCTGGGAGCGCTGGCGTGGACCACGCTGACTGACCCGAAATTTCGGGCAGGAACGCTGGCGATCTTGGCGCTGTTCGCAGTGAAGTCGGTGCTGCGCCGCAAAGACGCGCTGCACCCGGACGAAGGCAGCGACGGAGATTGAAGCGTTTTGTGGGCGTGAGCGAAGCGGGAGCCCGCAGCCGAAATCCCGAGCGTAGTTTGCGAGGGATCTCGAGAGCTGAAGGCTGATAGCTGACAGCTGGTTTCAGGGCCGATGTAGCTCAGTTGGTAGAGCACTCCCTTGGTAAGGGAGAGGTCACCAGTTCAATCCTGGTCATCGGCTCCAGATGTCTTGTCGGGTGTTGGAAGGTTTTGAAAGGGCGCGGCTTAAGCCGCGCCATCGGGAGTCGACATAAAGCGCGGCTTTAGCCGCTGGTTTTAGCTGAAAGCTGACGGCTGATAGCTGAGAGCTGGTTTTAAGCGGGAGTAACTCAGTGGTAGAGTCACAGCCTTCCAAGCTGTTGGTCGCGGGTTCGATTCCCGTCTCCCGCTCCATAGAATTTTGATTGTGGGAAGTTGAAGCTTCGAGGATGACGGCGACTTTCGAGCGGGCTCCGATCAAGATTGAGAAGGAGCAGGAGTTCGCCCGGCTGCAAGCGGCAGTACAGCAAGCGTTCCTGCCAGAAAAGGCCGAGCGCTTCCTGAAGCAGCTCGACCGCAAGGGAATTCGCGTCAGGGACTTCGACGGCGTCCTGGCGCAGCGAGTGCTCGAGGGTTTCGCGGAAGCCGGACTGGACGCGCGCAAGCTATATGAGTCGCTGCCGGTGTCCGATCAGGCGCAGATGCGCGAGTTTTACCTGTCGAAGCTCGAGACCGTCGACATCGCTCTGCGGCACAAGTTTAAGAAGTTGTATCAGTATTACTGATCGCGTTTTGCGGGCGTGAAGCTGAGCGCAGCGAAGCTGGGAGTCCGCAGCGATCATCCTGAGCGTTCTTTGCGAAGGATCTGGCAGTAAGGCAAGATTGGGAAGACCAGGGTTTGAGCTAGAAGCTAAGAGCTAGGAGCGAAGAGCTGAGTTATGGCGAAAGAAAAATTTGACCGCACAAAGCCGCACTGCAACGTAGGGACGATTGGTCACATCGATCATGGCAAGACTACGTTGACGGCGGCGATCACCAAGGTGTTGTCGAAGC